>Ga0075118_10001117_pt1 | contig 20254 bp, 14 predicted proteins | sample AntAceMetag02UKE_FD_69794 | JGI IMG/M metagenome (GOLD analysis project Ga0075118, IMG submission 69794) | Saline lake microbial communities from Ace Lake, Antarctica - Antarctic Ace Lake Metagenome 02UKE | ecosystem: Environmental > Aquatic > Non-marine Saline and Alkaline > Saline | place...
GTAAATGCCTTTGAGGCTGCCGCCGAGGGCTTCTTGGGTGTCGCGCCCGGGTTGATCGCTGAAGGTCGTGAACCCGGTGTTGTCCAAGGAGAACTCGTCGTAGCCGTTGTTTTGGTCGGCGTAGAATAGGGTGGCGTCCCACTGCCAAGCATCGTTGGGCAGCCAGCGGAGTTTGAGGCGCAGGTTCAGTTCGTCGATTTCGTTGGTATCGTCGCGATTGAGGAAGGCGTTGTCCCGCCAGCCGTTGGCGGTGGTGCGCTGCGCGGCGAAGCGGTATTGGAACGTATCGCTGAGCGGACCGCTGATGGCGAATTCACCGGCGATGAGATCGTCCTCGGCGACGGTGACCTCGGCGTAGCCGGTTTGGTAAGGCGTGGGGGTGGCGGACACGATCTTGATCACGCCGCCGGCCGCGTTGGCGCCGAAGGCACCAGCTTGGGGGCCGCGGAGCACTTCGACTTGGGCGGTGTCGAACAGCGAAGCCGCGCCGCCGAGGCCGGTAAAGTCGATGTCATCGATGAGGAAGCGCACGGAGGAATCGGGGGACTCGCCCTCGAATTGGGAGTTCTCGCCGATGCCGCGGATCTGGAAGTAGCGGGCGCGGGAGGTGCCGCCGGTCCAGGTGAGATTGGGGGTGGCAGCCACGAGGTCACCGAAGTGTTGGTAGCCGTTGGCCGCGAGTTGTTCGGTGCTAAAAACGGTGGCGCTGGCACTGACGCCGGCGAGTTCGGTGGACCAGAGATCAGCAGTGACCAGGAGCGGGGCCAGCTCGGTGGGAGGAGGCTCGAGGGCCGTTTGGGCGGAAGCCGATAGGGCGATCGCGGAAGCGATGAATAGACCGCGGAGAGCGGGGGAGCAGAGGGATTTCATTTTGGATCTCAAGTTTTGGATTTGAGACCCGGCCTTGGGCGCTGAATCGGATATGTGCTGAGTTCCTTTTCCTACGCCGGTTTCAACCGGATCAGGTTCAAAGGGACCGCTGCTGTGTCGAAACAATGCAGTATCTCAGGCCAATACCAGGCCACCCCTAAGGACGAACAAACCAGTCCGGTCCCGCGCGCGGTTTGTCAACGTGGAATGGCGGACATTTCTTAAATTTGACGAATTGAAAAAATTTTCGGATACCTTTTTCGTGAAAATTGTGCTGCCCGATTTTACCCAAATTCGAATGATTGGCGGCATCGTGTTGGCCGGTGGATTACTCTCGCCAATCGCCTTCGCGCAATTGGATACCAACCGGAGTCTACCGGGGGTTGATGATGGCTGGGTGAGGATGGAGTCACCGAACTTCGAGGTCTACTCGGACAACACGGAGCGAGAGGCCCGCGAGATCATCCATGATTTGGAGGTATTGCGGGCGGTATTTTTCGACGAGATGCAGATGGTGGAGAAGCATCGGGTGGAGGTCACGGTGTATGCCTTTTCGAGCTCGAGTGAGTATCAGGCGTATGCGCGGTCGTCGGCGGACGATCGGAAGGAAACGGCCGGGCTGTACCTGAGCCGCCCTGATCGGGCGGTGATTGTGCTGCGCCCGATGCAGAACCGTGAGCAGGCGCGGCGCGTGGTATTCCACGAGTATGTGCACCACCTCTTTCGGGCGGTCGGGGAGGATCCGCCGCTGTGGTTTAACGAAGGTCTGGCGGAACTTTTCGGCGGCATTCAAATTGATCGCGACACGGTGACGATTGGTCATCCGTTGGTGGATCGCTTGATCGGACTCCAACGCACGGATCTCTTACCGCTCGATGAATTGTTCAACGTTGGGTTCGATTCAAAACACTACCAATCCAACGATCATGCCGGGCTGTTTTACGCGCAGTCATGGGCGCTGCTGCATTATTGGAAGTTCGGAAATTCCAAAATTCCGGATGAGGCGGTGAATCGTTTTATAGCGGTCGCAGGTCGGCGCAAAGCTTTGGCGGAAACCAATATCCAATCGTTGTTTGAAGCGTGTTTTGACATGGATTACGCAGCGATGGAAAAGCAGCTGCGGCGCTATGTGCGGCGGGGGCGCTATACTTATGGAAAGGTCCCGATGCCGGATATTCCGGACAAGTCGACTTACGCGGTCACGGCCGTGAGTGCCGCCGATATCCAAATCCGATTGGCGGAGTTGGCCGTGCGCATGCGTGGTGATGTGATGGGCCAATTGGTGCTCATGCAGTTGGGGGAAGCCGCCGGTGCCGACCCTCGGATCTTCGAAACCTTGGGCGGCGATGCGGCCGGTCGAGGCGATCGCGATAGGGCCATGGATTATTGGCGCCGAGCCGCTGAGCTCGGCTCCAACAACTCCTCGGTGCTCCGCGAACTGGCGCGGGAAGATTGGAACAAGTGGTTCTCCGATTATTCGCCGACGTTCCGGTTGCCCGCGGAGGAGGCCGACAAGATGAGAGCTTGGCTGGTGGCCTCCATTCGGGCCGAACCCAATCAAGATGAGGCCTACCAAATGCTCGCTTGGGTGGAGGGCTTTGTGGATGAGCCACGATCGGGCAACATCAACGCGGTGCAGGGCCGGTTTCAAATGATGGAAGACAAGGCGCGCACGCTGTTGGCATTGGCGGTGAGTCGGGACCGGCTGGGTCATCGCGATCGGGCGATTGAGGTGATCAAGGAGATCGGCCGGTTCGATCCTGACGCATGGACCTTAGGCGCGGCGGAAAGGACCTTAGCGCATTGGGAGGGCAAGGCGCCCAACGAAGTCTTTCTGGGCGCGGCGGACGACAGTGTGCGCCAAGGCGTCCGGCGACTCACCCAGAACATACGACGACTCCCGTCGGTTCCGGTCCCGGAGGATCTGGGCGATTAAACGATGAACGTGCGAACCAGACAAAATCGAAATCAAGCAGCGCTCATGAAGTTACTCGCGGTGGTAACAGGGGTGGTGGGAGGACTGTCGCTAAGTCCTACGCTGTCGGCGGCCGAAGTCGTGCAGATGTCTCCCTACGAGGTCGAAGCCCAGAGCGTGGAGTTTCGCGGTTGGAAGAAATTTCGCTCGCCGAACTTCATCGTATATTCTGACGCCCGGGCCCGAGAGATCCGTCCGTATATTCGCCAGATGGAGAAAATGTATTTGGTGAATCAGGTGATTTTTGGTCGCGTGCCGCTTAAGCACGAGCCGGTCCGAGTTATTCTGCCGACGGCCCGTTCGGACTGGCGGGAGTTGCGTTCCAAAGGCGGGGTGGAGTGGGAGGTCGCGGTATCCGGTTGGGACGCCTTCAGCTACACCTGTTTGGTCGAGTATGACTGGCAGGATGACGGGCTCTATGCGATGTGGGGATCACTCGCCAGTATGTTGGGCAACGCGGTGGGTGTTAATTGGGCGTTTCCGATGCACAAAGGCGTGGCTAGCTATTTCGAAACGATGCGGTCCATCGAGTCGGGGGTGAAGGTAGGCACCATAAGCCCGCGAGTGCTGCCGTTGCGTCGGCTGGGGCTTTTGGATTGGGAGCGTTTTTTTTCGCTCCGGTCATCCTCTCGCGAGTTCACTAGAAAGGGTAACGATCTCACCCGTATCGGCGGTCAATCCGCGCTGTTTACTCACTATGTATTGATGAGCGGAGAGCCGGACGCGGTAGATAAAATCCTGACTTGGAATGCTCAACTCGAGGCGGGCAGCGAACCTACCAGCGAAGCGTTTGCGGCGATCTTCGGCCTGACTTATGAAGAGCTGCAGGAGGTGATGGTGGAATATTTGCAGCGGGATGAGTTCACCCTGTTTAACTACGCGATTCCGGATGAGGTTATGGATTTTGTGGTGACCGAACTGGATGTTCGAGTCACCGAGATGAGGGAGCTTTTTGTGCTTATCCAGATTCTCAATCAACGCATCGACGAGAGTGAGGTGGCGCTCGATACGCTGCTAGAGCGAGGATTGGAGAGCCCTGCCCTGATGCCGTTGTTGGTGGAAGCGAGCATCGGCTGGCGGCGCGGGGAGGAGGTGGCCGAACTGCTCCGCCAAATGATTGCGGATGGGGATGATGCCGCCGAGACGCACGCCTCTTTTTTGGGGGCCACGTTCATATCCGAGTTCGGGCTGCCGCTGGCCCACCAGCGAATCACGCCGGCGAACTACGAGCGCTACCGGTTGCTGGCGGATGCGGCGCTCCAGCGCGAACCCATGCACTCGGGGTCGAACCTAGTTCTGGCCTGGATGCTGGCGCTGAAGGAGGAAATCGACGTGGAAGATATCGCGGAGTTGCGCGAGATTTGCCGCCGCATGGATGGCAACGGCGAGACCGACGATCCTTTGGCGGCGCTGGCACTGGCTTTGCGTCGGACGGGCGATACCGCTACGGCCGAACGGCTCATTGCTCACGTGGAGGCTTCCCCTTTCACCGATAGCAGGGTGCGCAGGTTTATCGAAAGTTACCGGAAAGAATTCGGCGGGAACTGATGCGGCGGTTTCACGCGTCCATCGCGCGCTCGAGCATGTAGAGCCAGAGCAACGGGGCGATCTCTCGGCGGGCGTTGCCGCGTTCGACGATGAAGCGCAGAGGGACGGCCCGCTCATCCGTGACCCACGGTGCTTTGGTACCGATCTCGGGCAGGGTGATGCCGCGGTAGATTTGGCGGCGCACCTTCTGGATCGTTTCGATCATATGGGATCCGAGACTGGTGTGATCGCGGCCATCCACGCGCAGGATGAAGTCGCGACCCTCGCGCCGTAATTCGGTCAGCTCGACGTAAGGATTTTCCACGTCGGTATGCTTTTGTTGGTTCAGCGGATTGAGGATACGGTGCTGGACGAGAAAATTCCGGATGCCCGCCGCCGTGTGCTGGCGGGATTGGATGAAGGGGTCTTGGGACAGGCCCCCTTGGGTGAGGGTGTTACTGAGCGCGATGTCGTTGTGGTCGAGGGCTTGGAAGAGGGTTTTGAGATCGATGAGATGGGCTTCCAGCATCATGAGGATGGCGGCCAAAAACATCGGCTCCTGGCGTTGGGAACGATCCAATATCGCGCGGACGGTGGCGCGATCGTTGATCGAGCCGGGCGGGAGTTCGCCGCTCGCCGCGCGGTCCGCCAGCTCGCGGGCGATGCGGTGCGGCATTGGTGATTCGAGCAGGGCGGCGATGCGCGCTTGGTCTTCGGGGTTGGGTTTGCGGGTGCGGCCATCGAGCAAGCGGATAAGATTATCGACCCAGTAGCGGGCGGTGGCCCGATTGGACTCATCCACGTAATGTAGGACCCAAGCATCGTCTTCCGACTCGCCGGTTTTGAACGGAAAGGTCGCCGTGGCCATGAGCGCATCGATCACGATCCGATTGGTTTCGTCGGTTTTCTCCACCGCAAAAACGGCCCAGCAACCCGGCGCTATTTCCTCGTTGCCACCGTAGTCAGCGCGCTGCTCATCGAGCATGATACGCAGTTTGGTGTGACCGAGCATCAACGCGGGATCAGGGATAGGAAAGGGAGGCACGGTTTCGCTCATCGGATGTGGTTACAGCGCAACCGTGACCGCCGGGGGCACCCCGACAACGGAGGGAATTACCTACCTTGATCTACGGAGTATTCTGCATGCTGGGGGGGCGGTCTCTCCTCCGGGCTGATCTCCGCTTTGCCGAGATTTAGGGACCGCTTACTCAAGCTTCTCCTCCGCGCTCCGCCGGGTTGTCCGAGCGTGGAGGTATTCTGTTTGCTCTGCTCGGGCGGGCGGAGGATTTAGTTCTGGCTATGAAACGGACATTTAGACTGACGGCCGAAGGCAAAGACCCGGCTCGGGTGCGCGACAAGGTGCGGCACGAGATCAATAAATACGTGAAGCGCGAACGCCGCAAAGCCGTGCCCGAGGGTTATTTTCGTTGGGACATGAAGTGCCGGATGGGCCCCTCGGATGAAGCGGCGGGGGAGCTCCTGCTCAAGGATGTCAGTGCCGGGATCGACCAGGCGGGCAATGACGGAGCGACGGAAGTGTTCGTCGAAATCACCGCGGTGGCGGTAAAGCGTTCGCCCAAGAAGACGGCGGTTAAGCCCGAATCCGAGTAGTTCCGGCGCAGGGATGACGGCGCTCACCAAAATGCGCGGAGCCTCGCTGGTCCAGCTGGCGGCGCTGGGCTTGCTGGGTGCGTTTGAGACTGTCCACATGCAGGATCAAGGCCTGTGTTGGGTTCGGCCTGATTGCGCTAATCATCGCGTTACGCCAGCGAGAGCCGCGGGGGTAAGCAGATGGGCGGTGTGCTGTTGACGGTATGACCACGCCGCTGCTCCGGGGTCAGCGACCCCGGCTACAGTGGGAGGCTTGAGTGTGGTTGTAGCCGGGGTCGCTGACCCCGGGGCGGTGGGACTAGGGTTTGCCGCGCGAGCCCGGACGGACGGATGGCTCGAAACGGGCGTCGTCAAGCAACGCCCGCACGCAGATTGGGTGGGCGGTGTGCTGTTGACGGTATGACCACGCCAGCGCTCCGGGGTCAGCGACCCCGGCTACAGTGGGAGGCTTGAGTGTGGTTGTAGCCGGGGTCGCTGACCCCGGGGCGGTGGAACTAGGGTTTGCCCCGCGGGCCCGGACGAACGGATGGCTCGAAACGGGCGTCGTCAAGCAACGCCCGTACGCAGATTGGGTGGGCGGTGTGCTGTTGACGGTATGACCACGCCAGCGCCCCGGGGTCAGCGACCCCGGCTACCGTGGGAGGCTTGAGTGTGGTTGTAGCCGGGGTCGCTGACCCCGGGGCGGTGGGACTAGGGGATTGCGGCGCAGGCCCGGACGGATGGATAGCGCCGATACGGGCTTTGTTCATGATCAAACCGATCCGGTCCTCGTCTGGGGCATTGCGATGCGAGCGGTCCGAGTTATCGGTTTTCTATGCCTTACACTGCCGATCCCGAGCTGGCCGCGTTTGTCCAGTCGTTGCCCAAGACCGAAACCCACCTTCATCTTGACGGGGCGTTACCTTTTGATCTTTTGCAGGCCGCTTTTCCCGGCAAATATCCTGAGACGCCGCCGATGTGGGCCGACGATTTTCGTTACCAGAGTTTCGATCATTTCATGGAACTCGTCACCGAATACGTGGCGCCGTATTTTAACTCGGCCGAGCGATTTCATTTGGCGGCGCAACGTGTGCTGGGAGATTGCGTCGCGCAGGGCTGCCGTTACGTCGAAACCAGTATCCATCTGCCGGCGCTCCAATACTTCGATGTCGCGTTGAACGATGTGGTCGACGCGGTGCGGGCCGCGAAACCGCCCGAGTTGGAGCTCCGGTTTTTTGCGGGCATGTCGCACAATGCTTACACCGGACGGGGCAAGGCGTTGATTGACGAAGCGCTCAAGCATCCGGGCATCGATGGCTTCGATCTTCACGCCGAGGAGTATCTGCCGATGGAGCCGTGGACCGCGCCGATTTGGGCGGCGGCGCGAGCGGAGGGCAAGTTCACCAAGGCGCATGCGGGCGAGTTCATGCCGGCTTCGTTTGTGCGTTGGTGCCTCGACAATTTGGGCGTGAATCGCATCGAGCACGGCGTGCGTGCGCTCGAAGATCCCGCCTTGGTGCAACGCCTCTTGGCGGACGATGTGACGCTCGATATTTGCCCGATCAGTAACGTGAAACTCGCGGTGGAGGGCGTGCCCGACATGCCATCCCATCCGATCCGAGCGCTCTTCGATGCGGGGGTGCGCGTGACGGTAAATTCCGACGATCCGCTGATGTTTGGCAATACGTTGAGTCAGGACTACTACGCGCTCGTGCAGGATCTCGGATTCACTCGCCGCGAGTTAATCAAATTGGTGCGCAACGGCTGGGATATCGCGTTGATGCCGGACGCCGCCAAGCAGCCATTCTATGCAGAGCTGGCGCGAATCGAAGCTACGCTCGGGTAGCCCGTCATCCCACCCACTCGCGGGCGTTGCGAAAGAGTTTCATCCAGGGACTGTCTTCTCCCCATTCGCTTGGGCTCCATGACATGCAGCTGCTGCGGAAGACGCGCTCGGGATGCGGCATCATGATGGTCACCCTGCCAGTCGTGGTGGTAAGGGCGGTCATACCGAGCGGTGAGCCATTGGGGTTGAGCGGATAGTGCTCAGTCACCTCATGATGACCATCGACATAGCGGGCGGCGACTTGGCCGCTGGCACTGAAAGTCTCGGCGGCCGTGCGGTCGGCGAATTCGGCGTAACCTTCCCCATGCGCGACGGCGATCGGGAGCACGCTACCGGCCATGCCTTTGAACAGGATACTGGGGCTTTCCTCGATCTGGAGGGAAACGTAGCGACCTTCGTAGCGGTCGCTTTGGTTTTGCACAAAGTGCGGCCACGCTTCGGCGCCGGGAATGATGGATTTCAGGTTACTGAACATCTGGCAGCCGTTGCAGACGCCGAGGGCAAAGGTGTCTTCGCGGGCGAAGAACGCTTCAAACTGCGCCCGGGCGGCCGGGTTGAACAAGATGCTCTTGGCCCAACCTTCACCGGCTCCCAGCACGTCGCCGTAACTGAAGCCGCCGCAGGCGGCGAGGCCCCGGAAGTCGGCTAGATTGATGCGGCCCGCGATGATATCGGACATGTGCACATCGACGGCGCAGAAACCGGCGCGATCAAAGGCGGCGGCCATCTCGACTTGACCGTTGACGCCCTGCTCGCGGAGCACCGCTAGGCGCGGCCGAGGCCGCGATTGGTTGTCGCCGGTCTCAGTGAGGTCGGAACCGGGGTCAGCGACCCCGGCTACAGTAGATTCTGCGAACTCGAAGGTGACTTTGGGCTTAATTCCGGGGTCGGTGGGGTCGAGGCGGAGGGCTTGTTCTTGGTCAGCGCAGGCGGGGTTGTCGCGGAGGCGCGCCATCTGGTGAGTGACGTGCGACCAGGTGGCGCGGAGCTCTTGGAGCGATTGGGTGAATACGATCTGGGTGCCTTGCCGGATCTTGAGAATGGACTCGGCGTTGAGGGTGCCGATGCGCGATGAGCAGGCATCGAGTCCGTAGGTCTGCAGGAGGCGCTCCACGGATTCCAAATCGGCGTAGCGCACTTGGATTACCGCTCCGATTTCTTCGGCAAAGAGTTGGGCGAATAAGTCGAAACCGGGGTCAGCGACCCCGGCTACAGCGGAAGGCAGATCTAGGGTCACGCCGACGTGGCCGGCGAAGGCCATTTCCACCACGGTGGCGAGCAGGCCGCCGTCGGAGCGGTCGTGGTAGGCGAGGATCTTTTGGTCGGCCCCGAGCTGTTGGATGACGGACCAGAATCCCTTTAGATCAACGGGGCATTTGGCATCCGGCGGCGCCTCTCCCATTTGACTGACGACTTGGGCGAGAATGGAACCGCCGAGCCGGTTTTGGCCGCGGCCGAGATCGATGAGGATCAGGTTGGTGTTGGGTTCTTGCGCGAGTTGAGGCGTAAGGGAGCGTCGGATATCGCAGACGGGCGCGAAGGCGGAAACGATCAACGAGGTGGGCGCGGTGATGCGTTTGGTCTCCGGGCCGTCCTGCCAGACGGTCGACATCGACATGGAGTCTTTGCCGACGGGGATGGTGATGCCCAAGTCCGGGCACAGCTCCATGCCCACGGCCTTCACGGCGGCGTAGAGATCGGCAGCGTCGCCGGGGACCGCCGGGGCGGCCATCCAGTTGGCGGAGAGGTTTACTTTGCCGATATCGCCGATTTGGGCGGCGGCGAGATTGGTGAGGGCTTCGGCGACGGCGAGTCGGGCGGAAGCCGCGGCGTCGTTCACGGCGACGGGAGTGCGTTCGCCCATGGCCATGGCCTCACCGGTGTTTACATCGAAGCTGGCGGCGGTGACGGCGCAGTCGGCGACCGGAACCTGCCAAGGGCCGACCATCTGGTCGCGCACGATCAGGCCAGTGACGGTGCGATCACCGATGGAGATCAGGAAGGTTTTGTCGGCGACCGTGGGGTGAGAGAGCACGCGTTGCACGGCATCGGTTAGCGTCAGGCCGCCGAGGTCGAGGGGAAGCGTCGGCCGCGCGAGGCTCGTTTCTTTGCGGTGCATTTTCGGTGGTTTGCCGAGCAGCACATCGAGGGGCAGATCGATAGGGGTATTGCCAAAATGGGGGTCCTCGAGAATGAGGTTTTTGGCGGCAGTGGCCTCGCCGACGACGGCGAAGGGGCAGCGCTCCCGGGCGCAGATCTGGGCGAAGGTCGCGAGGCGATCTGGGGGCACGGCCATGACGTAACGCTCTTGGGATTCGTTGCACCAGATCTCGAGCGGCGACATGCCGGGCTCGGCGTTGGGCAAGGCGCGCAGGTCGAACTTACCGCCGCGGCCGCCGTCGTTGATGAGCTCGGGCAAGGCGTTGGAGACACCACCGGCACCGACATCGTGGATGAATGAAATCGGGTTCTCGTCATCCATGGCCCAACACCGGTCGATGACCTCTTGGCAGCGTCGTTCCATCTCGGGGTTTTCGCGTTGCACGGAGGCGAAATCGAGATCCTCGCTGCCGGAGCCACTGGCGATGGAAGAGGCCGCGCCGCCGCCGAGGCCGATGAGCATGCAGGGGCCGCCGAGCACGATGAGTTTGTCGCCGGGAAGAATGGCTCCCTTTTGGACGTGGTCGGCTTTGATGTTACCGAGGCCGCCGGCGAGCATGATGGGCTTGTGGTAACCGCGGAGTTCGGTAGGCTGAGCGGCCGGAATGTCGGGCGTAAAGCCCGACCCACGCTGAGAGGCATCGCGGGCTACCGCGGCGGGAACTGCTTGTTCGAAGGTGCGGAAGTAGCCGTTGATGGCGGGGCGGCCAAATTCGTTATTGAAAGCGGCGGCACCGAGGGGGCCTTCGATCATGATATCGAGGGCGGAAACGATGCGTTCGGGTTTGCCGTGGTCTTTTTCCCAGGGTTGTTCAGCGCCGGGGATGCGGAGGTTGGAAACGGTGAAGCCGGTGAGGCCTGCTTTGGGCTTGGAGCCGCGGCCGGTGGCACCCTCGTCGCGGATCTCGCCGCCGGAGCCGGTGGCCGCGCCGGGGAACGGCGAAATGGCGGTGGGGTGGTTGTGGGTTTCGACCTTACAAAGAATGTGGATGTCCTCTTCGTGGGCGGCGTATTCGCCCGTGCGCGGATTCGCGTAGAACCGGCCACCGCGCGTGCCGGCGAGGACGGCGGCGTTGTCGCTGTAGGCGGAGAGGATGCCTGCGGAGTGCAATTGGTGGGTGTTGCGGATCATAGCGAAGAGCGACTTGGCCTGCGCTTCGCCATCGATATCCCAGGAAGCGTTGAAAATCTTGTGGCGGCAGTGTTCGGAGTTGGCCTGCGCGAACATCATCAACTCGATGTCGTTCGGGTCGCGCGCCAGCTTGCGGAAGGCCTCGACGAGGTAATCGATCTCGTCGTCGGCGAGGGCGAGGCCGAGCTCGCGATTGGCGATTTCGAGAGCGGGGCGGCCCTCGGCCAAGACCGGCACGCTGGCCAGCGGTGGGGGGGCGTTGTGTTGGAAGAGGGCGGCACAGTCGTCGACTTGGTTGAACACCGCTTCGGTCATCCGGTCATGGATCTCGGCGCGCAAGCCGTTGAGCTGGTCGGCGGATAGGTTGGAGAGCGGTTTGGGCAGGGCCACGTTGTCCAGATCGAAGGTGTAGGCGACCACGCGCTCGATTCGGTGGACGTTACTCAACCCGCAGATGTGAGCGATATCGGTCGCCTTGGAGGACCACGGCGAAATGGTGCCGGGGCGCGGCGCCACGACCTGCGCGAGGCCCGTGATTGGGGCGGCGGATCGGTTGGGGCCGTAGGTGAGTAGTTGGGCCAGGATCTTTTCCTCGGCCGGAGTAAGTTCTCCGGCAGTCTCGACCACATGCACGTATTCGGCGGTGAGTCGGCGCACGGGTAGGTTCGCGGCGATGAGGCGGGCGAGCCGTTTTTGGAGGCGAAAGGATGATAGAGCTGGGGAGCCGCGCAGGATCAACATGATGAGAGGGGGGACCGTCCCAGACGGATCAGGGGTGGTCAAGCGGAGCGGATGGCTCGGTAGTTTTTTCAGGAGGCGAAAGGGAGAAATCCGTTGACCGACTGGGCCATCCTTCCGTGATTACGGGACTTTAAGCCTGTGATCACATCAGCCTACGCCTCGTCCGGCATCGACCGGCCCGAATGCAACCGCGGCCTCCATCCGTGCTCATCCTCGCGGGACCGACGATGAGCGACAAGATCACCCACGAATGCGGCATAGCGATGGTGAGGCTCAAGCAGCCGCTCCAGTATTATCAGGAAAAATACGGCAATCCGCTGTGGGGTTTCACCAAGCTTTACCTGCTGATGGAGAAGCAGCACAACCGCGGCCAAGACGGGGCGGGCGTGGCGTGTGTGAAACTGAATGTGCCGGCGGGCGAGCCCTTCATGTTCCGGGAGCGCTGCGTGAAGGCCAATCCCCTCGATAAAATCTTCAAAGGGCTGTTGGGCCAATACCACAAGCAGGTCGATAAAGGCACGATCCATCCGGAGTTCGCCGAGACGGTGAAGCAGAAGTTCGATTTCGGTGGAGAACTGCTGCTCGGCCACCTGCGCTACGGCACCAGCGGGGGCTACAACGCCAGTTCCTGCCACCCGTTTTTCCGGCGTAGCCCTTGGCCCACCCGTAATCTCGCGCTGTGTGGTAATTTCAATCTCACCAATACCGACGAGCTGAACGACAATCTGATCGGGATGGGGCAGCACCCCATTTTCGCCACGGACACGCAGGCGTTGTTGGAGAAAATCGGGTTCTACCTCGATGAAGAGCATACCAACATCTTCCGCCACCTACGTGATGTCGAGAAACTGCCGGGTCGGGAAAGTGCGCACCGGATCAGTCAGGAGCTGGATCTCGCCCGCGTGTTGAAGCAGGCCGGCGAGAAGTGGGATGGCGGCTACGTGCTCGCTGGGGCGATCGGAAACGGGGATGCGTTTGTCGCGCGCGATCCTTCCGGGATCCGCCCCTGTTTCTATTTTGAGGACGACGAGGTCATTGCCTTCGCCTCGGAGCGGGCTCCGTTGATGACGGTATTCGACCTCGAGCTGGAGCAAGTGGAGGAGGTTCCTCCGGGCCACGTGATGGTGATCAAGAACGATGGCAAGATGACCTCGACGGCCTTTCAGCCGGAGTTGCCGCGGACCTCGTGCTCGTTTGAACGTATCTATTTTTCTCGCGGCAATGACATCGATATTTACCGGGAGCGAAAAGCCCTCGGCGCGCGGCTGGCCGAGCAGGTTTTGGATGCGGTGGATTACGACTGGGGGCACACTGTTTTCAGCTTTATCCCCAACACCGCTGAAGTCGCTTACTACGGGATGGTGTCTGCCCTGCGCGAACGCCGTCGCCTGCAGGTGAAGGCAGAGATACTCCGGGCTTCGGCGGCCGGTGAGCTGACCGAGGAAAAACTCGATGATCTAATTCTGCGCAACTGGCCACGGGCGGAAAAGGTAGTGAGCAAAGACATCAAGCTGCGCACCTTCATTGGTCAGGAAAACCTGCGCAACCAGCTCGCGAGTCACGTTTACGATATCACTTACGGATCGGTTGAGGCGGGCAAAGACAACTTGGTTTGCGTCGACGATTCGATCGTGCGCGGCACCACGCTGCGCAAATCGATCCTGCGGATTCTGACCCGGTTGAATCCGCGCAAGATCGTGATCGTCTCGACGGCCCCGCAGATCCGTTACCCGGATTGTTACGGTATCGATATGTCTGAGATCGGCAAATTCATCGCCTTCGAAGCGGCGGTGGCATTGCTGAAAGAAACCGGCCAAGAGCACGTGCTGACGGAGGTCTATCAGGCCTGTGTGAAAGCGGTCGGAACGGGTGAAACCGTGAACTATGTGAAACGGATTTACGACGGGTTCACTCCCGAAGAAATTTCCGCCCGGATCGCTCGAATCGTTTACCCCCAAGACGTGGAATGGGCCGGAGAGGTAGAGGTGATTTATCAGACGGTAGAGAACCTGCACGCGGCCGTGCCGAATCATTCCGGCGACTGGTTTTTTACCGGAAATTTCCCCACCCCCGGAGGTTACCGCGTGGTCAATCAGGCTTACATAAACTTCTTCGAAAACAGCGACCGCCGGTCGTATTGAGCACGCTTTACGAATGACGATTTCGTTGCGCCAGCCCCCCAAGACGATGATGTCGGGCGCAAAGCCCGACCCACGGTTGGCAGCGTATATCAGGGGTGGGTCGGGCTTTATGCCCGACATCCTTCGAAAAGTCGTAAATCTTAATGCCCCTATTTCCCTATGAGCCTTTCCTACGATTCTTCCGGTGTGCGTTATGACGAACTCGATGCGTTCAAACGGGCGTGTCAAAAGGCGGCGAAAACGACGTCCGATCTCCTCAATGGCCATGGCTACACTGAGCCCGCCGCCACCCGCGGCGAAAGCTGTTACCTCATCGAGGCGGAGGATCATTTTCTCGCCCACGTGGAAGAGGGATTGGGCACGAAGAATCTCGTGGCCGATGCCGTGTTGGCGCAGTCGGGCAAGACCTACTACCATGCGGTGGCGATCGATACGGTGGCGACGATCGTGAACGATCTCATCACCTGTGGCGCGTTGCCAATCTCGCTCGCGATGCACGCGGCGGTCGGTGACTCGAGCTGGTTTAATAATGCCGAGCGCACCCAGGCCCTCGTTGAGGGCTGGGCGCAAGCATGTCGCATGTCGGGGGCGGTCTGGGGCGGTGGCGAGACGCCCACGCTGCGCGGAATCATCGAACCCGAGGCGATCTGTTTGGCGGGGTCAGCGATGGGTAAGATTGCCCCCAAGCAACTGCGGATCGTGGGCGATGCGCAGGATGGAGATTCGATCTTATTTCTCGCCTCGTCTGGCGTGCAGACCAATGGACTGACGCTGTGCCGCATGATCGCCGATCAGCTGCCGGATGGCTATGCCACCCCCCTGGGTCATGGCGATGAGCGCACCTACGGCGAAGGCCTGTTGGCGCCGTCGGTGATTTACGTGGCGTTCGTGCGGGAGTGCCAAAAACGCGGCATCAAATTGAACTACGTGTCGCACGTGACGGGTCACGGTTGGCGTAAGTTGATGCGGTTGGATGAGCCCTTCGTGTATGAGATCAAGGACATCCGACCCGAGCCGGCGTTATTTAAATTCCTGATGGAAAAAGGCCCGATCGAGCTGCGGGAAGCTTACGCGACCTTTAACATGGGTATTGGTTTCGCGGCTTACGTGAATCCGGCCGATGCCGCCGCGACGCTCGAAGCCGCGAAGGCTACGGGCTATGATGCTTGGATCGCCGGCCGCGTGCACAAGGACGGCGACCGCAAAGCCGTTGAAATTCCTGGCCTCGATTTGACCTTCGAAGGCGAAACGTTGCAGGTGCGTTGAGCGCCTGAGAGCTGGCGATGGTTGGTAAGGCTCTGATGCCGTAACCCTCTTGGCCCCGTGGCCGAATGGGGATGTCATGGCGCATGATCCCTGCTCGCGCATCTTTAGGCAGTCCACTTAATGCGGTCGTGATCCCGTTACCCCGAGTCCCGCTTTGGTCCCAGTGTCTGCTGCTGGCGCTATTGGTCGGGGGGGTATTTTCTTCGGTGCTCGGGTTCGAGTTTTTGCGGTGGGATGACGACATTGCCGTCACGCAGAACGATCTCATTCAGGGTGAATTGAGCGGGGAGCTGATCAGCGGATGGTTCCAGTCGGATCAGGCGATGCGATTCAAGCCGGTGCATTGGCTGGCGGGCTGGTTACTGCATCAGCAATTTGGGCTCAATCCGGCGGCGTGGCATGCCCTCAATCTAATCCTCCACGTGGCAGTGGCGGTGGGATTCTTTCTGCTACTGCGTCAGATCCTGTCGCGCTGGACCACGGGGGGATCGGCGTCAGCGATCACCGTGGTGGCTTGGCTGGCCGCGGCGGGTTGGGCGCTGCATCCGCTCCGGGTGGAACCCGTCGCATGGGTCACGGCTTCGACTTATCCGATGGCGACGGGTTGGCTGGTATTGTCGTTTGCCCTTTACCTGCGAGCGCACCCGCCGGGCGCGGCACCGGCGGGGCGGGGATGGCTGATCGGCTCTTGGCTGACCGCTGTTTTAGCCTACGGGACTTACCCGGTTACGGTGACCTATGGGCTGTTTTTGGTGATCGTGGATTGGGGTGGGTTGAAGTGCATCCCGCGATGGCGAACGGCTGAATTTTGGCGGTGGCTGGTGAAGATCGCCGCCTTCTTAGTTCCGGCGGTGGTCGCCTTATTGGCTACGGTGTGGGCGCGTTATTTTGACGTGGGGATATTCGTGGCGGCTCCGGACCTAGCCAGCGTGGCCCTCAGCGAACGGGTGCTCATGGGGTTGGCCGGCGTTGGGGCGTTGGCGGGACGCTTGATCTGGTGGTTCGATCTCACCCCGAATGTGCCGCCCATGGAAAGCTTATTGAGCAACGTATTGGGCTTGGTCGCGTTGGCGGTGGGTGTGGTGGTGGTGTCGGTTGTGAGCTGGCGCAATCGGACCCAGCGGCCGCGGTCGGCGGTAGTATGGTTCGGGTTCATCGCCCTAGCGCTGCCTTGCCTCGGCCTCACGGAGCGAGCGACTTGGCCGGTCGATCGTTACAGTTACCTCGGCCATCTGGTGCTGATGGCCGGGCTAGCCGGTGCCGGCGTCCAATCCTGCCGGAAACCGCGCTTGCGAATCGGAGTAGCGATGGCGGCGGGAGTGGTGGTTTTGGGGTTGGCGAGTAAGCGGCAACTGCCGATGTGGGCGGACAGTCGCGCGTTTTTTACCGCCTTGACTGAACATCCGTCCTTTGGCGAAGACGTCCGGCAGGATGGCCATGTCTTACTCCTGTGGTCGCGCTATGAGGCGGGAGAAGGGCACGTTGATCGGCTGAATGAGCTCCGGGAGCAGGCGCTGCAGACCTATCTAGCCGGGATTCGGAATGCGCTGAATGAAGCCGACTACGCCGAGGCGGTGGAGCTCATGTCCCACATCGAACATCACTTTGCTGTGACCGCCGCAATGCAGCGGGAGAAGGCCGCGTGGTTGCTGGAGCTGGGACGTTGCGCCGAGGCGGAGCACGCGTTGGCGGTCAGCTTACACATGAAGCCGGACGACGAACGCGCGTTGGACCTGTTGCGCAGCGTGCGGGCCAGCCAAGCGGATACGCCGTAAGACGGAGTTACGCACCTGCTTGAGCACGGGATCGAATCGATTCGTGGAGCAGGCGTGGTCGGAAGCCCCGCCCGAGGTAGGGCGTGCTCGCCGAGCGCGCCGTTTCATCCCACCCACCGCATTCGGCGGTTTCGGCGAAACCGCCCTACCTTTGATCGGGCTTAAACGCCCGCTCGATATCGTCCGGGCCGGACGGATCAGGTATCCCAATCGCCGTAGATTTCTCGGAAGATCAGCCAGCGGTCTTTGCCTGAACCGGCGGCCGGATCGCGGGCGATGTTGAGGGTGATTTGTAACTGCTTGAGGGCGGTCTCGAATCGACTCTTGGAGCAGGCGTGGCGGTCCATGGCGATCGCTCGAATCTCGGAAGTCTCCGCCGGATCGAGCCGGATAATTTCATAGACCTTTTGCGCGAGATCAGAGCAGCGGGATACGGGTTTGTGCGCTCGAGGGTAGTGGACGTTCCGCAAATGATCCATCGACATCAAGACCGCGAAACCACCGGGGATTTTGCCGTAGAAGACGTCATCGGGATACGTCTCGGGTAGTTCGTTTTTCCAGGCCCAGATGGCTTCGAGGCGGGCACCCCATTTGGTGCGACCACCGCCATTTTCCGGCAGGTTGACGACATCCCACAACGCGGGCAGGCCCTTCACTTTGTTACTGAATAACGTGCAGACGCCTACCGCCTGCACGTATTCATATGCGCCTTCGAGGGTATTTACGCGGATGGGGGCGGTCATGGGTGAGACGTTACCAAATCTGTTCAAGTCCGAGAGAGTGGTAGTCAGCCATGCGACGGTCTTTACTGATGAGTCCGCGCTGCCGATGGATTGCGGTCCAGATCAATAAACGATCAAAGGGGTCGCGGTGTTTGAAGTCGGTAGGCAACCGATGGAAACGGGCCATGAGCTCAGCGGATGGGTCGACTATCTCGAAGCCTATCCCCGTGGTGGCCGCCGGAAGCTCGTCGGGTTGAGTGCCCGGTAGATCAAGTTTACCGAGCGCGAACTTGATGCTGATCTCCCAAAAACTGATTGAACTGACTTCGATGGAGTTGCGGGTGTCTTTGATGACTCGCCGGGCGCGCGGGCTCAATTTACTGGGTTCAAAAAGCGTCCACAGCAGGGTGGGAGTATCCAAAATATAGCGATTCATTTTCGCTTGGTCGAACTTCCCAAAAGCGTGTCGTCGTCGATCTCCCACGATTTGAGTTTTACCGTTCCGCGACGAGACAGTGGGCCCAGCTTACGGGCGGGAACAGCCGGTGAAACGTAGGGGATCAGCACCGCGACTTTTTCGCGTTTGCGCCCTTTTTGCAGGACGACGGAGTTGCCCTGAGCCACGGACTCTAGGATCTGGGGCAACTTGTCCTTAAACTCTCCGATCGAATAGCTTTCCATGATGGTCCAAGCTTGGGTTAACTTGACAAGTTGTCAAGTTGGGGGAGATCGCTCACTCTTCGCCATCGAAGTAGTCGTGGGGCTCGCTGCGGATGAGGCGGCGGGCGGGGGGAGCGGACGAGCCACTTGTCGCTGTCGGGGTAGGGGCAGGATTCGCCGATGGGGTTGTCGGCTACGATTAGCAGCGTGAGGTCTTCGTCGTCGGTCGCGCGGAGTTGGTGAGGTTGGCCGGGTTCGAAGATGAAGGTGTCGCCGATTTTGATGGGCGCCTCGCCGTCGGCGTGGCGCACGAAGCCACTGCCTCCGGTGACGGTGTAGAATTCCCATTGCGCACTGTGAGAGTGGAACGGACAGAGTTTTTTGCCGGCGTGGATCGTGCTGATCTCCCCATCTAACGGGTGGCGCTCGCGTAGGTCGGTGGAGGTGGGATCACGCCCGAGCACGATCAAAAGTCCTTGGAAGCTAGCGCTGTAGGTGCCCTGCGGGGAGGTCGAAGATTCGGGGGGGATATCGCTGACGTTAACGATTTTTATAGTGGGATCGGAGGAAGGGGAGGGCGGGAGGTTTAGCGACGCACGGACATCAGAATGCGAAGAACATACCACAGCAGGAGCATGACCCCGGAGAACAGGGATAGGGCGGCCGCGACGGGTTGGTCAGGGCGGTAGTGGTGGATGATATTCGAGGTGGTGTAGAGGATCGAACCACCGGCAAAGAGCACCATCGCGCCAGAGAAAAACAAGCCGAGGTTAAAGCCGAATAGGATGCTACAAACGATGATGCCCAGCGCGACGAATCCGCCTACCGTCAGGATGCCGCGCATGAAGGAAAAGTCTTTGCGGGTGAGAAACGCGGTAGCGGTTAGACCGGCAAAAAGCAGGCCGGTGATAATGCCCGCCATCGGGATCACATCGGGCGAGCTGTAGGAGGCAGCCATGAACAGCAGCGGCAGAAAAATAATCGCTTCGGCAACGACGAAGAGCCCGAGCCCGAGATACTGTTGGCCGACCGAGGCGTCGGAGCGGGCCCATTTGTCGGCCAACCAAGAAACGCCCATGAAGGCGCCGAGCACGATCAGCCAACTGAACGTGCCGCCAAGCATCGTCTGCACGAGGCCGGGTGCCCAGGAGGCGTTGAGGAAGTAGGCTTCGAGCGCGATGAATGCGAGAATGGCGCCGCCGAGGTGCAGGTAGGTCTTGCGGATGAAGGTGGCGCGGGCGTCGGCGCTAGATTCAGCTACGACGATATGAGGATTCGTATAGCTTTCCATGGCGTGGCAACGGGGTTGAGATCAAGGGATCTGGCGAAGCCGAAAGATTGTCGGCGGAGATCGGTTGGCTCAATCGATAAACAGGGAGGCGGAAAATCTGGGGCGGGCCTGGCCCGGTAGCCGCGTTGGCGTGCAGCGACAAGGTGGCAAGCGCCCTGTCCCGATGGGTTGTAGCCGGGCTCGCTGAGCCCGGGGCGGTGGAGTTGGCGCAGCAGAAGCTAGAGAACGAGTAAGAGAACGAGAACGGTGCGGTGGGGCAGGATCCCGGGGTCAGCGACCCCGGCTACAGTCGGACGGGCGGGATGGGTTGTAGGCCGGGCTCGCTGAGCCCGGGGCGGTGGAGTTGGCGCAGCAGAAGCTGGAGAACGAGTAAGGGAACGAGAACGGTGCGGTGGGGCAGGATTCCGGGGTCAGCGACCCCCGCTACAGTCGGACGGGCGGGATGGGTTGTAGCCGGGCTCGCTGAGCCCGGGGCGGTGGAGTAGGCGCAGCAGAAGCTAGAGAACGAGTAGGAGAACGAGAACGGTGCGGTGGGGCAGGATTCCGGGGTCAGCGACC
>Ga0075118_10001133_pt1 | contig 20052 bp, 14 predicted proteins | sample AntAceMetag02UKE_FD_69794 | JGI IMG/M metagenome (GOLD analysis project Ga0075118, IMG submission 69794) | Saline lake microbial communities from Ace Lake, Antarctica - Antarctic Ace Lake Metagenome 02UKE | ecosystem: Environmental > Aquatic > Non-marine Saline and Alkaline > Saline | place...
AGCCTAAGAAGACTCCATCAGTCTAATGATGTTCTATTCTCCGCGCCTCCGCGTGAGTCTCATTCAGCTCGATCTGTTCCTATATCTTCGCGGCCGTCGCGAGACCCATTTCTTTATCCGTCGGAATTTAAGCCCCTAAACCCAGCCACAATCGTAGCGCCGTCTCGATTCGCTCCAAATCGGCATCGCTTATCCGACCCACCACAGCGCCAACCTTTTCGCTTCGCTGCGTCGTCACCTTATCGGCCATGGCCTGTGATACTTTCCGAAGGTTATTTGTCGCATCGGGTTTCAACTCCACTCGAAACAAAGGGGCATCGATCACATGCGACGTGATCGGGCACAGCGTCACACTCGCGTGAGTCGGGTTGAATAGATCGGACTGCAGAACAATCGCGGGACGTGGTTTCCCGTAATCACCCGACGGGGAACACACCACGACATCGCCGCGACTATAATTCACGCCTGCCATTCCTCATTATCGCCATCCCGTTCAGCCCAAGCCGCATCGGCCGGTGTGCGTTTGCTAGCCAATAAGGACTGCCTCCGCGCGTCCTCCCTCAACTCATCCTGTGAGCTACCGAGAAGATAAAGTTCCAAAGCCTCCTTGATGATCCAGTTCTTTCCCCGCTTGGTCGCCCGGGCACGCTGCGCCAATTCTTGGCTCAACTCCTTGGGTAAACGGATACTGGTAGTGGCTGTTGGCATGACCCGAACCTGTATGTAACACAGTGTGTTGCAAGTCTGATTCCGATTCTCCTGACAATACCCTATGTCGAAGTCAGTTTAAGACTGCTGATCCTTTTAATGTGGAACTCAGGAAAGCTGGAAAGGAATCTAAGCTAAACAAACTCGATCATCCCCAACTTAAGAAAATGATGAAAAAACTACTGCTTTCTATTCTGTGCTTCGTGGCGATCACGGCGCATGCCCAATATATCCCCACTCCCGACATGGCGATGTCGATCCCGCTCAATGACGATCATGTGAAGTGGGACATGCAAAGCATGAACGGGAATCGCAAAAAAATCCTAGCGGAATTTGTTCCCAAGGGTCAGTCGATCAATGCTTGGAAGGAAATGGTGGCACAGGAAATCACCTTCACGCGGCGATCGCTCGATTCGCATTTGAAGAAATGGAAGAAGATGATTCAAAAGGCAGATCCCGAAGTCGAGATCACCGAAATCGAATTGGGAAAGGAGCGCGCGCTATACATCTATCGATCAAAGGCGTTCAACGAGTATAGCATCCGCATATTCTTCAAAGGAACCGACGGTATTTATGCTCAAGCTTACCACATCCGTCTTTCAAATTTCTCTCAACCTCGCGTCGACCTTTGGAACGATTTAATCAGGAAGACAACCTTGTCCCGAAGCCCTCATAGACAATAGATGATCATTCGGATTGTGTGCATGCGAAAATACTTGGCGCTAGACTTCGCGTTCTCCGCGCCTCCGCGTGAATCTCACTCAGTTCGGTCCGTATCTGTGCCCATCTGAGCAATCCGTGGCTAAATGAATCCGTCACCCGACCAGCACTGGCAGTTTCACCAGCGCACGGATGCCCATTGTGGGTTTCCAGGCTAGTGGCTCATCCGTGAGTTTCACATCGGGCAGACGTCGCACTATGGCGCGGAAGGCGATTTCCATTTCCATGCGTGCGAGCACGGCGCCGAGGCAGAAATGCGCGCCGAATCCGAATGCGAGGTGACGTTTGATTTCGCGGCGGATGTCGAACGTTCCGGGATTAGGGAATTGCTTGGGATCACGATCGGCTGCTCCCAAGAGAAAGACCACGAGTTGGCCCTGCTTAATCGTCTTGCCGCCGAATTCCATGCCCGCCCTTGCCTTGCGAACGGCCCGCGTAACGGGTGATTCGTAGCGCAGGGACTCTTCGACGGTGCCGCGCACGAGTCCATAGACATCGGCTTTCAGCTCATCGAATTGATCCGGATGCTGCATCAGCGCCATCACGCCACTGGCGATGCCGTTGGTCGTGGTTTCGTGTCCGGCTAAGAATACAAACACGCACATCGCGTAGAGTTCTTCGTTGGAAAGGCGTTCGCCATCGGCTTCGGCTTGCACGAGCGCGCTCAGTAAATCCTCGCGCGGCGATTCGCGGCGCTCGGCCACGAGTCGCTCAAACATATCGATCAGACCACCCAGTGCATCAGCAGCATCCTCGGCATGGTTTTTGAGATTGGGGCCACCTGCCGTGCTGAAGTGCATCACGCGCTCCGTCATCACTCGAAACGCATCACGCTCCTCCACCGGAATACCGAGCATTTCGCAAATTACGGTTGCCGGCAGCGGCTGACAAAACTGCGTGATCAGATCGCAGGAGTCACCCGGTTTGATCTCGTCCAACAAACCATCGACCAGCTCCTCGATGCGCGGAATCAGAGACCGAATCATCTTCGGGGTGAAAGCCACGTTGACCAGTTTGCGCAAGCGTGTGTGCACGGGATCGTCGGTCAGTTGAATCCAGTTCGAAACGTGATCGAGCAGCGGTTGCACCCGCTCGCGCATCTCATCAGGCAAGGCCTGCACATACATGTCGGTGCGATCCGACGAAAACCGCTCGTCGCGCAAGCCGTTGAAACAATCGTCGTAGCCCGTCACCAACCAGAGATTCATCGGCGCGCACCAGTGCACGGGATCTTCCGCGCGCAAACGATCAAACAGCGGATACGGATCACCCAATCGCTCTTCGCAAAACAGTTGGTAGTCGGGTTCTTCGATCAAAGTCATGGCGGTAAATTAATCGGTTCCGAGAATATCGCGCAACACCGGCTCCATCACATCGGCCATGCGCAGGAAACCAAGATCGTTGGCGTGCACGTTATCCGTCGATCCTTCTCCATCGATTCCAAAGAGCTCGGCGCCTCGAAGAAAATGCACAGCGGGCACCTGTTCGTGCTGAAGGACCTCGAAACATTCGCGCAAAGCGAGTTGGCTCTGGCTGAGATTTTCGGCCCCGACGGGAATGATCCATCCATTCGGCAATCCCCGATCTTCCACCAACAAAATAGGCGTATCGGGTCGGGCCGCGCGTAACGCCTTCACCAATGGAATACACCGCTCGCGAATCAGAGCCGGATTCATATTGGCCGAACACTCGATCACAAACACAGCGGCATCGACCTCGGCCATATATCTCACCACCACCGGATCCATCCGACCTGTTCCGGAGAAGCCGAGATTCACCACCGGACGATCCAATCGACGACCAAGCAGTGCCGTGTGGCAAATCCCCGGACGCGAGGCCACCCCGCCCTGCGTGATCGAGGTGCCATAAAACACGATTGGCTTCTCGCGCGGAACTAGCCCAACAAACTCCGCTCCGGCTGGAACGCCGATCTCCATCGATTCCACTCCATTGTAGAGCGGAAAATTGAGCGCGTATTCACGGTGGCCATCCAGAATCCCTTTGGCGATTAGCCCTTCTGCATTGCGTGCATCTCGACTGGGATCTTCCACGTTGCGGGGAAACGGACTCATCCCATTCACAAATCGCCATTCGCCCGATTCATTCCGGGCATAAAGGTCCACCCCACTCACCCCAGTCGAGGGCATGTGAGGCAGAGCCAACTTATCTTTCAGCAGTCGATAACGCACCGAAATCGCAGAGGCATCCGTGCGGAATCTCGCCATCATCCCCGCACTGCAGCGGCTCATATTCCACGCACTCTCCAAGCCCATCCCATCCATAAAAAACTTCATTTCCTCTTCCGCACCGGCCGGCATGCGATCGAAATAACGGAGCCGCTCGTGATGATCCCAAGCGCGACCTTCCACTCCCCATGCCTTCACATCATGCCAGTTCAGTTCAGATTCAGATGCGGTTTTCATAATTAGGACTCAGTAACTAAATATTTCTGGAGAAAAGGGGTGTGCCTTCAGATCGATAGTGAAATCGTCTTCGAATCATTCTGTTCAACGTGGCTCATTTCGATCGCGTCGTCGGTAAGTCGCAACTGCACATCACCATTGGACCAACCGCTTTCGCGCTTCGTCCAAATCGAGTCAGCGGCATCCGCCGCCTGCACGTTAAACAGCGTGAGGATCCGGCACGAGTTTCCGCGCAACTTCGCTTCGACGTAACTCTCGCGGCGCGGTTCGAGTGGTGAGCCCGCACGATCCTTATCGTAGCCGGGACGGTGCTGATGTTCGTTTCGGCTGAACGCAACTTCGCCTTCATCGAGCCTCGTGATCCACGCACTCGCTTTGGCCTTTTCGTGACGCACGGTGAAGCGACCTTCGCTATCCGGTGCCGCACGATCACGCGTATGCCAGCGTAATGAAATTTCCTGTTCCTTCGGCGTGGTCGCCTCATCCAGCACGGCCACATAACCGGGATAGAAGTGCACCACCGTTCGAGCAACATGCTGCCCGTTCATGTAAGCGGGCGTAAGATCCATCTTCCACGCCGCGCCCACCCCAGGGACGAACTGCTCGGCAACGACCTTCCCACTCAACGATGGCGCCTCAGTTTTTTCGCAGTGCTCGGAAAGCGGCGAACGCTGTTCTTCGCCGTCAAACATCAACACGTTGTGCCCGCGAATGGCGTTATTGTAATACTCCCAACGCACCGCCTCGAAGAAATCCGCTGAATAGCTGGAGGGCGATCCGAGGTCGATAATCAGCCGCTCGCCAAATCCATCCAAACAGACCTGACCGAGGTCGTTGTGCTCATGGTTTTCCTCTCGTCCCGCTTTCGAATGCACCACGCAGGCCGTGCTTTTCGACGACCAATCCGTGCGGCTCACCACGATGCGGCCATGGCCTTGATAGCTTTTGTAAGGAGGAATCTTGCCCTCCGCCGAAATCGGTTCGAGCTGCCCATCATAGGACACCAACTGATACGGATCGTCCGATGCTTTTTGATACTGCTGATAAAACCATTGCAGCACACCGTCCTGATTCGCCGCTGCCACGGGTGCGACATAGCCGGTATTAATCGGCCATTCCGGATGGCAATCCCCAACACTCACCACCCGACCGGGAGGCAGCGAGGTGTGCATCACCCATTCGCACATTTCCGGAAAGGGAGTCTGCGCGAGACGGTTCAGTTTGCCACCCGACCAGTAGCGATGCGCTTGATAAAACGCGACCGGCAAGCGATTCGCTCCAGCGTAAAATACCGATTCGTTAAACTCACCCTCAGGTCCGTAAAACCCGAGATACTTTTCCTCCATCTCCACGGCGTAATCGATCATTTGCTGCGCAGCAGGATGCTCACCATCCAGCGCCATTCCGGCGATACCCAGACCTCCCACAATACACGTCATCCAGTTGTTCAGATCGTGCGCCCACCATGGATCCATTTTTAACGATTCGAGATACGGCTGAATCCCTCGCCGATCCAAACCTTCGATCACCCAGGCCCGCTCTTCTTCACTCAGCGACGGCGCGAGCCAATCGTAAGCGACCCCGACGGCCTGCGAAATCATGCCCGTGCGTAAATCCGCTGGGTAGCCAAATTTCACATGCGCCTGATCTATCCAATCGGGCCACACCTCAGGATCATAAAGTGCTTTCAACTGATCTATCGCCGACGCCTTAAACTCTGCTCGTCCCGTCAACAAATGCGCCAAGGCCGCGCGCAACACCTGCTGCCCCGCCTCTTCGCAAACGATGAAATCCGGGTTTTTCAAATCAACCATGCTCTGCATGCGATCCGGCAAAACATCGCCGATCAGTATCGGCCCGCGCGTCAATGCCTTCTCGGCTGAAGCGAGCACACTTTTCCAGTTGGCCTGCGACCAACCGCTTTGAATCGCGCTCTGAAGATCCTCGACCGTGCGAAGGTCATTGGTTGCGGTGGAGCTAATGAAAAGGCGGGGGTGTTGAGCCACAGTTCTAGGGGTGTTTAGGGGTTCTTGTTTGCTTGAAAGATATCACCGCCCGATCTGAAGCGATCCATTGGGGCCGCTCAATTCCAGGCCGCTCTCGTTGAGCGATAGCTGCACATCATCGATCGACCAACCGCTTTCACTCTTCGTCCAAATCGCATCATCGGCGTCGATCGCCTGCACGTTAAACAGCGTGAGTATCCGGCAGGCCTTTCCGCGCAGCTTGGCTTCGACATAGCTTTCACGGCGCGGTTTAAGCGGAGCCCCACCGCGATCCATATCATAGCCGGGCCGGTGCTGGTGTTCGTTGCGGCTCAACGCGAGTTCACCTTCATCGAGCCGCATAATCAACGCACTCACTTTGGCTTTCTTACCGCGCACGGTGAAGCGACCTGCACTCTCCGGCACGGCGCGATCACGCGTGTGCCAGCGGAGGGAGATTTCCTGTTCCTTCGGCGTGGACGCTTCATCAAGCACCGCGACATAACCGGGATAGAGATGCACGACCGTGCGCGTGACATGCTGATCGTTCATGTAAGCCGGTGATAGATCCATCTTCCACGCCGCGCCCACTCCGGGCACAAACTGGTCGGCAACCGTCTGACCACTCAGCGAGGGCGCCTCAGCTTTTTCGCAGTGCTCGGAAAGCGGCGAACGCTGCTCCTCGCCATCAAACATCAACACGTTGTGCCCACGAATCGATGCGTTGTAATATTCCCAACGCACTTCCTCAAAAAAATCGTCGGGATAACCGGACGGCGAACCGAGATCGATAATCAGCCGCTCGCCAAATCCATCCAGACAGACTTGTCCGACGTCGTTGTGCTCATGATTTTCCTCTCGTCCCGCTTTGGCGTGAACCACGCAGGCCGTGGCTTTCGACGACCAATCCGTGCGGCTGATCACGAGACGGCCATGACCCTGATAGTTTTTGTAAGGGGGAATCTTTCCTTCTGCCGAAATCGGTTCGAGCTGCCCATCGTAGGATACCAACTGATACGGATCGTCCGATGCTTGCTGATACTGCTGGTAAAACCACTGCAGCACGCCGTCCTGATTCGCCGCCGCTACCGGGGCCACATAACCGGTCCGCACCGGATTTTCCGGCCAACAATCGCCCACACTCATCATACGACCAGGGGGCAGGCTTGTGTGCATCACCCATTCACACATTTCCGGAAATGGCGACTGCGCGAGCCGGTTCTGTTCGCCACCTGACCAGTAACGATGCGCTTGAAAAAACGCGACCGGCAGGCGGTTTGCACCGGCATAGCCCACCGATTCGTTAAACTCACCTTCGGGGCCATAGATCAGCAGATACTTGTCCATGACCTCCACGCCCAAATCGATCAAACGCTGCGCGGCAGGATGTTCACCATCCAGCGCCATTCCCGCGATTCCGAGCCCTCCCATAATCACCGTGCTCCAATTATTCAGTTCATTGGCCCACCACGGATCCATCTTAATCGAGTCGAGGTAAGGCTGAATCCCGCGACGGTTCAGGCCCTCGATAACCCAAGCCCTTTCCTCTTCCGTTAGCGCAGGCGCGAGCCAATCGTAGGCCACCCCCACAAACTCCGAAAGGATGCCCGTGCGCAAATCAGCAGGGTAGCCAAATTTGATATGCGCCTGATCGATCCAATCGGGCCACACCTCGGGATCATAAAGCGCTTTCAACTGATCCATCGCCGAAACTTTAAACTCCACGCGCCCCGTCAACAAGTGAGCCAAGGCGGCTCGTAACAACTGCTGGCCGGCAGCCTCACAAACGACGAAATCGGGATTCTTAGCATCGACCATACTCGGGGGGCGACCCGGCATGATATCGGTAATTAACACCGGCCCTTTGACCAAAGCCTTCTCGGCCGAAGCCAGCACGCTCTGCCAATTGGCCTGCGACCATCCGCTTTGGATCGCGCTCTTGAGGTCTTCGACGGTGCGAAGACCATTTGTGGCGGTGGAGCTGATGAGTAGACGAGGATGTGGTGACACAATACTAAGGGATTTTGGGGTGATTTTTTTGAAAACTATCAGAGCGCGATTCGACGCGAGCCATCGGCAGAGCTCAATTCGAGACCGCTATCCGTCAGCGATAGTTGCACATCATCAATCGACCAGCCCGCTTCGTTTTGGGTCCACTCGGATTCAGTCGCGTCGGCAGATTTCACACAGAACAAAGTCAGCACGCGGCAGCGATCCGCATGCAAGGTCGCTTCGATGTAGCTCTCGTGCCGCGCTTCCAGCACATCGCCCACCGCATCACTGGTTGCCGCCGGATACTCGTGTTCATGTCGGGCCAGATGCATCGCGACATCGCCCAGATCGACGATCATTCCAGCCAGCTTCGCTTTTTCTGAGAGCACGACAAAGCGGCCATCCCCATCCGGCTCTGCCCGATCGATTGTGTGCCAGCGCAGCGAGATATCACGATCGGTCGTCAGCTCAGCTTCATCGAGCACTGCGACATAGCCCGGATACAAATGCAGCACCGTGCGAGTCACATTGACGACGCCATCGTAAACCGGCGTGAGATTCATCTTCCACGCCCCGCCGACTCCCGGCACGTAAGTCTCCGCGATCGTTTCGCCGTGATACCGAACCGTGTTCAATTGCTCACCCCGCAAGTGCGGGGAACGCTTCTGCTCCTCGCGATCAAACATCAGGACGTTATGCCCCAGCGCGGAGGAATTATAATACGTCGAGCGATGTGCTTCGAAATAGTTGGGCGGATAAGTTGAAGGCGATCCGGGATCGGTGATCAAGCGATCGCCAAATCCGTCGATGCAGAGCTGCCCCAAATCGTTGTGATCGTGATTATCTTCCCGCCCCGCCTTGCCATAAACAACACAAGCCGTGCTTTGCGGATTCCAATCTGTGCGACTAATCGCGAGACGACCTTGCGCCCGGTAAGTCTTAAACGGCGTCAACTTTCCTTCCGGCGATTCCAGCTTCACCCGCGGATCGTAAGCGATAAATTCTAAAGCGTTGGGAGACTTCGTGCGGTATTGCGCGTAGAACCATTGCAGCACGCCATCCTGATTCGCCGCCGCCACCGCGCCGATATACTCGGGATCGATCACCCGCTCCGGCCAACTGTCACCAAACGCCATGGGCTTTCCAGCCGGCACGGTCGTCTGCAGAATCCATTCGCACATTTCCGGAAACGGTGAGGCCTGCAAACGGTTCTGTTTCCCACCCGACCAATAGCGATGCGCCAAATAGAAGTAGATCGGAAACCGGTTCGCGCTCGAGTAGCCCACCGATTCGTTAAACTCCCCATCCGGGCCGTAGATCAACAGATACTCCTCCATCTTCTGGACCCCGAAATCGATCAGCTTCTGCGCATCAGGATGATCGCCGTCGAGCGCCATGCCCGCCACGCCCAGACCGCCCACGATCACCGTCAGCCAATTGTGCAAATCATGCGTCCACCACGGATCGTCTTTGAGTGCGGCCAAATACGGTTGGATCGCGCGACGGTCCAAACCCTCGATCACCCACGCGCGTTCTTCCTCCGTGAGTGAAGCCGCCAGCCAATCATAAGCCACGCCGATATCGCGCGACAACGTGCCAGTGCGCAGATCCACTTTCCCAAAGCGCAGATGCGCCTGATCCACCCAATCAGGCCAACGCTCGGGATCGTAGAGCACTTCCAATTGCGCCATCGCCGAGGCCTTAAACTCATCACGCCCCGTGACCAAATGCGCTAACGCCGCCCGCATCAATTGTTCACCCGCTGCTACACACACCAGAGCATCGGGATTCCTCGCCTTCCGTGAAGCCGAACGACGATCCGGCAGATCAGCATCAATCAAGATTGGCCCATCGACAATCGCCTGTTCGGCCGACGCGAGCAGCCGATCCCAATCTTCACGCAATCCACCCGATTCAATATCACGGCGCAAATCATCAACGGTCCGTAAACCGTTGATCGATTTCGAAGCGAGGAACAGACGGGGTCGATCAGTCATGCGGGATATTTCTACGGGAGGATTTTCAAAAACCAAGACCGCTATCTTAATAATCCCTCAATCAACCCTCTACAAGGTGAACGCGCAGGCCTGTCCTCCAATCGAAACCCACATTTCATTCGCTCGCATTGCCTTGCGTCTCTGTTCTATCAATAGGGTGAAGATGAAAAAATTCCTAGCAGCACTGATTGTTCTGACAGCCTTTACAGCTTCCGGTTCGGATGTGGAACGGATGGAGCGAACTGCACTTCTTATTCTTCCCGAAGTGATTTCCTCTGAGCACCCGTTTCGTCCGTCAGTGGAATTCAGGTGGGATGACGAAGCACCGCTTCGAATTAGCACTTGGACGCTAAATGACAGTCAAAGCACGCTCGGTGAGGTTCAGGTATTCGACGAAAACGGGAAAGAAGTTCCGATAATATATCCTGTTACTCTACCCACGATACCGGATGGCGAACTCACGGTTAAGCAGGGTGAAGTTCTGCGGATTGATCTCGATCTCTTGGGATGGCCGATTTTTGAGCGCGCAGGTAGCTATTACGCTATCGCCACATTTGAATACGCTTGGAGCGATGGAACAAATGTGCGGTTTACAACAAAGAAGCGTTGGTTCCGAGTCGTGCCAAAAAAAGGATCACTCTTTTAATCCTGCCGTTTGTCCGCTCTGGATCCTCCGCGTTTTTCCACCTGCAGCATCAGCACCCCGACCTTGGCGTCTTAGGGGTATAGCATGATATCTCTTTTTCCGTGTTTTCAGTGTGTTCCGTGGGCGATCCTATGCCTGAGGGCGAGTTGGCATTGGCCTCACGCTAAGACCCCAAGCCGCTAAGAATACAAGCAACGCATAATCGAGCATCCCCGATTTCGTGTGTTTCGTGTATTTAGTGGTTATCCAGTCTCACCCCACGCGGCCCCAAACGGATCAGCGCACCTGAAGCGTATCGCCTTCGAACGTCAGATTGAGTGAAGGAATCTCAACCGCTTTACGGTCGCCTTCCTTTTTCACCTTACCTGCGACCCAAGCATCGTAGCCCGATTCCGTCGCAGCCGCGAGCACGGCGGCTTCGTCTTCAGGTGCAACGTAAGCTGCAAAGCCCACGCCCATGTTGTAGGTCGCATACATTTCGCGTTCCGAGATCGGACCCTTTTCCTGCAAAAACTTAAACACGGCGAGCGGCTCGCGCGGCTCGGTGATTTCGTAAACGAAGTTGTCTTCCAAACGCATCAGCTTGCGCCAGCCATGGCCGGTCACGTGCGACACATAGTTGAGCTTCAAGTCGCGCTTCTGACACTCGCTGACAAATTTCACGTAGATCACCGAAGGCGCGAGCAGAGCCTCGCCGTAAGTGCGATCATCACCATGACCGACCGGAGTCGCGTAGCTCTCAGGCAGCTTGTCCGCAATGAGACGACAGAGAGAAAGTCCGTTGGTCTGCACGCCGGAGCTCGCGAGAAAGATAATCGAATCGCCTTCGCTCACTTCGCCAGTAATGCGCAGCGATTTTGGCGAGATGCGGCCGACCGCAGAACCCGCCAGCACGATCGCTTCGGGATTCACGATTGTCTTGAGTGTAGGAGTCTCTCCCCCTCCCCAGACTGCACCGGCTTGCCGGCAACCTTCGGCCCATCCATCGACGAGCGCTTGCATACGCTTCGAATCGGAAAACCAATCAGAATCACCTACGGCAGCGTGCATCGCGACGCAGGTCGGTAGCGCACCGCAAGTCACCAGATCGTTCACAATCGTGGCGACCGTATCGATGGCGATCTCACGATAAAACGTTTTGCCCGATTGCGCGTAAACCGCATCGGCCACGAGATTCTTGGTGCCGAGACCTTCCTCCACGTGACCGAGGAAATGATCATCGGCCTCCATCAGGTAGCAGCTCTCGCCGCGCGTGTTGGCGGGCTCAGAGTAACCGTGGTCGGACAGCAGACCGGAAGTGGTGCGAGCTGCTTGTTGGCAAGCACGCTTAAAGGCATCGAGCTGATCGTAGCTGACACCGGATGATTCGTAAGAAAGAGACATGGGAGAAATTTTGGATTTTCGAATTCGGATTTTTGATTGGTTCAGAAACGCGTAATCGAGGCTAAGAGATGAAGTAAAGAGAAGGTGTCAGATTGCGGGCCATTCCAAAATCGCAAATCGGAATTCCAAAATCAATAAGACCTACCTTCGTTTTTCTCGAAATAGTTAATGTAAGCTTGGTTCACCACGCGGTAACCTCCCGTAGTCGGGAAATCTCCGGTGAAATACCAATCGCCGGTATGATTCGGCACCGCAGCACGGAGATTTTCCTCCGTCTGATAGATGATCTCAATTTCGCCCTGCCAACCGTTCTGAGGTGGGCTCACCCGCTTCACGATCTGCTCCGAGATTTCCTCGGGAGTAAACGACTCGTAGATCTTCTTTACGTGATTGGTGTCGGGTTTTTCCTTGTCGTTCACCTCGGCCAAGCAAAGGCGATAGACCTCTTCGAGCAGGTCTTCCTTCCCTCGCTCCTTGATCAATTCAATCGCTGCTTCAAACGCGATGAACTTACCGAGCTCCGACATATCGATGCCGTAACAATCCGGATAACGAATCTGCGGTGCCGTGGATACGATCACGATCTTACGTGGATGCAAACGGGAGAGAATCCTCAAAATCGATTTACGCAGCGTGGTGCCGCGCACAATCGAATCTTCGAGACAGACCAGATTATCGCCCGGATTTACCGATCCGTAAGTGATATCGTAAACATGGCTCGCGAGCTGATTGCGCATTCCTTCCTGCCCAATGAACGTCCGCAACTTGATATCCTTACCGACGACTTTTTCACTGCGAGGCCAGTTGTTGAGAATCAAATCATCGAGCAAATCCTCGGTCAGCTTACCGGCACTACTCGCTTCGAGAATCTGTGACTTCACCTCACTGCGACGATGTTCGCGCAAGCCTGACATCATGCCGTAGTAAGCCGTCTCCGCCGTATTGGGGATAAAGCTAAACACGCTATGAGCCCAATCGTGATCGATCGATTTGATGACTTGATCAACCAGCTGCGATCCGAGGGCTTTGCGCTCCTTGTAAATATCGAGATCGTTGCCCCGAGAGAAATAGATGCGCTCAAAGCTACACTCTTTTCGTGGCATAGGTTTGGCAAATGCAGCCTCGGAGACCGCACCATGACTCTTGATCATCATCACGTGGCCGGGAGTGACTTCCTTCACATCTCCCACTTCGAGATCGAAACCCGTCATCAACGGAGCGCGCTCCGAAGCGAAGGCGATCACCTCGTCGCTTTGATAATAGAAACAGGGTCGGATCCCCGAGGGGTCGCGCGCCACGAAGGCATCACCATTACCAGTCATGCCGCAAATCGTGTAACCGCCATCCCAGTTCTCAGCCGCGCGTTTGAACACCCGAGTCAGATCGAGATCCATACTGATATGAGTGGCCATCTCATCACCGGGCATGCCGTCGTCGCGTAAATTGCGGTAGAGATCGACGTGCTCCTCGTCCAAGAAGTAGCCGATCTTTTCGAGCACGGCTTGGGTATCTGTCGCGTAGATCGGATGCTGGCCCATCGAAGTCAGATCGGCATTGAGCTCAGTCGTATTGGTCAGTGTGAAATTACCGCAGAGCGCGAGATTACGGGTCGGCCAAGGGCTGCGGCGGAAATACGGATGACAGGAAGAAGAACTGTAACCACCGCTTGTTGCGTAACGCAGGTGGCCCATGAGCAATTCGCCGCCGAAATCGAAGGATTTGTGAACCGTATCGGGGAACTCAGGATGAATCGTGCCCGAGGCGATATGGTCGTTATACTGCTTGAGTAAGGGTTTAAAGATCCGGTCCAGCGCGTTGGATTTCACGCTGCGCTCGCGAAACATGTAGGACTCGCCCGGTGGCATGTTCAGTTTCACGCAAGCCACGCCCGCGCCATCCTGGCCCCGGTTGTGTTGCTTCTCCATCAGGAGGAAGAGTTTAGTGAATCCCCACAGCGGGTTTCCGTATTTTTCCTGGTAGTATGACAGGGGCTTTAAGAGCCTCACCATTGCCACACCGCATTCGTGGGTGATTTTTTCACTCATGGGTTCAAGCCCCTGCGCGCCCTAGCTTTCCCGGCGGAAAAGCGTCGTTGTTTAGATCGGTTCAGATGGTTCCAGGTCATCAAGGCGATAGCGTTATTAAATGCGTCCAAGGCTCATAAATCGTCAACGGCTTTCTCTGTCTTCATGCGGAAAAGGTGCGTTCTAATCGCTCAGAATTGGTTTCGCCTGTCAGGGCGAGAAGCAGAGCGACGCGGCCATCCACGATCACCACTCGGATACACCTAATTATTCGTGGATCGCCACGCCCATCCCGCCAAACGGGACGAACTCGCGATGACAGGCCAATATTTACCGCCTTTAGCCACTCAGTCACCTTGACCACAGCCGAGATGTTTGGAAAAAATAGCCGCCTCGACCATGCTGATCCTCCGCGGCTCCTCCGCCCTCTCTTCTTTTCGCCTCACAAAACTCCTCCAAGACATCACCGCTGCGGGCCTTCCCGCACGGGCTCTCAAGGCCGATTACGTTCACATCTGTGAACTCGAGGGCGAATTGACCTCGACCGAGCATGAGGTGCTCGAAAAACTCCTGACCTACGGCCCCAGTCGCGCCGCCGAATCGGTTTCCGGCCTGACCCAAGTCGTCGCGCCCCGCCCCGGCACGATCTCGCCCTGGTCCTCCAAGGCCACGGATATCGCGCACATCTGCGGGCTCAATAAGGTAAAACGCATCGAACGCGTGATCGAGTTCACCGTGGATCTGGAATCCGATTCCGACTCCTCACTACTCACTACTCACCACTCACTACTCCAAACCAAGCTCCATGACCGCATGACTCAGGTCGTCTTCGAATCGCTCGAAGCCTGCGATGTGCTCTTTCACCACGACGAGCCGCGCCCGATGACCACTGTGCCCGTGCTCGCTGAAGGTCGCGCTGCCCTCGCCAAGGCCAACACCTCGCTCGGCCTCGCGCTGGCCGAGGATGAAATCGATTACCTCGTCGAATCGTTCACCAAACTCGCCCGCGATCCCAACGACATCGAGCTCATGATGTTTGCGCAGGCCAATTCCGAGCACTGCCGGCACAAGATCTTCAACGCCACATGGGACATCGATGGCCAAACGCAGGAGAAATCGCTCTTCGCGATGATCCGCAACACTCACGAGTTGCACAGCGAGGGCATCCTCTCCGCTTACAGCGATAATTCAGCGGTATTCACCGGCTCGCGTGGCGGACGTTTCTTCGTCGATTCCGCCACCAAGAGTTACGCGGCCCACGAGGAAGACATCCACATCCTCTGTAAGGTCGAAACGCACAATCACCCCACCGCGATCTCCCCTTTCCCCGGTGCCGCCACTGGATCGGGTGGCGAAATCCGTGACGAAGGCGCTACTGGACGTGGCGCGCGCCCTAAGGCCGGCCTCACTGGATTCACCGTTTCCAATCTTCGCATCCCCGGGGCCGAACAGCCTTGGGAAAAGAACCTCGGCAAACCCGACCGCATCGTTTCCGCACTCGATATCATGATCGAAGGCCCGCTCGGCGGCGCCGCGTTTAACAACGAATTCGGTCGCCCCGCGATCAACGGCTATTTCCGCACCTTCGAACAAGAAGTGCCTGCCTCCGGAAACGACACCCACGCCAAAGAGATTCGCGGCTATCACAAGCCCATCATGCTCGCAGGCGGTCTCGGTAATATCCGCGCGGATCATGTTCAAAAGGGCGACATCAATCCCGGCGATCAACTCGTCGTGCTCGGCGGTCCTGCGATGCTGATCGGCCTCGGTGGTGGCGCGGCCAGTTCGATGGCGAGCGGTTCCGGTAGCGAGGATCTCGATTTCGCCAGCGTGCAACGCGAAAACCCCGAAATGGAGCGCCGTTGCCAAGAAGTCATCGATCGCTGTTGGGCGATGGGCGACGACAACCCCATCTCCTTCATTCACGATGTGGGAGCAGGCGGCATTTCCAATGCCCTCCCCGAACTCGTCAACGACGGCGGTCGCGGCGGCAAATTCGATCTGCGCAAAGTCCCCAACGACGAGCCTGGCATGTCCCCGCTCGAAATCTGGTGCAACGAATCGCAAGAGCGCTACGTCATGGCCATCCCGGCCGATCGCATCGATACCTTTACCGAAATCTGCCGCCGCGAACGCGCCCCGTTCGCCATCGTCGGCGAAGCCACCGCAGAGAAACACCTCTCGGTCGAAGATCCGCATTTCAACAACCAGCCGATCGACATGCCGCTGGACGTCTTGCTCGGCAAACCGCCGCGCATGCACCGCAGTGAGAAGACGCAATCACGCCCGCAAAAGGAACTCCTCCTCCACGGCCTGAATCTGCGCGAAGCCGTCAAACGAGTGCTCTCGCATCCTACCGTCGGCGACAAAACGTTTCTCATCTCGATTGGTGATCGCTCCGTGGGCGGTCTAATCGTGCGCGATCAAATGGTCGGCCCGTGGCAAGTGCCCGTCGCCGATTGCGGCGTCACCGCCGCCTCGTTCGACGTGTTTTCCGGTGAAGCCATGGCCATGGGCGAACGCACTCCGATCGCCGTGAACAACGCCGCCGCTTCCGCGCGACTCGCTGTCGGCGAAGCCCTCACCAATCTCGCCGCCGCCCAAATCGGTGACCTCGGCAAAGTAAATCTCTCCGCCAATTGGATGGCCGCACCCGCGGTTCCCGGCGATGCCGCCGATCTCTACGCCGCGGTCCAAGCCGTCGGCATGGATCTCTGCCCCGAACTCGGAATCACCATTCCCGTCGGGAAAGATTCGATGAGCATGAGCACCGTGTGGAAGGATGGTAATCGCGAAAAACGCGTCACCGCCCCCGTCTCGCTGATCGTTTCCGCGTTTGCCTCTGTCACCGACGTGCGCCGCAGCCTCACGCCGCAATTACAAACCAAGGTAGGTCGAGGCGTCCCCGCCGAGCCGTCCGTCGCATCGGCTCACCCGGAGGGTTCGCCCTACCCTAAATCCATCGACGACACCGTTCTCCTCCTGATCGATCTTGGTCGCGGTCAGAATCGCCTTGGCGGTTCCATCCTCGCGCAAGTCACTTCACAAATGGGTGAAGACACGCCCGACGTGGACAACCCCGCCGATCTCAAGAATTTCTGGAAAGCGATCCAGCAGCTCGGCCACGATCAAAAGCTCCTCGCTTACCACGATCGCTCAGATGGCGGCCTCCTCGCCACCGTGGCCGAAATGGCCTTCGCCGGACACACGGGAGTCGATCTCGAAATCCCCCACCTTCACGATCCTTACGGTGCACTCTTCAACGAAGAACTCGGCGCCGTGATCCAAGTGCGCGAATCCGATTTCGACGACGTTTACCTCGTGCTCCGCGAGCACGGATTGAAAGCCTGTATCTCCCGTATCGGCACGCTCAACGACACCCACACCTTCCGCGTCTCTCAAAGCCGCAATCTCCTGATCGAAGAAAACCTTTTCGATCTACGCGGCTACTGGTCCGACGTTACTCGCAACATCCAGCGCCTCCGCGACAACCCCGAATCCGCCGAACAGGAGCACCAACTCCGCCTCGATCCCACCAACCCCGGCATCACCCCGAAGCTGACGTTTGACGTAGGCACCGAGCTTGCTCGCGCTTCTGGCGGCGCAGATTCCGAGGTAGGGCGAGGCGTCCCCGCCGAGCCGTCTGTCGCATCGGCTCACCCAGAGGGTTCGCCCTACCCTGGGAACAGACCTCGCATCGCGATTCTCCGTGAACAAGGCGTCAACGGTCAGATCGAAATGGCTGCCGCATTTGACCGCGCCGGATTCGAAGCGATCGACGTGCACATGTCGGACATTCTCGAAGGCCGCGTCTCACTCAAAGACTTCCGCGGCCTCGCGGCTTGCGGCGGGTTTAGCTACGGCGATGTCCTTGGTGCCGGCGAAGGTTGGGCCAAGAGTATCCTCTTCCACGAAAAAGCCCGTGCTGAGTTTACCGACTTCTTTGCCCGCGAAGACACCTTCGCGCTCGGCGTCTGCAACGGTTGCCAAATGTTGAGCAACCTCCACGAAATCATTCCCGGATCCGATCACTGGCCACGTTTTGTGCAGAACAATTGCGACCGCTACGAATCGCGTCTCGTTTCACTCAAAGTCGAGCCGAGCCCGAGTATCCTCTTCAAAGACATGGCCGGTTCCGTGATTCCCGTCGTCGTCGCCCACGGCGAAGGTCGTGCCGAGTTTACCGCTGCCGATGCCGCACAATCCTGCAGCGATTCCGGACTCGTGAGCGCGCGCTTCGTGGATAATCACCACAGCGTAACCGACACCTATCCGCTCAACCCCAACGGCTCTCCTCACGGCATCACAGCGCTCACCACGACCGATGGTCGCGTGACGATTATGATGCCGCATCCCGAGCGCGTCTTCCGCAGCTCGAGCATGAGCTGGGCACCCGAAGAATGGGGCGACGATTCCCCGTGGATGAAACTCTTCCGCAACGCCCGCGACTGGGTCGGCTGAACGCTCAGCTTCCAGTCTAAACGCCCTTACACAACTCGCGCCCGGTATCATCACCGGGCGCTTTTTTGAGACCTCTCATCTCAAAACCAATGTTCGTAATACGAACATTGAACGATGCTCGCTTTAATTCTCAGATCGTTTGTTTCTGCGATCCAACCAGACCAAGATTTGAAACGCCCGTTCTGCATCCGGCATCGCCGTTTGGGCATCAAAGTATTCACCGATTCGAGCGCGATGAACTCCAAGTTCCCGAGCTAAAATCGCACGCTCGCCTCGACGTGCGAGATGCGGTTTCACCATCGTCACAATTGCATTCCAGAGTGGAGTTTCTGCGCTCGGACGTAATGTCGTATTGCGCCCCGAACGAGGCTTTCTTGCATCCCGGTTCTTCATGGATGCCTTTACCATCTCCTCTGCCAAATCCGTAACGCCACCAAGCAAATCCAATAATGAACTAAGTCGTGCAGGAACGTAAGGCTTCATGACTTGTTCGTAATACGAACATTCACAAAATTAGCAATACCTGTGCCCTTCCCCGATTCTAGCGATAGCTGTTTGCCCCACGCCATGGTCAGCTCTCACCCAATGTTCGTATTACGAACATTGCATCTAAGCTCTGCGGGTTCAGTCAGCGCGCGTTTATAAGATAAAGATCACATCGTATGATGAATTACGCCACCGCCATGCTCAGGGCGGCGTTGAACACGCCTTGATGCTGGCCGAATAATCATTCCAAGTTTGAGAGGAAAGATGAGTTAACTCGTATTTAAGATCAGGAGACCTCTACTTAATGCAGACGAACTCGGCTTTGGATTGCTGCGCGCACTTAAAGATAATACAAGCTCACCTATGGGAAATCGAACTCCACTGAAATCTGAAGATCTCAAACCCAACACCCTCTTTGTCGAAGTGACAGGAGCGGGACTACCCGAAGTGGATGGGCTCTTCATTCCTTCCACGGCACCTCCCGCTAAATCAGAATCTGGCACCGTCTCAAGTATCGGTTACTGGAACGGCCGGATGGCATGGGATCGGGCGGATGGCAAAGCGGCGAGAAGCCCGGCGCTTTCCTACTCGAACAGTTACAAGTCCTGGAGAATCTCGCGCCTCGATGGGCATCTCGCCTATGAGATCACCTGCGAGGATGAGCTCCCCCCAACGCATAGGGAATGGAACGTTTATAAAATGGGCGTCGCCCCTGCCCCCAAGGTCGTGCTCCACCATCACGATCCGCGGCTACCCTGCCCTCAACCCAACGTCGTCTTTGTGCTCGGTGGCCCCGGCGCGGGAAAAGGCACCATGTGCGAACTGGCCGAATCGCAACTCGGTTGGACGCACCTGTCCACGGGCGACCTGCTCCGCGCCGAGCTTGAAGCCGGTGGCCCAAATGCTGCCGGCATCGAAGACTTTTTATCGGCGGGTAAACTGGTGCCCAACGAAGTTGTCGTCTCGCTGCTCAAAAACGCGATGGAGCACGTCACCCGCACGACGGGCCGGAACAACTTCCTCCTCGATGGCTTCCCCCGCTCTTTGTCCAATTTGGAAGCGTGGCACGAGACCTTCGGCCGGGAAACCGCCCTTCCGAAAATGCTCTACTTTGAATGCCCCTATCCCGTGCTCGAAAAGCGCATCCTGGCGCGCGCCAAATACACCGGCCGGAGTGACGACAATGTTGAGAGCGTAAAGCTGAGATTCGACACCTTCAAAGCCGAG
>Ga0075118_10001136_pt1 | contig 20033 bp, 13 predicted proteins | sample AntAceMetag02UKE_FD_69794 | JGI IMG/M metagenome (GOLD analysis project Ga0075118, IMG submission 69794) | Saline lake microbial communities from Ace Lake, Antarctica - Antarctic Ace Lake Metagenome 02UKE | ecosystem: Environmental > Aquatic > Non-marine Saline and Alkaline > Saline | place...
CGGCAATAGAAATTTGGTTAGGTCAAGGCGCAAAAAATGGAACATAGTTGCGGCTATGTGATTTTTTTTGTAACACAGAGATGTCCTAATTTCTATACCGGATTATTCGTAGGTTAAATCTTGTCTTGACCCTTAGCTTCAATCTCCATACAGCCTGATTTTCTCATGATTGCAACACTCCCCCTGAGAAAGGTCAGGACAGGCTGAGAAAGTTCAGGAAATCCTATTGAATAATAATACGGGTTTAAAGAAGTTTAAGGACTGATTTTGTCTTCGTCCAGGAAGGAAAAGGGAGAATAGTAAGGGCTAATCTCCCTTTTTGTATTCCCGAATTAAACGAACATCTCCGAAGACGAATCTTATTCAGATACTTAGTCTCAGCCCCCTACCTTCCATTTCCCTTTCGAAATATCAAAACGCATTAAGAAAAAATTTACCGACTCTTCATTGGTTTTATGGTAAACTAGCTTTTTTTAACCCATAATTTTACTAAATTATATCTAAATCAGCATTTGGTTCAAATCCGTATAAATTATGATCGGCAAAGCTATTTTTAATGTGACTTTAGTTGGAATATTAGGTTTGCTAATTTCATTTCAATCCCATGCGCAACCTTGTCCCGATCTAAAACGCGATCCTTCAGCAATAAATCAAAGTTATATGGAGATTCAGTCCACCGATGGTATTCATCAAATTCCATTGCCTTTTATCATGGTTTTTCCTGAAGGGAAAGAACGGATTTATTGCTTACTGCCTGATATTTTAACTACTCAAAACACGCCAATCATTCAATGGAATGAATTGGTCCTAAAAAAGGGTTTAAATACAACGGATAAATGGCAGGGAAATATAGATAGGGCAAAATTTTACCCAACACCTTGCCTCCCAGAATTGAAACCTACTAATTTTACAGATGCCATATCAGCCTCTGATTTTTATTATGATACCCAGGCAAATCTCGTTTCATTGAAAGGCAGCATATCATTTGCCAATATAGAGGGCAATAAAATCACATTGCACTTAAATATTGTCGATCAAGAAATCCCAAAACCAAAAATTAATAATTTGAAAGGGAAATTATTTACTCCAACTGGAGAAATGGAAGTGATTTCTGGTGAAATAGGTTTTGAAAAGAACAAAGGGGTTTTAAGAGGCTCAGGTATAGCCTCGTCAAGCTCAGGAAATCAGGGTTTTGAATTTTCAATCCCACAATATCACGGGAATCCTGGTACCTATGTGGCAAATGAAGGTGATGACAAACATCCTTTATTTTCTGTTTTTAACGTCATTGGTGAACCCTCTAATGGTTTGGAGATAAATAAATATGAGCTCCAGCCGACTGATTTAAATTTCAAGTCATTTTACAACAACTTCCCCTTTAAAATAGATTCCGTAGACCTGAATAGCTTAAAACTTAAATCAAAATTATCCAGTAGTTCCATAGCCATAGATCCAAAGCCCAAGGCTGTGGTAGTGCCGCTATTTAACACCGCTTTTAATGGGATGAATCTTGGAATGGAAACATTGAAAAAGACAATTAGTAACTCGATTGATTCTCCTCCTTCATGGAAGGAAGATCTAGCCATAAAATTGAGGTCCTATCCAATTTGGCAGTTTCAAATTGAAGAAATCATAGAGGTATCCAAGCCCAAAAAGCTGGTCATACGAAATACCATCTCCTCAGTTTCTCAAGGAAAAGAAAGTAAATCATCCATAAGTATGGATCAGATAAATGCCATGAATGGCGGGTTTACCACTGTCTTCAAATCCTTTGATGAAGACAGTGACACTTTACAGTTAAAAGAAGCTGTTTTGTTGCTTTTTTCTGAAAACGACCTGCCTACCACTGCTTCTGTCAGCGATGATTTTGAAGCGTTTTTAGTCACTACGGTTACGGAATTTCGTGAACAAGAGAAAGATGCATTGGAAAATACCCAAAGCCCTACCGGTGGTATAACATTCAATGGCATTGAAAAGCTATCCTATGAGCTCCTACTAGATGAAAAAGCTCAATTCCCAATATTAAGGCAATTTGAAATCAATGACACTAAAGTTCAAATCCATTATGGAGATACAATTACCCTAATTGCGAATAATTCCCTTCAAGGCGAACAACAACTATCCATTCCCGGAAATCCTGGGCTTTACGATATTTACCAGTTTTATGGGGTATTGAAACAGCTTCCCTTTTCTTTGGGATTTGAAACCAATCTAGGGTTTTTTGACCTATCAGTCCAAACCCAAATAATAACAACAAAAAGCGAAAAAATTGAGAGACAACTGATTATTCCTGATTATATTCAAGTCGCCATAAAGGTAGAAGAAGAAGTAATCATAGAAAATCAACCTGCTTATAAAGTAAATGTAAACTTTCAGGGTCTGAAAAACAGTTTATTTGTCGAAAATTACCAAGGTGAAAATTCCGGTATTTACTACATAAGTAAGTCTCAACCCCATCAGCTAATAAAGGCCATTTTTGATGGGGGAATAGTTTTAGAATAATTAAAAAAACCGATGCAAGATCAATTAAAAGCCCAAATCTTCCAGATTAATAGTTTCCTATTAATAGCTTCAACTTTCTTTTTATGCTCTTGCCAACAACCAGCTCCCATAGCGGGTGAAGCAAATCAAAAAGCCGCCCTCGAAAATGGCTATCTTGCCCACGAAGGATACCGAAGAAGCATGTATTTTGTCCATGCATGGCTAGAATATGCCGACAAGGAAACCGGATTGATTCCAAGAAATCTTAAGGAAAGCAAAGACCTTTGGAACGCCAAAGATGCAGCAGCAGACAACTATCCATTCATGGTACTGGCCTCCTCTATTTTAGACAAAGGACTTTATGAGGGAAAAATGTCGGAAATCCTTCAAACGGAGATTAAACTAACTTCCAGACTTGACAGGCTTCCAGACACTTATTCTTTTACCAAAAAAGATTTTGAAAATAAGGAGCTAGATAAGAATGAAATCATTTTTGGCGCTTCGGAATATATCAAAGATGGACTTTTGCCTCTAACGGAGTATATAGGGCATACCCCTTGGTCAGAGCGAATGATAGACTTGCTTGACGACATTTGGAAAAACGCCGCTTATGAAACACCTTATGGCACCATCCCTTCCTTGAATGTAGAAGTTAATGGTGAATTGCTGCAGGCATTGTCACGTGTATATTGGATGACGGGAGATGAAAAATACTTGGATTGGGCCAAACGTTTGGGAGACTATTACCTTCTAGGTGAGCATCATCCTACAGATGATGTTGAAGTACTTAGACTTAGGGATCATGGTTGTGAAATAGTTTCTGGATTGTGTGAACTCTATGTTGCAGCTGCCAATAGTGACCCCGATAAAAGTGCTGCCTATAAGATACCCATTTACAGAATGTTGGATAGAATACTGGAAGTTGGCATCAATGAAGATGGACTATTTTACAACCAAATTAACCCTCAAACAGGGGAAATCTTAGACGAAGAAATTGCAGATACCTGGGGATATACCTACAATGCTTATTATAGCGTTTTTCTGCAAGACAATTATCAGCCCTATCAAAAAGCTGTCGTTAAGGCCATGAGTAACCTTTACAAATATACCGATTTTGATTGGGAAAAGGGAAGTGCCGACGGTTATGCAGATGCGATTGAAAGTGCACTAAATTTATACAATAGAGAACCCTTGGATGGAACAAAGGATTGGATAGACAGTCAAATTCAACACATGTGGTCCCTCCAGGATTCATCCTACAGAAAAGGTACGGAAGAATATAGAAACACAGGCGTAATTGAAGGTTGGCATGGGGATGGAAATTTTGCGCGTACTAGCATTATGTATTCCTTATGGAAAAGTCAGGGTGTAACCGCTTCTCCCTGGAATGAGCAACTTTACCTTGGCGCGATTCCTATGGACAAAGGAATTTTAATAAGCATGGTAAGTGATTCAGATTGGGAAGGTAAAATTCAATTTGATCGCCCAAGGCACCAAACCATCTTCAAATTGCCAATGGATTACCCCAGAATAAACCAACTACCTGAGTGGTTTACGGTCGTTGAAGGGCAAAAGTACAAGGTCTCCTTTTCAAAAGGTGAAACTACGCAGACTTATCGTGGTGAAGAACTTGTTGATGGAATTGAAATCAGCCTTGAAAAAGGACATAAGGTATCTCTATATGTTGCACCATTAGAAAAATGATCCCCATCTAATTTCTTGAATAAGATAAATGAATCGGTTAGAGACCATGGTCTTTGTTGCCCTTCTAGAATCGTTTGCAACGAATTTACTAAAGGATCCTGTAGATTGTGAAAAAAACACAAAACCCTTTAGGCATCAGAAGTCAAACCTGGTAATATTTTCGTAGAACTATCCACTCATTATTTTGATTAAAATACAGGCTACTCTACATTGATAACGGCAAACGATCTACTACCTATATTTTTACTTTCCCTCTTTCTTTTCTTTCAACTTTTGTTGAACAATATCCGCGGGGTACTTTAAGGTAAGGTCTCTGATTTCAAAGGAGAAGTCACTGTACAGTTTTTGCCAAACCTCTTTTTCTTCTTCTGTATAATCGTAAAAACCTTTTCCATTAAATATACCTGTACCTCCTTCATCTACTATCTTATTGATAAGTTTCCCTGGTGCTTCCGAATTATCCAATGTCGGAAAAAGGTCTTTCATTACTTTCCTATAAGAGGCTATTCCGGTGAAATCCATCCAACGAAACACTCCCATCATTGGGATAAAATAACCTGCTACATTGCGACAAGCTCTATCTACATCTTCAACTGATGCGTACTCCCCATCTACCAAGTGCATGGCCTCACGATACATGGCATACATAAGCCTATTGGCTATAAATCCAGGAATATCTTTCTTTAATAAAACCGTTTCTTTTTGCCACAATTCTCCAAGGCCATAAAGAAATTGTGCTTTATCCAAATCACTTTTTTCTCCACAAATAACTTCTAAAAATCGGGTAGTAAAAGCCGGTTCCATCCAGTGCAATCCAAAAAATCTTTCCGGATGACTTACAAAAACCTGTAAATCAGTTATAGGAATAGCAGAGGTATTACTCGTGATATAAGCATCCTTGGATACAATTTTATCCACCGCCTTAAAAACTTCCCCTTTTATATTTATATCTTCTTTTATGGACTCAATCACTAATTGGCAATCCTTAAGTGTGGCCAGGTCAGCCGATATGTGAAGGTTTTTAAGGTAATCTTCAGGTGTACCATTTAAAAGCCTTTTTTCATCAGCCAATTTGAAATGACTATTAATCCGAAGTCGTGCACCCTCGAGTGCACCTTCTACCAACTCCACACCTGTCACAGGATGTCCGGCTATCAGCATGCAAACAGCAATACTACTACCCATCATTCCCAAACCGATTATTCCTACAGGAAATTTTTTAGGATCAAATTCACTCGACATATTAATATATTAAGGTATAAAAAGGCTGGCTGTATATTAGCCAGCCTTTACTCAGTTGATTGATTTTATAAATGTACAACTTTTCCGGTTCTGACAGATTCGTCACAAGCAAAAGCTATCCTTAAACTATTGACTGCATCATCCATATGGTCAGTCAAATCAATATCTTCCTGAATAGCCTTCAGAAAATATTCTTGTTCACGCTTACATAATCCATTGTGATCTGGTTCGTCTGTAAGGTCAATCCATTCGTCTTCATGAGCAAATTTCTCATTTTCATCTAGTTCAGATCTATGGTACAAAAGGGACTCTGTTTTGGTATGGGCTTCTATACTGTCAGATTTCCCTGATCCACCAGCCTCTTTGGCAACTATGGACACTGAGCCATTTGGACCAAATACATCTTTTATGAAAAACGCAGTCTCGCTGACCATAGGGCCCCAACCTGCTTCATACCATCCAACTGAACCATCTTCAAACCTGATCTGAAGGTTTCCATAGTTATAATTGCCTTCCGGAATCTCTTCAGTAAGCCTTGCTCCTATTGCATACACTTGAACCGGCTTGGAACGAGTCATCTGACACATCACATCAATATAATGAACACCACAATCCACTATCGGACTAAGGCTCTTCATCAGGTTTCTATGAAGGGTCCACATCTTACCTTCGCTTTGTTGGTTAAGGTTCATTCGCATGACCAACGGTTTGCCTAATTTATGGCTAATAGAGATGAAATTCTCCCAGGAAGGATGGTGTCTTAAAATATAGCCTACAACAAGTTTTTTATTGTGTTTTGCAGCAGCGTTAACTACTCTTCTGGCCCCTTCTACTGTATCTGCAAGGGGTTTTTCTACGAATATATGACAGCCCCTTTCAATCGCTTCAATAGCAAAAGTTTCATGCGTATCAGGGTAAGTAGATATACTTACAGCATCGGGTTTGGTGGCATCCATGGCTTTATAGAAGTCATCATAAAGCGGATAGCCACCTCCAAGTTTTTCATTTAATATTTCCTTGGTTTTACCTCCAGATACAAGGCCTACGATTTCATAGCCATCCAACTGGTGATAAGCCAGTGCATGGGAGGCCCCCATATTGCCACATCCTACTACTAATACTTTTATTGATTTTTGGGTCATGGTTTATTTTTTATGTGATTAAAATTAATTTATTGTTGTAGGTAAGTAATTGGAATTCAAATATTCCTCCCTCCTTATTTGATCAAAGGATAAAGTGTTATTTCTTTAAATTCTATGGTAGCTCCTTCAGACTGTACTTGAATTCTTCCAAATTCAGGTTTTACATCCGTAGCAAAATTTACCAGCTTGCCATTTAAGAAAACAGCAATATTACCTTCCCAAGTCTGGACTTCTAGGTCATTCCACTTTCCTACTTTTTTCTCTACTTCTTTCTTTCCCCTGAAGTTTATTGTATCCGTCCATTTAGGAGACCTTCCATACCAATTAATTCTTCCCTTATTAATTCGTACAAGATCTCCTCCTGGTTCATAAAGATGCGAACTTCCCTGTAATTCTTTAGCTACGGGAGCACTTAATCCGAAAGTTTCAGTGCCATCTCCTACCGCCAAGAAATCACCTGTTCCACCTTCGATGATCTGTACTTCTATGCCATGCATCCAAATGCCACTGTATCCACCATCTTCACCTTTAGAGTGTATTAAAAGACCACTATCTCTGGCCTTTTCTTTACGGTCACCATAGGTCTCCCCTTCCCAGCGAAAAGAGGTTTTCAAAATGTAATTGTCATAAGGATTGTTGGTTGTAATGCACCCCCATTCTTCTCCGCTTATTGTTAATAAACCATCAGCTACTTGAAAAACATTCTTAGGATCCTCATCTCTTCCCCTGTCCCTAATAAAAGTGTACCAATAATCAAGATTTTCCCCATTAAATAACTGAATTGCTTCTCCTTTCTTCAAGACTTCCGGCAATTTTATAGGGAAACTTTGGGCCATTGCAGAAAAACTTGCCATACTAAGAGCAAAAAACAATACTAAACAGAAACCTGGTTTTCTAAGCATAATTGTATTTTTTCATTGGTTCAAATTAATTAAATTATTTATTTCTGGTATAAATTCCGTCCGGCAACGACTGAAGATAGTGCATTAAATCGCTGACTTCCTGATTGTCTAGGTTTGTAAGCAAGCCCGCAGGCATCATGGATTGATTGGCCTCTTTTAAAGTCACTATGTCTTGTTCCTCCACCTGTACCGCACTTCCTGGCCCTATAGCGAGTTCATACCTCCCATTTTCATATTTTTTGACAATTCCCATATAATTCTGAGACTTGGTTTGTAAAGAGACCGTTTCATATTCCCGTGCAAAACTTGCTCCAGGGAAAAGCATGGCTTCTAAAATATCATGTTTAGACCGAATCTCTCCGATATTGGTAAGGTCAGGTCCAAATGTCTGGCCTTTTCCCGCTACTGCATGGCAGGTACTACAAGCCCCTTTTCCATAGAAGATGGCTCTTCCTCTATCCACATCACCTTTTACTAAACCTAAAGCCATTTCTTCCAATTGTGCCAGACGTCCTCCCTGTCTAATTTCAAGGCTATCTACAATAACCTTTCCTGTAGCACTTCCTTCAAATACGCTCGCCAATTGACTCGTAGACAAATTGTCCCAAACCTCTTTTCGTTCCAATAATTTTGATTCTAAAGCGCCTAGTAAATTGGCATCAGTAACCCCTTCAAATAATTCTGATAAGTAGGGGATGTCCGCATTTGGAGCCTCAGAAAAAACATTGTCAAGTAGCCAAGACAGTTCGGTCGATTCTAAGGTTAAGTTTCTCAGAATATTAACCGCTACACCATGTAGCGGTTGTTGCCCTTTGACAAGCAATTGATTGGCTATCCATTGAAAATCCTTTGTAGCCATCGGTTCACCTAAGGTGGCTAAACCTTCATAAATTGATAATTTGAGAGAGGGATTATCTTGATTGGCCGCCAACATGATTCGGAACTTATCAAGGAAGTCAACAGCCTTTAACTGTGCAGCCAAATTAATGACCGCTTTCTGGATACGTTCATCTTGGTTATCCAACAAGGCCAACAAACTATTTTTAAGCTTTGGTAAAATCTCTTTTGGAGGATTATCTTCCAATAAATTTAAAATCTGGAATTTTTCCTCAGAAGTTTTATTGATAACACTTAACTCTTCAGCAAGAAAAGCCTGAACAGGATCTGCATTCACAAAAGAAGGTAAAATGGAAGTAAGCTCATTAATTTGTTCATTGTCTTGGGAAAAATAATACTTCAAATAAGTAGTAAAGACATTTTCCCATTCGGGGTGGTTTTTCAACACCCAAAGTGCCGTACCTCTTATTGTACTGTCGGCAGAACTGAGATAAGGCTTTATTGACCCTTCATTAAGTGAACCACTCTGCTTTTGATCAAGGGCAACCAAGGCTGCCTTATTAAATCCCTTCTCCTCAATTTCCTCCAATAGCATTTCTTCATTTTCCATTTGAATCAAAGCGAAAATAACTGCATGCTCTAAAAATCTGTCAGAAGGGTGCTCATTCAATAATTTGATCAACGGTTTTGTTGCTTGAGGGTCTCCAATTTGTCCGAGGGCGACAGCTACTTGTCTTGCCAAAGCCAAATTTGTTTGATTCTCCAATAAACTAATCAACTCCCCTTTACCCGAAATAACCTCGGCCATACCCAATACTCTTGCAGCAGCTATTTTTACTTGGTCACTTTTATCTTTTAATCCCTTGATTACCTGATTCCAGGCTCTTGGATTCTGTGTTCTGAACATTAAGAAAACAGCCTTAGTCCTGATATTTTCATCTGGATGCTTTTCCAATAGTTCTACCAAGTAGGGAATCGCAACAAGCGGTTGCTTTAGAAGGTACTCTCCTGCCTTTTCAGAAACCTTCCAGCGAGGATCTTCCAATAAGCGCACTAATTCTGGTACAGAAAGGCCTTCCCAAGAAATAGTATTTCCCCAAAGATCGTCGTCATCTGACTTCTTACTTGTTTGCCTTATCCTGAATATCCCGCCTGAAACCTCCGGCTTTGCAGTCCTACTTAAAGGACAACCAGATATAAACCAGCCACCAGTATTAACTACCAACAAATTACCATCAGGCTCCTGAAGTACATCTGTAGGGTGAAAATCCGGCAAACTAGAAGTCATAAAATGTTGGCTTTCGGCTTCATAAGTAGCTCCTTTTGGAGTAAGCACCGTCTTTACAATTCTACCAGTATTGAATTCTGCATGAAATAAATTACCTTGGTAGGTTTCTCCCCAGTTATTTCCAACATAGCGCATGAGGCCTGCAGGAGAAACTCTTGCCATTTTATGCATAACGGGCATCAAATCACCCGTTCGAACCAATTTATCTTCACCAATTACAGGATTTGGCTTAGGGTATACACCATCCTCTACCCAGTGCATAAGTGCATCTCTATAACCTCCCTGAGGATCTGTAAAATAGGTCATTGTACCCATTACATCTCCTGTAGGGGTAAATACCAACTCAATGGAGTTATCAAAACCACCTCCAGCAAAACTTTGTAATTGTGAGCCGTTGGGTAAACAACGCCATATTCTGGCTCCATTACCTTTAAAATTTACAAATTCCTGGCTTTGTATATCAAAACCACGCCTTGCATCTGCCATGTACAGATAGCCGTCAGGCCCCATAAATGGCCCACTTAAAATGGCTGCATTGTGATTCAAAGTCCAACCTGTAATTATTACTTCCTTTTCCTCAGCCACACCATCTCCATCATGGTCTGTGAATTTTATCAAATCCGGAGAAGCCGTTACAATTAGACTTCCATTTACATAGGCACCACCCATAGGAAATGGTATTTTGTCAACGTAAACGGTTTTATGATCAAAAATTCCATCGGCATCCAAATCTGTCAATAACAAAATTTGAAAATCCGGTTCATCCAATATTTCCTCTGTTCCTTCGGTATGCCCACTGGACTCCATCACAAACAACCCGCCCTTATCGTCAAACACCGCAAACATTGGATATTTAACAAGGCCAGGCTTAACTGCCTCCTCTATCACAAAGCCCTCAGAAACCTCAATTCCAGGAACTTGTTTAGGAGCGTCTCCCCAAATACCTAGGGTTGCCCAAATGGCTAAGAGAATGACAATACCAGTTAACCCGAACCATAATTTATTCTTATTACTTTTCTTTTCTTTCATGAATAACAAGAATTTACGCAGGCTTCTGCCTATTTAATAACATTGGAAAAAATTGACCTTCTAATTTCTCACCAGGAGCAAAAACCGGAACGCCTTTCAACAATTCTTGGTCGGTGTTTGATTTTGTTCCATCTGCAAAAACATTCAATACAAAAGCTCTTCTAGATCTTTCTGATTTGTTTTCGTACGATCCATGAACCATAAGCGGATGATGGAAAGCGCCATAGCCTCTTTCCATCTCTATGGGAACTGGTTTAAATTCCTTTTTTTGGTCATCTGTAAGGTATTCCATTAATCCTTCCATATCTCCCGCCAGTTCAGGTTTGTCTAGCAAACCCCATTGGTGGCTTTTAGGAACATAATAAAGACAGCCATTCTCAACAGCCACATCATCTAACCCTACCCAGCAGGTCAAATGCTGCATGGGTACTGATCTGGTCCAATAGGAATAATCCTGATGCCAGGCCACAACCCCACCATGCTTGGCAGGTTTGCAAAACAACTGGTCATGCCAGAAGCGTACTGAATTATCCCCTAGTAACTGGCTGGCAGCCATAACGAATGCAGGGTTCCACAAAATATCGTGGAACCCTTCCTTAATCCGCCAATGTCCTAGGGAGTGAAAAAGCACCGTATCAGGATTTGAAGATTCATTGGACGCGAAATCGTAAAACAATTCCATTCCAGGCTGATCGGGATCCGTTAGGCTTTCAAGCTCTTTGTTAAGCTGATCTACCTGCCAATGCTCCAATAGTTTGATGTTGGGTAAATAGCCATTGGTTTGGAAAAATGCTATCTGATCATCTGTCAATCGATATTGCTCCCAATCTTTTTCACTTTTTGGCCATTCAAAAAGATTGGACAGCAGTTCATGAACTTTTGATAAATCACTAACCATTTGTTATAGCAATTAAGGATTGGTTAATAAAGGAGCGATTTGTTCAGCAGAGGTAACTCCGGCTGGTAATTCTGTTACGGTCAGGTTTCGGAAATGAATCGGAGCTCCCTCTGATTCAAGACATATATAGCCCTTTTTTTGAGTGGCCTTACTGATACCATTTACAAATTTACCGTTAACAGAAAGTTTTACTACACCATCCACACATACAACTACATAAGTGTTCCACTGACCTTTTCCTAAGCAACGGTTTTCTATGGATTTGCTACGTGTTCCTCTCGGCGTGTCCGGTACCGTTTCAACACCACCTACACCAAATAATTCGCCATGAACATACGCCATGGGAGGCAACTCGCCTTTGTCATTTTTATGCTGATTTACCCAATCCAACTCAAGCATTTGAACTTCCAACCCATTGGGAAGGTCATTTGGCCCTGGAGTAGCATCTGACCAAACAAAGGTACCAGAGTTACCTCCGTCTGATAGGTGTTTCCATTCCACATACATGATGAAATTTTCGTATTGGTTTTCTGACCGGATAACTCCTATAGGCAATCCTTCGCAAACCAATTCATCACCGTCAAAGCTCCAGGTAGCTGCACCCGTGTTCACATCTATCCAATTAATTGGTTTGCCCTTGCTTTTTTTACCTTGAACCAAAGCACTTAAGTCTTGTTCAGTCCCAAATTTAAAGAGCTTTTCCTGCGCCTCAACAACCTCTGAGAATAGTCCAAAAAGGAGAAAAGCAGTTAAAAACTTATACATTGTCTTCATATTTATTCTTTTAAAATATTAAGTTTTATACCACTTTAGTAATACCTGGAATGGCCACCTGTGGTACATCTACCACCAAATCCCAACGATAGTCTGCTGCATCCGGCCCCAACTTCACTTCACTTTTCATCGCTTCTTCCCAAGTTATAGTTTGTCCACTGTAGCCTACCATTCTACCTATTATGGCCAGCATGGTACTATTTGCCATCAACTCACCTTGATTCATTGGTTGTCCTGCCCTAATGGAAGCAAACAATTCCTCATGTTGTGTGTCATAGGGGTTGTTGGATTCACCTTCATAATCCCATCGGGTTTCACCCATTGTGGCATGAGTTCTTTTACCGGAATCTATAGTTGCAAATCCTTCAGTTCCTGTGAAATCTGCTCTGTTGGTATTCGAGCAACCTTGTTGCTGCCTGCTAAAATGCACGCCTTTGATATTGTTCTCATATTGGTACTCTATAGCAAAATGGTCATAAATATTGCCCCATTTTTCTTCGGTTCTTGCTTGTCTTCCACCGGTACCTGTAACACTTATTGGTACACGATCTCCCAATGCCCAAGACATAAGGTCAAGGCTATGGACCATCATCTCTACAATATAATCTCCTGATAACCAATCATAATAGTACCAGTTTCTCAATTGGTATTCCATCTCGCTCCAACTCTCTTGTCGCTCTTTGTACCACAATCCTCCTCCATTTCTGATAGTGAAAACACTGGTAATGTCTCCAATTTCTCCGTTATTAATACGCTCAAATAAGGCTCTTTTTGGCATATCAAACCTATAAGTAAATCCTGAAACCACTGATAGCCCTTTTTCTTTGGCCAATCTGGCAGATTCTAAAACGCTCCTTATGCCCGGAGCATCTACCGCCACTGGTTTTTCACAAAAGACATGCTTACCAGCTTCAACGGCAGCTTTAAAATGTGAAGGTCTGAAAGCAGGAGGAGTTGTTAAAATGACAACATCAACACCGGAGTCAAGCACTTGCTGAATAGCATCAAAGCCAACAAACTTGTGTGCCTCATCAACCTTTACTTGTTCAGGGTTAATTTTCTTGAGCGATTGGTAAGACTCTTCGAGATAATCTGCGAAAATATCCCCCATTGCAGTCAGTTCTGCATCCTTATCAGCTTTTAGTGCTTGTGCAGCTGCTCCAGTTCCTCTTCCACCACATCCAATGAGGCCTACTTTAAGTTTGGCTCTTTGACCGGCAAAGCCTTCTCTGATATTGAAACCAAATGGCAATACCGAACCAGCTACAATTGCTGTTCCAGTAGATTTTAAAAATGATCGGCGATTTTTATTATTTTGATCCATAGTATATAACTGTTTTGAGACCTATCGGTCCTATAGAATAATGAATAAAGCGTAAAATACGATATGTCTTATCAACTTCAAACAATTTTTGTGTCAAAAGGCATGGCATTTGGTAATTAAATAATTGTTGTTGTTCTGTTTCGGTAAAAAATAATATATTTGACTTGATTGACGATAAACACACTTCACCCATGCTACTCAAAAGTTCTGTTGAAAACACAAGTGACCTTACTTCCTTAATAAAAGGAGATGTTTTAAATGACGCCTATTCTTTAGCAATGTATGCTACAGATGCTAGCATTTATCAAATTAACCCCTTGGCAATAGTCCTTCCATTGGATGAATCAGATGTTCAAAAAACCATATCTTGGGCAAGAAAAAACAATTTTTCCATCCTACCTCGGGGAGGAGGCACAAGCTTGGCCGGGCAGACAGTAGGAGAATCTATTGTACTTGATTTTTCTAAATACATGAACCAAACCCTTGAAATTAACCAAGAAGAAAATTGGGTAAGGGTTCAACCAGGCAAGGTTCGTGATGTTCTTAACGATGAACTAGCACCTCTAGGACTCCATTTTCCTATAGACCCTGCAACCTCAAACAGAGCAAATGTAGGAGGTATGGTAGGTAATAATTCTTCTGGAACAAAGAGTATAATTTACGGCAAAACCGTGGATCATATCCTAGAAGCAAGAGTGCTTTTGGCTGATGGCACCCTACTTCACCTGAAGAACAAAACGCGGGAAGAATTTAAAGCAGTGGCCAAACAAGAAGACCGAGAAGGAGAAATTTACCATTCTTTCACAGCAATCATTGAGAAAAACAAGGAATTAATTGAAGCCAAATTCCCGAAGGTAATGCGAAGAGTAGGTGGCTATAACCTGGATGAATTTATCCATGGAGACCATTGGAACCTGTCCAAATTAATCACAGGAAGTGAAGGTACTTTGGCAACCACGCTTGAATTAAAACTCAATCTTGCTCCGCTGCCAAAATTTAAATCAGTATGCGTCGTTCACTTTGATGCCTTGCTTGATGCAGTAGGTGCAATCACACCCATACTGGAATTTAAGCCTTCAGCAGTGGAAATATTGGATAAAATTGTAGTGGACCTAAGCCGGGAAAACCTAACCACTCAACGTCATTGCCACTTTATCAGTGGAAACCCTGAAGCCATTCTAATTGTGGAATTTTATGGGGATACTCTAGAGGATGTTATGGACAGGCCCATGGCAATGGTCAAAGAGCTCCAAGAAAAAGGTTTGGGATATGCCTATCCCATTTTCCCACAAGGGTCTGAATATGAGGATGTTTGGGTAGTAAGAAAAAAGGGACTAGGACTAATGCTAGGTATAAAAGGCCAAAAGAAACCCTTGCCATTTATAGAGGATGCGGGCATCCCAACCCAATACCTAAAAGATTATATTGACAGAACCCTTCAAATTTGTAAAAAACACAATACAGAGGTCGCCATGTATGCCCACGTAAGTGTAGGTGTTATCCATGTGAGGCCAATCCTTGATCTCAGGCAGCAAGTAGACATCAAGAGACTAGAAGATATCGCCGAGGATACTTTTAACCTTGTTATGGAGTATGGTGGCTCCTGGAGTGGTGAACATGGCGACGGACTTGTAAGGAGTTCTTTTAACGAAAGGTTTTTTGGGAAGGAGCTTTACCAGGCATTTATTCAAATAAAGAAATTATTCGACCCAGAAAACCTGATGAATCCGGGGAAAATCATAGCTAATCAGTCCATCTCCGAAAATCTTCGCTATGGGGCAAATTATGCCGACAAAACGGTAAAGACTGAGTTCCTTTACAAAACAGAACAAAGCTTTCAAGAATCAGTACACATGTGCACTGGGGTTGGTGAATGCCGAAAGTTGCTTGGAGGTACCATGTGTCCAAGTTTCAAAGCCACTAGAGACGAGGAACATTCTACCCGAGGTAGAGCTAACGCCTTGAGAATGGCCATGTCAGGTCAATTGGGAGAAGAAGGTTTAACAAGCGAAAGGCTTCAAGAAACTTTAAGCCTTTGTTTAAGTTGCAAAGCATGTAAATCTGAGTGTCCAAGCAATGTGGACATGGCTAAAATGAAAAGCGAGGTACAACAATTGTTTTTTGACAAACATGGGGCTACAATAAGGGATAAAATGATCCGCGATGCGCCAAAAATGGCCAAGCGCTTTGCTGGTTCACTTTCCTCAACCATTAATAAAATACAATCCACTTCACTATTCAAATCAGGACTAGAAAAAATTGCAGGTTTTGATAAACGGCGAACACTTCCTGAATATGCCAAAACACCTTTTTATAAATGGTTCAATGAAAATGAGGTCCATTTATTAAAGGCAGATAAAAAAGTGGTGCTTTTTGCAGATACTTATTTGAATTACCACGAACCTGAAATTGGAAAAGACGCTGTTAAGCTTTTAAATGATTGTGGATATGAAGTGATTTTGGCAAATGTAGGCTGCTGTCAGCGCCCTAAAATCTCTCATGGGTTTTTAAGAGAGGCAAAGGAAGCTGGTTATGTGACCATCAAAGAATTGGTTAAATTTATAGACAAAGGGCTGAAAGTAGTGGTCTGCGAGCCAAGCTGCGCCTCTGCCTTGAATGATGACTTCCCAGATTTATTACCCGATGAAGGGTTGGCAGAGAAATTGAAAAAAAATGTACTCATGATCGATGTTTTTTTACATCAAGAGATGACAAATGGGTCCTTGAATGAAAAATTACAAGCCAAAGAAGGAAAATTGCATGTTCACGGTCATTGCCATCAAAAAGCACTCTACGGCACACAGGCGATGAAGCAAACATTAGCCAATGCTGAAGAATTTGACGAAATCCCATCCGGCTGCTGTGGTATGGCTGGATCCTTTGGTTATGAAAAGGAACATTACGATTTGTCGGAAAAAATAGGTGATGAAATATTATTTCCTACAGTTAAGGGTTTACCAGAAAACGTATCCATTGCAGCTTGTGGCTTTTCTTGTCGCCATCAAATTGATCATTTTACAGGGGTAAAAACAAAGCACTGGGTTTCCTGTGTCGAGGTTGTTAAACCTAAAACATAAAGCAGGAAGAACTACCCACTTTTGATCAACAACAAGTGGATAATGGCATCTATGCATTACCAATATTCCAGTTAACCAACGATAACCCAAGTATTCCATTATGAAAGACAATAGCAGAAGAAAGTTCGTCAAACAAGCCACAGTAGGTGCTGCAGGTTTCTACATCGTGCCTTCACATGTCGTAAGTGGCTTGGGACATAAGGTACCCAGTGATAAATTAAATATAGCTGGGGTTGGTATCGGTGGTAAAGGCAGGCCCAACCTGAATGCCATGAAATCTGAAAACATAGTAGCGCTCTGTGATACAGATTGGTCCTATTCAAAGCCTTGTTTCGAGGACTTTCCCCGCGCCAAAAAGTACTATGATTGGAGGGAAATGTTTGATGAGATGGGAAAAGATATTGATGCAGTGATGGTTGCCACTCCGGACCATACCCACGCAATGGTGGCAGCTACGGCATTGACAATGAACAAGCATGTTTATTGTCAAAAACCTTTGACGCATTCCATCTACGAATCCCGCTTACTTACGCAATTGGCAAAATTTCATCCAGTAGCTACGCAAATGGGGAACCAAGGGAATTCAGGAATAGATGCCAAAGAGGTTATCGAATGGATTCAGAATGGGGAAATAGGCGAAGTAAAAGAGGTGCATACCTGGACAAACCGCCCCATTTGGCCTCAGGGACTGGAAAGACCGAAAGAAGCCATGACTCCTCCTGAAACTTTAGACTGGGATTTGTTTTTAGGACCTGCTGCCTATAGACCTTACCATGAAATCTACACACCATGGAATTGGCGTGGCTGGTGGGAATTCGGTACCGGAGCTTTTGGAGATATGGCTTGTCACGTATTGGATCCGGTTTATGCTGCATTGAACCTTGGCTACCCAGACCAGATCGAAGGCAACTCCTCTCCCATTAATACTGAAAGTGCTCCACAGTCTGAGCAAGTGAAGTTTCATTTTCCTGCAAGGTCACCTATAAATGGTTATAATCTCCCAGAAGTAGCTGTTTATTGGTATGATGGAGGATTATTGCCCTACAGACCAGACTTATTACCTGAAGGGATTGACCTAATGGAAGACAGACTTGGCGGATGTGTATTTGTAGGAACCAAGGACACCCTGTTTTGTGGTTCAGGAGGCGTAGGCAGGAGATTGTTATCGGGAAGAGAACCAAAAGTAAGCCCACGCTTGCGACGAATCCCTAAAGCCAAAGGTTATAAGGATGGCCCTCATGAACAGGACTGGATAAGAGCATGTAAAGAGTCACCCGAATCCAGGATTCAAAGTACTTCCAACTTTGCTTATGCTGGCCCATTTAACGAAATGGTACTCCTAGGTGTTTTGGCTATTCGACTGCAAAGTCTTAACAAAACCCTGCATTGGGACGGTCCATCCATGCAGTTTACCAATATTACTGCAGGTGATGAATTAAAAGTAATTGAGAGCAAACATTTTTCCATGAGAAATGGCAGGCCCGTTTTCGAAAGTAAATTCATGGAAACAAAAGCATTGCAAGCAGCTAAACAATACATCCGTCACGAGTACAGGGAAGGGTGGAAATTGCCTATTGAGTTGGATCAGTTATAAACCTTACCTTAAAAATTAAGGTCAATTCTTTTGAATCAGTAAAATAACTTAACTTCCCCCTTTTGCCAAAGATTTGAACTCGTGGATTTTATTGTGTCAATCTTGGAACACGCATAAGTAAATATCTATTTTACTTAGCTTGACATAAACAGCGTAAATAGGAAAAAAAAGATGTTCAAGTGGAAAGCTCCTCTTGAACATCGTTATAAGTAACTTATTATAAACGCTGAATAACTTTAGTTTTCTTAAGTAAATTTTGTCTTGGCTTTAAATGCTTACACCGAAAACTTCAGCACCCTTTACAGGCATGTCACAAGTAAAAACACCTCCACTTAACGGGTATTCTTCTAGCATTTCAGGTGTCATATTTTCTTGCGCGGTGGTAATCAATAACGCATTCATTTCTTTACCTCCAAAAGCACAGGAAGTCACATTTGGAGCAGGAACATTAATTTTATCCAATTGTTCGCCAGTTTCAGGGTCCCACTGGTAAACACCGAAGCCTCCATAGTGGGCTACCCAAAGTTTCCCATTTTGATCCATACACATCCCATCGGGTGTCCCAAGGGATTCCGGAATTTTAACAGCAACTTTTTTAAAACTGATACTTCCTGTGGTCAGGTCGTAATCATAGGCTTTGATTTCTCGGGTAGGGCTGTCTATAAAGTACATGGTTTTACTGTCCAGTGACCAGCAAATCCCATTGGAAATGGAAACATCCTCCACTTTTTTAGTAACCGTTAGGTCCTTTTCTACACAATAGAGTGCCCCTGCATGGTCTGTAAATTTAGTACTCATGGTACCCACCCAAAGTCTTCCTTCACTGTCACAGGCTCCGTCATTACATCGGTTTTCAGGTTTGTCTTTCTCAATGTCACAAAGCCAGTCAAATTTCTCCGTTTTTGGGTCAAAAAGTGCAATTTTTGCATCCAAAGCTAGAACAAGCTTCCCCTTACCATCAGGTACAACTAAAGTAAGCCTATGTGGAAAAGACCATTTCTTTACCCCACTTACTTCCGGTTTCAATTGGTATAAATGCCCCTTTTCTATATCTACCCATAAGTAACATCCCTGATCTGCCAGCCAGGTTGGACTTTCAGCTAAAACACATTGTGCATTCAATAATAATCTTGCTTCCAAATCACAAAAGGTTTAAAATCCATGCAAATTCATCATTTGCATGGATTTGTATACTAAAATATTTATTACGGCCAGTAAATAGCAATCTTTTTCTGAAGAAATGTCACACTTCTCTCCAATTGATCCATTCCGTCTACTCCATCTTCTATACTGATCCAGCTGTCGAAACCAACTCTTTTCAATTCCGTAAAGATCGCATCATAATCATTCAGTCCTTTACCAATTTCTCCATGACTCAACCTTTTGGCATAACCAACGGCTCCACCTTCTTCTTTTCTTAGGTCTTCTATGGTTCCTGATTTCAAGTACCTGTCACTTGCATGCATGGTAACCACTCTGTCAGAAACGCGCTTCAACAATTCAATAGGATCTTCTCCTGCTAGAAAAGTGTTGCTAGGATCATAATTGACACCGAAATTTGGATGGTCAATGCTGTTTACCAATTTACAAAAAACATCCATTTGCTGTGCAAATTCAGGATATTCCCAAAAGTCATCTTTATAATGATTTTCGAGAATCAGGGTAATGCCTCTTTCTTCGGCATAAGGGATACAAGCCATGATTGAGTCGGCCGCAAGTTTTACCCCTTCGTCCAAAGTCA
>Ga0075118_10001142_pt1 | contig 19976 bp, 20 predicted proteins | sample AntAceMetag02UKE_FD_69794 | JGI IMG/M metagenome (GOLD analysis project Ga0075118, IMG submission 69794) | Saline lake microbial communities from Ace Lake, Antarctica - Antarctic Ace Lake Metagenome 02UKE | ecosystem: Environmental > Aquatic > Non-marine Saline and Alkaline > Saline | place...
GCGCGTGCTACCTCTTCGAAAACGAACATCGCACCACCCAACGGTGCGCTGAACGCCACACCGAGTCCGGCGCCGGCGAGCGATGCGGTGAGCGTTCGCCGGTCGTGCTGACTCAGCCCGGCTAATCGAGCCGCCTGATTTCCAATGGTGGCGCCCATTTGCACCGTAGGGCCTTCTCGGCCGAGTGCCAAACCTGACCCGATCGCGAGTAATCCACCGATGAACTTGGCTGGAATTATGCGCAGGGGCGACACCTCGTCGTCGCCACGCATGTTCGCTTCCACATGTTGCACACCGCTACCGGAGGCCTCTGGAACAAAACGAACGATGAGACGGGCCACGCCCACGGCGATGGCGGCAATCGCCACCGGAATGATCCACCGTGCAACCGGATTCTCATTCGCCCAATCCAACAGGTCAATGCGGAATTCAAAGGCTTGGTTCAGACACCACCGGAAGAGTCCACCGAGGAGGCCGGTTAAGGCACCACCGATAGCCGCAACGAGGGCCAGTCTGACAATGCCCCCGGATGTGCTGTCGTCTTCGGGAAAGAGTTCTACTCGTGGGTAGGGACCGGCACGGTAGTCACTCATCGTTGGTTCCCATCCTGAGTGTGGTGGCGGCCTTGAAAGGAATTTCTGTACGGGAACCTCAGGTTAGTGGAGGTGGGGTCGGGAATTCTTTGCCGGACCGGCCCAATGGGCAGTCGAGGGGCTGGGTCCCAGAAGTGACGCAGAGGTTCTTTACCAACCCTGGGTCAGTGTGTCGACCTGCACCTTGAGGTTCCCAAGGCCTCGGTCCTCGCCACGGATGCGAACATTGATGCCGGAATTTCCATCCCATTGCGCACCTGTTGGGGTAAAGGTCACCTGGGTCCAGGTGCCGCGCCGAAGTTGAGTTTCGGCTCCATGTACCCAGGTGCCGGTGGAATCGCGCATCGACAGCCGACCCTGCCATTGGTTGCGGGGGCTATCGGGACTAACGCGGATCCAGACACCAAGTCGATTGCCGTTCTCAGCGCTTCGCGAGGTGGCTTTATCAGCCACTGAAACCCTGGCCTTCTGCCCGGGTGCGACACCGGTCTTAACCTCAAGGCTGCGTCGGCCAGAGTGTGCCGTGCGGCTGGAGGACAGCTCAGAACGAGAGGTCCACTGCGACAGCGACTTCCGGCCGAAGCTATAGGTGGTGCCGTTGAGGGAGAGGCTTTGCATGTGATCACGCACGGCTGCGCCATAGGTGGTGGGTGTGCCGTCGTAGTTGGTCAGTAATGCCGGGCCTGACTTGCAATCTGCCGTACTCCAGGACCAGGGTGTGTAGCCCACCCCATTGCGGTCGGCCCAGTCCATGTACTCAGAAGTGAACTCGCCCGTGCAGGTATCTTCCCCGATTTCGGTGGATACCACCGGATAGGTCTTTGCTACCTCAGCAATCGTTGCATCCCAACAACTTTCGGTATTGCACTGGCTGAAAGAATAAATGTGCACACCGGCCGCCAGATTATTGAGCGGATCCGTTGGCGCGTGTTTGACCCATTCAGAAAGATCCCCACCCCAGTTAAGACCACTGGCAATGAGAAGGTTCTCAGCCCCGGTGCCGCGTACGGCGTCAACGAGGTCCTGCATCCCGGCAGCTTCCCAGCCCTCGGCGGTCGTGCAGCCATCACGCCAGCAGTCCCAGGGAATATCGTGAGGTTCGTTGTAGAGGTCAAAGGCCACCGAAGGGTTATCGGCAAAAGTTGTTGCTACAGATGCCCAGAAGTCCGGTGAGTGATCGGCATCGGCCATCACCTGCTGACTGTAGGCAATATTTGTGCCCGGGGCATTCCAGTGCAGGTCCAAGATGGCGAGCATGCCGGCGGCATTGATGCGGTCAACGAAGTCTGAGATGGCGGTTTGGTAAGCCTGCCCGCTGTACTGGGGGGATACCCCGTTGATGCCCAGCCAGCAGGTTTCGTTCATCGGCACGCGTACCGTGTTGCTGCCCCAGGATTTGATCAGTTCCAGCGTGGCCGCGTCGACGGGGCCGTCGAAGAGCCACCAGCCTTGGGCACAGGCATATTCGGCCCCTGACTTGTTGACCCCGATGAGACGAATACCGGTGCCGTCGCTGTCGACGAGTCGATTGCCCTGCACCGTGGGGGTAGGGCTCTGCGTGGTGTCGGCCTGCGCCGCCGATGTGGTCAGGGGCAACAGCGCGAAGGCAAGGGCGGCAGACAAGGCAGCGGCAGCGATGTGACGCGGACGAAGTGAAAGCACGCGCCAGGATATCGCTCGGCGACGTGGTGATGCGGCCTGGTTTGTATCCACTCCCAAGCTCCGGGTGCGGTTTTCCCCTGCTGCCGCGGGCCTAGTCAGCGTGAATCTAGCCGGCGAGGCAGGCCGCCGCGCCTTGGCGGGCAAGTTTGCGTGCCGAGCACATCGCCACCTGCGGGTAGTACTCGCCCATGACCGCCTCGGCCGCCGCTGGATCGTTGGTGGTTTCGATGGAGGTAGCCGACTGTGCGAAAGCTGGGTTGGGCAGCATATTGCGCAGGGCGATGAACTCTTGTGTATCGCCGTAGCGTGCTGACATGGGTAACCAGGTCATCGCCTTGGATTTGGCCAGACGCTTGTCAATGCGCTTCTTATCCGAAGGAAATGACAGCACCAGCGTCACCTGATTACCGGCCACACCTCGGGTGCTTGGAGTTTGATAGTCGGCTGTGCAGCCAACCACCTTGTTCTCGCCTCGACCCACCACGACGGCCGGATACGGGGAGGTATAGACGTAGTTACAAAAAGACCAGTAGCGCAGGTCTTTACCTGCTGGCCACACTTCAGGGGTGGTACCGGATGGCGTTGTGGGCATCGTTGCTCGCATCACCACGACGCGGCCTTTTTTCGGGGTAAACAGCGCACCGATGTAGGCACTGCTCGCGTTAGGGAAGGGGGTGGCCAGTGACTGGACCTTGAACGACTCTAATTCTGGCGGGCAATCGTTTCCACAGTCCGGGATCGGCGGATTTTTGCGGTCGGTGAGCGCCTTAACGAGGCTGGCACCGGCTTTGGTTTTGGCGAGTACCTTGCGGTCTGCCTTCGTGCATTGGCTCAGTAGCTCTGTGCTCCCATCCTTGTAATGCAGTGTCACCTCGGGAAGCGGCATGGCGTTGAACGACCCGGTGGGAACGTAGATGCGCATCATGAGGAAGTTCAGATCGGCCGGAGTGCCCGGAATCAGCGGTTCCACTGCCTGCTGTGGAGACAGCGGCAGCACGTTTTGCCCGGTCTCAGTGTCGGACAGGGTCAGCGTCCACGCGCCACCGGCAGGTGCATCGTCGACCCACGGGTTTACCGAATCAGGATCGGGCGCGATTTCAAAGTCGGTGATTGCTGAGAGCTGGCCACCTGGTGACGTGAACAATTGGGCGTCACCGCCGTAGGCCTGGACGGCGAAGTATCGAGCGTCCGGATACTCACCACTGAGCGTGATTTCATCAACCTCATCAGTGCCATAACCCATAGTCCAGTAGGCGGCGCTGGTGTCGGGATAAAACACATTCGAGTTGGCTAGCGATGTTTCGATCCACCAGGAACACGGCTGCACATCTGTTGCGGCAAGCGGCGCATCATCGGCAATAGCCGGGGCCACACCGACCATGGCAGCGGCGGTGATCGTGGCAAGAGCGAGGACAGCAGATTTCTTCACAGCATCATTATGTGGGGACATCTTCACCATCTGGATGTGGGGCTGAGTGAAGTGATCAGCAACCTTCGGGTTTCACCTAGTTGCTTGTTGGTCCATCTCGGCGAGGGTGATGCCCTTGGTTTCTTTCAGTCGCAGTAGCAGTGGCAGTGCGATCAGCGAGGCGACCACGAGAAGTCCGGCCGGGGCAACGGGAGTGTCAAAGACGCTGATCAGCCACGCGGCAACCAAGGGTGCGAAGCCGCCGAGTACGGCCGTGCCTAGGTTGTATCCGGTGGCAAGCGCGGAGTAACGGGCCCGCGACGGAAACTGCTCGCCAATCGCAGCGACCACGGGGCCGCCGTAGAGCATGAGTAGCGACAGCAGCGCGAGGCCGGCGAGCACCACGATCCAGACCGGTTCGTTCGTCATCAGCCACAGCAGCGGAAAACTCAGCACAATGAAACCGATCGAAGCACCGATGAGGGTCGGTTTACGCCCGACTCGGTCGGACAGGAGACCGAAGAAAGGAGTTGCGACCGCATAGACAATGGTCATGCCGGTGGTGACCCACAGTGCGGTGTCACTTTGAATATCGGAATAGGTGTCCAAAATCGTGGGCACGAAACCCAGAACAACGTAGTAAAGAATGCCACCGAAACCGGCGAGAAATGCCGCTGTGAGTACCGGGCCGGGCAAATGCCGCAGCGCATAACGCAGTGGTTTCGCTGGGACAGTGCCGTCTTGTTCTTCCTGCTCGAACGCCTGCGTTTCCTCCATGCGGCTACGCATCACCAAAGCGAAAAGTCCGAGGGCGCCACCCACCAGATAACAGGCTCGCCAGCCATAGTCAGACATGGCCTGTTCGGACAACACGGTGGTGAGCGTGGCGACGAGGGCGGAGGCAAGGAGCACACCGATGCCGGAGGTGAACACGGCCGTTGCTGCGAAGAAGCCACGCCGGTTCGCCGGGGCCTGTTCTACTAGTTGAACGACCGTGCCGGAATACTCACCCCCGGCAGAAAATCCCTGCACCATGCGCATTGCGGTGAACAGCAGGGTGGCAGCAATCCCGATGCTGGCGTAAGTGGGCAAAAAAGCGGTCAGCGCCATCGGGATCGTCATCATCAGAATCGACAGAACAAGGGCTTTCTTACGCCCGAGTCGGTCACCAATACTGCCGAAGAATGCACCGCCTGCGATGCGCAGCAAGGAGCCGGCAGCGAAGACGCCGAGGCTGGCGATGATCGCGGTGAGTTGGTCGTCGGTAGGGAAAATGAGCGGGGCAACGATGGGGACCAAATATAGGTAGAGGCCGTAGTCAAACCACTCGACCACGGTGCCGGCTGAGCCGTAGATCACCGAATTTCTGCTGCGTCGCTTTTCGGCCGCGGCTAAGGTCTGCGCGCTCACGGCGTTAACCGTACGCGGAATCGACGAAAGGGGTGGGCTCAGGTTGAAATTGAGCGTCGATCATAGGCTGTAGGCATGCCCAAGGAATTAGCGTTCACCATGTCTGATGCGGTCTGGGAATCACTTCAGGCACGTTCGGAGTCCAGTGGCCATACGATCGATTCTGTGGTGCAGCAGATGCTGGCCGAAGCCCTCGACGTGGCGCACCATTCCGTTTTTCAGGTGTCTACCTCAGGTGCAATTGTGGAAGGTCTCTACCAGGGGTCTGTCACCGTGGGCGACCTACGCAACCATGGCGATCTAGGTCTAGGCACCTTCGTTGACCTTGACGGGGAAATGATCGTCATTGATGGGCATTGCTATCAAGCAAGATCTGATGGCTCGGTTCGGGTGGCTAGCGATGATGAACTCACCCCCTTTGCCACGGTGGTGTCCTTCGCCCCTGCGCTATCCATGCGCACGCCACCGGTCGATACCTTCGCGGGCCTAACAGGTGCACTCGATGCCTTACGCACCAGCGATAATTACATTACTGCGATCCGTATTGACGGCACGTTCGATCACTTACGTGTGCGTACCGCCTGTAAGCATGCGTCAGGAACTAATCTCGTAGCGGCTACCCAAGATCAACAGGAGTTCGACTTCACCAACATCGCCGGTTCTATGGTGGGCTTTTGGAGCCCACCGTTCACCGCTGCGATTGGTATCGAGGGTTACCACCTCCATTTCATTAGCGATGATCGGGCGCACGGCGGCCATGTCCTAGATGTTCGGTCAGGTGCGCTGAAGGTCAATGCCCAAGAGGTCACCGATGTTCACCTGTCCATGCCGGAGACCGCCGACTTCGCAGCAGCTGATCTCACCGGCGACACGGCGGCGGCCATCAGCATCGCCGAGCATTGAGCGCGGCACTTCGCCGCTGGTCCCGAGAAGTTCACAGTTGTGAAAATCACGGATGAGGACTGTGGAGGGTCTACGCTTTCCTAGATGATGGGAATGAAGCAATCAAGAGCGTTCTCAGTTGCAGTGGTCGCGGCCTCAACCGCGACCTTTTTGGTGTTGTCGGTCACCGGTGTGGGGATGGCGAAAGCGGCCGATGATGCCCCGATAGCAACCGCTGTTTCCAAGGTACCCGTCACGGTAAATATGCCGGTGTACACCGTGCCTACCCCGGGCCGAACCGGCACTAACGGCATCATCCGCATGCGTGTTGGTGATGGACCCCTGATCAAGGTCATGGTGGACACCGGGACCGTCGGCCTCCGGTTATGGGGTCGAGTCCCCGAGGGTGCGCAGATCTCAGATAAATCCATCACTACTCGGCTGGATGGAAAGTCAGTGCGTGGCGCAATCGCGTTGGCATCAATGAACTTTTCCGGAGTAACCACCACTGAGAACGTTCCATTTCAATACATCAACACATCCAGCAGCTATATCAATCGCTGGAAGAGTTTGGGTGTCTCCGGCATTATCGGACTCGGCGTGGGTGCGGGGGATCTGACCAACCCCCTCATGTCTTTGCCGGGAGTTTTGAGCGAGTCGTGGAGCCTTAACTTCAAGCGACGGGGCACGGCGGGCAGCCTCATCCTTGGAGCCTCTGCGCCGCTAGACGCCACCATGAACTTCGATCTTCCCAGCCAGGGCCGCAACCGCTTTGGGCATCTGATCTGGGATGACCAATCCGCTAATGGCTGCTGGTCTGTTGCCTATCGGCCTGCGCTATGCGTACCCACCTGGTTCGACTCCGGCTTCACCCGGATGCGAGTGACTGGAAAAGAGTTCAACCGCCTTCCCGTGACAGATTCTGGCCGGCTCGATAACAAGACGTCGGTGCGTCTAGCGGTCGAAACGAGTTCATTTTTTGGCTATCGATTCAAGGCGGGCAATAAAGCCTCCCGTAACTTGGTGAAGGTCATTCCCCGGGGTCCTTCGGTGATCAACACTGGAAACGCCGTGTACTTCGCGTTCACCGTGACCTATGCAACCGCAACCGGCGATATCTATCTCAGCAGCAACAGTTAGTAGGAGGACTGATACATGTCGGAAAACAATGGGGTTGACAGCTCCGGTTTGAGTCGTCGGCAACTACTGCAAGCGGCCGGTGTGGTCGGAGCCGCAGGAGTGGCCGCGGGTATGACGGTCGGTGCAGGGGCTGCCCAAGCTGCGCCTCTGGCCCCGTTTCAAGCTCGGGGACGGCTCAGTCGACGACCGAATTTCCTGATCATCATGGTTGATGAGCAGCGCCACCCACCCTTCTATGAAAGCAATGAACTCAAACTGTGGCGTGAAGCAAATCTTCCTGCGCAAAACTTTCTGCGTCGCAAAGGGTTTGAGTTCACCCACCACCACGTGATGTCGGTCGCGTGTCAGCCGAGCCGGGCATCGATCTACACCGGTCAGTATCCGTCGCTGCACGGTATCGCCCAAACATCTGGGGCAGCGAAAAGCGCAATCGAAGATGATTTGTACTGGCTGGACCCCACCACCGTGCCCACGCTTGGTTCATGGTTTCGTGCGGCCGGCTACGACACGTACTGGAAGGGCAAGTGGCATATTTCCGATGCCGACCTCTACCAGCCTGGCACGTACAACCCATTGCCTTCCTACACCGACATCGGGGCGCGAGACCCATTCTTAGAAGATGTCTACCTTGAATCTGAGCGCTTAGAACAGTATGGCTTCACCGGCTTCGTTGGCCCCGAACCACACGGCAGCAATCCACTCAACTCTGGCTCCTCAGGACCTGGCGGCCGTGGTCGCGACGAGGCATATGCGGACTTCAGTATTGAGGAATTGCAGCGGTTGCAAACGGCTGATAACCCCTGGCTGATGGTCGCATCATTCGTCAACCCGCACGACATCACCCTGTGGGGCAACTACACCCTGGCGGGGGACCTCACGGGTGCAGCCAACTCGTTCTACCTTGCCGAACAACTCATCAACTCAAATGTGCCCAGCAATCTTTTCGGTCCAGAATATGGCGTGTCGGCAAATGAAAACCTGAGCACCAAACCCGATGCTCAGGGCAGTTTTGTAGCTCGATATCCGGATGGATTTCAGCCGCTGCGAAACGGTGAGGACTACCACCGCTTCTACTACCAACTGCAACAGAACGTGGATGCCCAGATTTCGCGCGTGATCGCTGCGCTTCGTAGTAGCCGTCGTCAATACCGGGACACGATCATTGTGTATCTGTCCGATCATGGCGAAATGCTTGGAGCGCACGGTGGCATGTTCCAAAAATGGCATTCGGCCTACGATGAAATGCTGCGTGTTCCCTTCGTGTTCCATAATCCGAAACTGTTCCCGCGCTCGGTGAGTAGTGATGAGATCACCAGTCACGCCGATCTGCTGCCCACGATGCTCGGGCTCGCCGGTCTCGATGAAAAGGTGCTGGCCAATCAACTGAAGGAAACGCACACCCAGGTTCGACGCCTCGTGGGTCGAGACCTGTCGGGAGTTTTACTCGGGGAGCAGTCGCCCAATCGACTTGCCAATGACTCGGTCTTCTTCATGACCGATGATCAACCATTCAAGGGCGATAATGCGATTTCTGCGTTGGGCTTGCCATACCAACCGGTAGATCAGCCCAACTGCGTGGAGACAGTGGTCACCTACCTGCCCACGGGGGCGGGTGGCGAACGTGAGCGATGGAAGTATTCGCGGTACTGGGATAACCCGGATTTTTGGACCACTCCGAACGTCCAGGATGTGTTCACCTTCGTTCCCGGTCCGGTGAATCGACCGGGAACGCGCGTGGCGACGACAACGGTCAAGGCCGCGAATCCCACTGGCGGCCAGGTGGCGCCACCGGCTGATCAATTTGAGATGTACAACGTCACGCGTGATCCTGCCGAGATGGACAATCTGTACGGCAACAGTGCCCATGCCCAAACGCAGGCACTGTTGGTTGCTCGGTTGAATGAACAGCGCACAACCAAGCGCCTCAGCCCCACTACCCAGCCGTGGGCCGATGGCTCAAGTCGTCAGTTCCCATTTCAACCGCCGAAGAGTTGAGGTTCACTACACCGGTTCGCTGGCCTGAGGCTGCATGATGGGGAACACCGGTCGGAGTTCGGCCGGTAACAACTAGAAAAGGAAAAGTATGGAATTCGGACAGTTCTTGTGGAGTCTGCTCATCATCTTCTTCATGATCATGTACTTCATGATTTTGTTCTCGGTGATCATTGACCTCTTCCGCCGCCACGACACGAGTGGCTGGGTAAAAGCGGCGTGGATCGTGGTACTGCTCATTGTGCCGTTCATCTCGCTCCTGATTTATGTCATCATCTACGGCCAATCCATGGGCAAACGACAGATGACAGCGGCCACGGAAGCACGTCAAGAGACCAATGACTACATCCGCTCTGTCGCTGGTACTTCGGCGTCGGACCAGATCGCCCAGGCACATAAGTTGCTTGACGCTGGCGCGATCACGCAAGAGGAGTTCAACAAGATCAAGACCAAAGCGCTGGCATAGTCGGCCGCGTTCTACCTCAAACTGGGACCGTCACCTAGGTGACGGTCCCAGTTTTTTAAGTGGCCGGTGGATCTTTGGGCTTGGTCTGGGGGACAGGTTCGTCAAAGTCGGCGATAGCCACCTGCGTTGGGCGTCGGATAACCCAGGTGAAGGCCGCGATGATGGCGATACCTCCAAGGATGACCTCGGCTAATTGAATGGGTCCGCCCTGGGCAAACTCGATGATGGTGGAGCCCACCTGCTGGCTCAGGATGAACACCGCCATAACGAGGACGAACCAGCCAAATCCTGCCCGCAACCTGTCCGGATGGATGTATCCCACGAGGCGACTACCGATCAATGCACCCACGACGGCGGCCGCTGTCACGATCAACGTGATGGGCCACTCAATCTGGGTTTCGGCGTTCCAACTGACCGGCGAGTCGCCGCCGAAGGTGAGCGCGTAGCCGAAGAAGCCGGCCGAAGACTTCATGGCTACGACGAGCAATGAGGTCGCGACCGCATTGGGCATGGCGAGGCCACCGAGGAGAGCTAGCGCCGGGACAACGAGGAAGCCCCCGCCCGCGCCGACCAGACCGGTAACAAGGCCAACCACGAGTCCATCAAGAATTATCCGAAAGACAGGGAGCCCGGAATGGGCCTTGCCCGCAATCTTTTTGCGACCACGGATCATTGCGACAGCGGTAATGGCCATCATGACCGAAAAGGCGGCGAGTAGAAGTGCACCGGGTAGTAGCGCGCCCACCTGGCCGCCGATAAAAGCACCCACCATGCCGGCGAATCCGAAAATTAATCCGGTTCGCCACATCACGCGCCCGGCGCGGGCATGGCCGATGAGGCCAAAGACGGAGGTGACTGCAACGACGAAAAGACTTGCCGTGATTGCTTGTTTGGCGTCGAACCCCACCACGTAAACCAGGAGCGGAGTTGTCAAAATTGAGCCGCCACCGCCGAGGATGCCAACCGCCATCCCGATGAAGATGGCGAGAAATCCGGCGAGCAGCGTGATGAGTCCCATGACGAGGGTGTCCTGTTCTTAAGCGGTGATTGGTGAGCGCGCAGGAGTCCAGGTGGACTCCAGGCTGAAGCGGTCGGCGCGGATGTAGGTTTCGCGCCACTCGATGGGGCGTTGCTGGGCCAGGGCGAAACGCTCCATCATGAGCAGTGCGGTGTCCTCTGCCACGTGGAGTTGCTCAGCGATATGAGATGGCGCGTTGATGGCGGTGACCTTCTCGGTTCCGGCATCCACGGTGACACCGCACAGGTCATGGAGTTGGGCGTAGAGGCCGGCCTCTTGGAAGTCGACGCCGAGCAGGGCGGCCGCCGGTTCGGCCGGGAGCCACGAGGTGTCGACCGCTAGCGGTTCGTTCGCGGCGTAGCGAACCCGCTCCAAGACGATCAATTCCGTGTCGACCGGCAGCCCCAAATTTTCGGCCACCACGCCGTTGACGGTGCGGGCGAGGCGGCGGACCTGACTGTGATGGTCAACACCTTGGGCTTTCATGGAGTCGAATAGGGAATACAAAGTGTTGAGGTCTTGTTCGTACCGTGGTGGGGTGAGGGTGGTGCCGCGGCCTCGCTCGCGGCGAATGAGGCCCTCGTTGGTGAGCATCCGCATGGCTTCGCGGATCGTGTGTCGGCTCACGTCGTAGGCCTCGGTCAGGCTCAGTTCACCGGGAAAGCCGGCCGCAAAGTCACCGGCGACGATGCGTGCCCGCAGGTCGGCGTGTACCTGGGCCCACAGCGGCATCGGATCAGTTCGATCGGGGCGCTGTATTCCGGGCAAAGTGCGAGACATGGGGTAAATGTACGGACATTCGGACAATCTGTCCAGCCGTTCGAGGAATCTCCTGCGCAGTAGGCTGCGAAGTGTGGATCTTGTGTGGCGAAAGGCGCCGTCGGAACCCATTTTCGTGGGCGGTACGGGACGCAGCGGCACCACGATTGCTGGGCAGTTACTCGGTCGCCATGCCCAGGTGGGCTCCACCAATCCGCGTGAGTTGCGCTTCATTGCATCGGCGGGTGGACTCGCTGATGCCTACGCAGGCCAATGCACACCTGAGGAGGTCATCGCCAACCTGCGCGCCCACTGGTACGTCCGGATCAAGCCCTCAGGTGCGAGGTCAGGGTTGTTCCGTCGAGTCAGCGAGGCCGAACTAGAACTACTCGCGGCGGACTATGAGAGTGGCTTCCCCGTCGACCCCTTCGCCGCATCACGGCGCTTTGCCGAGACGATCGTTTCTAGCCGGACGCGTCGGAATCCGTTGAGTCGCTGGGTCGACACAACCCCGGCGAACGCTCGAAACGCAGATCGGGTACTCGCGCTCTTTCCCGAGGGAAAAGTGGTGCACATGATGCGTGACGGTCGCGACGTGGCAGCGTCTTTCGTATCCAAACCATTTGGGCCCAGCGAAGTCATCCAGGGCCTAGATGCTTGGCGTGATCGCATGATTGAGGCCCATCGGGCTGAGGTCAACTGTCCGGTCGGGCGGGTGCTGCGAGTTGACCTGGAACAGTTGGCTTCGACTGATCGAGACGCCACGTTGACCCAGCTCCTAGATTTCCTCGGACTACCCGCTGATGCGCAGTTAAGTCGGTGGTTTACCGATTCGGTGGTGGGGGCCCAGGTACACGGCGGTCGATGGCGTCGCGACTATGACGACACGACCGCCGCCGCGATTGATCAACGATACGGGGAAATACTGGAAGAACTTGATGGGTTGGGAGTCCCGCATCCATGATTAGGATCCAAGCCCCACACACCGAGGTTGGACGATCGGCCGTCATCGCCGCAGCGCGCATGGCAGTGGCCAACCTGGGCGGAGATGGCGATGGCTGCGGTCTGGTCGTCCGGCTGCTGCTGGACGATGTAGGGCGGCGTTCCAGCCCGGAAATAGACGACGGAGAGATTGAATTAGTGATCACTCCCGATGGCACCGAAGTGGTGTTGGAGCTGCGTGATCGTGGCGAGCCGATCAGCGCCGAACCCCACACTTTGCATCCGCTGGTGTCACTAGGTGTGGTTACCGGCTCACATGCCGGCACCGATGGGCACAGCAATGTAACGGCTATTCGTCTTGCGCTGCAATCACATCACAGCGTGGAGGATTTAACTGATGAAGAGATCCTGCATGCTGAAGTTGCGGTAAGCACCGAGGAGGTCAGTATTCGTGAACTAGTCGAAGCTGATGCTGCCTCCCTCACACGTCTGCTTTACCGATGTTACGGATGGAGCTATCCCAACACCGATTTGTATTTCCCGGAGCGCATCGTGGCCGCCCTTCGTGCGGGTACACGCATCGGGATGGTGGCGGTGACCAGCGCGGGCGAGGTTGTTGCACATTGGGGAGCGGTGTTCTTCGGCCCACACGTTGTGGAGTCCGGTAGCACGGTGACCGATCCGCGGTTCCGGCACCGCGGTATCGCCAAATCCCTGGGCGAACAGTTGCTTGATCGACTGAAGGAACGCAGCGTAATTGGCCGTTTCCGCGAGCCGGTGTTAACGCACACGGCTACCCAGGAGATTGCGCTGAAAGAGGGTGCGGTCATGGTGGGCCTGCGAGTCAACCGGAGCCAGGCCCTGCAACAGGTGGGAATTACCGACGGCTTAATGCATCACCGCAGCAGTGTCACGGTCGCCTTTGGTGCGCTGGGGGAATTTCCAGCTGCCACTATCTTTGTGCCCGATGACTACGCAGCAATCTTGCGGGTGGTGCTCAGCCACAGCACGTGGCCCCGTCAGATTGCAGCCCCAAATGATGAAGTGGAAGCGCCGACCCAGACGCGGGCGAAATCGTCATACGACGCCGGAAATCAGTCAGCCACCATTGATGTGCATGTGGTGGGTGTTGATCTCGTCGATGAAGTTGATGCGGCGATGGATCGTGCGCGCCGCGGGGGAGCCAAGTCAATTGAGGTGCACCTACCCACCGCGCAGCCGGCCCTGGCGCAGTTAGGTCGTGGCCTGATTGACCTGGGCCTGGCGTACGCGGCGTATCTGCCTATGCTGCACGAGGATTCCGATGTGCTTATATTGCAGTGGCTAGAAGAAACGCACGTCGACACCTCTGAGTGGCACTACGCCTCAGACCACGTTGAAGCTCTCGCGCTTGCCATCGTGTCCCAGATTCACCAGGCCCAAAACCGGGCGACCTCAGCCCGGCGTGCGGCTGCCCGTCGCGTCAGTGGCACGGTGGATCACCGAAATTAGTTCGCTTCGGAGCCGTCGGGCGCGCTCAGAGATTTCACGCTGGTGCACAACGTATTCGGCGCGTCCGGCTGGTGTTTCGATCGTGATGGGCAAGTAGCCTGCCTCGGTGAGGTCGTAGGGAGAGGCACGCATGTCAATGGTGCGAGTGTGATGGGCGAGTTCAAAGCAATCAGCCAGTAGATCCGCACCCACCAGTGGGTAGATGCGATAGGCCCACTTGTATAAATCCATGGCAGCATGCAGACATCCGGGCTGCTCCAAGTCAGCCTGGTTGGCCCGCGTTGGACTCACGGAGTTAAGCGGCTTTGCCGTTTCAGTAAAAAAACGAAATGCATCAAAGTGGGTGCAGCGCAGCGGGCTTGACTCCACAACTTCCGCAATGTGCACCGGTGGTAAACGCAGCTGCCTGGTGGAGTGTCGAACTTCACCGGGGTCCAATTGGTAGACCATCGCCCATTCATGTCGGCCGAAGCAGCCGAGGGCAGCCGGGCGTTGCTGGGTGCGTTCAAGCAGATGCAAAATCTCGTCCACTAGCGCGAAGTTGATGGTGCTTTCATCAACGTATGCATACCTATTGCTCACCTGGTACCCGCGCACTTCGGACCATTCGTCGACACTGCCGCATAGGGCAAAGCCCCAACCCGGGTGCCAACGGCGAAGTTTTGCCGGGCTCAGAGTGTAGTAATCGAACATGAAATCCTGCACCGGATGTGCGATGCCAAGACGTCGGCGGTCAAGGTGCGGAATGATCCAAGCATCAATGCGCTCATGATGTTTTTGGCGCAGTTCTCGCCAGGTGTCTTCGCCAACGAGTTGAGGGTCTCCAGCTGTCATGTGACGGCGATGAGACCCATGTCGGCGCAACCTCGCTCGACTACATCGAGACCGAATGCATCGATTGGGCCGTGCGCACCGGAGGATACATTGTGCGTGGCAAGGGAAACCGCACCCCACGCGAGAAGTTCGGCGGTGAGATCGTAGGGGGACGGACCGGTCAAACGCACCGTGCCGAGGGGGCGACCCACCGCATCGGCAGCCTCGGCAACAACCAGCGTTCGAGCCCGTCCGCGTGCGGCGGAATCAGGGCCTTGGCCGGTTGTCTTGGCGAGGCGACGGCGCAGGGCCGTGACGCCTGAATCAAGTCCAGGAATAGCCGCTAGGGAACCGGCAACCTGCCCCGCAACGGCAGCAGCGGGCGTCCAGCGACCAGCCCAACCTAGCCACACGCCTACATCGGTCAGATCAGAATCAACGCGCGGCAGGCCGAAATGCTCACTGCCGGCGACCGGCATGGCCTGCCAGTTCCTGTTGCGCCCCACATCAAAGGAACGTGTGCCGGAAGGACTCCCCTTCAGCAAGTGCCCCTGGCGAAAGGAAAAGGACGGCGACAGCATGACACCAGCGGCACTGGCCTTGGTGCCCGAAGATAGCCCGAACTCGCCATCCACGAAGTAACCCACATCCACTCGGGTGGGTATATGCCCGGCTTCGCGAGCGCGGGCGAGCACGATGGCACCGGCAAGATTTCCCGGAACGTAGTCATAGCCGAATGCGGGGATGAGTCGGGCACCAGTTTTTTCCGCTTGCGGTCCCCACTCCTGGAAGATGCGGCGAATGAACGGGGGCTCACCGGTGGAATCTAGGTAGCCGGCCCCAGCGTCAACTGCGGCCTCAACCGCAGCGGTGCCCAACTCCATAAATGGGCCAACGGTGCTGACGAGCACGTCGTCCCCGTCGTGCAGGAGAGCTCGAACGCTAGCGCTGTCCGTCGCGTCAGCAACGGCAATGCTTGGCTCTGTCTGCGGGGATGGCGCAAGCGGGGCGAGTCGATCGGCGAGTCGAACGAGATCTTCGTGGCGTCGACCGGCCAGGGTTGGTGCTAACCCGGCACGCACCATCGTTTCGGCGGTGAGTCGACCGGTATAGCCCGTAGCGCCTAGCAACACAATTCGCATGGAACCCACGCTAGCCTGCCTACGTGTCCGCACCCAAAGGTCAGGCCCAATCACGAGACGATAAACCGCTTTTGCCTGACATTACCGAAGATGAAGGCGTTGAACCCTACGAGGACGAGGACTATCTCCGCGAGGTACCGCCACACCACGGCTAGGTGGCAGAGGTGCGGCCGGTGGCCTCACGATGTGGAACGACGCTCAGCCGCAAGCAGATCCCTGATCTCGGTCAGGAGCAGCTCCTGCGCCGATGGCTCGGCTGCGGCAACCGCGTCGTCGGCAGCCTGTCGCTCCCGCCAACGATTCATGGGTACAACAAATACGAAGTAGATGACCGCGAGGGTGATGACAAAGGTGATGACGGCATTGACCATGAGCGAGAGGTTGATGACCTGGTCGATTATCATGATTTGGCCTGCATCAACACCGCCGCCGAGAACCAAATTGACCAACGGAGTAATGAACGCCTCGGTGAATGCTGCGACGAGGGCGGAAAATGCAGCACCAACAACGAATGCGACAGCAAGGTCCAGCACATTGCCACGGGTGATGAAGTTACGAAAACCAGTAATCATGCACGCACTCTAGACCGGCCACTATTGCAAAACTGCGGTAAGCGCTCGTTGTATTGAGACAGCGGCGAGTTCGACAGCTTCGTCGCGTGATACTGCTAGCAGCACTAGGGATCCGCTCTGCGATGTGAATCCAGCCGGCGGAATTGGCTGTGCCACAACACGAGCATTGCGAGCGATGATGCGTGCCTGTCCGTCGACACTGGCGGCGATGATGCTGACAATATCGCCGGGAGCGAGCAAACCGGCCGCTCCAGAGTCGGCAAGTCGAACCGGCACCAGCACCTCGCCCGGTTGAGTTTGCGGTCGCGTGCCCAAGACCCGGGTGGTGGTGATGAGTTCACCGGCAAGAAGTGGCGTGGTAATAATTTTGCCCACCAGCAAGCCAGGTTGTTCATAGCTGCCCGAGGTGGTGAGGGCGACCGGCACCGGCGTGACCGCGAGATCTGCCTCGCTCAAGGTTGTCCCGGCAGGAATGTCTTGTGCTGCGGTAACCAGATCAACCATGGGATCAGCACCACTGCGCCCGCCCATGATGATCAGCACACAGACGGCAGCGAGGAGTGCGGCCACAATGCGGCGATGTCGGCGCAGCAGCCCGCGAAGGGAATCGAGCAGGCCGCTTGAGGAGTTTTGCGGTGAGGTGCCCAGCATGTGGGCGACGCTAGTGGTCAGCGGCTATGCCGGTGCTGCGTCTATCCACAGCCTGATGGGCAGCGACGCAGGTGCTAGGACGCTTTGGGCGCGGGGGCTGGGCTAGCGGGCTTGGGGGTGCTGGGTTTTTCCGCCGGTTTGGTCTTGGCCGGTGCGGCGTCAGTTGACTTCGTGTCGCTGGCCTTGGTCTCGCTGGAGGTGGTGGACTTTTCCCCGTTCGCGCGGGAGTCGGTGCGATAAAAGCCAGAACCTTTAAAGACCACGCCCACGTTGTTGAACATCTTGCGCATGTGGCCACCGCACGAGGGACATTCGGTGAGGGTGGAGTCGGTCATCGCCTGCACGATGTCGTGCTCGGCACCGCAGTCTTTGCAGGTGTAGGAATACGTAGGCACCCGCAAAGATTAGCACTCGACTTCAGTGAGTGCTAAGGCTCGCTGTGGAGATGACGCACGATGTGCGCCACCCTTCTGGTTAGGGTGGCCACATGGCAGTAGATGTGCAATCCATCAGTAAGTCCTTCGGTTCCCTACGCGCCGTTGAAGACTTGAGTTTCACCGTGCCCAATGGCGTCGTCACCGGATTCCTCGGGCCCAACGGGGCGGGAAAGTCCACCGCGATGCGCCTCATGCTCGGTCTCGATCACGGCGAGGGGCGCACCCTCTTTGATGACCGACCCCTCACCGACCACCCCCACTGCAGCTCTGTTGTCGGAACCCACCTTGACGCCCGGCCCTTCCTGCCCGGTCGTACGGCGCGCGACCACCTGCGCATGATCGCTTCGGATCGTCAACTACCTAAGTCCCGAATCGATGAGGTCCTCGAGTTGGTGGGGCTCACCGAAGTTGCGGGCAAACGTCCCAAGGGTTTCTCGCTGGGCATGGCTCAACGCCTCGGCCTCGCCGGCGCCGTGTTGGCCGACCCGAGCACACTCATGCTGGACGAACCCGCCAACGGCTTAGACCCGCAATCCATTCAGTGGCTGCGTCAATTCCTTAAGCACTACGCCAGCCAGGGTAAGGCGGTGCTGGTCTCCAGCCATCTACTTAGCGAGATGCAGATGATGGCCGATCAGATCATCGTCATTGCCAAAGGGAAACTCATTGCCGCTGGCACCGTTGATGACCTCCTCGCCCAGCGCAGCGATGTTCTCGTGCGCTGCTCCGATCCCCGGGCGTTGCAGCAAAAACTCACCGATGCCACATCACAGCTGGAAGGTGAAGATGGCCTCGCGGTTACCGGTGCCACCACCGATCAGATTGGCCAGGCTGCCTATGAAGCAGGCCTCGTCGTGCGCGAACTCGCGGTGCGTCGGGCCAGCCTTGAAGACACCTTCTTCGCCCTGACCGGCGACGAGCAGCAGTTTGCTTTTCAGCCTGTCCAAGACTCTGCCTCGACTCAGGGGGGTGCCCAATGAGTGCGGTGCTGCGATACGAATGGCTGCGCGTCACCACTGTGCGCTCCACCTGGGTACTCATCGGGCTGGGCATTGCATTGCCAGCGGTGCTGGCGTTCTTCTTCGCCTGGGCCGGTGCATCGTTTGCAAACAGTGGCCAAACCGACGGCGGACCGCCCGATGGCAATGTGTTTTCACCCCTTGGCCTCAACCCCGCCACGGTTTTATTGATGGCGTCGCTGCTGGTCACGGTGGGTGCGGTGTCTTTCGGGCAGGAATATCGACACGGCCTGATTCGCATCACTTTGGCACTATTTCCCAGACGTAGCAGCGTTTTTTGGGGCAAGGTCATCATGGTCACCGCCGTTGTGGTAGCCACCTCAATCGTGGCGATCGCTGCCGTTGCCCTCGGTGATCGTCTCGGCCTGCTCGTGGGCGATGCCAGTTTCGATGTTGACACCAGCACCGCTATTCGATTGATCGGGCAAACGGTGCTGGTCATCACACTTTTCGCACTATTCGCCTTCGCTATCACTGCACTTTCTCGCAATCAGCCGCTGGGAATTTTGGTGCCGATCGTGGGTGCGGCTGTGGTTGAGCCCATCATTTTGGCCATTGCGGGGATTCAGAATTGGACCTGGATCGACTGGGTGCTGCCCTTTTCCGGTGCCCTGGAAGCGATTGAGTCCACCGGTGCTGAGTCCTGGGGTCACTTAGCAGTCTTTACGGTGTGGGTGTTGGCCCTACTCATTCCGTCCTGGATCTTGTTCGTTCGCCGCGACGCCTGAGCGCATCGTGCCCTCCCGCACGCGGGTCGCACTCGTCGCGGCCATCGGTATTGGTGGCGGTCTCGGTGCGGCCACCCGTTGGCTGGCGCAGGGTGCACCAGCCGTAACCGCCAGCGGCAACCCGTGGGGCACATTCACGATCAACGTCGTCGGCTGCCTGCTTATTGGCGGCTTCACCGTATGGCTGGGCGCCCGGTTATGGCCGGGGAATCGTGCCGATTACGCGCGCGCTTTCGTGGGTGTGGGATTTCTGGGGGGTTTCACTACTTTTTCGGCCTACGCCGGCGAAACTATCGACCTCCTCGCCACCGGTTCGACCCTGACGGCACTGGCATACCTGCTGGGAACTGTCGTGTCCTGCCTGCTGGCTGTCCTGGTGGGCAGTGAATTTGTGCATTGGATGATGGGCGGTCGGGTGAATCGATCATGACCGCGTTCACCTGGACGTCGTTGGCACTCGTTGTGTTGGGCGGCGCGATAGGCGCGGTGGCCAGATGGGGTTTCGTCGAACTGTCGAAGGTGTTGTTGGGTAGAGGCAATGTGATGGTGAGTGCCTCCATCGGGATTGCCGTGGCCAACGTGCTTGCCTCGTTCGTTCTCGGTGTTGTGGTGGCGGGGATGAATGGGGACTGGGCGCTGTTCCTTGCGGTGGGAGTCACCGGCTCGCTGAGTACCTATTCCAGTTTCGCGCTCGACACGATTGACCTGGCTCGGGCCGGGCGAAGCTGGACGGCCCTGTTCGCCGTTGTTGTGTCCCTTACCGCAGGCCTGTTGGCGTTGGCCCTGGGTCAGGCCCTGGGTGCCGGGATAGCGGGAGGCTGAGGACGAGATCAAGGGTTTCGTCGTGCGGC
>Ga0075118_10001149_pt1 | contig 19883 bp, 23 predicted proteins | sample AntAceMetag02UKE_FD_69794 | JGI IMG/M metagenome (GOLD analysis project Ga0075118, IMG submission 69794) | Saline lake microbial communities from Ace Lake, Antarctica - Antarctic Ace Lake Metagenome 02UKE | ecosystem: Environmental > Aquatic > Non-marine Saline and Alkaline > Saline | place...
ATAATGTATATCTATAAATTTATACATACCGAAAGCGGAAGAGCGTATATAGGGCAAACTATACAAAATCCAAATCGGCGTCGGCTTGAACATATTGCCGATAGTAGGAATACTCCAAGAACATATCACTTTCACAATGCTTTAAAAAAATACGGATCAGAATCATTTATATTTGAAGTTATTGCAGAAGCGAAATCTTTGGAAGAATTAAACTTGTTAGAGGAAAAATATGTGAATCAATACGATTCTATTAACAATGGGTTTAATATTCGACAAGCAGGTGGCAACAAGCTACATTCTGAAGAGAGTAAACAACGGATGAGTGATGCTCAAAAAGCTGCTCATTTACAGAGAAGATTAGAAGGAAGAGATAGCGGATGGAAAAGGAAAGATGGCGGGCCTATGAAAGGAAAAATCTGTTCCGAAGAAAATAAACAAAAAAAACGAGAAGCACATTTAAAAGCACAGCACTATACTGGAAAAACTTGGAAAGTTATAGATGGTAAAAGAGTGTGGTTAACTAAGGAGGCTGTGGCTAACGCTACTGTATAATCATCGACTATTTTTATGACGGACAAATAAGAAGATATGTCACGCAATTTATGCGTGTGTTCATAGGATTTAAATGGGAAGCGGGCAACGGCGATCAACAGACTGTTCCTGTAATGTACGGGGACATGAGTCGTCAAGTTGCTAGCATTATTAAAGAAAATAGCGAAAACAAATTACCGACAGTCCCCCGAGTTGCTTGTTATATTAGCAGTTTAGAAATGGACACTACTAGACTAAGCGATCCAACATTTGTAAGTAAAGTGCATATTAGAGAACGTAGATACACTGATGCCAGCGGCACTAGAGATTATCAAAATACTCAAGGTGGCAATTATACTGTAGAACGATTAATGCCAACTCCTTTTAAATTGAGTATGAAGGCAGACCTCTGGACTAGTAATACTGATCAAAAATTGCAATTGCTTGAGCAAATCTTAGTATTGTTTAATCCCAGTTTAGAATTGCAGACTACTGACAACTATATTGATTGGACCAGTCTAAGTACAATGTTCTTGACCACTACTAATTTTACAAGCAGAACTATTCCTGCTGGTGCTGAAAGCGAAATTGATATTTTAACATTAGAATTTGAAATGCCAATATGGATTAGTCCTCCTGCTAAAGTTAAAAAGCTAGGCGTGGTACAAAGTGTTATCGCTAACGTATTTTCAGAAAATGGCGATGTTGTAAATCTCGATAATTTAGTTTATAATCGAGGGTCGGGCTCGTTCAGTACAACAACTAATCGATACCGAGTATTGTTGTTTAAATCAAATACAGGCAATCTTACTGACAACCAATTTGATCTTACATTGGTCAATCCGACACAAGCTGTACAGGTATTAGGATTAGATGAAAAAGAATTTTCAAATGGAGCGGCGGTAGAGTGGGTTCGCATCTTAGAAGTACAAGGCGGTTATGTTCCAGGAAGCAATGTATGGTTTAAAAATTCGGGTTCTGAGATACAAGGAACCTTTGTAATCAATCCATTAGATGCTACAATACTAACTGTGACACTAGATGCTGATACCTATCCTGCTAATACAGACATTCCGGGATCATCAGAAGTTCGAGGAACAATCGATGCAATAGTAGATCCATACAAATATAATCCGTTAGAAGTATACGGTAGTCTAAGTAGCATACCTGTCGGTCTTCGATTCTTAATGTTAGACGATATTAATACCAGTGCCAATAGAGGTGACTTTAATAGATTGCTCGAAGGTAACGATAGTTCTCGCGATCCATATGATGGTCCGGACGGATGGAAAGACTCGGCAGGAGCTGATCCTATTGTCTTTGCTAATTCTATCATAGAATGGGATGGCACAACTTGGTCCTCAATTTGGGAACCTAGTGCAGAGACTGCAAACACGGTAGTACAAAATATCCGTACAGGTATCAAATATCGTTGGGATGGCACACAATGGCTCAAAGCGTTTGAAGGTGAATATGCGCCAGGAGATTGGAACTTCAAACTAATCTAAGATAAGTACTGGCATGCAATCACGTGCCGGCTTATTATTTCTAGCAAAAACTACTGGAAGAATACTGCTCATCTTAGAAAATGACAAGTGGACTGTACCTACCTTTGCTAGATCAGGGCCGTTATTAGACGATGCAAAATTGTTGTTAGATACGTACTCACAAGGTAAAATATTACCTATAGAATTATATCTTAGTGAGGACCGAGGATTTGAATACGGTACATATGTATGTGTTGTTGATCAAGAATTTTTAACTACAGCGGCACCTACTATGTGTTGGGCGGAACTAGAGTTACTTCCCAAACAATTACATGTCGGATTACGAACTACCTTACACAATCAAATTATAAGAACAAAAATAGAAACCATTATGGAGTTAGAAAATAATGTCAATGACAATATTAAAATCTGATAGATTTCAAAAAGAATACAAAGAGTTTCAAGAAAAGATTAATAAAATAAATGACACTAAAGCAAAAGCCGAGGTGAGGTTGTTATTAAATCAATTAGTTGCTAAAGTCAATGCAATCGATGCAGGACATGCAGAAATGTTTGGAGGCTCTAAGCTACCATCAAACTTGTCTGATAATCGAACTGGGTTAACAAGCATTCGCAAGCAGATAGTTTCTAAACTAGCAGAATGTAAAAATGCCGGCTTTGTGTCTTAATAGATTTAATTAAATAGCACCCGTATCTAGCCAAGGAAGAGACTCAGCAAATTCCCACAAATTATTAAAAATTTGTGTTTTTTCTTTTAATTTCTTGTTGGCATACGTGTCAAGTTTATCTATAGTATCAAGGCCGTGACCAGTTTTAATAAGAATAGGCAATGCTCTAATCTTGTCAGCAACTTTTAAATCACTTATTTTGTCACCAACATAGGCGCCGCCTTTGAATTTAAGACGTAGTTCTTTTTCTGCTCGCTTAAACATTCCATTATTCGGCTTGGCATAAATGTCTTGTTTTAAATTAGTAGTGCTGTAATAGATACCATCAATACTCGGGCATCCAGCTTTTCCCAACAGATCCAACATGTATTGATGAACTTGATCAACATCATCAGAGGTCAGTTCTCCTCTGCCAATGCCACCTTGATTGGTTAGTATCACAATGTTGTATCCTTTGCGGCGCATCATTGCTACTGCTTCAAGACTGCCTGTAATGGGAACAAATTGCGACGGATGAGTCACTGGCACGCCGATGTCTTGATTTATGGTACCGTCGCGATCTAAACCTATAGTGATTGAATTTTTAGTCATAATAAAAGAGTCCTACTAGTATATAGTATAGTTTCTTTTAAAACTTAAAATTACTGATCCTAACCTTCTACTTCTACAATAACCGTATTAGGAGAGTACTCTGCGGCGGCGGCTTCCGCATCAGCACGAGTGTCATACTCAACAGGACCAACCCATGTGGTTCCTTCTTTTTGATACGTCTTCCATTCCATTACTTTTGGATCAGCAGATGTAGGGCGTTTAATAATGAATTTTTTCATATGTTAATCTCCGTGTAAACATAGTAGTTGCTTATTTATCAACAGTAGTGAAGAAGAAAACCTGGGTAAGTCTGCCAGTTTCTTTACTGTTGCCAAAGCCTGCAATTAGGCTTCGATGAAACATTTTACCGTTGTACAACACAAGTCTGTTGTACACATTGCCAACTGTTGTAATCAACTCCCACTGTGTTTCGTCTCTGGCATCTATTTCAGTGTTAGGGCCTGTATACACTTGTGTACTCTTGTGTCTAAAAATGCCGGTTCCGGCATCAACTGGAGCATTAGGTGTTAGATACAGTATTCCAGCCCAGTTGGTTTGATCGCAGTGTAGCCATGTTTTTTCATCTTCCAAACACAGCTGAAATTGCAAGCTGTCTTGTTCCCAAGAAGTGACGCACTGGTTTAGTACCGTTTCAATTTTTTGTTGTACATATTGTTCGTAATCTTTGTCAGCACGGTCACTACGATAGCCCGGATACATTCCTGTTTTATCAATATCTATGTTCAGCACAGACGCCCTAACAACATCAGGATTATCTAAAAAATCATCAATAATTATTGTGTTAATTTTCATATGAAGAACATTTGTACCAATCTATACAAGTCGTTTTCAAACATGCCAGGTTTGATGTAGGCTGTATGTAAAATATTCTGTTCGTACAGCACGAATCGATTAAATTTCATTTCAGCAAGGAATATCTGTTCCCATGGGCCGACACTGTCTGTAACATACTGCTCTTGTATACCTTCCGTTACAGCTGGGCCGCGCTGACTGCCGTTGTAAGTGTAAAAACTTGTACCTCCTGCGCACTCCCTGTCAGTGTTTAGGTACACAGTTGCTGCAAATCTAAAATCTTCACGGTTATCAACATGTGGTACTACTGCGGGAAGGTTGCTGCTTTGAATAACATTGACACAAAATGTTGCTGACTTAAAGATTTCATCCAAGTTGCTGTTTGGCGAGCTGCGACGTTCTTCAGGTAAAAACACGCTGCGTATCAATTCATCAAATACTACAGAAAAATGTTCTAAATTATAAAACGCATCTATGCGTCCGCCTGGAACTCCGCCTAATATTCTTGGATTGTGCGTAGGAGGAATAGCCAATGCTAGCTCTCTTACCAAATGAGGGTTTTTGTAAAAGTCGTCAATTATTACAATTTTAGAACTGTTAGGGCCAAACATAAACGTGGTAGCAGAAAGATTGTTGTTTATTTCAAACACTGCTGATTCGTCGATAATGTGTTTGTTCATAACACGGTTATTCCGCAATCTTAAAATCAAAATTGATTATACAACGACTTTTATAATTAACTGGCGAATTACCTGCATGAAACTGTAGGCCATCAAAATATACACCCTCCCCTTTTCTAGGAGTACTAGTGAATATGGTTTGCAGATCTGGCTCATTCTTAGTCAACATGGTAGGATGCGTTGTATTTTCGTATTTTTTATTAAAAATCACTGTATCGCCATCGCTGTCATCCACATAGTATACAAAAGTTTTAAATGGGTCAGTTGACATTAGATCAACGTGCGGTGGATTAAAGTGATCCGATGTATGTCCAGGATTTTGCGGACTGAGTCTAAGGCGCAATCGTATCAGTTCTGTAATTGTGATGTTCAATTTAAATTCTAAAAAACGTAGTATGGGTTTGAAATACTGGTAATATTCTGATTTGACAGTGCCATCTTCATAGCACACGTGAACAAACGCAAACGCATCAGTCACCCGAGAATCTTCAAATGGATTCAAAGAATCGGCATATATTCCTTCTGAATATTCGGCAATCTTTGGACGCCAATACCACGGCATGTTTTTTAAATTGGATATGATTTCATTTTGATACGTGACTGGCACGAAATCTTTAACATACTGTACTATATCTGAAATATCCTGACTGCTCATACGGTTTCCTTTTATCCTGTAAATTCTATCCAACCTGTAAGCAGATATTTGTCACCACTCAGCGGAGGATTACCTCTATGCGTATGCGTGAATCCTGCAGGCCATATTACCAAACGACCCTCTACTGCGTTGACCCGTTGATGTTGGTACAAAAATTCAGTCTCACCGCCCTGCTCTACTGTGTTCACGTACAAACTCCACGCTAAAAATCTATGCGATACTATTGCGCTGGGTGTTTCGTAATGCCATGTGTGATAACCACCACCTGGAATTGTTTTTTGCAATCGCATACTACTTATTCCGTGCGTGTCTGCATCTGCTAAAATACTATATTTGTCAACGTATTCAGCATAGCATTTCCAAAATTGAGTAAGAAATTGCTGTACTACTGTGTTTTTACTGTTGAACATGATAGCAGGCTGTAACAGAAATGCTGTTTCATCATATTTGGCATGGGCGTTACCTTCGTTCAGTTCTTGTCTAGTGTATACTAGATTGTGCGATCTCAACATTTCAAAATAATCAATCAATCCGTGGCAATCAGCAGATGATACTGCGTTATTAAATATGCTTATAAAATTATCGTTCATTGTGTATTTGACGTTTGAGGATTTCTAAATACTCCACATGTGGGATAGCTGTTTTTGATTTGTTCATCTCTGTATTGGCATGCGCAGACATTAGATTAGTTGCCTGCTCTACGGTGAGCGATGTCTTTTTACTCAGTGCCACACCCATCTGTATAAGCCAACAGATCCAGTTGGTTCCTGAAAATACAAATCCTTGACTGCCGACTGATAGTTTTTCTTTATCTGCAGCCATGTCGTATTCAAACTGTTGCTGACGACTGGACTTTACTCGTGTATCTTTAACCCATTGCCAAAATTTACTATCTTTATCAACTTTGGAATAGTGCATTCCCACAAAGTCGATACAATCTTCAAAGTAACCAATCATTGTCTGATTGTAAACTTCTACATCTTGTTCTGTATAGTAGTCAATGCCCAACCTAAATACTAACTGCTCCAGTCCTGTGATGATCAACGCAACCCCAGTGCTTTCTAAAGGTTCAATGAAACCTGCGCTGAGACCAATAGATACAACATTACTATGCCACATGTTTTTGTTGTAGAATGGAGTCCAATCGATCACTTTTACTTGATCCTTGCTGATTCTGTTGTCCCAGTAGTTGACAAAGAATTCTTTGGCCTGTTCAACATCAGTGATGGTTCTGTTGAATACTAGTCCCGATCCTATGCGACTTTGTACAGGGATATTCCATACCCAGCCATGTTCTACTGCTGACGATTTGACATATGGTAGCATTTCTTTGTCTTTTGCCATGTAGGGCACATGTGCTGCCACTGCGGTATCACAAAACAATCGGCCTTCCACAGTTACTCTATCAGGACGGTCATGTAGCAGATGTTTAAACCCAGTACAGTCGACGTACAAATCAGCAGAAATTTTCTGCGTGTCTTTCAGTGTTAGTTCTTGTATTCTGCCATCTTTCCTTACAACAGCAATTACTTCAGATTTGATAAGAGTAACATTCCGCGTTGTCAATATTTTTTCTTGTATCAACTTGACCAGTTTGCTACAATCTATATGGTAAGCGTAGTTGCCATGGCGTAGCACTTCCACATCGACCTTGTTGTGATTGACCGATACATCGTACATTGACAATCCGTGCGTTTTAAAATCTAAATCTTGCCTAGCGGACCACACGTCCAGACTGGATACATCCAAGTTGTGATGCATTGGAAAAGAAAATGGATGCCAAACATCACTGCTGTTTTCTCCCCATTCAGGAAATAATATACCCGATTTGAAAGTTGCGTCAATTTCAAAAAACCAATCTGCTGGCGAAAATCCGCACTGTTCCATGATCTGACCAAATCCTAGTAGTGTGCCTTCGCCCACGCCCACGGGACTGCCAACTTCTTTGTCAACGACCAAAATATTATAGTCCGGCTTTTGATTGGATAGATATGCTGCTGCCAACCATGCGCTGGTACCCCCGCCTACTATGGCTATGGTGTTGACATTGTATGTATTCTTCATTTAAAATCCTTGTTTAGTGTTGGGCCACGTAATATTATCAAACAAACAGTGTGTTCTATCTTGTAAAAATTTTTCAAAATACAAACAGTCCATGAATTTTGAGTCTGTTCTTAAAACATCAATCTTGTCAACCACGTCCTGCTGTGCCTGGGGTATAGTGCCAAGCTTCAACGAAGGCCGCAGCAGCTGATTCAACCATTGTTGGTGTTGTCTCGGACTTGGGTGACCTTCTTTCCAGGGCTGTTTATCATGACTTGCTTGAAACCACAGATACAGTTCATCATGTTTTGTACTATGAGGCATGATTGGATCTAGCCATTTGTCAGCACGATCTTTCCATATTGATTTATCATATTTTTTAAACTCAGGATATCTGCTCCACAGTACAAATTCTTCCTGCTGTTCTGTTGCAGTTAAAGAAACACGTTCGTAATTCCATAAGTCTTTATCTAAATCAGTTCCTAGACGCCTGATATCACCAATAGATGTCATTCTCCAAGTACAACCTACCCAATCCAATAGCCCTTGTGTTAGCAATATATGATTCAATGTGTGCATTGTCCACGATTTCTCAGAAAAGAATTTTCTGTACCAATCTTCACTGTGAAACTTAATGTTCTTTGGACTGTATGCATTGCCATTGGTCTGCCATCCTGCTGCGCTGGCTATGGCCATATCATTATGCCAATCATATCGCAAGGTAGTTGACCACTGAACAACAACAGTATCATGTTCAGTAAACGTATGATTGGCGTGGGCTTCCGCTATTCGTTCAGATATTGCTCTGTTTCCAATACCTGGGAATCCCCAATTTTCATAATAGTCGTATTCAACGCTGAGCAAGTCAGCCCAAGTAGGCCACATGAAATATGTATAACTACAGCCAAACACAAATAGCCTACGGTTCATAGAAATGTATGCGAATTTAAATTTGTACCAAAATTAACTTCTTTGGTCCAAAAGGTATTGAAACTGAGTGTGCGGCGAGTTTTGTGAAGTGTATTCAACTGTGGAACACCATGTGTAATATTGCTGTAGAAAAGTACCAAATGATGTTGTAAATTGTTTTCCGTAGCTAAGTTTTCGCCTGCTAGAGTTTTTAGTGTGGTGTAATAATCAAGATCCAACAGACTGTAAGGAGGTATTGAAAAATCTATGTTGTTTTTAAATGTTAGCTCGCAATTTTCAGGATGATTGTCTAAAAATATAACACCGCTGACCACCGAAAATGGATGGCTATGCCACGGATGGTGTTCGCCGTGCTTCATAGAGTTGACCCAGCTTGACGTCATTTTTAGATCAAACTTAAAATCCATGGGACACACATTTGACACAAATGTTTTACACTCACTCAGCAGGTCTTGTTCAATTTCTGCTGGAGTGTTGTTAAAAAAATCTTTGTTTTTGGTAATGTTATAATTGCCTTCTTTCGACATGGGTTGAGCCTTGATAGCTTGCTCAATAGTATTCCAGTCCCATTTTGAGTGCAGGTCTTTTATCAGTACTAGCGATGGTTGAAATAGAGGTAGAATGTTATCCATGGAAATATTTATAAATAAAAATTTAAGGGGGAGGGTATCGTGAACATATATACATTATGACCAAAACAATAGTACCGTTGTTCAGTGTTCCGATTCTTTATCAATTAGATTCCGGTCGTAGATTGACCTCGGCAGAGCTGGAAATTATAGAATTAGCAGCTAGGGAATCAGTACCCAATAATTTTAGCAAAAATCGCAACATATTAAATTTACCAGGATTGGAAAAACTGCGTGCGTTTTGTCAAAATGCCATAAATGAGTATGCTGTTGAAATATGCAAAGTTACTGATGAATTCTATATTACAAATTCATGGGCTACAAAAAATTTAAATTCTGTAGAACATTTCAAGCATGCTCACCCCAACAGCATCTTTAGCGGAGTGTTTTACTTTCAAGCAGAAGAAAATGCTGCTCCTATGACAGTACACTGCAAGTCTCCTATATTTAAAAACTTTGCTTTGGAATATCACTATGCTGAATATTCAATGCTCAACAGCAACAACTGGAGTTTTCCTGTACAAACAGGCAGCTTAATTGTATTTCCAAGTTGGCTTGAACATGGATCACCTGAAAACAAATCAACTGCTCCAAGACAACTAATAGGATTTAATTCGTTTGTACGAGGACAGTTTGGCGATTTTAATTATTGTAGTGATTTAGAGCTGGCGTAGTTGGTATCAATACATCCGCGTACCCAGTTGCCGCCAGCCAGCCACTTCATTTGTTTTTCAAAATCGTCATGCAACTTGGAATAATATTTACAATGATTAAACAGCACTGTGTTTGCTTGTAGTGCCCATGGTTCGTCAGTAATTTTACTTAATTTAGGAGACAGCACTTCAGTCAACCACGCATAGTGCGCAAGTGGTATAGGATGTTCATCCACTTGATTGGTGCCATCCGTATCAATCAGTGTCTTTCTTGGAAATTCGTACTGTGTGAAAAAAGAATCCATGGGTGGTAGAAAATTTTCATGTTGAAACAGTGGTATATAATTTTTAAATGTGGTGGGCCATCTGTTTAAATCTGTGGTTATATCATGTAGACTGGTCATGTACCATGTACAAGGCAAGGACTCCAACAAGGTTATGGCCAACTTGATAAAATTTAAAGTGTGCATAACATAACTTTGTTCCTCCCATAGTGAACTGATCCACGATTTTTCAAAATCAGGAGCTGCCAACATGTTGCCGCCCTGTGCCCATCCTTCTGGCAATCCTGGTCGAGGCTTGTGCATGTCAAATCTATGAAGATCTGACCACTGTACAATGATAGTGTCTTGGGCTGTGATTTTGTTATTCACTATACATTCGGTTAGTCTTTCCAAGATTGCTCTGTTTCCGATGCCGCCATTACCCCAGTTCTCAAATTCATCATATTCTCTACCCAGCATGTCTGCCCAAGTTGGCCAATAATATCTAGTAAAACTACACCCAAAAGTGAAAAGTCGACTTGCCATTATAGAAATCCTTTTTTATATCCTTCATGCAGATTGATTATTTTTCCTGTTTGAAAATATTGCATGATTTGAGTGGCCAATAACTCGTGATTTTCTTTCCCAAAATAATTAAACCTTGGATCTATATTATTGTTGCAATACCAAGTGTTCCTGGACTCTGCAGATATAAATTCACCATTGCATATATCCATCAGTGTGCCAGTTATTCCAGGTATTTTGTCAAACCCTGGCAATATCAAGATTTTGCACTCGTTAAACACTTGTACTAATAACTGCAATGCCGCTGTAAACAACGTATACCGAAGATCGTCGATATCTGTGCGTTGAAGATAAGTTACATACATCTGCAATGCGGTACATTGGTCTTTAGTTAAAAAACTATCAATATCGCTAACGTAAAAGTTTGCTAGTTCAGGATGGTCTTTAAAAAACCATTGCCTAGCGCTACTAGTTAATTGTATAATAATATGATCGCCTGGCTTAAACTGTAGCCGGTATGTTAACACTTGATCGATTATGTACTCGTTACTAACTCCCCATTGAGCGTAATTATGCTGTCCGACTAAATCTAAGTTGGTAGTTAATAGCTCGTGCCAAAGATGATATTCTTGATTATCTAGATATGGATACGTTACTGAAAAGCTATCGCCAAATACCCACAACGCCATTAATTTTCAACCTTGATCAGTGTGGCATATTCTGGCAAATATAGATATTCAATGTTGCTATTTGCCAGGGTCCGTAATGCATCGTCTAGTGTTTCAACAAGCGGCTCACCACCTAGATTAAAACTAGTATTGAACAACATAGGAATACCGGATATGTTATAAAAGTCATTAATCAAACTGTAGTACAACGGATTCTGTTCCTCGGTTACTGTTTGAATTCGACATGTGCCGTCAATATGAATTACGCTAGGTATTCTTTCTTCGATTCCCGGCTGACAATTTACAGCATACATCATTGTAGGGCTTTCTTTCATACCTCTAAGATCAAACCATTCGTGTGCGTGTTCTGCCATAATACTGCCAGCAAATGGGCGAAAGTATTCTCGATGTTTAACACTGTTGACATAGTCCTTGCCATCTAACACACTAGGATCAAATAAGATACTGCGATTGCCTAATGCCCTAGGACCGCTTTCGCTACATCCTTGGAACATTGCTACAATATTTCTATCGCGTAGCAAGTTAACTACATCGGCATTAGTAGATTCGTATACTCCAGTTGCGTTGTATTTTGCGGTGACTGCCAAAATATCTTCTTTAGAATATGTATAACTAGGGCCAAGATACAAGTTATCTACATATGGACGAATTTTAGAATCATTTGTAGTTTGATGATACATTAACAGTGCAGCACCTATACACGTACCGGCATCATTACTGATTGGTTCAACATAGAGATTAATACCTAACTTGTTTAATTCTGTAAGATAAAAATAATTAGCAACACAGTTTAAACCGTACCCACCACTCAGTACTACATTGTTGTTACCGCTAATTTCAACAGCTTTAATAATAAGAGACAAAACTTCTTCTTGACTTTGCGTTTGTATAGCATAGGCAAGATCTCGTCTGCTATCTAACAATGTAACATCGTGTTGATCTTCGTAAACGGCGGCAGGTGTAGCAAGTTCCTTATATCGATACTCGTTAATCTTAGCGCCATTTGGATATGTAGGAATAACTAAATTCCTATCCGCCGAACGCCACATTTCTCCACCAGCATCAGTATAAATTGGAGGAATATTTTTATTCTCTTTGCCGTATGGAAATAATCCCATAGTTTTGCCAGCTTCAATTGGTTGCCAGCCGCAGTACTGTGTTACTGCTTCATATGCTTTGGTAATTCCAGCTGTGTCGTCTAGTACTAGTTCAAATACTCCTCGATCTTCGTTATCGTTTCTAGGAACATCCAGCTTGATGCCCCGCCACGGTCCGCGGCCGCCCTGGTGTTTATATAGGGTATTAAATTTAGACGGATATGAACATTCAAAAATAGATTCTAGTTCCCATGTCATTTCAGTTTGACCGTCAATGCTCATTGGAATAAAGGTGCCTGCGCCGTCAACAACAACAGCAGTTGCAGTATCGAATCCTGATCGATAGAATGCACAAGCAGCGTGTAACTTATGGTGAACTTTACTTAAATCTATCACTTGTGGATGATTCTGACTATCTGCCTGACGGTCTATTAATCCTAACTTTCTGGCTAAGCCAGTGTACACATCTTCTCCACTAAAATCAACACGGCCTGCATCTGATAAAGGTTGAGTATGCGCAATAACTAGATAATCTAATTTATCAGTATACTCTAAAATTTTAATCATAGTAGCAAACGGGCCACCGTCATATTTTTGACGACTTAGCCGTTCTTCTTCCAACGCAAATATAATTTCACCGTCTTTTAATAAACAAACTCCGCCGTTGTGGCCGCGGGTTATTGCTGCAATCCATTGACTCATTGTTTATCCCCGTCAGTGTACGATACTGATAGTGGTTTTAACGATCCGCTACTTGTTGAAAACGCAGGAACTTGTTGTGTACTCGGTGTTGGGCAATAACCAACGTCTTGCTGTTGTGGCGGAGCAAATTTGCCTTTAAACTTAGTTGATTTACCTAGGCGTTTTTTAATAGACGCTAATACTTGGTGTACTTGCTCCCTGGATAATTCCATAGCCTCGTCATTTGCACGGTCTAATTCATCTTCCATAGAAATTCTAATAGGACTATAAACTCTATTATCTTTTCCAGCATCGATTATATCAAACTCAGGGCATTCAGGATAAGAAATGTTAACTGGAAATGTTGAGCCAGTTACGATAGTTGCTGTTTTATTAAATGCGCGGGCCAAATGCTGTCCTAAACTATCACAGCCAACAAAGTGATCAGCAATATCAATAATACCAGCCCATACTCGCAAGTCATTTATTTGTAACATTGCCACAGGACTCTTGCCAGTTTCTTTTTCTTCCAATGCGATTGGAAACTCACTCATTAAGATAACTCCATACTCTTTTTTGAGGTCATTGATTATTTCAACAGTGTCTTTAAGATTGAAACTTCGAGAGCTAGGATCTACTACAAACTCTCCTAAGTTTTGAACACTACGTCCAAAAGGTTGAATTACTATAACTTTATCAAAGCCTGTTTTAAATTTAACTTCTTGCACAATATTGTAAGACTGCACTACTTCCATTTTATTCAAAATAATTCTTGGAGCTGGTAAATTACGTACTCCTTGATTGTTAATAATAATATCAAATGCCTGTGCTAGACTACATTTTTGATTATAATATTCCCAAACACGATAGGGTTCAGGAGTAATTAAATCTCTATGCTTTAAGTGTTGCTCAAATAATCCCTTGTGCCAAACATCATAAACTTTGCCGTGCAGCGTTGGATGCCCTTTATAAAAGTCAGTTCCGCCTTCACACACAATTATAAAATCATCAGTTGTTTCTGCTAGTTTTTCAAATGCTGGAATTGAACTAACTACTCTTCCTGCTCCGCCGTTGATAACATATGCTTTAGATCTTGTCAATTTAATCTCCTATTATACTGTATATTATTACGTAACTAAATTATGCAGTATTTATAGTGAGTTAACCTGAGTCAAAAAAAAGTAATCATTTAATGATTACTTTTTAAGTTATTAGTATTATGCAGGGTCGGGTCTTTTTAGTCCGCCATCTTCAATCAACACTGTGTCTGGAGTAAGAGGAAACATGTAATATGCAATACTTGGCGGAACTCCGGCAGCTTCTAACACTCCCGGCAAGTCTCGAAGCCGTTGACGGTATTCTTTCCATACGTCTTTAACATACTGCGGCATGTCTTCTGCAATTTGTGAATCGCTATTATTTAACATTTTTGTTCGATGGTCTCTAATATCTTCCCATGTCATCGGAGTATCTTTATCTAATAATTTTTGTATTGCAGTCCACACTTGTAACGTAGGCAGCCCATCTATAACTTTAACACTGTATCGATTATACACATCTTCCGGAAATAATGGTAAGGCGTATTTAAATTGCGGATATCCTTCAATAATTGGACTATGCGGGTGCGGAATAATTTCTGTACCTCGTGTTTCTTGTACCAACGGGACAATTGGTGCTCGTAATTGACAAATTAATGGATATTCAGTACAGTCAATTTCAAACAAAGTAGCGTCTAGTGGTATTGGTCGTCCGTCCATTAAATCTTCAGCAGTTAGTGGTCCATGAGTTTCTATTCCATCTTCTCCAATTTGGAGATATATTTTGTCTGGACCATCGTAGGTACAAGTGCGTGTTTTACCTTCACTTTGTGAGTGATCCACTAAAAAATTGTTTGGAATTGGTAATTGATATGAGATTGAAATTATTGCCATTTTATTTTTCCTTGATATATTAAAAATATGTAATCTTAACTAAGCCGGGTCCGCCCATACCACCTTGGCCGCACCATGCTCCTGCATGGCCGCCGCAGAAAGTAGTCATAGCACCGTGGCCGCCTGTGCCGTATGGAACCGTCCAACATCCGCAACGCATAGCACAACAAGTTAACTGTGTAGTAACTTCGCCGCCTATAAATGGGGCACCTGTAGAAGTGGTACCGTTGCACCAACATCTGCATATTCCCATACCATTATTATCGAACGTGCCCGGATGATTACCCATAGTAAAGTCTGATCCGTTTGATGTAGGTCCAACACAGCAACTAAATTCTGAGTTACATGCAGTGGACCAGGAGGTGTTTGCACAGCCGCCTGTTCCACCGATGGCGCAGAAATTACTCAAATTAAATCCGGTAACGTAACTAGTACATCCGGTGCATCCGTCACATTCAAGTCTGCAACAATTTCCGTTGCCTGCTGCACATACTTGATATGTATTTCCAGGAACAGTAACAACCGACTTAGCAGCATAATAGCCGCCGCCTGCACCCTTATAATGATGACATCTATTGCATTGACAAGCACCATTGCCGCCGCCACCGCTGCCCCATGCTTCAATATATAATCTAGTTACTCTAGGCGGAACGACCCAGCTGCACGCTGATCCAGTTGAACATGCACAGGGTGCTCCGTAAAACCATTGTATGTTCCACTCCCCTAGAGCTGTATTATCTATAGCCGATTGCTGGATGGCGCCATCGAGAACGTTGTCAACTGTTAGTTTTTTATAACTTGCATAACTTGCCATCTCTAATCCTATTAAAAATATGTAATCTTGACTAAGCCGGGGCCACCCACGCCCCCCTGCCCACAACAGCCAGTGCCACAATATGTTGACATCGCGCCCTGGCCGCCATGTCCGTATGGTACTGTCCAACATCCGCAACGCATCCAACAACGTCCCTGTATCTGTCTACCCGAAGTCCCAATTAACGGAGCACTAGTTGTATTGGCGTTTGTTCTATAACAGTGACACTGTCCAACATCATAACGAAACCAAGTGTATCCAAAAGTTCCCGCGTGAAGGCCGAACCCTAAATTGCCACCGTTTGCCCCTGCTTCTAAACAGCAGTCAAACGCTGAATTACATGTAGTAGTCCAGTCGCCTGTAGCACATCCGCCAGTTCCTCCAATTGCACAAAAGTTACTAGTACCAAATCCGTTTACATAACTAGTACATCCTATGCATCCCTGACATTCCAATCTACAACAATTTCCATTCCCAGCAGCACACACTGTATATTCACATCCCGAATTAGTGGCAAATGTAACATTATTATAATAGCCGCCGCCTGCTCCTTTGTAATGTTGACATCTGTTACACGAGCATGCTCCGTGTCCCCCGCCGCCGGCTCCCCATGCTTCAATTTGTAAAGTTTTTACAAACTGCGGTACTGTCCATAAACAGCAACTTCCACTAGATAATGCACAGGGTTGGCCAAAAAACCACTGTACTCCGTATTGTTTACGAGTTCCAACTGCTAATGCACTATCCTGTATTGTTTGAGGTAAGATACTGTCTGCAGCAACTACTTTTTTATAGCTTGAATAACTTGCCATCTGTGTCTTCCGTTAATTAAAAGTTACTTTGACAACGCCGCTGCCGCCCGTGCCGCCTTGCCCACAACAAGTGCCACAATAATTTGTCATTGCACTTTGCCCGCCTGTGGCATAAGGCACAGTCCAGCAACCGCAACGCATCCAGCAACCGTATACTGATCCTTGAACGTTTCCGCCGCCGCTGAGAAATGGTGCTCCAGTAGCGCAGAACTGTTTATGAAAACAATGGCATAGCCAATTGCCGGACCATGCACCGCTGTGGTTACCCATACCAAAATCTCCGCCATTGTTAGTCGGTGCTAAACAACATGGATAGCAAGAATATAATGCGTTAGGCCAATTGGTATCAGCAATGCCTTGCTGGCCGCCGATTGCACAGAAGTTGCTTAGATTGAATCCGTTTACATAACTAGTACAGCCTTGACATCCATTGCATTCAAAACTACAGCAAGGATACACTCCCCCTGCACAAATAGTATATTGACAACCGGGAGTCGAAGAAACAGTTTTTGTATTATAATAACCGCCTTGTGCTCCTTTATATCGATGACACCTATTACAACTACACGCTCCGTTACCATTTCCGCCTGCACCCCACGCTTCAATAGTGATACTATTGACCCCTGTTGGAACTGTCCACAAACAGCAACATCCGGCAGTTAGCGCACTTGATGTTCCGCGAACCCAAAATACGCCATATGTTTTCCCTGCAGACGCTTCAAATTTTTGGTCAGTAAGTTGGCTTTGTGTTGTAAAATTTTCCGAGCTAACTTTTTTGTAACTTGAATATGATGCCATAATAAATACCTCAATTAGATTGAGAAGATCCTCCACCCAAATGTATCGCCCGAGAATATCAACTCAAATGCTGCTGACTCAGTACTAACTACTAAGTTCTCAGCGTCACCTTGTAATAATTTACCATTTCTTGCCACTGTAAATGCATTAGTATCAAATGTTTTTGCAACGTCTAAAAATCTAATACTATCGCCAACACTTGGCGATGCCGGTAATGTTGCGGTAATCACTCCTCCGCTAGTGTTAACAAAATATCCGCCAAATATTTCTGCTGAAAAACTACTAGATAATGTAGTGTACGTAAATGTCTTTGGGGTTTGCCACGCTAATGTTCCCGCAGTATCAGTAGATGCTAATACCTGTGTTGATGCTGTCGGTGCAGCAACAGGCAATGTTATAGTATAATTTGTTCCAATAGTTGTCGGCGCGTGAAATGCAACCCAATTACTGCTGTCAGCATCTGCAAATCTTAAATCGTTTTGATTATTAAGTTGAACATTATTAGTTATTACCAAAGAGGCATTGCCTAACGGACTTAATGTAATATCTTGGTCAGCGGCAGCTGTGACCACAGCGGTAGGTGCAACTTGAAGCGCACTTATGTTTGGTTCTCCCGCGATACCGCCTGATAATTTTCTTGCCATGGTCGTTTTCCTCTTATACTGTACTTGTTTCGATACCGTAGACTACAGCATTTACGCTAATAGCACTGGATCTGATTACTAACAATTTGCCTGCATCAATAACAATACCTGTTCTTTCTAACACACCTTTTGATGACAGTACAGTATCAAATTCTAAGTATTCGGCATTGCCTGGGACGCTCGTGTCGCATACTGCTAGTCGAACAGATGCTAATGATGCTCCTCGATTACACACGCTCACAGTTACTACTGCAAATGTATCTACAGGGCAAGTATACAGAGTAGTATCTGTTGCTGCTGCTAAATCTGCCGTTCCTAATATTCCTGTTGCCATAATTTATTTCTCCAATGTATTTAGTTTAAAAAGAAGTTGAATGCTAAGGGGTATCCTGTCACTCCGCCTCTAAATTCAAAGTTTGCATCCATTTTGATTGGGATGCCTGTTACTGTTGTGATCACATTACTACTGATAAAAATTGATCCAGCTGTTACTGAGTTAACGTTTAAACTTGCACCACCGCCACCAATTTGACTTGCAATAAATGCTTTAATTGCTCGTTGTGTTGGAACAATATTATCGCTATCAGCAGTAAAGAATGGATCTGTTGAAAATTCTGTAATAGTAGCCGAGCCGCCACCTAGTGTAACGTTGCCTAGGTTAAGTTCTTGTAGACCACTAATATTAAACGCATCAGCATTCAATGTAGCAATACCAGTGCTCTGCTCAATAGCAAACAAATCGCCAACTCTAAAGTTACCGTCTTGGTCTGTTGACGTAAAGAATACTCGTCCACCGTTATTGTCAACTGTTTCGTTTGCAGGAAGTGGATCTTGTGTTGGGGACCCAGGGTAGTTAGTTTCTGAGAAACTTCCGGTACCAATATCTAAGAAATCATGCCCTGTTAATCGAACTTGACTATATCTCAATCTTAACGATGCAGTATCTAAATGCTCAGGAGAATCACTAATTGATATTTGTGGGCTTATTTGTAAGAACCCTGTGTATGATCCGTCAAGTTCTCCTCGGAAAGTGATTACGTTAACTAATTTAAATGTTGTATCAGGCAAGTTGCCAAATACTACGTTAGCACCCGGAACTGGTCTAGATTCTAATCTACGAACAGCAACAAATGAACCTGTTTGAAAGATATCAGCATAACCGTTGCCTCTAAGGATTTCTGCAGAAGCAGTTTCGTACTGAGATCCACGATTAATAAATGACGGATTAGCTAACACTCCGTCTCCAATTCTCACAGTCAACGGTGCAGAAAATACATTGTTTGGATCAACAAACGTAAGAGTCGGGGCACTAGCATAGCTCGAACCAGGCTCTAAAATTCTTACAGAGAATATCTTACCGTTGGCCACTGATGCTCTTATTCGAGCAGTTGCACCTAAAGTAATTGCATTAGAAGTAGTAGCAGTGGTGCTAGCAGTGATAAATTTACCAGTGCTATTTGGGTTTCCAAACGCTGCGTATGTTGCATCTGCAGAACTAATAGTTCTCGATGTCCATACAACGCCATCTGGTGAACTAGATGCTGTTGTTGTTGCTCCTACTGCTAAGAACATACCTTGGCCATATGCTATTGAAGAATATGCTGAACTAGTTATAGTGCTAGCTGTCCATGTAGCGCCATCTAAACTATAGGCTGCTGCTGTTCCTGAGGTGCTTGACACTGCTACAAAACGGTTGTTACCAAACGCAACACTGCTCCATGCGGTGCTTGAAGGTAATGTTCGAGTTACCCATGTAACTCCGGAGTCAGTACTACTAGCTGCCTGTACGCCGCCACTAGCCACTGCTACAAATTTACCGGCACCGTAGGCAATGCTAGTCCATGTTGTAGACGCCGGCAATGCCCCACCTGCAGTCCATGTAACGCCACTATCTGTTGAATATGCAGTGGTTGTTGCTCCTGTTGCAA
>Ga0075118_10001151_pt1 | contig 19866 bp, 20 predicted proteins | sample AntAceMetag02UKE_FD_69794 | JGI IMG/M metagenome (GOLD analysis project Ga0075118, IMG submission 69794) | Saline lake microbial communities from Ace Lake, Antarctica - Antarctic Ace Lake Metagenome 02UKE | ecosystem: Environmental > Aquatic > Non-marine Saline and Alkaline > Saline | place...
AAAAATGATGAAGGGTATTCCCACATTAATGGCGTATAAAAAGGGCTCAATCAGTTTTGTGCCAGATGATAGCATATCTGGCGCAGACATTGGTGAAGTAAATGCTTTTTTCGAGAGGTGTAGAAAAATGTGTATATGAGTTAGTAGAACACATACATAGTCAATGTTCTCAACGTTGTAAAAAAAAATTGAATTTGGTTCATTAATAGACTGTCATAATATTACAGTCTATTACACAAAATGAGTGCAATAAAAGTCATATACACCCTTGAAGATTTACACCCTTGAAGATTTAAATCCGCACCTTTATTTACGAAGTTACAGAAAAACTAAAAATTGAAATAGATATTTGTAGTATAATATATATAACATATAACAATGGCATCGGTTGAACTAGTATTTTCAAAAGTAAAACAAATATTAATAGAAAAATATAATAATATAATTTTTAGCAAGTATGGTCCTAATTGCGGAGTTGAATGTATTGATGCGGGACTATACGACGTACCAGGAAAAACCCGAATCAAAAAAAAAACCGAATTAACACTTCGTCGTAAGGCGGGATGCAAAGCTACACGCGTAATAGATTCGGAAAGTTTAACAACAAATAGACGAATACTTGATATAACGATTGGATATAATTTATGTAATGACAAATCATGTACTTTATGTGATGAGCAAAGTTGTGCAAAATTATCCACAGAATATCAAAACGATAGGAAGCTATATCCGAGAGGTGGAATATGGAATGAAGGAATAAATGGTTCTGCACATCAACTTAAGAAAACCTCGTCAGAAAAACAAACGTTTACATGCATTAACCCGCAATGCAACCATTTATATCAAATGACACCTTCGAAGATTATAAGCGAAAAACGAGGATGTCCGTATTGTTCAAGAGGTGCTAAAACCATATGCGGTAAAAATGATTGTAATCCATGCAAGAAGAAATCACTTACAACAAGACAAAATATTATGGAAGTATGGTCATCGAAAAATACAACTCCGCCGTATGCTATAATGAAAACGAGTGGTCAGGAAATATGGTTAGATTGTCCTGATTGTGATATATCATATCTACGAAATATTCGAACAATTAATGTTAAGTGTGAATTAATAAGATGTGAATCATGTAAAAATAATTCGGTAATAAGACAAGAAATACATTGTATAGAGTGTACTTTACCATTTATGCGAATAGCAGAAGGACAAACGAAATGTCAATGTTGTAATGGAGTTGAATCGCCATCTATTCCTTTGTGTTCAAAGGATGATTGTAATAAATGTTACGAAAGATCATTTAAAAAAAGAATTGAAGAAGATGGTATTGGTAGTCTTACATTTCGAGAAGACTTGAATATTTGTACACCACGTAATATTAGTAGAAAGTCTGGTGAGATATGGAAGTTTTGTTGTGATTTATGTAATCAGATCATTTCAACACATTTGAACAAATCAAAAATATGTTGTACTAATTGTAGTAAAAGATTTCAGAAAGAAGAATACATAAGAGATATATTAAGTGATATACATGGGAAACCATTTACTAAAACAAGGTCATTGACATGGCTAAAAGATGATACAACTGGAAACCTTCTGGAATTAGATGGTTATAATGAAGAATTAAAGATGGCATTTGAATATCAAGGCGAACAACATTATAACTTAACCTATTATAATCAATATGATAGTGTGAAGTTGCTGGATATTCAAAGAAAAGATGCATTGAAAATAAAATTATGCAACGAAAATGGTGTTAAACTTATAATAGTATCTTGTGATATGCTACTATTAAAATATAAAGAATATTTAACAGCGGAGTGTTTATAATCTATCGTTTTATGTTTAGTCATATCCTGTAATATAAATTAAGAAAAATATTAGGGGTGCGGATTTAAATCTTCACGGGTGTAAAATCATGTTCTCAAAGTCCAATGTATTTAAAAAATTAGATACAGAGAACCCGCCACGATTTTTATCATTATAGTTTGTTATCTTCTCACACGTATTCTCGTACTTCATTTCTAAATGGTTCACGAATTGTAAAGTCATATTATGTATACTTGATATGTCTTCGTTTGAATACTCATGACTTGTATCCAAATCCTTATAAATAGGGAAACTTTTATATTCTAGTTCGTCTCCATTCAAGTCTGCAGAATTATCTTTAATGTATGTAGATACCAAATTATAAAGTTTGTAATAGTCGCAATACATACGGTTAGATAACAGCGTTCGGAATTTATCCAGATTATCCATTTCAACTGAAAATGCTCTATATTGAAAGAAAAAAGAATCCAAACAAAAGACAAATATTTTCTTATTGTTTTTTTTCGATAACTCGCTATATACTGTTTTCAAATGGGATAATTTGGTCTGTATTGTATTTTTCATACGTAAAATTTCTTTGTTTAAATTGGTTATCGTATGAAAATTCTTTTTGAATTTATCTAAATTAAATGATTTGTTCATTCTATTTTGTATACATTTCCACCTCATAAAAAAACTCACGGAAAAGCTTTTTTATTTGTTTTTGTTTTTGTTTTTGTTTTTGTTTTTGTTTTTGTTTTTGTTTTTGTTTTTGTTTTTGTTTTTGTTTTTGTTTTGTTTTGTTTTGTTTGTTTTTTATCTGCAAATCTATAGAGAAATCGTATTTTTCGACCAGAGGTCATATTTGTTCTCCCATAGATTATAATAATAATCCCTTGTATTTTCATTATAAATCTGGGTCATAATTGTATCATAATCATCATTGCAACTGGTTTCATCCACCATCTTTTTATCAATTGCGTTTGTTTCTACGTCTACTACTATTTCTTTCTTCTCGTCTTTCTTCTCGTCTTTCTTCTCGTCTTTCTTCTCGTCTTTCGCTTCTAGATAAAACACGGGTATATTCGCAAGATTTACTACCATTTTTGGTCTTAAATCTTTATTTACGTGTTTCTTCACCTCCCAATATTGCCCCGCTTCTTCGTCATATACCAACTTAATGATATACTGTTTGTTTAATTCCACCACAAACTTCTTTGATTGAGATGTATTATATAATTCTACATTAAAGAATACATACGAATAGGAATATTTGTTCTCATTGATTTTTTTATGAAGATCGCAATATGTGATTTTGCCGATATTCATATCATGAAATGTGTTCTTTAAATCTTGCACAGTCACATATCCCAACATTCGGGGAATATATAACTTCAATGTATTTGTCTTGGACATGTTCGTTTAATTTTACTATTGTAATTTGTTAGTTGATTATTCATTCTTTTGTAACTAAAAAAGTATTCAATTTTTCGTTGAAAAATCGAATTTTTTATCACATATTATGTAATAATATTACACCGACTGGAAAGAAAAATGAGACAAGATTATCCTAAAAAATAAAATTATCAGTCATTTTTCCTTCTTTATTTGATAAATCAAATCGGTGGTGTAAAAGCACCTTTTTTCATAGGCATTAGACTACATTTGACGACCTCGTCCTTTTTTACTTTGTTATAAGGTTTCGGTGGTTGGTCTATTATTATCCATTAGGCTTTCCACGTGTTCTGTGTCTCCATTTTTAATTGCCCTAATGAGGGGATTTTTTTTGTCCCTCTTCTCTGTCTTGTCTGTCTTGTCTGTCTTTTTGTCGGTTTTCCAACAGCGTTTGGATGAGTCTTCATTAATATATATTTACACCTTTGAATATTTAAGTTCGCACAAACAATGCGAAAAAAAGAGGTTCAAAGTTAGGTCTTTTCATACCTGCGTAAAGTTTGATTATAGGCACTCGTTGAAGTGCTTTGATTACTTTTTTCTCTACATAAATAACTTGGTCTGTCTATGTTATTTATTGCGTTCTTTGCTATTTTGTAGATATTAGACGAACCATTGCGGTCCCTATTCCACGACCCACAACCATTCTTACAATGTAGTAGTCCGTGAATTAATCGCAATTCGTCCTTATTTTTCTTTTTGTTTGGGTGTTCTCGCACCATAAACTTCTCACATATCCCTCCATCGCATTTGGAACATTTACAGGAACTTCTAAACTCATCTACTAAAAACACATTATAGTTATTTTTTCTAAACAAAGTTCTTATTCCCTTTCCTAATGTAGGTTCTTTATATTTCATTTGTTTTCGCTGTTCCCAATCACCTATACAAATAACCACATTTTCAGGATTACCATATGTTTTTTTGAAATCGCTAATCATTTTTTGTTCGTTTCGTTTGATATTGATATATTTACCAAACTTCAACTTACGGAATAATTCCTTACGATAAAATCTAAATAATATATGATTTATTCTATTTTTTTCTTGTAGATATTCTTTAAACTTGGTAATTTGTAGTGATTTACGATTGAAGTGTGATAGTTCTGTTTCATATTCTATGATGGTTTTTCCTTCTATCTTATTGGTTTTCATACCCAAAATAATATTATTATATTTTTTCATCTTGGTTTCTTTTCTCCGTTGGTCTTGTGAATACCGAAATACATTCGCATCTTTGGAAGCATCATCTACGCAATAAATCAAGTCGGATTTTCCAGGGTCAATTCCTATAACTTTCTTATCTTGCAATATAGAATAATTATCTAATTCATCAATATACAATTCTTTTGATATTCCCTTCTTCATCATAGGTAGTTTCTTACCAACTAAATCATCTCGTAAAAATAAAATACTCAATCCAATTCCATCTGTGGAAACCATATGATGAAATGAAAATCCTGTTTTATGAAACATTTTTCGCTCCGTTCTAAAAAAGAACTTCCATAACTTATCTTCATTCTTTTTCAGTTCCCCTTTTGTTTTGAAAAATCCTTTTGTTCCGTGTTCTTTTCTCAATAATAGATTAACTAATGTAGTTGTATCTAATCGTATATACTTTGGCGTGATTTCACTTCGTAATGGAAACACATTATTAACACTTTCATCGTCATTTTCAACTTGTTTCATCATATAAATCATACACGGCAAATAATCCATCGTTTTACATTTCAAATCATACATAACACTATTTTTTTCATACTTGGTTTTAGGTGGTAAAATATGTTGCTTTTGTTGTGTAATCCATTTATGATAATGATGATTTGATTGGTATGGTTTATCATCTACATTCAATAAATCATTCTTTATTTTTCGTAAATCAGCACAGAGGGTTCTTATTCGTGCATCACGCTCCATTTTAGTTTTTCCCAATTCTCTTATTTTATTCACAATCAGTTTCTTTTTCCAAACAACATTTACATATCGTTCAACATATTCTACATAGTGTAATTGTATGTTATTCTCATACATTGTGATAACATCTTCCTTCAAATAATCTAATGTAGTATTTAGTCCAGCATAGTCAATTGGGTCATTTTGTGTAAGAGGTAAATAGTGCTGATTGTAGAAAGTGATAAGTTTGTCTTTCATTTCAATCGTTTCTTTATTTGGAGGTTTTCCTCTTTTTTCAGTTTTCTCACCACAAACAACTTTCATAGAATTATTAATGAGTTCTTTGCTTACTATTGGTAATGTTTGATTATTGTTTTCATAGTAATCTAATAAATATAATTTCAAAAATTGTAAAGTATGAATAACAATCTTGTTAGATTTCACAACAGCATCATTGATTATTTTTGTATTAAGTTCAGGATGTTTTAATACACTTTTGAGTGAGGTTTTAATGGATTTGAAAAACTCAGGTGGTTTCTCTTTTGCTTTTTCCATTCTATATACTATGTAAATATATTATTTTAAGTATTTTTCCCTAAATAATATATTTTAAGTAAAAACCCCTAAACTTCCGTAAAAATATACAATGGACTTTTTATCCATTTTTCATTAATTTTGAATTGCCCTTCTTTATTTTCAATTGAATATTTTGGTTGAACTAATTTCTTAATAATAGACAACCAAGGTCGTTTAATTCGTTCAGGTTCTCCTACTGCTTTCATATTATTAAATGCAAACCATTTTCGTATTTCAGGTATAAGTTCCATAATTTGTTTTTGTATATCTTCATTATGGTCTAATTCATATAGTGTATATCTATTCTTATTTTCCAAATCTAATATGCTAATAATTTTATCAGTAATATCATCTTGTTCTTTTTTATACAATTCACTTTTTAATCTCATAGTTGCTATATAATTTACATAAATAATTTTTAAGTAAATTACGATTTATAATTTTTCATACAAAATATAATTATGCTCTACATAACGGACATAATAGAAGATGCTTGTTGTTTTCCTTTTCTTCATTCTTTTTATCATCCCATTCGTTATAATTTATATTGTATGTTTCAATTAGCGGATATTCGTTTTTCCATTTAATGTTTTCTGTGTCTTCATAATATTCGTCTTCTATATCAGGGTATGGGAATACTGGTTCTCCACTATCATCGCCATACATACATCGTTTGAAACATTCAATACACGCCGTGTGATTACAACACGGATATGATATACCCCTTTTAGTTTCCAAACATATAGGACATTCAACATTATCACTTATTTCTAATACGCCGTTGTCTTTACCAGGCGGTCTTATTATATTCGTATTAAAAAACATATCACAATTAGTGCATAAATATCGACCTTTACATTCAAACCACCATTTAGGCAAAACCGCCTCACATAGTTCATAATTTTTACATTTTATTCCACCTCCATCCTCTTCTGTGTATTGATAATCAAAACCAATATTATTATTTTCATAATCTAAATCTTGTTGCATACTTATAATTATTAATATTATTTTATATTTATACTATTTCAAATTATGATTAACTCGTTTTATAATTTTTCAATTTACACCTACGAGTAGATGGTTTCCGCTTATAAGTAATATCATCTTTTACACCATAAGCATATTGAAAATAATTCTTATAATTTTCTGGTTTCACTCTATCTATTGATTTATCAATATTTTCCTCTAATCCTGCAAATGTATATACATCTCTGTTCTTTTTAATGTATGTTTTTATTTGGTTAAAATACATTTCTATTGCATTTGTGATTGGACTATATGGAATGGTAAATAGATATTGATTACCACTTTTTATTATTGCTTCTCTTACCATATCGTTATTATGACTTCTTGCATTGTCTAATATAATAAGATGGTTCTTGTATTTAGGTGCTATTTGTGTTTCTATAAACTCTACCATTCTTTCTTTGGTTGTTCCACCCTTTTCATAAAATGATTTACCTACGCATTTTGAATTATTGATTGCAACTAACAAAGTAAAACTACGGAATACAAAGTTGTTATTTGTTTTGATTATACATCGCTTACCAATATAACATCTACTATATGAAGGTTTCAAATGAGAACCTATACTGGTTTCATCTAAACAAATAATCTTATCAATTGGATATTTACGCACTTCATTATAGAATGCTTCCATTTCTTTATTTTTGTCTGTGAGTTGTTTTCTGCGTTCTTTTGGATAATGTTGGTGTCGTGTCCGTTTCCTTGTCCTATTGTTTGCTCTAATAACTCTACCTAAATGTTGTGGGGTTATATCAAAATCGTTATATTTTTGTTTCATAGAAGATAAAAGTTCATCCATTGTAAGTTGTTCGTTCTTATCTATCATATTTACAGCAGTTTTTACTTGGTCTTTATTTATCTTGTATGAGATAGGAGTTCTATTCTTTCTTGAAATATTTTTAGTAGTTTTGTATCTATCAATCCATCCTTTTAGTGTGCTTTTCTTGCAATCAAATATACCACATACTTTATCCATACTATCATTGTGATTCAAATAGTATTTAACCGCACTCAATTTATAATCATCACTTTTGTATTTATTCATATAGTAAAAGAAGAAAAACACTTATATTTTGTGCGAACTTAAATATTCAAAGGTGTATATAATAATTATATATTACTCACATAAATTATATATTACTTACCAATTACATTGTGCGATTTGATTACAATACATGTATGAATACTGGATACTTATGACAATCGCCGCGAGTTTCTATCCATTAGGACATATACTAAATAATACCAGCTCTTGGTTAGGGACGTTTAGTCAATCTATGATTCATGTTGGTGGAAATATTGCAAATGTTATATTATATTCGGGTTATGTACCCAATTGATAATACAATCTTTTGATTTGAATTCATTGAGAAGTAGTCGGTATTTCAAACTATCGCCAACGCATAATATAGACATCATGAAAAATTGAAGAAGGTCTTCGATGCGATAACAATGTAATACACCTGAAAACAAAGACAATATGACAACTATCGATGATGCTGAGTTAGAGCGACTACGCTATATGGAAGAAAAGTATAAAAAGGTTAAAATGTGGAGAAATAAAGCTACTCAAAACTGGCGTGAAAAAAATCGCGATAAATACAATGCCTCTATGCGAGATAAATACAAGGAAAAGAAGGATGATGTATCATTCAAACAGAAAAATCGTGAAAACGCAAAAAAACATTACTACAAACAAAATGAAGAATCAAAAAACATTCCTTCCTAATTTATAGTAAAATTGATTCTTTTTTTGATAAAATATACCTCTGTAAAAATTACAATGAGTAGTGAATATTCAAATATGTTACATCTTGATTACAACGACATTCTTATCAAATATGGTATGGATATTCATAATATCAAGGTGGGTGAAAGTTATATCAAAATACAAAGAGACAAAACGATTACTGACTTAGGTAAGTGTCTTCATAATGAAACAATCGAGTATCCTAATTACAACAATGAATTTTGTGGCGTGGTTGAACTTTTATTTGAAAAAGCGTCTGAGAAAATATATTATACATATCCTACAAAGGAAAATACGGATATTCTCCCCAAATAAATCGAGATGTCGGGTGACAAAAAAACATAAAATTGAAATACTTTACATATCAACTGTTTTACTATCATAATATCATAATAGTATAATCAAATACATTCAAAAAATGACTTCCTTAGATATAGATGTAAACCTGTATTTGAAGTCGAACATAAAACCAGAATATATTGGACGTAAACATAGACTACCGCACAATATAGACAACTTGTCTGACTTATCATTATACTCTCCTGAAAAAATAAACCTTCCGGAATTATCTAATTCTATACAAAAATGCAATGTTCTCTTGAATGATTTGACAAATATGTCTAGTGATGAAAACATAGATACATGCCCTGTTTGCTTTTCTGAACTTGGAGACACGAATGTCGTAATATCCGCGTGTAATCATAAAACGTGTGTATCTTGTTTCGCAACCAATCTGTTACATAACAAGAACAGTGGCGACTGTTGTGTTTTATGTAGAGCGAACGTTTGTAGATGAAAAAACACGATGTATCAACAAAATTGAATTATTAATATATTATTAGTAACCAGATAACAATACTATCAATAATCATAATCTATAACAATATGGGCCCCGTCAAATCATCCCGGTCCACCGCCCATAAATCTGCGAAGAAGAACACTCAGGTGGGTCGTCGTACAACGGCCGAATTATCATATGAATCAAAGGTACAAGACACGGTAGGCGCATACGAATTATCGCTACTCAGTCCTAGATTTGACCCAAAATGGATATTGGAAATGTCAGATAAACTACAAATCAATAATTATGAATATACGCGTGACGAGAAACGAGGCATTACTAACGTATATCGCGGATGGATCATAAAAAATGGGTTAGAAAAACCACGCAAAAAGATAAAAATACGTAAGATACAACCAAAAAAAAGGATACAACCAAAGAACCCGATACAAAAAACGTTATTTGATTTCAATTATACGCGTGTTCGTCAGAACAAGATCATTCGATACTTCTTCGCGTTGAAAAAGTAAATTACCTACTCGGGTTTCATCATAAAAAATATGTACATATTGTATTTTTTTTATGAAAATAGGTCTAAACGAGTTTACTTCTTTACAATCCTCTTTACTACCTTCTTCTTGGTAGTAGTAGATTGCTTAGTGTTACCGCTACCCTGTTGTATTTTTTCACGCTTTGTCTTATATTTGGTATATTCTTTGTCAAGGTTATTCAGTTCAGTAATCCACATATTTTCAAGAGAGGTCTTCTTCAATATTTCTAATTCTGTCTCGGTTGTTGCCTTTTCCTTCATAATCGTATCTACATTTTCTTCCGTTACAGAATCCATCGGCATCTTCACCAAATACTTATAATCTCCGTCAATGAGATTATATCCCTTTCCGTTTAGTAATTCAGTGACTTCTTGTGTCTTTTTTCGCCTCAAGTCAATTGACCCGGTGAGAGTTTCCTGAATATATTTCGCACGATTTGATAATCGCACAAGCTTCTTTTCCATATCTCGTACAAGATAATCCTTACGTTTCTGGTAGAGTCCCAAACGGATTTTATAAAAGTCCTCTATAATTTCCACGGGATTGTTATACTTACGTAGTTTGCAGTCAGAATCAAACATATTCATATTGGTGGTGCTAACAGTAGTAAATAGTTTCAATAACTTTTCTACACCATTGCATTCGTTCACATCTATTGACCCTTCCAACTCGCTCAGTTTTCCACGCGGAAATACAATTGTAAAATCGACCGACACTTCTGTTGAGACCGATGTAAAATCGCGGATTGAGGGAGCGGTCTTTTTTCCAGTCTTATCATTGGTCGCACCATCTACTAAGGATTCCAAGAAAGAGGTATACGGCATGGTCCACGTTCCAACCGGTAATTCTGTAATACGTATCTTGTCTTCACCGACCGTTTCATAGATTCCCTTAATCAAATACTTCTGTTCTGCGATGTTAGTAACTGTACCTTTAAACCCCTCATAATAAGGGACAAAATCTAAACTATCTACTGTCTTGTTTGTCAACTTTGCTTTCAAGTAATCAATAACCGCCTTTGGGTCGTATGACGCAACGCTACACGAAAAACCCGTGCCTATACCAGAAATACCATTCATTAACGCAAATGGAATAATAGGAACATAATACTCGGGCTCTACAAGTGTCCCATCATCATCCAAATACGTCAATACCGGATCATCCGCTTCTGGGAATATATGACGTGTTAATTGGTTCAATGCTGTAAAGATGTATCTTTCCGACGCACTATCATCGCCACCGTGCAATCGTGTTCCAAACTGTCCGTTTGGTTCCAATAAATTCACATTGTTTGAACCCACATAGTTCTGTGCCATATTTACAATGGCACCGTTCAAACTGGCTTCACCGTGATGATACGCACTATGCTCTGATACATATCCAGAGAACTGTGCGACCTTTATTTCACTGGTTAATCTTCGTTTGAATGCGGAGAATAAGATTTTACGTAACGATGTCTTCAACCCGTCCACCATATTCGGTATAGATCGTGCACAGTCATATGTGCTAAAATGTATCATTTCATTATCAATGAATTCTTCATAATTAACAGACGGACGACTTGTATCCAGATAAGAGGTCTTGTTGTAATTCTCTAACCACGTCTTACGGTCATTCGCACGTTTCTTATTAAATACCTTGTCAATAGAATCGTCGCTTATTGTCCCCGAATAAACGAAATCAACAATCTTTTTATGTGCGAAGTATTCCTTAAACTCCGCAGAGGTGGATGTTCCAAGACCCTTAAAATATTTAATCGTCCACCCGGACGGGTTACTATCTGCGAAGGTAGCCTTCCATTGGTTATATTCACCATCATTGTAAAACAACTTTGTCTGAGCCCCTTTCTTCGCTCGAAGAATAGGAGTATTCATAAACGAGATAAACCCAGGTATCTTCACTAATGACGACCATTCACTGTGGAACAGATTAATACACAAACCTTTGATATGCGACCCATCCAAATCCTGATCGGTCATATACATAATCTTCCCATATCGCAAGTGTTTGTGGACATCATCCATCGATTTATATTCTTTTCCAGTTTCTAATCCTAGAATTTTCTTGATTTCACTAATTTCCTTATTTTCGGAAATTTTCTTTATTTGCTCTCCGCGAACGTTCAATAACTTACCCTTCAATGGATAAATTCCCATTGTATTTCTGTCGTCACTGGATAACCCAGATACAATACCAGACAAAGCACTCAATCCCTCACATAATATTAAGATACACTCCTTTGACTTGGTCGTTCCACTATAATTAGCATCAATCAAGTTCGCAACGCCACGAACTGACTTTGTCTTGGAACCGTCCGTTTTTTTTGCCAACTTATTCTCCTTCGCTTCTGTCAAAGAACACGCCGTATCCATCACCCCCAGTTTTGCAACCTTCTCAATAAAGGAGTCTGACACAGAACACGTCGATCCAAACTTAGCATAGGGGGTGTTCATACAATCCTTGGTTTGACTGTCGAATGACGGGTTCTCGATATCACATCGCAAAAACACTAGCAATTGTTCTTTAATTGCGGAAGGGTTCACTCGAATTTTCTTCTTCTTTTCAATATAATCACATAACTTACGAACAATCTGTCCGGTAATATAGTCTACATGCTTACCGCCCTTTGAAGTCGAAATACCATTCACAAATGATACATGATGGAATTCGTGAGTAGGCGATATCGAAACCGCATATTCCCATCGTTCATCAGGATTTTCATATACACGCTTCACAACGTCCTTTCCGCCAATATACATATCTATATACTGCTGAAAGTTCTTTACCGGGACTAATGTATCATTATAGCTTACCTTGATTTTCTTTGCGGAATGATCGGTAACAGCACCAATATCATATACACGCTTCTTTAGAAGGGCTAACATATCAGGTGTCAGTCCATTCACACCCAACCTTGCAAAATCGGGACGAAATGATACCTTGGTATAAGGTTTTGTGGTCTTTGGTACCTTTGTAATGATAGGTGGAGTGATATTATCCAAATTGTTATGAAATTCTTGAACGTATTTTAGACCTCGGATATGATCGATTGTTTCTACGCGTCCATATACCGACCAAATTAGAACTAATTTAAATCCAAACCCATTCTTTCCACCAACTATTTTTTTTTCGTCTTTGTTATAATTTGTAGATGTTCGCAAGTGACCGAATACCATTTCGGGGATCCATAAGTCATACTCAGGATGCTTCGCGATATCGATTCCATTTCCATCATTTGACATTGTGATTGTACCATCATCTTCGATGTTTGTATTAATATACGTTACAAATTTTTTTTCCAAGTTAGGCGAATGTATCATACGAATCACGTGGTCGCGACAATTTACAATACCTTCATCAAATAGTTTATATAGTCCAGGAATATATTCGATATCCCGCAAGACCAGTTTGTTTTGTTCATCATCAAATACCCACATATTTGCGTCCACATTTTCAACGGAACCGATATACGTATCTGGGTTATCCAGAATATGTTGTTTATCGGTTTTACGTTGATATTGTTTAGCAAGTGCAGATGTTTCAGACGACATAGTAATATACTTTGTTATTTACTCTTTATTTTCATTCATATGATATATTCAATTTTTCCAAAACAAAATATCGTAATTCTCTATATATATAATATTATGCCTACATCTATGTTTGATATCAAAAAATTTTGCGAAAATGGGACTACGCGGACGAATGGAGTTATCAATACTTCCTCTTGTAATAATAATAATATTGATTACCTGAAAGTTACTACTAGCACAAACAATCCGCAAATTTCGTGTAGAATGCGATACGCGCAAATTGCACGGGGTTTTATTCGGTAATTTGGTTCATTTAGTCAAATACAATTTATTTTCTCACAGATGTATATATATTATGAAACGTCCTACGCGTCAATCTGATGGTACTTACCACGTTAATGGAAAAAAATATGAAGAATTATTTGGAAGTCGCACACAAGTCATGAATGGTACTGCGTATAAAACAACCGGTGGTCTTGTTACGAATAGTTTACTAAAAAACAAATGGGGGCGTATTGTTTCGGCAAAGAAACATAAATCCGCAAAGAAAGAACAGCGTCTTAAGAAACACGGTTATACCGCCAAAAAGGGTAAATTCGGTCCAGTTAAGATGAAGATTAAGACGAACAAAACCAAGAAAAGTCGCAAGTAGATTTTTAGGTCATTTCTAATATGAGATATACCTTCTATTGTATATCTCATACACACGTCTAATCGAATTAGATCAAATACCAATCCATTGAAATGTATTTTTCATCCACAATATAATCCATCATGTTTTCCAACACGTATTTTTCAAAATAATTCTTACTTACAATCAATTTATCGTTCTTGTCCTGACGATTATTTGAATACATCTTACAATAATAGATATAGGTGTCATATATAGAAATATCATAGATCGAACTAGGTGAACTCGCGCGATTTGTAGTCGTATGTTTTTCGCGTAATATCTCTTTCAAACTATTTAACGCAGTCTGAATGTCCGTATGTTTATCCCATAAAGAACAACGAATACCTGCAATGTATTTGTCACGGTCTATTTCAATGGATGGAAAATAATAAGAAATCAAGTCTATGATTTGTTTATCACTTAAATTTGGGAACGTGTCATTATTTAAAACACACCACTTACGAAATAAGGTCACTACTTCATCTATCTCCATATCACTTTCAGTTTCATCAATGGTTACCGTTTCCTCCCAAAATGATAGGAATTTTTCGATCGATGGCATATATTTACAACATATTCCTTTGAATAAATCTTGGTCTTCAATATAATATGTTTTTAATTTATCAGTTACAATTGTCTTGAATGTTTGTAAAAACATTATCGGTGGTAATTCTTTTCTATTCAGATAGTGTCGCCATAAATACTGCATATTATTCCAACTAATATAGGGCGTTCTCATTGTTGAACGGTTATTATCTGTTGTGTCAATCAATTGATTTTCTTGTGAAATATCGATGTAATCTGTTATAAAATTCGATACTAACGATGTAGGTGAAGTGTTTTTCAAGTATAATACACTATTATTTAGTGACAAATTACTTGAATTCAAAATATATTCATCAGATGAACCATACCTCGCAGAATAATGACACGCTACTCCCATAATATCCAATGCCATATTATTAATCAAATAATTTCTCACGTGTTCTTGTTGTATATTATCATTTATATTCAATAAACGACAGTCGCTATAATTATGATCGTAGTATTTATTCTTAAAAGTCTGCGATAATTGAACTCCCATTAAAAACTGACATATATTATTTAAATCGCGTAAAAATGTATTTGCTACCGGATGTATATAATGTATTAAATTTGTATTTTTACGAAGTATATTATCTCCTAATATGGTTAAAAAATACTTTGTTTCGTTTTTGGTTGAAAATAGAGCAGGATACAATGATTCGATTACACTTTGAATTGTCTCCGTCTCAGGAATAGTTTTTATTAAACTGTTTTCGCGTATACGCTTCATTATATTCATTCGGGTTTTTTGTTTCCAAGACATTAAATTTCGACCTTTACTTATCGTACTTAATATATGATGTAATATATCGTCTTCGCTAATTACCTGGTATTGCAGATTGTTATATACAAAATAATTATCAGTGGCAGAGATGTAATAATATAGATTTTCATTCATAAACTTCTGTATAAATACATCTTGTTCGGCGGTTAGTTCTTCCATACGTTCCACGCGCTGTTCATGATTTTGTTTTAAATGTTCCAACACATTCGGTAACTGATTACATATATATGATTGCAATTTCGATTTCATATAAGAATCATTTTGGTATTCACCAATCAAATCATCTATCGAATTATAAATCGAATCTTTATATTCATCAACCTCATTGTTATCATTCATAATGTGGTATGTTTTTACATAAGTCGCAGTTTTATCTCTATACCTTTTTACACATTTGAATATTGTTATGTGTATAGAAAACAACATAAAAATTATTGTATATCACTATACATCCAGATGTCGTCATCTTCTACCATTGAAACGCTCTATTCATTAAGAGACAATATTGTTGCTACTAAGTTATCTTGTCCAACACCGAAAATACACAATCATAATGAAGATTCCAATACAATTAAATATATGTTAGATTCATTTATTCAACAAATCGATACAAAAATTATGTCTGAATGTAAACATAGCTATTATGAAACACTCGTTCCGTCAAGCATTGACGACAATAAACATATTCACATCACCAAATGTCACAATTGTTCTACTGTATTCCCATACAGTCGTTCCAAATTATAATATGAAAAATATTGTTTATGTTTTCATATTATACACCTTTGAAGAATTACAGGGTCGCTACGCTTCGCATTTTCTTCTTTGGTTTATACTCATCCATACTCTCAGATATAGCGAGTGTTATATACTTTGATATACAAATATTCGCATTTAATACTTCTTCTGACGATAATACCGAAAACCATTGGTATTTGGGACGGCGCAATAATTCATCGCTAGGAATATAGATACCATATGCTTCTGGGTGCAATTTCAAATACCCTTCTTCCATTAAATCCTCTAATAATATTGGTTTATCTTTGTTGTTTTTTACTCCTACCGCAGACGCACTTATTAAATTCATTTTATTGTTCTCTATATTATCACATAGAATTTGGTTGATCGTTCCTTTAAAATCAGGTTCACTGCTAAAATGACCTTTCGAATGCATTTTAGTTACTTTCTCTATTAATTCAGCAATTACCTCATCATCTTTGTCCGCACCTATAAAATACGTATCGGGAATAAATCGACTTGTTATGGGTTGCTTTAATAAATTCCGGGTTTTATTTATATTTTCACACACAAATGGCATATTTCCATCCGTACCATCCTCATATAATCCTTTTAAATTGCGTAAACACACAAATGAATTGGGAACAGTCATTCCACCATAACTATGTATTAATTTCAATATACCCAATTCACGATAATAGTGTTTCATCGGTTCCGCTATATTATTTATTTCAATATCCCACGAAGGTAATAAACTACTAAATGACTTATCATCTATTAGACAAATGTGGAAATCATCACCACAATGTTCGATAATCGATTTTATAGTCAAATGTAGATAGGGTTGATTTAAATCGGTTGTATTACGCGAAGAAAAATCTTTCCAGATCCGCGAGTTTACTTCGTATTTGGTATGTATCCAAATCTTTTTTCGCCCATGTCCATATAACGGTAAATCATTTAACAAGTATTTACGTATCGCTTCATCATCATTGTTACTCGTAAAACTATTTTTATATTGCGATGCTACATAACTGGTTATTATTATTATACCAATGGTTAACACATAATGTGTCGTATTTTTTGAACTAAACAGCATTATAATTATTGTATTCCTTGTATACAATACTTATATATTTTTTGAAAATTAAAAATAAATCATATAATGTATATTATACGACGATTCATTATAGCGTATTTTTTTCACATGCATTATCGCGTGGTATTTACAAATCTGTCGCAATATTGATGTAAACGCATTATACGTTACATCTCTTTCTACATAGAATTTTTTTCCCACATGATAGTGCGGTTTAATCAATTCGTAAAAAGATTCATTATATTTATTAAATACCATCTTACGATACGCATTCGCATCAAACAAATAATATTTGTCCGTCTTCAAGCACACCTTATCCAACAAATCAAATAATATTTGTTTGTTGACAGGTGATTTGAAGATTTGCGATGACATGGTAACCCGAATATATATTACATAGATTTTTATTTGCAAAGAGATTTTCTTGTTTTTGCTATATCTCTTTCTTTCAAAATACATTTTTACACTTCTGTCAATATTGGCAATAGTTTATTTGTGAATAATGCTAATTCTATACAATCTTCATGAACATTATGGAAAATTGTTATATATTTACATAACACAGGAATTATTTTGTATTTCTCATCTTCATTCAGGATTTTTGTTTGTTTTACAAAAGTAAAAAAATAATCCAATATATCTATTACTGAATATCCATAGTCATAAATATCGTATAGGATTTTTATACCACCAACCAAGTCTTTCTTTTTTAAACACGTTATATATTCTTCGTATTTATAATTCGAAATGTTAGAACAGACCAATTTACATAATTCGACGTCTACCACTTGGTTTAATATGTGTAATTTCTCCAAATAAGTTATTATCAAACGGATAGATGAACCACATACTGATAATAAATACTTTTTTGAATCGGTGTCGATTTTTATATTTTCAGTTGTTATTATTTTTTCCATTATTAAGTTTATCTCTTCATCCTTGCACATTGGTAGTTTAAATAAATGGGTTCGCGACTGTATACTTTCTATTACCTTTTGGATATTCGTACACACCGAAATCAAGTGAATGTTATTCTTATATTTATCAATGTAATTGCGAAACACTTGTTGACTTTGTTCATTAATTATATCAATATCATCTATTATTACTAATTTCTTTTTACCATGTATCGCACTTCGCGATTGACAAAATGTTTTCATTTCCGTTCGGAAATATTGGATTCCTTGTTCTTTCAGGTTGTTTATAACTAATATATTGTTCTCAGGAAACCGCTCACACTTTTTCAAATTATAATAGTCACGAATTAGAGCATTTAATAATGTTGTTTTACCCGTACTTGGACCACCTATAAATAATATGTTCAAATCATCTAACTCAATCATTGTTTTTATCGCATCTCGCAACGATTCGTCAAAACGGAACTCGTCCACATGATATGGTTTATATTTCGCTATAAATGTTTCGTCTATTTTCATTGTCTATATTACAATAGAATCAAATTATTATATTCTTTTTGATAAATATAAACATTTTATCTCTTAGTCATATACTATGACTTCGAAAACGTATTATGATATTCTCGGCGTCTGTAAAGACAGCGACGCTAAAGATATTAAAAAGGCGTATCGGACTTTATCATTGAAGTATCACCCGGATAGGAATTCAGACCCCGACGCAACTGAAACATATAAACAAATTAACGAAGCATATGAAATACTTGGCGACTCGGACAAAAAACAAGAATATGACAATGGGAATAATAGAAACAATGGGAATATTAACCATTTTAACCAGAACTTTACAGATGTTAATGATATTTTTAATATGATGTTTAGCGGTCAAGGGTTTCAAAACATGCAAGGACATCCAAATATACGGATGTTTTCTACCTCACACGGTCCAGGTAGACAATTTCAACGATTTCATCGTATAGAACGACCACACGATATTGATATTCCGATTATCATTGATATGAAACAGAGTTTTTCGGGATGCATTATTCCAAAAGAAATCGAACGCTTCGTTGTTACAAATAATGTAAAAATCACAGAAAATGAAACGATTTATATTAATATACCAGAAGGAATCGACCATAATGAAACTTTTATTATTAAGGATAAGGGTAATGTTATTGATAATGTGAAAAGTGACCTGAAAGTTATCATTTCTCTCACCGATAATGTGAAATTTAAACGAGTTGGACTTGACCTCATATATAAACAAAATATATCACTTAAGGAATCGTTGTGTGGGTTTCGAATTGAGTTCGAACATATCTCGGGGAAAAAACTTAATTTGAATAATATACAACCGGTTTATACCATTATTAAACCTGGATACAAAAAAATTATACCTGGTTACGGCATGAAACGAGATAATGTCATTGGTAACCTCATTTTTGATTTTGATATTGTGTTTCCTGATTCATTCACCAGCGAACAAGTAGACGCAATCGAATTACTACTACCATAATTGTGTAATTTGTAGAATTACTACAATTCTAAATTCATTATTAGAATTATACACCTTTGAAGATTTGATACAGGTAAAATCTGTATTTTTGTTTGCTTCCTTACGAAGTGATACGTCATTTCTAACAACCTTCTCCTTTGGTTTTATTATGGCGTGTTCCTCATTTTTCTTCTTCACC
>Ga0075118_10001160_pt1 | contig 19811 bp, 18 predicted proteins | sample AntAceMetag02UKE_FD_69794 | JGI IMG/M metagenome (GOLD analysis project Ga0075118, IMG submission 69794) | Saline lake microbial communities from Ace Lake, Antarctica - Antarctic Ace Lake Metagenome 02UKE | ecosystem: Environmental > Aquatic > Non-marine Saline and Alkaline > Saline | place...
GGCGGCGTTGATGAAGAGCACGTCGTCGGGCTGCTTACATTTTTTGAGGACGAGGATGCAGACCGGGATGCCGGTGGAGTAGAACAGATTCGAGGGCAGGCCGATGACAGTGTCGATGTGGCCGTCTTTGAGCAGCTTCGTGCGGATGCGTTCTTCGGCACCGCCACGGAAGAGCACGCCGTGGGGCAGGATGATGGCCATGACGCCCTCGTCCTTGAGGAAGTGGAAACCGTGGAGGAGAAACGCAAAATCGGCGGCGGACTTGGGCGCGAGGCCGTGATTCTTAAACCGCACGTCGTCGCCCATGGCCTCGGTGGGATCCCAGCGGTAGCTAAAGGGCGGGTTTGCGACGATCGCATCGAACTGCGGTTTCTTGGCGGGGTTCAGTTCGCGTAGGGTATCCCAATCGTTGAGCAAGGTGTCGCCATGGTAGATGTCGAACTCCGACATCCGGCGGTTCTGTGAATCCTTTCACACCCACTCCGCGCACAGCAATTCCGCCTGCTGGAGCACCGTCTTCACCGCCTCTTCCTGCAAGTCGGGCGGGTAGCCGTATTTGTTCAGGATGCGCTTCACCATCACGCGAATCTTGGCGCGGGCGCCTTCGCGCAGCGTCCAGTCGATGGTCACGCTTTTCTTCACCTGGGTGATGAGTTCGGCGGCGATGAGCTTGAGCTTGTCGTCGCCCATCGCTTTCACGGCGCTCTCGTTCACAGCGAGGGCGTCGTAAAACGCCACCTCGTCATCCGTGAGACCAAGGTCTTCGCCGCGCTTGGTGGCGGCGTCCATTTCCTTGGCCAGTTTGATGAGTTCCTCGATGACTTCCATCGTGGAAATCGCACGGTTGTGGTAGGCGTTGAGGGTGCGTTGGAGCAGCTCCGAAAATTGACGGCTTTGCACCAGGTTCTTTTTCGAGCGAACCTTGATCTCGTCTCTCAAGAGTTTCGCCAGCAACTCAGCGGCGACGTTCTTGTGTTTGAGGCCACGCACCTCGGCGAGGAATTGGTCGGAGAGGATACTAATATCGGGCTTGGACAAGCCTGCGGCGGTAAACACGTCGATCACGTGCCCATCGGTAGTGATCGCGCCGGAAACCAATTGCCGCACCGCAGCATCGAGCTGGTCGGGTGTTTTACCAGTGCTGCCGGACGACTTCACCAGCGCGGCTTTGACTGCTTGGAAAAAAGCAACGTCATCGCGGATTTCCGTGGCGGCAACACTGGCCGCACACAGCGCAAATGCACGCGAAAGCTCGGTCACCACCTGCACGAGTCGTTTCTTTCCGTCTTCGAGCGCAAGGACGTGCTCCTGAGCGGCCGGCAGGATCGCGTAGGTCTTCTTCGCATCACCCACTGCTTCAGTCCACGCGAGGCCATGAAACATATCCGACGCGATCTCGTGCTTTTCCTGCAACACGGCGATGGCTTGGGCGGTGTCGATGGCCGGGTTACCTTGGCCGCCGCTTTCGGTATAAGTGGCGAGCGCTTGCTTGAGCTGATCGGCCAGCCCGAGGTAATCGACGACTAGGCCGCCGGGCTTGTCACGGAAAACGCGGTTCACGCGGGCGATGGCCTGCATGAGCCCGTGGCCCTGCATCGGCTTGTCGGCATACATGGTGTGCAGGCAAGGCGCGTCGAAACCGGTGAGCCACATATCGCGCACGATCACGATGCGGAAGGGGTCTTTGCTGTCCTTGAAACGCGTAGCGAGCTTACGGCGTTTCTCCTTGTTGCGGATGTGAGGCTGCCAGTCGGGGCCGTCGTCGGCACTGCCCGTCATCACGATCTTAACCAGGCAGTCCTTACTCTTTTCGCTTTCGGCATCGTCGTTCGTAGCCCCCGCCCAGTCAGGGCGCAGGCGGATGAGTTCGTGGTAAAACTCCACGCAAATACGACGGCTCATGCACACGATCATGGCCTTTCCCTCCATCGCTTCTAAACGACGCCCGAAGTGATCCACCAAATCCGCCGCGATGAGTTTTACCCGCTTGGGATCGCCTACCAACGCCTCCAGCGCGGCCCACTTGGTTTTAAGTTTTTCGCGATTCGCCTCCTCTTCCCTTTCGGTGATCTCGTCGAACTCTTGATCTATTTTCGGCAGAGCCGCCGCGTTGAGCGACAACTTGGCGATACGGCTCTCGTAGTAGATCGGCACCGTGGCCTTGTCCGCCACCGCTCGCTGAATGTCGTAGATGGAAACGTAGTCGCCAAACACCGCCCGCGTGTTCGCGTCGGTCTTCTCAATGGGCGTGCCGGTGAAACCGATGAACGATGCGTTGGGTAACGCGTCCCGCATCTGGCGGGCCACACCGTCGATCAGCCCGTATTGGCTGCGATGCGCTTCATCCGCGATGACGATGACGTTTTGCCTCAACGACAGCGCAGGCATCTTGGCGTCCTTCTCGGGTAAAAACTTCTGGATCGTGGTAAACACCACGCCGCCACTGGCGACCTTGAGCAAGTCGCGGAGCTTTTCGCGGTTGTCGGCCTGCACCGGCATTTGCCCAAGGATTTCGTGGCAGCGCTGGAACTGCCCGAATAACTGATCGTCGAGGTCATTGCGGTCGGTGAGCACGACCAGCGTCGGGTTGTGCATCGCCGGATGCCGCACCACGCGGGCCGCGTAGAAGAGCATCGAGAAGGATTTTCCCGATCCCTGCGTATGCCAGACCACCCCTGCTCGCCGGTCGCCCAACGTGCCGCCCGGCATGCGCCCAGCCCAGCTCACGCCATCATCCTCCGCCACATACCCGGAGCCGCTTCGCATCATGCCGCTCGCCCGCACGGTTTCATCGACCGCCGCATTGACGGCGAAGAACTGGTGATAACCGGCGATGATCTTGTGCAACCGGTCGCTCTCGGTGTCCTCCTCGAAGACGATGAAGTGTTCGAGCAATTCAAGAAACCGGTTTTTTCCAAACACGCCGGATACGAGCACTTCGATTTCGTGACTGGTCTTAGGCGCGTCGTTTGCGCCGTCGATGGTGCGCCAGACTTTGAACCATTCCTGATTGGCAGTGAGCGAGCCGATGCGGGCCTGTGAGCCGTCGGAGATGATCAACAGCTCGTTGTAGTGGAGCAGTGAAGGGATTTCGGCCTTGTAGGTCTGGAGCTGGCTATGTGCGTTCCAAATGGTGGCATCTTCATCGGCCGCGTTCTTCAACTCGATCACGGCCAGCGGCAGTCCGTTGATGAAGACGACGATGTCGGGCCGCCGGTTGTGGCCGTGTTCGATGACCGTGAATTGATTGACCGCCAGCCAGTCGTTCATCGACGCCTGTTTAAAATCCACTAACTGCACGCGGTCACCGGCGATGCTGCCATCGGGGCGCTTATATTCCACGGCTACGCCATCGCGCAAAAAATGATGGAACCGCCGATTGATGCCCGTGAGCGACAGCGCCTCGGGACGCAGCACCTTCCTCAAAGCCTCCTCCCTTGCCTCTTCAGGGATGTCGGGATTGAGCCGTGCCAGAGCCGCCCGCAAACGCCCGACAAGAACCACGTCGCCAAAACTATCTCGCTCCGCCCCGGGTTCACCCGGTGCCATTTGCGGCCCGTTGCCAATTGCGTAGCCCAGCTCCCCGAACCACTCGAGGGTGGCTTCTTCGACGATTGATTCGTTGAGGCTCATGGCTGGTCGCCCTTCTCGGGCAGTTTCTTGATGGCTCGGTCGAAGTCAGACTCGAAAAGCCGGTCCTGCACGATGCGGTATTTCTCAAATTCGCTTTCGGCAAAAGCCTTCGCCACTTCCGCGCGGACTTTGCCTGGGTGATCCAGTAGCTCACGCTCGTTGAACTGGAGAAACGCGTTCAGTTTCGTCGCCCAATCCTGCATCGTCATCGGGATGCCGCGCTCGGCTTGGTCCTCGGCGTAGTCAAGATACATGGTCACGATGCGGTCCAGCGACTTTAGTTCCTTTTCCTTCAGATAGTTTTTCGCGACGACGACATCCGGTTTGAGGATTTTTCCGTGCGGCGCGCGCTTCCACGTCGTCAGCCCCATCCGCTCCTTCTTGCTGTCCGCGCGCTCGACGATCAGCTCCGCCGCCGTGTGCCCGTGGATGGCGAAGTGCAACTTGTTCTGCACCGTGGCAAAAAAGGTCTGCGTCGCCTCCGCCTCCACGCTGTAGTCCATCGCGGTCGCGTAGATGTCGGTGATCTTTTGGTGGAAGCGCCGTTCGCTGGCCCGGATTTCGCGGATCTCCGCCAGCAGGTTGTCGTAATACTCCTTGCTCAGAAACGCGCCATTCTTCAGCCGCTCCTTGTCCAGCACATAGCCGCGAATGGCGAAATCGCGCAGGACGCCCGTGGCCCACTGGCGGAACTGGGTGGCGCGGGCAGAGTTCACCCGAAAACCGACCGCAATGATGGCGTCGAGATTGTAAAAGCGCGTGGTGTAGTCCTTGCCATCCTCCGCAGTATGTCGGAAATCCCGACACACTGCCGCTTCGACCAGTTCCCCACTCTCGAAGATGTTCTTCAAATGCTCGGTGATGGTGCTGCGGCCTTTGTCGAAGAGCACGCTGATGAGCTTCTGCGTCAGCCACACCGTTTCCTCCGCCACCCGCACCTCAATGCCGTCCTCGCCCCCCTGCCGGGTGAAGATGAGGAACTCCGCCGTGCTGTTGCGGATTCTGAGTTTCTTGTCCTTGCTCATGGGGTGCTCCTTTCAAATCCAACCATTCGATAACGTCGAATAGTAGCCCTCGCCTCCTCGGGGATGGCCGGGGACAAGGAAGAGTAGAGGGTGAAAAGTGAAATAGGAAACGGGCTCCGAAATTTCACTCTTCCGATTTCCTTCTTCACCCTTCTCATGGCGTTTTCGACGATGGATTCGTTGAGGCTCATGGTATATGGTGGTTTTCTCATAAATAGGTAAGCCGTTCATTTTCAATGACTTGATTGCTTTTAGGCATGGTTCGGCGGTTTGAGTCTAAATGAAAATCAGGCCCAGAACGGCACATAGTTTCGGTAACGGGTGGAAGTTTGGGTGGGGTCAGCGAGGGCTCGGGTGAGGGTGCGTAGCTTGCTCATGGTTTCGGTTTCCGGGGTTTCTTTGGCTTTGGCAGGTTCTTCAATTCTTTCGTCGCCTTCTCGAAGTGTAGATCCACCGCGCGCGGCGAGGTATCCAGCAAGGCCCGATACTTGGCATATTCGATCTCCGCCTTGGTCCTCGCCTGCTCGGCGGAAATCTTCCCCGCGTGGTCCAGCAGCTTGCGTCCCGAAATTTTCAGGAACTCATCCAGCTTCACGATCCAGTCCCGCATCGTCATTGGCTTGCGCTCCAGCGCCTGCAGCTCGGCAAATTCGATGTAAAGGTTCACGATACGGTTGAGCACCTGGAGTTCGTCTTCCGTCAGGTAATTCTTAGCCGCCGCCGTGTCGTCTTTCCGCACAATGCCGCCCGGCCGCGTGTTCAGCATGCCCATCAACGGCTGGGTTGCATCCGCCCGCTCCGCGATGACCTCAGCGGCAGTGTGGCCGTGCGTCGCCCAGTGCATCTTGTTTTGCACCGTGGCGAAGAACTTTTGCGAGGCCTCCGCGTCCGGCACGTAGTCCACACTCGTCGCGTAAATATCCAGCACCTTCTGGTAGAAGCGCCGTTCCGAGGAGCGGATGTCGCGGATGCGCGCCAGCAGCTCGTCGAAGTAATCCACCTGACCCTTGCCCGGTGGATTTTTGAGCCGCTCATCGTCCATGGTGAAGCCTTTGACGAGAAACTCCTGAAGCCGGGCGGCCGCCCATAGGCGGAACTGCGTGCCCCGGTGGCTCTTCACCCGAAAGCCCACCGCCAAAATCATCGGCAGATTGTAGTGTTCGATCCGGCGGCTAACCTGACGCTTTCCCTCGGTTTGAACTGTCAAGTATTCCTTGACGGTTGCCGCCGGGGCCAGCTCCCCCTCCAGGAAAATGTTCTGGATGTGCAGACTGATGTTTTGCTTCGTGCTCCGGAATAGCTCGGCGAGCTGGTTGAGCGACAGCCACAGCGTTTCCTCGGCAAACCGCACGTCCACCCGCGTGCGCCCATCCTCCGTCTGGTAAAGGATGATTTCGGATTGGGGCAATGGTTCGTCGCTCATGGGATGCACCAGTTTGTCAAAGAGTGAGGCTCATGGTTTCGGTTTCCGGGGCTTCTTCGGCGTCGGTAACTTCTTCAAGTTCTTCGTGACCTCATCAAAATCCGCATCCACCGAGCGAGGGGCACCCGCAGCAAGCGCTTTGAACTTGTCGTATTCCAACTCTGCCTTCGTCTGCGCCATCTCGTGCGAAATGCGGCCCGCATGGGTGAGGATGTCCCGGTCATTCAGGGTCAGAAACGCATCCAGCTTTATGATCCAGTCCGCCATGTGCATCGGCACCCGCCGCATCGCTTGGCCGGTGGCAAAGACCAGGTATTGCTCCACCAGATTGTTCAGCGCCGCCAGCTCCGGTTCGGAGAGGTAGTTCTTGGCGATGCCGATATCCTGCTTGCGCACGACCGCGCCGCGCCAGTTCGTCAGGCCGATGTTGGGCTTCGCCGCATCCACCCGCTCGTGGACGATCTCCGCCGCTGTCTGCCCGGTGATAGCCCAATGCACCTTGTTCTGCACCGTCTTGAAAAACACCAGGCTCACCTCCTGCGTCGGATCGTAATCAATGCTCGTCGCGTAAATGTCCGTGATCTTCTGATAGAACCGCCGCTCCGAAGTGCGGATGTCCTGAATCCGGCGCATCAGCTCCTCGAAATAATCGAAAGGCTGGTCGGGGTTCTTCAGCCGCTCATCGTCCATCGTGAAACCCTTTACGATGTATTCCTTCAACCGCTGCGTGGCCCAGATGCGGAAGCGCGTGGCGACCGCGCTTTTCACCCGGTAGCCCACGGAGATGATGGCATCCAGATTGTAGAAATTGGTCGCGTAGCGCTTCCCATCGGCGGCAGGTGTAAAGAAATTCTTTACCACTGAAATTTCGCTGAGTTCGCCTTCCTCAAAGATCTTTTTCAGGTGCTGACCGACGTTCTGCTTGGTCGTTTGAAAAAGCTCCGCCATGTGCTGCTGCGTCAGCCAGACCGTCTCGCCTTCCAGTCGCACATCGATCTTCAGCTTCCCGTCTTCCGCCTGATAAACGAGGAACTGTCCGCCGGGCGGCGGGGGTGTCTCTGCGTCTTTGCTCATGGGCTTTGCCTCCTTTCAAATCGAACTTGTAAGTAACGCTTACCAGTTGCCCGCCTGTCTGCGTGCCTCGCACAGGCAGACGCCTCCTCGGGAATGGCCGGGGACAAGGAAGAGTGAAGGGTGAAAAGTGAAATAGGAAACGGGCTCCGGAATTTCACTCTTCCGATTTCACTCTTCACCATTCTCCTGGCGTCTTCGACGGTGGATTCGTTGAGGCTCATTCTGCGGCGCGATAAGCCTGCTTGGCGTGCGTTGGAGCCGTGGGAAACGCCAGGCGGAGCTTTCCTTCTTTGGCCAATGGCTTGAGGTGTTGCTGCCGCAGGGCATCGGAGTCTCGGGCGACCAACTCGGATAGACTGGTCAACGCGACATAATGCCCGCGGCATAGATCGAGAATCGCTTGACGCATCACCTGCTGCGAAATCTTCCCTTTCGACCGCGGTTCGCTCGCGAGGCCATCCAGCTTCGCGCGAAACGCAGGCTTCAAGCGGTCGAGCGAGTCGATGACCGGCGCATCGAGTTGGGCGCTTAACAGGCAGCCGTCGGCATCCCTCTGTTCACTGGAACCACCGGAGTTATCGGGCAAATGTGCGGAGCTCGACGGCAAATGTGCGGAGCTGCCCTCCGATTGTTCGGAGCCACCCCCGAACACTTCCTCTGGTTTGGGAATGGCCGCACCCGGCAGGCAATAGACAGCGCCTCTGCCCGGATTATGCGCCTCAAGATAACCTCGTTGGACAAGCTCTTGCAGCAGGCGCGAGGCATCAAAGGGGTGTAGCGCGGTCATCTCTCGCACCCGGGCATGAGTAATCACCTTCTCCGATGCCGCCGCCGCCAAGGTTAGCCGCTCATTCTGATCCAAGTCATCGAACCCCGACCCAAAAACCTTCCGCAGCCCGGCGAGCAAATCTTTCGGCAACAGGTCCACCATCCTCAACTCCAAGAGCGTCTGATTGTACGGCTCGTTTCGCTCATAGAGTGCGGGGGCGCGCCAATGCTGCTTTGCCCACCCACCGTAGATTTTCGGGATGCCTGATCCCGCCTGCTCGCCCACGCCAACCAGACGAAACATTTTGTGCAGGGTGCGATTGCGGCAGTCGTGCTCGCCGCCACGGATCGCCACCTCCGCCGGGATGCGCATCAGTCCCGGATTACGAAAGCCAAACATATCCGGCCGCTTCACGACGAGCACCGAGGCCCGGTCCGAATAGTCGGCGTGCACGAGCACATTGGCCAGCGCCTCGCGCAAGGCGACATGCACCGGCGTCTCGTCCTTGCGCTCTCCTTGCTCCAAGGCAAACGGCACCTTCAGGTCGGCTGTGAGCTTCAGATAGACCTTGCGGTAGAAATCGTAGAGATTGCCCGACCATTTGCCGTCGAGCGTGAGCCGGTCCACCCACCGCTGCTCGATCTTGGCCTCCGGCCGCTCCTGATAATCCAGCATGTAGTTCGGCAACTCCTCTTGGATCGTGGTCATCCAACCAAACATGAGCAGGCCGGCCAAGGTCAGCCCGCCTTCGCCCGTCTCCCGATCTTTCCGCCAACCGCCGAGCTGCCGTAGAAAATCCAGGTCCTCCAACGCATTCCACGGGTGACCGGGCTCGCGGTTGGCGAAGACCTGCCGGTAGGCCCGAAAAGTCTCCGTGCACAGATCGTTGAGTTCGTAGCCTCGTAAAATTCGGTCGTCGCGACTGTCCTCGACCTGCTCCGCCACCATGCGCCTGACGTCTTCGTCCGACACGGGGCGATCCCCATCGTTGAGCCGACGGTAGGTGTGCCCCGCAAACGGGTTGGTGCTGAGATGCACCGGGCGGTGTTTGCGATTGGCCCGGGGAATTTCGATGACCAGAAGCGTACGACCATCGAGCGTGATTTCCCTCACCTCCGCGTCGGTCAGCAAATTGGCGCTTACTTTCTGCCGGTTGTTGAGGGTATCGAAAAGCTCCTTGCGCACCTTGGCGATATTGGGGATGCCCTCGACGATGAACTGCTGCTGTTTCTCCCGCACGCCGAGCACCACCACGCCACCCGCCGTGTTGCCGAAGGCGCTGTAGGTAGGCCAGAAATCCTCAGGCAACGCGCCCTGCCCATCGCGTCCGAGGGCGAGTTTGCATTCCAAGTCCACCGACTCGCGGAGCAACTCTAGTTCGGCGATGGATTGAATCTCGATCATACGGATGCCCCTACTTTGGCGGAATCGACTACCACACTCAACTCCCGGCTCAGCAGCTTCGGCAGTCCCGCCGTCGCGGGATCGCGGAGGGTGGCGGGGGTGCGAGGGGAAGAAGAGTGAAGGGTGAAAAGTGAAATAGGAAATGGGCTCCGGAATTTCACTCTTCCGATTTCACTCTTCACCATTCTCATGGCGTCTTCGACGATGGATTCGTTGAGGCTCACGAGCGGAATCTGTCTTTGATGTAGGCGCTCATTTCGCTCAGTGGAATCTCCTGTGACGAATTGCCGCTTCGCGCGTAAAACTTCTCTGTCGGTTGGCCGTTCTTGTCTTTCACCTTTACGATTACCGGCTCCTTCGCCGCAGAAGTTTCAATTTGGCAGACTTCTTTGTCGTCTATTTCGTGAAACTTGATGACGACTTTGCTGGTCACAAATCCTTTGCCAAATTGCTCGTTGAGCAGATTGCGAAGATGAAGCTCGAACTTGTCGCGACCGACTCCGCCGAGCGAATGATCATCCGGCTCCAGTCCAAGAACCTCACCATCGTCACCGACTCCAATCAGCAGCGTGCCGCCGTCTGAATTGGCAAAGGCCGCGACGGTCTTCATGATGACTTCCTCCAGCTTCTTGTTGATTCTGCCTTCCTTCACATCCCAGCGAAGGGTTGACTTGAACTCCAACTCGTCGCTCTCGCCCTCCGCGATCAGATCCTCCAGCGACACCGGCGCGACCGTTTCCTCCGTCGCTGTGATCTTATCTAGGAAGCCATTCAGATTCTTTGCCAGCATCTTGCGGCGCTCTTCGAGGAACTGCTCGTAGTTCTCAATCTTCCAAAGCTCCGGGTCCTCGGGGATGGATTGCAGCTCAAGCGCCTTGGGAAACTTCAGCTTCACCTCCGCGAGGTAGTCCGCAGCATGAGCCGCCGACTTACCGCGATTGGCTACCTGCGTGAGGAATGCCCGGTTGGTCAATTCCTGTGCCAGTGCATATTTTACTCGGTTGCCCCTGCCGTAGCCGACCTCCTTCAGCTTCGAGTAAGGGAAGATGTGATCTCGTTCCAGTTGGTATTTGCTGCCCATGTTCCTCCGCAAGCTCATGCCGGTGGTAAAACAAACCGCACCGCGACTTTTCAGATACCAGCGGACCATGCTGAACAACGGGTGCTGGATGGCGAGACCCACGAATTCGGCTGGCAGGATTTCTAATCGGTTCTCCTCGGCGATGACCTGGAGGAGTGTGTCGAAGGGCTGTGGCGATTCCGCCACGGTCCGCAAATCCCGGTCGAGTTTTTGAGGTAATTGGCTGACGTAGCGAGTCCTCACCTGAGAATAGAAAAACCATTTAACCATCTTCCGGATTTCCGCGTCTGTCAGGTGGGTGCCATTCTTGTCGAAGCAATAAGCGATGATGGGCACCAGTGCGTAGGGGGAGTTGATTTCGTCGGTGTGGTCCACAAACGCGTTCGTCCGCATCAGATTCACCACATAGTCGAGGACCTGCTTTTCCAAGCGATCCCACGCCGCGCGGATCTTCTCACCGTTCTCTGCGTCGTGCAGCTTCTTCATGTCTGACCCGAGGTGGTAAAGACAGCCCAACAGGACATATACGATGAAATCCAACTTGAAGACGAAACCCTCCTTTTCCAGTGCTGCGAGCTTGGCCTTGAAACGGTCGCGTGCTTGCGGCCAGTAACCGGAAATCTGCGCTAAGGCCAGTTCCGCATCGGTCAGGGCCACTCCGCTGGCATTGACCTTGTAGAAGATGTCGATCGCTTCGCGAATGCTCGCCTTCACGGGGATCGTCTGCTCGGGAAATTCGCGTTCCTTGATTCGGGTGATGGCGTTGATGTTGTCGTTTAACTTCTTGAGGTCCTCCATCACGAGAGTCTTCCCAGCCGCGACATACTTCTCTTGGAGATCGAAGGCACTGACCTTGCCCTTGAAAACATCCGTGATGTTCTGCCACGACGGATTGTTCTCCATTCGAGTCTTCATGTAGTAGAGCAGTTCGAGCGTCTCGACATTCACATACAAACCTCGCGTATCGTTCATGATTTCGGGAGCGGTGTAATAGGGCGGGATGTCACCGTTAATCAGCATGTAGAGCGTCGTCACCCGCTGCTGACCATCGAGCAGCAGCTTCACCGCACCTTGCTTCTCGTTGTATTTGTGCGGCCCCTTGAGCTCTGGAGGATTCGCTGTTTCCCACGTCAGCATGGTGCCCGTCGGGTATTCCTTGATGAGCGAATCAACCAGTTGCTTGGCGTCGTCGCGCTTCCAAACGTATTCGCGCTGGAAGGCGGGGACGAATAGTTGGTTCTCGTCGATCTTTTCGAGGATGGTGGAAATTTTCATGGCTGGTGGTCTCTTGGTGGGTGATTATGCGGCTGTTCCGGTCGCGCTCAACTCCCCGCTCAGCAGCTTCGGCAGCAGCGTGTCGCGCAGGGTGGCGAGGGTGCGGGGGAAAGAAGAGTGAAGGGTGAAAAGTGAAATAGGAAATGGGCTCCGGAATTTCACTCTTCCGCTTTCACTCGTCACCATTCTCATGGCGTCTTTGACGATGGATTCGTTGAGGCTCATTTCGTTTGATACCGCCACCTGTTCGCTATGGCCCCGAGCTGTGCTTCGGTCATAGCAGGAGCCTGCCAACCCTTATCAAAATCAATGTCGTTCGACCGCGGCAACTGCTCCGCTGTCAGCGTGCGGATGAGTATCCTCGACGGAAGAATTGCTGCTTGGCCAACAAAAATGGCTTCTTGGCGTCTCAGCCCGGAAAGCATCTTCGTAAGCCCAGCCATTGAGTCGGGAAGTATCGCTCGAACATGTTCCCGGTCGGCGTCATTTGTAATTCGGAGAATGATCCAACTGTTGCACTGAGATAACACCGTCGCTTCAACTTCACTCGGGCGTTGTGAAACCAAGAGCAAACCCAGCCCATACTTCCGGCCCTCTTTCGCGATACGCCTAACAGCCTCTTGTGCTGCTTCATATTGAGCCTCCCCACGATTCGGGACGTAGCGATGTGCCTCTTCGCAAACCAACAAGACAGGATCATTTTTCCGCTCATCCGCAGTCTGCCAGACCTTCAAGTTAAAGAGAGTTCGCGCAATGACAGCACTTGAAACGCCAGCGACCTCGTTAGGGACACCGGAGAGATCGACAATGCGAGGTTGCCTCCCGTCACTAGCGAGCTGTCTCAGGATTGATGGAAATGGATCCTGCGCCGCACCATCCCACTCTTTCATCATGAAGCCGACTCGTGCATCGCGAATCAATGCGTCGAGCTTTTCCAAGATGGAATTGTGGGAGTCCTGTTTACTGGCTTGTGGCGGCTTGTCGGCTTCTACCACGGCAATAAATTTCGTCAGCTTGTATGGCACCGGCGAATCAACGGTAATTTTCGTGGCGTCCAAGCCCAAAGCTATTGCGCCCTCGACTCTCGCCTTTAACAACGCCGTCTTCACGATGTTGGCCTGCGAGGTGGCGACGAACTCGGTCTTCCCAATCACCAGCGCAACGGTTTCGGTGAAATTCAGAAGCCAATAGGGGAGAATCAATGAGCCATCATCCGTAGAGAGCTTTTGATGGTCCGGGAATGCCGCTGAATACTCATTGTGTGGATCAAGGACGACGATGCGCGGCTTCCAACTCGCCAAGCCTGCTTCGGCTCCGCGTTCGAGAAGGCTATGCAAGACCGCTGCAACGGTTCCTGACTTTCCTGCTCCGGTTGAGCCGAGAATCGCAGTGTGCTTTCCGAGCAGTTCATTCATCTCGGCATAGCACTTTGTTCCGCCCGTTCCGACATGTTCACCGAGATGGACGGAGGGCCCTTTCCCATGACCGTAGATGAAGCGAAGCTCGCGTTTAGGTGTGAGGTAAACGGTTTGTTGCGGTAGCGGATAGGTTGCAACGCCCCGGTCGAACTTCAGCTCCCAACCGGCAGGGGTGACGGTCGTGTCGCGTAGCCACTCACCTTCACCAAAAAGATCCGCTTCAATTATCCGCTCGTCGCTTGCTGCTTTTGGCGCAAGGCCTCGCGCGAGCTCGTATTCCGCCTTCATTCGGAGCCGCCCGACAAAGGCGAAAATGATCCTCCGCCCAAAGTGGATCTTCACGATCGAACCAAACTGCCCAATGGGGTAAGTATCGCCACCAAAGATGCGGGACAGTTCGGTAATGCCCGGCTTCAGCTCAGCGACGATGTGAGAGCCGTCGACCTCGATGATCGTACCGATCGCGAGGTTTTCTAAGGGATCGTTTGGATTGTGTGTTTCAGTGCTCATCGTTCGCCTCCAAGAAGTCGGGTAATGTTTTCAAATTTGGACCATGGTAAATCGTCGGCGGACTTCGCTGCTGTCGCCCCATGGAAGAACCCCTTGCGAGCGTAGATTCGGATTTGGTCGCTGATATCCTTGTCTTCGTGGAGCCGCTGGAGGTCGCCGGTTGGCTCTTCGTCGAATGTGAAAACAACGACTGTCAATTCACCTCCAGACTCACGAAGTGCCCGCTCGATTTCGATGTTGATATGAGAATCACCGAAGCTGTATCCGCAGACAGTAAGAACGGTCTGCGTGCCAGGCGGGGGGCGCAGAGCGCGACGAGCAAGGGTGGATAGCTGCGCATAGGGGTCCAGCTGTGTTTCCCTGTATTTTGTGGATGCAGGCCAGATTAGAACCTTTTGATCGTTACCGGCGGGTAGAGTCAGCTTCTTGTCGATCCTCCGAGGCAATGGATCGCCGGACATCTCGCTCCAATCAATCGAACCATGAAGTTTTATGACTCGGGCAGAAAGCCCGTCTGCCTCGAAAGTCGTCATGTCCCACCAAGCGCTGTTGCCTCCATTCATTCCGTCGGCGTAACGCAACTTCTGAAGTGCAAGCGCACTTTCAATGAGTGTGTCGTAGTTCAAGATGAGATAATCGACGGGGCGCGCTGCCATCGTTCTGCCGGGCCGCGAGGGCCGATGCACTGCTTGGATGAACTTCCAATGAACGTCCATCGACACGGAGACATCAATCACTCCGGCAATCGCAGCTTTGATTTCATCTACCGCGTCTTTGAGTTGCTTGGCCGTGTAATCTATTCCGCCGAGTGGGGCCGTGTGAGTCGTTGCTCCACGAACACCACGCCGCTCGGCTATAGCGACGAGATCGACCAACTCGCTCAAGTAGTCTTCGATATTCGCTGCATTCGCACCGGCGAACAGTCCTTGAATGGCCGTGAGAATTGTTTTTGTTGTCTCGCTCAACTTTGCGCTCCCGAGAGTTTTGACCGTAAGCTCCTCCATGAGAGGCAGATCCGCACATTTACTGCACCCTGCACCAATCAGGAACGCTTTGCCGCTCTGTGTTAAAAGATCATCGAGATCGTCTAGCGCGGTGGCAAAGATGGGTTCTTTCAGTTGAGATAAGTCGTCTGGCATATTAGTTCTTTTTCTGGGCTAATTTTCAGAAGGGCGCAGCCCCCCGCTCAACAGCTTCGGCAATCCCGCCGTCACGGGATCGCTCAGTTCGGCGAGGGTGCGGGATTCGGGCGCAGTCATAAATAATCAGCCAAAAAATTGTTCACACCTTGCAACAATTGCTCGACATCCGAACGCGTGAATTGATCAAATTCACCATGAGCCGCGTGATTTCGTATAGCAGCCCAACCCCGGAGCTGTTTCGCTTTCGCTTCGTTGAAAAGTGCCGCTTTTTTCAAATCATCAATAAGGGGATTTAGGGTTTTAGGTTCACCTTTTGGATTTAGAACGGCAATGATCGGCTCTTGCTTTTCACACAGCGTCCGCAAAGCCTTTTCTAATACAGCACCAGCAAGCACGGCTGCGGGAGCATGATCATATCTTCCGTTCTGACCCTCATGCAAAAGGCCTTCCGCTTGCACCATGTAATCAGAGGCGATTGCAGACTCTATTAATGCAGACAAATCACCAAGAAATCCGTTCTCGAAGTCATCTTCTAAACCTCGAAGCGTGTTTACTCCCCACTCAAGTTGGCTTGTTTTATTTATGCTGCGAAAGATTTCAATCGCTGGACGATGAACGCTTTTGGCAGGAATAATCTGATCTAAAAGTGACGTGCAGTTTGTCTTCCATTTTACAACCCGCTTCCAATCCATCTGCTGCGTCGAAGGTCGTTGTTGCCCTCTTCCAGTAATATCTTCGTAGTATTCACCTGGGATGTTCTTCACAGCTCCTTGGATTGCGTCTCCTTCCGAAATTAGGAGGGCAAACCGCGCTAGGTATTTTTCTAGGATTTGAGATGGAAGGTTCATTCAGTTAAGCCCAATTGTTTCACGTTCAACTCCCCGCTCAGCAGCTTCGGCAGCAGCGTGTCGCGCAGGGTGGCGAGGGTGCGGGATTGGGTGCGGTTGGCGCTGATCTTACGCAGTATCTCGTCGATGGGCGCGAAAAGCTTCTTCAGGATGGTTTCCGGAGGAACAACGATCCTCGCTTTCGATAACATCCCCAAACTCAGATTCGCCTGAACGGCGTGAACAATGTTGTGGTGCAGCTCTTCCCGAAAAGCTTCATGCCGCATCGTGAGAATCAGGAAACCGGGCGGAATCGCTGGCTCTCGACGAATGATTGCGACCGCCTGATTTGTGTTCGCCGGTAATATCCAGTCTTCAGCCAACGCGATTCGCCCAATCGTCCCGGCAATCGTGTAAAGGACATCGTCTGCTTTGAGTATCGAACGTTTTAATACTCCCGCGTGAACCGATTCCGGAATCGTGGTCAATTTTTCAGGAAGAATAGAGCCGTCTTCATCAATCGAATTCACTCGGACATAGTTTATTTTAACGTCGGTGTCCGTGGCAGTGGTTATGTCGTCCTGCGTGGGCGTTGTTCCTTTTGTGATCAGCGACGCGAGGTCAGCTAGCGTCTTCACTTCCCAACCGAACGGTATGTGACCGGCGGCGGATTCCTGGAAGAGGGAGGGGAAGAGGGCGGCGGTGGCGGGGGGGAGGAAGAATGAAGATTGAAACTTGAAATTAGAAATGTCGGACGCTGGCCCTATTTCACTCTTCACTCTTCCCGTTTCACTCTTCTTCTGCCCGCGCCGATCCATGTTTGCACGCACCGGATCGAAATCCACAAACCAGGATTGGAACAGCGCCCGCGCCATCGCCTCCAGCGTCGCGTTTATCCGCCGGTTCAACTCGATCTTGTCGTCCAGCGCCCCAAGCACCGCCGCGATGGCTTTTTGCTCGGCGAGGGGTGGCGATGGAATGTCCAACTCTTCAATCATCGTCTTCGTCAGCGCGGGCCGCGTCGCGCCAGCGGAAGCAAGAGCCAGTAATCGTTGCTGGTATTCGTGCGAAACCAACACGTAGCGAAGAAAGCGAGCATCCAGCGAATCGGGCCGTGGGCGAATGATTGCGACGTGCTGATTGACGCGGGCGGGCAGAACATCTGCGGCGACCTGGCAGCACCGAGCAACGGAGTCGCCGGTGATGTTCAACAACACGTCGTTTGGTTTGACCTCAACATTTCGCAGCTCTGCCGATTGGTCTTCGTCGATGTAAACAAGGCCGTCTCGATGAAAGCCCTCGTTGTAAATATTCTGGCTCCGAATGAGTGAAGTCGCTCCGCCCTTGTAGGCTTCCTTGCCGCCGCGTGGAGTGGCCCCGCTGCCAATCTTTAGGCACGCGTCACGAAGTTGAAGCGCTTCCCAATCACCCGCCATAACCCAGCCCCCCAGTTGAAGAGTGAAGAGTGAAATAGGAATGGTGAAATGCAGAGCGCTCCAGTTTCGCGGACTCGGCGCGGGAGAAGAGTGAAGAGTGAAATTGGAAGAGTGAAATCATGATGTGGTCTCCTGTTTCGTTAATTCCTCGCTGTCCCACATCTCCCGATAGGCGTGGACGTAACTGGCGGTGGCTTGGGGGTTGAGCTGCCAGTAGTGGCGGCAAAGGGATTTGAAGGCAACGAGACCTTCGGGGAGGCAGGCGATGTCGAGCAGGTGATCGAGGCTGTGCTCGATTTCTTGCGTGTTCCTTGAACGGCTTTCGATCAGATGCCGGGCGATGGGGATGTAGTGGGCGGCTTTTTGCCCTTGGGCATCGCGCAGGGAGGCAACGAGGGGGATGAAAGCTTGGAGGTCGGCGTCGAAGTCCCTCTCCAACGTCTGCGCGGCGGACGTAACTCGTTTCGCGGGAGCTTTGGGTTTGGATGGCGACGTAGGATTAGCCTTGGTTTTCATCGTCAGGACCCTCCAGGTCGGCGGGGTTATCGGCGGCCAGTTCTGCCTCCAACTCCTCGATGCTTGGCAGATTGGTTTGGAGTGGTTCGGGCAGGGACTGAAGGAGCTGGAATTCGGCGATGCCCATGGGCTTGGCGGTATCCCGCAGGGCATACTCGGCCACGATGCGGTTCTGGCTTTTGCAAAGCAGGAGGCCGATGGTGGGCTGGTCCTCGGGGGCTTTGACTTGGGAGTCCACGGCACTCAGGTAGAAGTTGAGCTGGCCGATGTGCTCCGGTTTGAAGGCGGAGCCTTTTAGCTCTATGACGACATAGCATTTCAGCCGGGTGTGGTAAAAGAGGAGATCGATGAAGAACTCGTCGCCTCCGACTTCGAGGCGGAACTGGCGCCCCACGAAGGCAAAACCGGTGCCCAACTCCAGCAGGAAGCGGGTAATGTGTCGGATAAGAGCATTTTCGATTTCCCGCTCGTGGGCATCGTCGGCGAGGCCAAGGAAGTCAAAGTTGTAAGGGTCCTTGAGTGCCTCCTGAGCCAAGGCGGACTGTGGGTGCGGGAGGAGCGCGGGAAAATTGGTGATCGCGGCTCCTTGGCGTTGCCTGAGGCCGGATTTGAGATTCTGCTTTAGGGTATCGCGGGACCAGCCCCCGGCGATTGCATGGACGGCATACCATTCACGCTCTGTTGCTTGTGCCTGGGTGAGCAGGGTGACGATGTGAAACCACGGCAATTGGTCAGCAGCCTGCTGACCGAAATTCCCGGTCGGGCAGTGTTCGGCGAAATAGCGCATGTATTTCAGATTGCTCGTCGAGAAACCCTTCATGTCCGGAAAGGCGGCTTTGAGGTCGGCGGCAGCCCGGGCGACAACCTTACTGCCCCAGCAGAGGCGCGTCTGGCGGTCGAGGATATCACTGCCGATGCTATGGTAGAGCTGGATCAGCTCCGCATTGACCGCGAGCACTGCGCGGCTGCGGGCGGAATGGATGCGGCTTTTTACCGCTTCCAGCCAGGCAGTGTAGTCGGTAGGAACAAGTTCAGAGGCCATAGCCGAGGCAACCAGTTGAAGAGTGAAGAGTGAAATAGGAATGGTGAAATGCAGAGCACTCCAGTTTCGCGGACTCTGCTTTTGCGTTGCACGCGGACAGGTCGGCGAAATGGGCGTGGGAGAAAAGTGAAGAGTGAGATAGGAAGAGTGAAATCATGACTGGTTTTCCCGGCTTCGCTTTACGATCGTCGTCAAAATTGCGATGAGTTGGCTGGACTCGTCGGTGATGTCGGTGAGCTTTTCTGCGGGCACAACGTCGGCGGCTGCGAGGAGCCGGAGCCAATAGTTGGTTTCTCGGGCCTCTTTGGTTGAGATCGACATCTTGGCGATGAAGTCCGGCTTGCTGTGGCTGCCGTGGGCCTCCTCGACGTTCGCACCCACGGAAGTCCCCGAGCGAAGAAGTTGGTTGGCAAGCGTTCGCGAGACGCCAGGAGACTCCTCCAGAGCCTGGCAAAGCCTGACGACCCGAGTGGCGAACTCGAACGTGCGTTCTTTGATGTCTCGTTGCTCAGTCATTTCCAATTTCACTCTTCACTTTTCACTCTTCGAGAAAATGCCCGCTAGGTTAGCGCGAATCTGCGCCTCCAATTTGGCCGACTCCTTGAACTGCCCCTCTAGCTCGGAAATGAGCCGGGGCATTTTCTCGTCAAAGGGTTCGCCGTCGTCTTCTAGTTTCTCGGCGCCGACGTAGCGGCCGGGCGTGAGGACGTGGCCGTGCGCGGCGATTTCGGCCGTCGTCGCAGACCGGCAAAAGCCAGCGACGTCGGAATAGTGAAGAGTGAAATTGGAAGAGTGAGATTGGGAGCCCGCCTTCATTTCACTTTTCACCATTCGCTTTTCACTCTTCCACGCATGGTAGGTGGTGACGATTTTTTGGAGGTCGGCCTCGGTCAACTCGCGATGAACCCGGTCGATGAGGGTGCCCATTTTTCGGGCGTCGATGAAGAGAGTTTCGCCGCGACGATCCCGGAGCGGCGCGCCCAGCGGTCGCGCCCTACCTTTTTTATCCTTCGCGAGGAACCAGAGGCAGACGGGGATTTGCGTGCTGTAGAAGAGCTGGCCGGGGAGCGCGACCATGCAGTCCACGAGGTCGGCCTCGATGAGTTTTTGCCGGATCTCGCCTTCGCCGGACTGGTTGGACGACATGCTGCCATTGGCGAGGACGAAGCCCGCCATTCCCTGAGGCGCGAGGTGGTGGATGAAGTGCTGCACCCAGGCGAAGTTGGCGTTGCCCTT
>Ga0075118_10001169_pt1 | contig 19717 bp, 19 predicted proteins | sample AntAceMetag02UKE_FD_69794 | JGI IMG/M metagenome (GOLD analysis project Ga0075118, IMG submission 69794) | Saline lake microbial communities from Ace Lake, Antarctica - Antarctic Ace Lake Metagenome 02UKE | ecosystem: Environmental > Aquatic > Non-marine Saline and Alkaline > Saline | place...
GCTTTGCCCTTATCCCACTCTCATATCCGCTTCGCGTCTATCGTGGCGCTATGCACCACGCTCCATTTTGCGGTGCAAAATGGCGGAGAGGGAGGGATTCGAACCCCCGTTACCCTTACAGGTAAACCGCATTTCGAGTGCGGCGCGTTCGACCACTCTGCCACCTCTCCGTTTGCGAAGTGCCGAACCTACGAGTGCCTCTAAAAAACGGAAGCCGAAAATTTCAGATTCACTTGAGCGGCTTGATCCAACACTGGATCAAACCGGCATCCCGGAAGCCTGATGCCGTGTGCAGCTCGGCGCTGGGAGAATTGTCCGGCAGCGAGTCAGACGCGATTTCACTACAGCCATTTTCTCGTGCCCAATCCTCCGCCGCCTTCAACCGCTGACGTGCAATCCCCTGCCTACGATCAGTAGGCGCGACATAGACTCCCTCGACGTAAGCGGGATTAGGCTGTTCGCAGCCATCTGCGTAAGCTCGGATCGAAAGTTCGATCAAACCGACAAAGTCACCCTCATCACTACGGGCCAAAAACACTGCGGCAGGTTCTTTCGCCCGACCTTCGATAAAATCCGCAATCTCCTGACGATGCTCTTCTTCCCCATGATTCGACCAAAGCGCGCAGCGCAGGCGATGCCAGTCTACACTGGTCGACGAGGAAACGGCTTCGATTTTCACCTTCATGTATTCGTATCTTCGTCATCCGCCACCTCGCGTTGATTGGACGGCAGGTGCTGCGGCAGAAAGAAGTAGTAGCACATCAGCCACCAGCTACGCGATGAGCGGTAGAATAGCGCGGGAAAGAGAATCGCGCCCACTCCGGCCAGAATGATGGCCAGCGTGGTGCCAATCACTTCGAAATACGCGAGGAGCGTCACGGGCGTAAGATAGCAGACCAACGTGACCCCGTAGTTGAGCGAAAGCGATCCGAGGAAAAAACCCTCGTCGCGCTCGATCTTCAATCCACAAGCAGGACAGTCCTTGTTGATATCAAAGAGAGTGCCTTCCCGAAAGAGCGTGCGCCCGCCGCAATTGGGACAACGATTCGTCAATCCACGGATGACGGTCTGGATACGGGTAACTTTCATAAATAAAAAAACGCTCCACTCAGAGAGTGGAGCGTCGAAAGTTTCGCAACGTTGTTTCGGACTATTAAGCGCCGAGCTGGAAGCGCGTGAAGCGCCGCACCTGAATATTTTCACCGATCGTGATGATCTTCTTGGTGATCATCTCCTTAATGGTGATATCAGGATCCTTCACGAAAGGCTGATCGAGTAGCGCTACGGTGGAGTAGTATTTTTCGAGCTTACCAGCGACGATCTTCTGAACCGCGACAGGTGGTTTGCCTGCACTTTGAGCGGTGGCGATTTCGCGCTCTTTGGCGAGATCTGCCTCGGGCACCTCATCGCGAGTCACACAAGTCGGGTTGGCCGCGGCGATCTGCAAGCAAAGATCCTTCACGAAGGCTTTGAAGTCATCATTACGAGCCACGAAATCAGTTTCGCAGTTCACTTCGATCAACACGCCGACTTTGCCGCCGACATGGATGTAGCTCTCGATGAGACCTTCCTTGGTGTCGCGATCCGCTTTCTTGGCAGCGGAAGCCGCGCCTTTCTTGCGCAGAATCGTGCTAGCTTCTTCCACGTTACCGGCGGATTCTTCGAGGGCTTTCTTGCAGACAAGGAGGCCAGCACCAGTTGCTTTGCGCAGCTCGTTGACCATTTGGGCAGATATTTTTGTGCTCATTGATACGTATCTTTAAATGCGTTGATAACTTACTCGGCTTTCACCGGGGCCTTCTTGGCCTTGACGGGCTTAACCGCGACACCGGGCTCATCGACAGCAGGAGTCACCGCTTCGGTGGTATCGATTCCAGCAGCTTCAGCCGCAGCGGCGGTAGCAGCCTTCAAATCAGCAGCACCCTTGGCAGCGCGACGCGTGTCACGTTGGCCGAGACCACTTTGAATCGCTTCGACAATCGTCTCGACGATGATGCGGATCGATTTCACCGCGTCGTCATTACCGGGGATCGCGTGAGTGAGGCCAGCAGGATCAGAATTGGTATCAACCAAACCGATGCTAGGCACGCCGATGCGGGTAGCTTCAGCCACGGCGATCTTCTCGTGATTCACATCCACGATAAACATCGCGGTCGGCATACCTTCCATATCGATGATGCCATTGAAATTGCGTTGCATGCGACCCATCTCGCGACGGATCGCGGATTCTTCCTTACCGGAGAATTTGGACAGTTCACCAGCCGTATCCATCTGCTGATAGTTCTTATACTTCGCGATGGATTTCTTAACGGTTTCGTAATTGGTCAGCGTGCCACCCAACCAGCGATCAACGCAGAAAGGCATGTTCACGGAAGTAGCGGCCTCACGGATGATTTCCTGAGCCTGCTTCTTGGTGCCGACGAGCAGGATATTACCGCCATTAGCGACGGTGTCTTCAACAAACTTGTATGCCTTTTCAAGAGCCACATGAGTTTTGCCAAGATCTATAATCGAAATCCCCTGGCGGTGATCAAAAACGAAAGGCTTGGAACGTGGGTTCCAGCGTTTGGTTTGGTGGCCGAAATGCACGCCGGCATCGAGGAGGTCTTTAGGTGTAATGTTCATGATGATCTATGTATCTTATCGAATAGCACAGGTCGACCAGTGGGCCGCCTTGCGATCAGTTGGATGTATTTAGTTTCTAGTTTTCACTAGTAGAGCGGTCCAAAACAGAGATCCCGCCCTCCACTGGCAAGCGTGAATTCCGAAAACCACCAAAATGACGTTGACAGGCCTATTTCCGCTTAGCACGTTTCCCCTCCCTTGTTGCAGGGTGGAGCAGTCTGGTAGCTCGTCAGGCTCATAACCTGAAGGTCCTTGGTTCAAATCCAAGCCCTGCACCCAATTTTTAAAGCCCTCCCGCTCCGGAGGGCTTTTTTATTTATACGTCTAGACTGGTTTTTATACCCGCAAGGGATTGCGGAATACTCCGTCAATCCGGTATGACTCCTGTGAATGTCCGCTCTCGATATCACAGCATCACTTCGTCGGGCTGGCTTGGTGCAAAGTAACGAACCGGTGATCGAGCCTCTCACTGGAGGTGTCTCGAGTGAAATTCTCCATGTCACCGACGGCAATCGCTCGTTCGTCGTTAAACGCGCCCTCGCGAAACTGAAGGTGCGTGATGATTGGTTTGCGGATGTTTCACGCAATCAGGTCGAAGAAAACTATCTGCGGCGTGTAGCCCAGATCACACCGGGCTGCGTGCCTCGTGTGCTGCATTCGCAAGCCGATGAGGGCTGGTTTGCGATGGAATTCCTGGGTGGCGCTTTCGTGAATTGGAAGAGCGAGCTAATCGAAAATCGAGCCGACGCATCTCACGCTAAACAAGCAGGTGAGATCCTCGGCCAGATCCACGCCACAACTTGGGGCGATCAGGAAGTCGCTCAGGAATTCGCCACGCTCGAAAACTTCCGGCAGCTGCGACTCGAACCGTATTTAGAAACTACCGCAGAACGCGTCACTGATCTTGCCTTACTCCTCCGTGCAGAAAAAGAACGGCTCGCGCAAACCGAGCTCTGCCTCGTGCACGGCGATTTCAGCCCTAAGAACATTCTCATCTCTCCTGAACGCATGGTCGTGGTTGATGCCGAGGTCGGCTGGTTTGGTGATCCGGTGTTCGATACCGCATTTCTCCTCACGCATTTCCATCTCAAAGCCTTACTGCACGCAGATGCCCCGCAACCGGCGTTATCGCTCGTGCCCGCATTCTGGCAGGCATACAGCGCGACGCTCGGCTCGCACGCCGATGCTGATCTCGAAGCGCGCACAGTCCGGCTGGTGCTTTGTTTGCTCCTCGCGCGGGTTCACGGGAAATCTCCGGTGGAATATCTCACCGAAACCAGCCAACGTGATTTCCTCACCATCTTCGTGCGCCAGCATCTCCCTCAGCCACCAACCACTTTATCCCAACTCACCACTCTCTGGCAGGAAGGTATCAGTCGATTATGAAAATCAAATCTATCCGAGCGCTCCAAGTTTTCGACAGTCGTGGCAATCCCACCGTCGAATCCGAGGTCACTCTCGAAAACGGTGATACCGGTCGCGGCATCGCGCCTTCCGGAGCCTCAACCGGAAGTCATGAAGCGGTAGAACTTCGCGATGGTGACAAGGCGAGCTATCTCGGACGAGCAGTGCTTCGCGCCGTCAAGAATGTGAATACCGAGATCGCGCAGGCCATCATCGGGCAGGATGTTTTCGATCAGACGCAGCTAGATTCCACGATGATCGAGCTTGATGGCACGGCGCAAAAATCACGATTGGGCGCCAATGCGATTCTCAGTGTTTCGATGGCCGCGGCCCAAGCCGCTGCTGTCGCTCGACGCGAACCCCTCTTCGCCTATCTAGGCAATGGCCAAGGCAATCTCCTTCCCCTCCCTGAGATCCAAATCTTCGGCGGTGGTAAACACGCGCAGGGCCGGATCGATGTGCAGGATTTCATGATCATGGCGCTCTCCGCGAAAACCTATGCGGAAACGCTCGAAGTCACCTTCAACGTGTTTCACGCCGCCGGTCGCATCATGAAAAAGCGCGGTCTCCTCGCCGGTGTCGCCGACGAGGGCGGCTACTGGCCAATGTTCGATCACAACGATCAAGCCCTCGACTTGCTCGTCGAATCGATCACCGAGGCCGGTTACACACCGGGCAAGGAAGTCGGCATCTCCCTCGATATCGCCGCCACCGACCTTTACCACGACGGACACTACCAGTTCGGTCTCGAAGGTCGCAAATTCACCTCCGACGAATTCGCCGACCTCATGATCTCGTGGCTCGATCGCTATCCCATTGTCTCAATCGAAGACCCCCTCGCGGAGGACGATTGGGAAGGATGGGCGAAACTCCGCGAAACCATTGGCCATCGTTGCCAGCTGATTGGCGACGATCACTTCACGACGAATCTCGAGCGTATCGAGCGCGGAATCGCGGCCAACTCCGCCAATTCCGTGCTGATCAAACTCAACCAAATCGGCACCGTCACCGAAACACTGCAAGCCATTCGGCGCACGCAGGAAGCCGGTTGGTTACCCGTCGTCTCCGCGCGTTCCGGTGAAACAGAAGATACGTTCATCGCTCACCTCGCTGTCGCGACGAATGCCGGACAACTCAAAGTCGGATCATTCAGTCGCAGTGAGCGAATGGCTAAGTGGAACGAAGTGCTTCGCATCCAACAGCAGCTCGGCGACAAAGCCCAATTCGAAGGCGGCGCCATCTTCGCCCGCCACGGAATCGAAGTGTAAGGCCAACTGGTAGGGTGTGACTTTTGTATTTTTGAGGTAGGGGCAGTTATCCCTAACTGCCCTGAGTTAAACATTCCCTGCCAAGGGCGGTTAAGGATAACCGCCCCTACCTTTCAATCTAGATCTAAGCCTCGGCGAAGGATGATCCACGTGCGTGTTATATCACCTCAGAAACGATACGCGAGCTTCACGCGCCAGTGACGCGGCAGTTCGCGAAGCACCAGATCACCACCGGCGAAAGGACTCTCCGTCGTGCGCCAGTTGAATTCATCGGAGACATTCAAACAATCCGCGCCGATCTCCCAATTGTCGCGCCGGTAGCTTAACCCGAGGTTCAGCGTGAGCTGACGTGGAATCACCACATAGCCGAATAGATCGACATTCTTCGATCCCTGCAGCGTCCCCCAGCCACGAAAAGACCAGCCGGATGGCAATGTCGCCACGGCATGCATATTTCCCTGCCAGCGTGGCAGACCCGGCACGCGATAATCACCCTGCGGATAACTGCCAAACGTATCACTCGGCACCGCCGGATCGAAGGCATGGGCCGTCGAGATACTTCCGGGCAAAGGCCCATCCACATAGTTCGCCGCCATGTAGAAAAAATTACCGCTGAGCTGAAACCAACTAGAAGGGCGATACCCACCCGACAACTCGACCCCACGCACGAGGATTTCATCGGGTAGAATGAAACGCGGATTCGTGCGCACGCGATTTTGCCAATAATACGCGGCACTTCCCTCCAAGCGTCCATCGCTACTCGTAAACTTCGCGCCCACCTCCACCAGATCGCTGCGGTTCTCAAAAATCACTTCGGGCAATTCGTTGCCGGTTAAACCATAGCCGCCGGAAGACGACGAGCTGTTGACCGCTGCTGCGCGGTTGAATGTCAGATATGCGGCGAAGGTGCGATTCACATCCCAGCGCAAACTCGCCGTCAGCGAAGCGGGTAAGACTTTTTCGATTTCATCACCAATCGGCGCCACACCCGCGGGTGACAACGGATCTTCGCTCTCCACTTTCACCGCATCCAATCGCCCGGCGAGCAGCAGCGAAAAACCATTCTCCCACGAAATTCTGTCCTGCAGAAACACCGCTCCATTCACCAATCGCGAATGGAGAGTCTGGCTGATTCCAATCGTCGTCCCGCCACCGGTTCGAGGATAACGCGCGCCGGGAATCGCAAAATAATCAGGACGCCCTGGCACCGGCACCACCGCGAAGAACTGATTCGCAGGCAGGCGAAACGTCGACGGATCGAGGGTGATATCGAAAGCGTTGAGCGCTTCGTTGAAGAAATCCACATAGCTCAATCGCTCTTCCCAGCGCAGCGAAACACCTCCCAGCAAATCGTGGCGCACCTTGCCCACCTGCCATTCGCGGCTGATTTCCAATCGTTGCTCGAGCGTGCGACTACGCGGCACGCCACTGTAAAACGCATAGGCGGAATGTTTCTCTGAGCGGCCATTTTCAAAATAGCTACGGCTCACGATCCGTGTGCCACCGGCCGTCTCGTGACTACCGATCAACTGCGCAGTATAAACCCGGGTGCTCGCCTCATCACCGGGAGATAGCAGCACCTGCGAACCATCAATAATCGCCGTGCCCGTCGGCGTAAACGTATTGCCAATATAGCGTCCGCTCCCTCCGCCCTGCGATGAAACCGAAGAGCCCGTGATGTATTCGCCACGATCAATCAGCGCCTGCGTGGGTCGGTTCGTGCCCGCGTTTTCATTAAAAACCGCATCATAGATTTCCGCCGTCAGATCCCAGTGTCCGCCGCCTTCTGGTTTCCACGCCAACGCAAAAAAACCATCCCATGATACTCGTTTCACGTCGCGATAAAAACTGTCTGCCTCAACTCCCTCGATACTCATGCGACCAGCCCAGCTCTCATTCAGCGGCGCCGTCGTATCGATCAGCCAACGCCACTCGTTCCAAGAACCATGCGTGAGTTCGAGAATCGTTTCGGCGTGATCGAAGTTAGGTTGCTTCGTCGTGAAGTTGACCAGCCCACCCGTGCCCGTCGCATAACCATAGCCAGCCGGAGGTGCGCCGGTAATCGCTTCGACCGCCTCCACTTGATTAAACGAAGGTGGATACATGTTCCGGTTAAACCCACGCCGCTGACCGTTTTGAAACACGTCCCCCAGATCACCGCGCATGATCGGCACGCCCACGATTCCGAAGACCGATGAATGGGTCGCGCCAGGCACAAACCACGTCAAATCCTCGATGCGATCGATGGAGAAGGTCTTGAGCATTTCCTGATCGAGCCGAGTCCATGTGCGCGCATCCATCGCCGGACCCGCCAAGGCCAATTCGCTATCAACATGTAGCCGCGTGGCATCGGTGATCAACGCATCCAACTGCAGCACATCGTCGTCCGCCCACAACATCGCGCCTCCGAAAGAGGAGAGCAAAATCGAGAAGAGAATGTGACGTCTAAAATGCATGACTTTGACCTTTGCAAAGCAGGAAACACTCCATCCTTAACAAACGTAAAGGTCGTGAATACGCGGTCACTCGCCCTAGTGGCAAAGGAAAGTGATCCGATGACGCAAAAATCTGTAATTCACAGGTAGGGACCGATTCTTGCTGTAGGGCGGGATCGCCGTATCCCGCCTTATAAGTCTTTGGAGATTCGCAGTCGGGATCAGCGATCCCGCCCTACCATCGAACCACCTACATCCCCAGGCTCGCCGCCACCCGGCTCGAACACGCTTCGCGTGCTTCGGCTTCGGTCCAACCGAGGAAGCTGCAGATATTCTCAATGCCTTTGTCCATCGTGAGAGACGATCCGGCGAAGTTGGGTTTACCCGGCTCGCGGACGACGCCGTCTGCGCCGACATCTACCTCGAAACGATCGATCCGGTATCGTCCCGGTCCCGCTCCGGCGGCGGACATACAATCCGTCGTAAAAATCACCTTATCGCGCGGCTTGGCTCGCACCAAGCTCTTCAGCACGGGTCCGGGAATGTGAATCCCGTCGGGGATGAAAGAACCGATCAATTCGTCACGCGCGAGCTGTCGCTGCATGGGGTTATCATGGCGGTGCATGTTCACCGGGATCCCATTACCCAAATGGGTGCACATGGTCAGGCCCGCGGAAATCGCTTCATCGATCTGTTCCTCACTGGCATCGGAGTGACCAATCGCTGCCACCACCTTATTCGCCGTGATGTGACGGATAAACTCGGCTGAATTGGGATGCTCCGGCGCAAGCGTGATCAAGCGAATGTTACCATTAGCCGCCTCTTGCAATAATTTGAATTCTACGATGTCCGGATCTTTCATCAACTCCGGATCGTGCGCTCCGTGAAACCCTGGTAAGGGACTCATGTAGGGTCCTTCGATGTGATACCCCACGATCATGCGTGCGATCTTAGGATCGGCCGCACGCAGCTTTTCGATGTTGGCCAACTTAACACAAAGCGAATCGATCCGATCCGTAATAAGCGTGAACAGAATCCGATCCGTGTCGTGAGCAAGCAGCCCATCGACGGCGCGCGTCAGAGTCGCGTGATCGATATCCGGTTGTTGGAAATCGACGCCGTTGAATCCGTTGACCTGCAGATCGAAGAGTCCCGTGTAGGGCGCGTTAGTTTGATCGGAAGTTTCCATAAATCAGAATCCCATGCTCGCGCCGCCATCGATGGGAATCACTGTGCCGGTGACAAACTTAGCCGCCGGTGAACAAAGGTAAGCGACCGACCAACCGACATCTGATGTGTCTCCCAAACAGCCGAGAGCCGTGCGACTTAGAATCTTTTCTTTGCGTGCAGGATCACCTTCAAACGCGCGACGCGACATCGCCGTATCGATCCACCCCGGCGCAACCGCATTCACGCGAATCCCATCGGTGCCCCACTCGACCGCGATCGCCCGAACCGCACCGGTCATCGCCGACTTCGCGACCGAATAGGCCGCCACCAAAGGAATACCCATCAATGCCGCCATCGAGCTGATAAAGACAACCGAACCCTGCCCCGATTCCTTGAGCTGCGGATGCAACACGCGAGCCAATGCTAGACCCCCCATCACGTTGGTTTGGAAAACGCCGAGCATTTCTTCCTCGGTCGTTTCAGTAAAAGGTTTCTTCATGTTGATCCCCGCGTTGTTCACGAGGATTCCAATCGGGCCGTGCTTTTCACGCAGAGTTTCGGCGAGCGCCGGAGCCGCCGCGGTGTCGTTCACATCCATCACTTGGATCGATGCGAGCTCACCGATTTCTGCCGCCGCGGTTTGCAAAGGTTCTTCGCGCCGACCACCGAGAACCACTTTCGCGCCGCTGGCCGCGAGACACTTGGCAATCGCCAAACCGATGCCGGTGCCTCCACCAGTGATTAAAGCCGTGCGGCCCGAGAGAGAATAAGCTGAGGGAGTAGTCATTTTGAATCGGTGGTTTCTCGTTCTACGATTTGCAGCGCGGAGCGCATGTAGCCGAGCGCGAACGCCATTCCGGCATGCCAAGGAGCGTCGCAGCTCATTTGAGGCGCGTGATCAGGAATCAGCACGCCTTGAAAATTATTACGCTTAAGAATGCGCACGATCCGCAGCATATCGATTTCGCCATCGTCGACGAAAGTCTCTTTGTAATGCGGCACCTTGCCGCGCACGTTGCGGAAATGAACGTAACCGATCTTCTGCTGCTGCGCATAACTCTCGGTGTATTCGTAAAGATCGCCCTCGGTCATTTCGGCGAGCGAACCTAGACAGTATTCGAGTTTGTTCGCGGAGCTCGGCACGAGATCGATCAGCTTCTGATAAAACTGCGGTTGATATACGAGTCGCGGTGTCGAGCGAATCGTCGGCATCGGTGGATCATCGGGATGGGCGGCGAGCGCGACCCCGCTCTCTTCCGCGACGGGAAGGATCGCTTCGAGGAAATCCTGCAGGCGTTTCCACAATTGCTCATGCGTGCAGGTCGGCATCGTGCCAGGACCGAGCTGATCGCGCAGACGCATATTCCAAACCATCCCCTCCGAGATCGGATCATCGACTGGTCCTTCCATGCCGACCGCTGGGGCATCGCCGCGTGCATAGGTCCCCTTCGTGCGCCCCGCCACTCCGGCCAAACTAAAATTGTAGCCCATACAAGGAATCCCCGCCGCGCCGATACGCCGGATCATCTTCTTGATGTTATCCAACTGCTCGGCCTTGCGTGGTCCATCGAGCAACACATCCGACCAATGCGCCGGATCGAAGTTTTCAATCGCCGCGATCTCGAGCCCGTGCGCTTTCGCGCGCTTCACGACATCTTCCAAATACTCCTGCTCCCAGAGTTGATCCGGGTCGCCCGCGCGGCCCCACCCGTCCAAATCACCCGTGGGTTGATCACCGGGCTGGTTGTTATCTCCCTGTTTAAAGTAATCGACCAGATGGATCACCAAGGCCTCGCAACCCGCTTGGGCTGCGAAACGAAAATGCTCGTCGTTGAGTTGATGGCGATAGAGTCCGAGTCCGAGTTTCATGCGCGAGCCTTACTGTTTACGCTGACGCGCTTCTAGCAATTCGATTTGCAACATGAGCGCACGTGGCAGGTGAAACGGATCCTTCACTGGCAGAGCGATGACTTCCGTAATCGGACTCAGGTCGCGCTGCAGTTTCTGACGCCATTCGCCGTTTTCCCAATCGACATACGAATCGAGACAAAGCCTCCAGAGCTTGTCATACCAATCGAAGTAAGCCGGATCGCCCGTTTCGAATCCACCGAGCAGAGTCGCATAGAGCGCCTCCGTCTGCGGCCACCACAGTTTACTTTCGGGGAAACCCCAACCCACGTCTTTGCGGCCATGACGATCAACCGCGAGCAGGATCCCGCCGTATTGCTCATCCCAACCCAGATCCATGTGACGTAAAATCAGGCGAAGCGTTTCCTCGCGTGGCGCATCTTTCCAATCCGTTTGCTCAAAGACATGCCATTGAAACCACATGTCTTCAATCGCATGCCCCGGCACCGTGACCGCGCCTTCGGGAGCGGAGTAATCCGAACCGTCTGCGTTCACAAATTCGATGATCCGATCATCGGCGGCTTTATAGTGATCGCGGTAGATCGTTTTCGAGAGCCGCTTCGCTTCAGCCAAATATTTGGGTTCGTCCAAAATCGTGCCAAGATCAGCGAGAGTAAGCGACCAGATCATCGGGAGCCCGTGCGGTTTGGTGCCCGGCGGAATCGCGTAAGGAAAATGCGGCACCGTGTCGTAGGGTTTCGCGAGCTTCTCCAACGCCGCATCGGTCGTGCGAACCGCCCAATCGCGATACTTTACATCACCAGTCGCGCGGCAGAGTTCCGCCAGTCCGTAAACGGCAAACCCGTCGGTGTAGATGCTCTCATGACGTCGCAGCACATCACCCTCCTGCGAAAGCAGCAGCGCCCAACCTTGCTCCTCTTCGAGCCACCCGTGTTTCAAGCAAAACTCCGCGATCTGCTGAGCGTAGGACACCCACTTCGGATCGCGATCCAAGGTATTGTAGAGCCGCGAGTAGACCCACACCGCCCGCCATTGGCTCCACAGCCATTTATCGGTGCTCTGCACGGCTCCCGCATCGTCAATGCAGGTCAGAATTCCTCCATGCGGATCCATCGCGTGCTTTTCCCAAAACGGGAGCACGTGCTCAAACAGATGCCCACGGATCCAATCACAAAGAGGTTGCTCTGCGCCGGTGCGTAATCCCTGGAGAGCAGTCTCCAAACTTTGGCGCGACGCGATAGGATCAGAGTGATTCATAAACACACCTTCAATCGGAACCAGAATACAGAGCGAGTAATAATCTGGAACTCATAAACTCTGGATCGAAACCGAGAGGCACGGAAATTTTAATATGGAAAGCTGGAAATCAGGAACGGAGCCGAGAGGCACGGTGAAGAATAGTGGTGCTGGGTATTTTCCTAATTCCAGCTTTCCACATTAGATTCTCCCCTTGTCGCGCCATAGCTCCACTGGAGCGACGGCGGATCAACCGTTTCTCATCAACCCACCGTAAACCTTCACGGCCAGTTCAAGTTGCTCACGACTCACCCACTCATCCTTGCGGTGACACTGCGCCAATGCGCCGGGGCCAATCACAATCGTGGGCGCACCAGCAGCATCGTAAAAACTCGCATCGGTCACGTAAGGCGCGCCCTGTGGTCCGGCTTCAATCCCATGCTCAAGCAAGACAGGATCGAGCAACGCCAACAGTTTCGATGAACGCTCTGCGCTCATCGCAGGCACCACATGGAGATCTACGTGCTCAACTTCCATGCCCGCTAAAATCGCATCGCGATCTTGCAAGATCTCATCTGCAGATTCGCCCGGCACCGTGCGACGATCGCATTCGATCTCACACGCTTCAGGGATGATATTCACCTGAGTGCCACCGCGAACCACGTTCACACTGAAAGCGGCTTTGCCCGTGAGTGGATCTCTCTTCGTCACGGTGGGCGCATAGCGTGTTTCCAGCGCATCGATCACACGCACCATGGACGAAATCGCCGATTGCCCCTTCGTCGGATCAGCCGAATGCGCCGCCACGCCCTTCGTTTTCGTCGTCCAACGCATCACGCCGTTATGCGCCACAACCGGACGCATCAACGTGGGCTCACCCACGATTATTCCAGCCAGATTTGGCAGAAATTCGTTGAGCGCACCACTGGCAAAAGATTGCGCCCCAGTCATTCCAGCTTCCTCGTCGAGAGCGAACAGCAGTCCCACATTGTAATAGCGTTTTTGCTGCTGCGCATAATTTTTAAGCGCCCACAGCATCGCTGCTCCCGAGCCTTTCGTGTCGCAAGTGCCACGACCATAGAGACGGTCGCCATCCGCTTTGATAATCAGCGGATCAACCGTCATTCCAGCAATGCTCACCGTATCCACATGGCTCTCAAATAAGAGCCAGGGAGCCTCCTTCGAAACCTCGCAGGTCAGGAGGAGATTTTCACCGCCGCCATCGACTGGTAATCGACGAGCAGACAATCCCCACTCGCCTCCGAGTTTTTCGAGATAGCTAATCAGCGCCGCCTCGCCTCCCGCCGGACCACCAAAATTCTGATTCACCGTTTCAAACGAAACGGTCTGCGTGAGTAATTCCTCACACGATTGAGGCAGGGGTAGATCAGCTAAAGACGTCATGAGTTATGACTGTTCGGTTCGGTCAAATGGCTCAAACCATTAATCTGGAACTCTAGAACTCAGGAATAAACGGCAGAGGAACCATGGTCTCCGAATAAAATGTGGACAGCTGGAAATCAGGAAAATATTCCGATCTACCCTCAGCTCCTTGTCGCGCCATAGTCCCGACAAAGGGACGACGGCGGATGCCTCTCGGCTCTTCACTACGCTAGCCATCGATCCAAATTCTCGGCCACAAAAGCATCGTCGATCAATTCAGGATAGGCCTTGCAGACGCGATCCAGCTCCTCGGCTTGACCGGGTGAAAGCACTTCATGCGGATTCAAGCAATTGATCGTCGGCACGAGACCTTGACGACGCAGCACTTCGAGTATTCCCGGAATGCATCCGGCAAATTTATTGGCTGAATCGAAGAGCGCGGCGTTCATATCCGTGACGGCGATCGCCGTGTCGAGCCACTGCTTCTCAATCGTGCGGCTCTCGCGTGCGACCTTGATCTTCTCGAGTAGTTTAACCGAAGCCTGCGTCCAGACGCCCCAGTGACCGAGCAGGCCACCTTCGATGCGCCGGGTAACCTTCTTACCATTCGAATCAAAGGTAAACGGCGTGAACAGATCGACTACGATGCTGTCGTCGTTGCCGGTGTAGAGGATGATATCGTCGCGACCGCTTTCCGCGATCGCCCGCACGACGTCGATTGTTTGGTAGCGATTAAACGGGGCCATCTTGATCGCGATGACATTCGGGATCTCGGCAAACTTACGCCAAAAACTGTAGCCCAAGAGACGACCGCCAACGGACGGTTGCAGATAGAATCCAATCACCGGAATAACTTCGGCCACACGCGCGCAGTGCGCGAGCATCTCTTCTTCGGTGTCGTCCTTATATGCACCGAGGCTCAGCAAGCCGGCTTGGTAGCCAAAGCTCTTGGCGAGCTCGGCTTCGGAGATCGCTTGTTCGGTGCGACCGCACAAACCGGTGATTTTAATAAATGGCCGCGGCGCTTTCGCGAGTGACTCGTCGATAGTTTGCGACGCGAGCTCAAGCACGGGTTTGAAGAGACCGTGTTGCGGTTCACGAATTTCAAACTGCGTGGAATGCACGCCGACTGCGAGCCCACCGACGCCTGAATCCACGTAGTAGCGAGTGATCGCGCGTTGGTGTTTTTCGGATAGTTTCCGGTGCTCATCGAGAGCCAGCGGTTGAGCGGGGATGACAGATCCCTCCAAGAGATGTTTGCGAAGATCCATGATTAGAATTTCCCGTCGCGGGATTCGAAGTGAGTGGGTTTGCCGAGCAGCCTACCGCCGCCCTGTAAATGATCAGCTACCATCTTCATAATGGTTTCAAGCGAAGTGGTAACTGGCCCGAAGAGGCGCATCGATTCGCTCGCGTCGGCCAACCAGGCGGATTCCGCTTCCTCACCTTTAATGACCGGCTCCTTGCCGAGCAGACGGCCAAACTCTTCGGCGACATAGCGGATCGAAACCTTTTCCGCCCCGGTGATGTTCAAAAATTTAGGCGGACTTGCCACATGTAGCCAACATTGGATCGCGCGAGCGCAGGCATCGCCCTGCCAGATGAGATTGAACGAACCCATGGTGACATCGACCGCTTCGCTGTTGAGCACCTTCGTCGCCACATCGACAAGCACGCCGTAGCGCAGCTCGACCGAATAGTTCAGGCGATAGATCAATTGCTCCGTGCCCTGCTTGCGGGAGAAATTCGTAAACACGCGTTCGCGGCCGACACAGGTGCTCGCGTATTCGCCGAGAAACGCGACGGGCGTCTCTTCGTTGGCACCGGGTCCGCTGATCGGAACAAAAGGATAAACGCAACCGGTTGAGAATACCACGATACGAGATTTCACAAACTTCCGCGCGACGATGGCGGGCACGATCGTGTTTTGAATCCACGTCTCGTCGGGCGCTCCATCGGTGCCGAATTTCTGACCCGCGAGGTATTGCACATTGGGCACCTCAGGGAGCTTCGCTACTTGCTCGGGATCGGCGAGATCGCAAGCCAACGGAATAATACCGAGTGCTTCCAAATCGGTTTTCGCTTCAGGACGACTGAAACGTGACACTCCGTAAACCTTTGCTGTCTTTCCCGCTTCATCGAGTGCGCGACGAATCATCACGGCGAGAGAAGTGCCCATTTTGCCGCCGACACCGAGGACCATGAAATCGCCCTCGAGCGCTTTCACCGCCGCAATCGCGCCGGGCGTGGGCTCCGAGAGGAGCTGTTCGATATCTTGGTCGGTTTTGAGGGTATGATCAGACATAGCGTAAATTATTGAGCACGGGGATTTCCGTAGTGTTGCCTCAATCAATCCTCCGTATGAGCAGGGTCAAACCCGAAAGTAACTCTTTAGTTACTTCGAATATCATCCTGATTTGATCCCGTCTAAAAGGAGCTGAGTAACGTGTTTGATCCCCTTCTCTCTCACCACGCGCGATCCTAAATCCATCCGCAATGCCTGCGACAAGGTGTATCGATTCGAACTATAAACCAGACACAGCCCGATCAGGCTGATCAGCAAGTGCCGCGCATCCATGTCTTTGCGAATCCGTCCCGCCGCGATGCCCTCATCGAGCAAGTGCGTCAAAGCCCGCAACATAGGATCTTTGCTCAATTTCGAATCAGCCAAAGCAAGCCCCCGACCGTCATTAAGGTTCTCCCATAGCATCAAACGCACAAATTCGGGATGAGCTTCCAAAAACCCAAAATAGGCGCGCACCAACTTCCCCGTCAGAGCATCAATCCCCTCGGCATGCGAAAACGTATCCACCTCGATCACCTCCAATCCCCGGTAAGCCTCGATCAGCACCGCATGATAAAGCTGCTCCTTCGACTGGAAGTAATGATAGACCATCCGCTTGTTGACCTTCGCCGCTGCCACGATCTCGTCCACCGTCGTGCCTCGATATCCGTTCTCGGCAAAGCGTTTGGTGGCAGCGCGCAGCAAGCGCTCGCGCACCGGTTCGGCTGGGTTTCGATTGTTCTGGGACGCTTTGGCCATCGCTTTTGTTTGCTAACGTTCACACCTGTTCTTGTCACGATGTTCTCTCAACCCTAATGATAAACTGATTCGTATGCGTATCATCGACATCCACACCCACCCCGTCTTTTTCACGAAGGGCCGGCAAAAATCGGAACTCCGAAAACTCGTTGCTCATGGGAAATCTCATGGAGTCGAACGCATGATTGTCCTCGGCGATGTGCTCAACTACGGGGGCACGCCTAATGAGGAGCAGTTGCGCCTAATCAACGATGAGACCGGCGGCATCCAGAAAATGTTTCCCGACTACTTCGTTGGATTCTGTTATCTGAATCCTAATCTCGGCGAGAAAGCAGTAATGGAGGAAGTCACTCGCTGCGTCACCAATTATGGCTCCAAGGGGATCAAGCTCGAGATCGCCAATAGTGCCGACGAGCCTTGCATGCGCCACGTCGCCAAAGCCTGCCGCGAGTTTAATATCCCCGTGCTGCAGCACAGCTGGAGTAACACGAATTTCCGGTCCGGCATGGAAACCCACAGCGATCCCGATGACACCACGCTGTTTGCCCGTCGCAATCCTGATGTGAACATCATCATGGCCCACCTCGTAGGCATCGGCTATCGCGGCGTAATCGCAGCCAAAGGGTTGGATAATATTTACGTCGATATCTCGGGGGCTTATCCCGAAGACGGATTGATCGAATACGCCGTCGAACATCTCGGCTCAGATCACGTGCTCTACGGCACTGATATTCCTATTCGACAAAGTGAAGTTAAAATCGGCGCGGTGCTCGGCGCCAAACTCACCAATGCGGATCGCCAGAAGATCTTTTACGATAACACCGCAAAACTGCTCAACCTGAACTAATTTTCCCGTCATGCTCATCGATACCAACGTCAATCTCGGCTCGTGGCCCTTCACCTTCGCGCCCAATCGCACACCAGCCCAACTCACGAAGCATCTCGCCGCCAGCGGAATAACCCACGCCATCGTTTCGCATTTCGGAGCCGCGTTTCAACCCGAGCCAACCCCGAGCAATCGTGAATTGCTCGCCGCGACCAAGAAGAGCAAAACACTCACACCACTGCCGGTGATCAACCTGCGCTTGGCCAACTGGCGCGATCAGCTTGCCGAATGCGTCGCAGCCAAGGTTTCCGCGGTTAAATTGCTGCCCACCTATAACAACTACTCGCTGAGCGATAAGGTGGTCGGCGAATTCATGACCGCACTGAACGAAACCAAGCTGCGACTCGTGATCAGCATGCGCTACGAAGACGAGCGTCACCGCTACTTCGCCCTCGATATGAAGGGGCTACCGCTCGCCGACCTGAAGCTGTTCCTCAAGCGTAACCCCAAGGCCCACGTGTTGCTCTCAGGTATCATGATCCCCGAAGTGAACGAGCTCGCGAAGAAATTTAAAAACTTCTCCATCGAGATCTCGTTTTGCGAATGGATCAATTCCGTCGAAGACCTCGTCAAACTGCTAACTGCCAAGCGCATTATGCTCGGCACCTGCACGCCGCTGCTCTCAACCCGAGGCGAAGTCGACAAACTCCGACTCTCCAAGATCACCCCCAAAGCGAGCCAGCAAATCAGCTCCACCAACGCCCAACAATTCTTCAACCTCTAGCATAAGGGGTCAGGTCGATTAATGTTAATTTATTCATCAATCTCCGAATCAATTCCCCATTGCCATACCGTAATCTCGATTAACCCAACTATAAATTAACATTAATCGGCCTGACCCCTTTCTTATGAGCTCCAATAATCCTCCTATTCTTAATCCTATCGTTGATGAACCGGTTCCTGCACTTACCCGTTGGGGCGATGCCGAGCTATCCCGTCTCACCGAGACGGTGAAGCAGAATTCTCTCTTCTACTGGAAAGGCCCACAGACCGAGGCGCTCTACACCGAATTTCGGAAGCATTATCCGCTCGAGCATCTGTTTCCCTGCTCTTCCGGCACGGCGGCTTTGCATGTCGCGATCGCTGCCCTGCGGCTCAAGCCCGGCGATGAGATCATTCTCGCGCCGATTACCGATATGGGGTCGATGATCGGAATTCTTTACCAGCAGCTCGTGCCAGTTTTCGCCGACGTCGATCCACGCACTTACAATCTCGATCCCGAATCGGTGCGCCAAGCGATTACGCCTAAGACCAAGGCGATCATGCCCATTCACCTCGCGGGCAACCCCTGCGATATGACCGCGCTCAACGCGATCGCCAAAGAGCACGATCTCTATGTGATCGAGGACTGCGCCCAGGCTTGGGGTGCACGCCACCAGAGCACTCCAGTCGGTCTACTCGGTGATTTCGGTTGTTATTCATTCAACGACTTCAAGCACATCGCGTGTGGCGATGGCGGCATCGTGGGCACCAATCGCGATGATATGGGCAACGGACTCTCCAAGTGGGGCGACAAGTGCTACGACCGCACTGCTGGCACGCGCGACCCCGAAGAGCTCGCACCCAACTATCGCATCAGCGAACCTCAATCTGCGGTCTGCGCCGCCCAACTCACCAAGTTCACTGAAATCACCTCAAACCGCACGCATGCGGGCAACCTTCTCACCTCGCTGATTGCCGATGCTCCGGGAGTGCTCCCACCAATCACCAAGGAAGGCGACACGCATTCGTATTGGTTCTACCTACTGCGCCTCGATTTGAGTGCGCTCAAAACCACCCGCGAAGAGTTCGTCGAACAGCTCCGGGCGCATGGTGCCTCCGCCAACGCCGGCTACATCCCGATGCCGGTTTACCGCTATAAGGTATTCCAAAATCACAACTTCTTCTCTGGCACCTGGCCCATCCGCGATCTCGGTCTCACAACGATGGATTACAAGCAAGTCTCCTGTCCCGTCGCTGAGGCGATTCTCGAAGACTGTGTTGTGCTTCCGATCAATCAGGCCATGAGCGATAGCTACATCGAGAAGGTCGCGCGTGCGATCAACACCGTCGCAAAGAACTGCGCGAACTAAAGCCACGCGCACCTCGCAAAACATCAGCAACTGATGCTGCTTGTCGCAGAGTTTGCCGTATTGTTTAGTTGGGCGTTCCCCAACCCCACTAAACAATGCTGCTTCGCCTATTCCTTGTCTTCGCTGGTCTTACCCTAACCTCTCAACTCGGCGCTGCTAAAGAAAAGACCATGCCTCTCCATCGCGGCCTGATTCATCATCAATCGATCGTCGTCACCAGTGTGTCGGCATCGCACCCGTTTTACAGCGCCGTATTCACCTATCTGGGCTACGAACTGGCAGGCAGCCAATATGGCGACGGCTATGAGTTTGAAGATTGGAAACCT
>Ga0075118_10001174_pt1 | contig 19634 bp, 26 predicted proteins | sample AntAceMetag02UKE_FD_69794 | JGI IMG/M metagenome (GOLD analysis project Ga0075118, IMG submission 69794) | Saline lake microbial communities from Ace Lake, Antarctica - Antarctic Ace Lake Metagenome 02UKE | ecosystem: Environmental > Aquatic > Non-marine Saline and Alkaline > Saline | place...
TATACAAATCATGATCGGCGAAAATGCCGAAAATCAGCGGCAATGCAGTGCCGTCACAGCCTAAATGACGTTGTTCAAGATCGACTACTCAGTCCAGCATAGCAGTAAGCTGTAGCCACAAAAGCGAGTGGCTCTGGGGACAAAAAATTAGGTCACGTATTTTCTTCAATCCTAAGTGTTGAACCGCTCGAATGTCTTCCTTCATCTTATCGAACTTTGGGTCTGTCCCCTGACGAGCCGACACCGCTCAAGGCAATCACTTTGCGCCTTTCGTAAATATTCTCGAAACCATGATAGCTGTACTGGCTCGTGCAATGTTATATCAGCCACATCAGGCAGACTGATGCATGAATTGTAGTGACAGGTCTGCTCGCCAATCAGCATGATCGGAACAGTGGGCGCTTCAATGCGAAGGATGCTCAGATCGTCAACGATATCTCCGATTTTGAAGTTAGGACTATGGTAGACGATGAGCGCGCACCAGCCTTTTGGGTTATGCGAAACGGTTGCGAGTGCAGCATCCAGATCATCGCATAGGTCAACTGCAGCCTCACAGGCTTCCAGATGTTTGGCAACGGCCAACACTTTTTCACAAGTGACGGTGCCAACGATCATAATTCTTTCTGTACGAGTTATCGCGCTGCTTGGCGAAAACTGAATCCAATAATTGCGATGATTAATGTCTTCCGAAGGATTGCCGCATTCTCCACCATACATGGGGCGCGACATATCGTTACTCAAGTAACCGGGCTTTGGCTTGAAAGGCTGATGCCAGTAATGAGACTTAGAGCGAAAGCTCTGTATTTGTCGTCTCACTAGGTTAATCAACGGTATCTGCATTGCGCTCGCTTGATCCTATGTCTAGTTGGATTTGGCGGCAACATGGCCTTCGATATTTGCTCCAGGCTCAATCACCAGCTTTTGCGCGACAATATCGGCTGTCACTTGTGCGGATGTCTTCAGGGCCACAAAAATAGCCGAGATTGTGCCTTCAAGACTACCCTCAACTGTCACACTACGGGCGCGGACATTGCCCTTGATCCTGCCAGTCCTGGCGAGAACTAATGTGTCCACGGTCAGATCGCCTTCAAATATACCACCGAAGTCGACAGCACCGTCACTTGTCCATTCACCCTTTATGGTGATGCCTTCGTGCAGCACTGACCGGCGGCTAGTCCGGCCCGCTTCCTCCGCACCGGATGGCAGGGAAGATGAGGTTCTGAAGTTTTTTTGTGATTTAGCGAACATGGGTCAGTGCTTTCTGCAAGTTTTTGGCTTTTAACTGGCATTAACGACCAGCGGTAAATGTGAAGAACCGATAACCGCGCATCGATGACAGATTTGAGGCGTGACTGCACCGCGTTCCGATTACAGGTGCAATCCAGTTACCGACAACACGGTCCAATCAGCGAAAAAAGAAACTCACGATGGCACGAGCACAGTGTGCACGGGCGAAGATGGCGCGGGGGTTCGAGACAACTTACCTGCCACGTCCACCTGTTGGGATATCGGGACCACAGGGCACTAGACCACTTTCGACTGTAAGGCTGCACTGGCGGCAGATCCCGGACGCATGTGTGCGGTGGTGTCTACAAATATTTTAACAGGGTATTGAGGAAACAACGTTGTTCCTCTTGCCGCATCACAAAGGTGCGCGTCGCCTGCTATACTGGATTGCCCAAACGCAGGACCTTGCTTCTATCCTGGTCTACCTCAGCCCAGCTGCTGATGGTCAGCGGCGTAGTGAGTCTTTCGCTGAGCCGCGCTAGTGCTGTATTCGCCGCGTACAGGCTCTGCTACATGCGATCCGCCCGCTGTTTGGTCTGCTGAAGATGATGTTGCATTTCGCCCAAGCGATCCCGGAGCAGGACTCGCTGGATATTTTACCACTTCCAGAGCCACAGAAGCTTCCAGGAGTAGGCGTTGCATGTCAGACAAAATGGTCCCTCCTATTTCAGGCTTACGTCAGTGCCTTTCAAAAAAACCCCGCCACGCACGGGGCGTAGCGAGGCATTCCGGTCGTGAGTGAGTTACGAGGCACCTCTGGATTGCCTCAAAATCTAATCTGAACGCGGATGAGTCAATAATTCTAATGATTTTCTGACGCGCAGAAGATGATGATTGCAGCAAAAGTACGATTCCAACAGGCCTGTGGATAGGACATCCGAGAGCGACAAGGGTCCCATGCTTGATCTGTTCCTTGGCACCCCCCATGGCAGCAGCGTCTTGAAAAGCTTGGACGGCGGCATGTCCGCCGCTGTCCGCCGCCTCCGGCACTGCCGACAAACCATCCTTGCTATTACCGGCCTCACACAGTTGCCAGAGTGGATTGCTCAGCCATCGTGTCAGCGTCGATAACCCGATGCCCAGATCCTCAGCAATCTCCCGCTGTGTCCTGCCTCTCGTCAGCGACAGTCGCACCGCTTCACGCCGAAATTCCGGCGTCCGCCTGTTTCCGTTTCTCATAGAACACCTCCTGGTTCGTCAGATGATGCTCTCCACATTTTCCGAGCAAGTCCACTTCTACACCGAGCCTGTAATGCAGACACACGAATATGTTCTGGGCCCATAAAGCCCAATTGCTTTCCTATCAGTCTTCGCGACAGGGCAACTGCGTGAGAGACGGGAAGTCGATTTCAGTTTTATCGATATCGCAGAGATCCGGGTAAACCTTTGAGACGCGCTGTGGGCCATGCACGTCCCAGCGGATTGCCAGCGAACCTGTGTTCCAACGATACACCCACCCGACAATGGTTTCTTCATCGGTTGCAATCAAATAGGCGATCGCGACAGCTTCGACATCATCTTCATTCACTGTTTGGTAACTTCCTGCAATTTGGCGTGGCGGGTCGTAGCTTAGGCTTCCAAGGCGTTTGCTGCAGGCGCATGCCGGTTTTCGTCAGTATCGGTTAACTGTTCTTCTTCGCTGCATCGATATCCACGCTGGGAGATGTCAGCTCCCGTGTTCTCGATTGATGAAGTGGCTCAAATCCTGTGGTCGGGCTCCGTGGCGGCTTCAACGATCGCCAAAACCTCAAACGGGTCAAAGCCGATGGCGCGGGCGAGGACGACCAGTTCGACGACATCGACTCGGCGCTGGCCACTTTCAATGCGCGCCACGAGGGATTGATGGCACTTGAGCCTGTCCGCCAAGTCTTTCTGACCGAGACCCGCCTTGATGCGGGCGTCGACCAATATTTGACAGAGTGCCATCTGTCCCGTGCTTCTGATTGTCTTTGCCACGCGTCACATACCTTTTGCGACGTCGCTAGCGGATGAAATCTATTATCTAAAAATTGGATACTTGAGGATGTTTTCGGATTCGTGTTTTCGTGAGCTGCCAGTTTCGTGTATATTACGCGGCTCATCAGTCCCCCACCAACTGTAGGAACCGGCCGTAGTCATCGCTGACTTCGCGGGCTTCTTCAAAAGCGCGGCCGCGCTCGCCGTCGAGGCACCGAAAGTAACTCTGGATATCCTGAATGTAGTCTTCGAAATCTTGCCGGATAATATCCCTGTAATCCCGTGCGGTCAGAGAATCATGTGGCACGAAGGGACGGGCCGGCGCGAAGCAGGATTCCGCGAAACCCGGTCCAGGGACGCTGGACAGAAAGACCATAGCTTGTAGTGAAATCAAGCATTTCAACCTTGGGTTTCTCAAACCTGTTATCTCCTTGATCGCGGACATTGCCCGTGACTAGTGTCTGCGTAACCAAACTACAGCTGACGCACGATATTACATCTTGCGGTTGATATTATACTATCGTAACTCTGGGCTTCAAGTGGGAATGCCTGGGGTCGCGCCATTGAAGAAAGCGTGAGCCGGGCCATGAACTGGGACATCGAAGCACCAAATGTGGTTACGGAAGCCAGGTTCCGCGAGCTCGTGGAAAGCGGCTATAGCGCAGAAATCCTGTGCCAGAAGTCGGCACATAAAAAAGGCCCCAGCTATTACGGGGTCTGGATCATGCGTGTGGTCTCTGACGACGGGGTGGAAAAGCTCCTCGTCACCGCCCGCACGCGGACGACCTACAACGATATCAAGATCCGCGAGTTCAAGACGATCTCCGGCGTGGTGTCTTTCTTCATTGGACTTGGCTTTGCGCATGTCGACCTGCCGCTTGAAGCGGGGACAAGCCGGAGTCACAAGCTCGCACCATCAGACAAGGACGCTGGCAGCTAACCTCGTCTGTCTCTGGCTGGTCGCCGCGCCAGCCTCAGCTCAAATGGTCCTGGTCATGGAGAGCGACGGCTCTCTAACCCCGTCGTGGTCTCAGAGCGGTTTTGCCCGGAACTATAATGACGGCGTTGGTCAGGGATCGGCGTCCGATGGTTTGGCCATTCTTGGTGAGATTGAAGCGGCTTCCGAACCTGACGCGCTGAGGTTTGCGGCACTGGCCCAGCCAGCACCCCTGCCCCGCGCAGACGTTCTCTTGGGCATCGAGGCAACGGCCCTGCGCTATGCAGGCCATGACGCGCGCGAGCGCTGAGCTGCGCAGGGGCTGGTTGTCGATCTCCGTGCCGATTTGCGCCAGCGCAGAGACGAGATCAGCGTCGGAGATTGAGAGAGCCGGGTTTGCCGGTTTGGGCCTAGACATGGGGATTTTCCTTTGGATCAGGGTCTGAATTCCAAAGGACAAAAAGCCCGCTCTACACTTTGAAGGCGTAGAGCGGGCAATTTCTTAGCGGGGGGCCTGCACGCCGATCATGGCCACTGCTGTGCAGCATGAAGTACGCGCAAAATGGTCACCATCTTAGGGCTTTCAGCATAAACCACGATGTAGTTTGGCCGAACAACCATCTCCCGGGTCCCATCGACACGGCCCGCGCGGTACATTTGAGGGCGTTCTGGAAGGAGGGACGTCTTGTGTTCGATCTCATCTTTGAGAACTTGGGCGGCATCCGGGTTGTCGTCAGAGATGTAGTCAATGATTGCTAGCAAGTCGGCGATGGCCGTGGCTTTCCATTCAAGATCGGGCCCATCAAGATTTGGCAAGGCGCTTCCCGTCAATCAATGCTTGGGCGTCTTGCATCGCCTTGGCATGGGGCGTTGTAGGACTTGGATCGTCCAGCGCTTCCTGTACCTTCGTCCGGAACCAGGCGTCATAGGCATCCGGATCAGCGGTCAATCCGGCAGGCAATCCGCCTTCTGCGGCCACGCGGGTCAGAAGAATACGCACCGCATCGGAGAGCGTCAGACCGACGCCCGCAAGTGCGTCCGAAGCCTGTGCTTTCAGCTGATCGTCAACACGAACGTGAAGCATGGATGTTTGGGCAGGCATGAATGGTCCCCCTATCGTTCACATTGATGTATCTCATTTGAGATACGATTTCAAGTCGGCGGCATGTGCGCGCGTGGTCCCGTGGTGTTGTCTCAGCGGGAAACTCAGCCACTCTGCCCCGCCAGAAACTCCGCCAGCACAGGACTGGCCGCCCCCTTCGCGGAACTGAGCAGCTCCGAGCCCGCAAGCGAGGCCCTTGAGAGCCGCACGAGCCCGCCGGTTTCCTCGATGCGGTAGCAGCGGCGTTTTTGCCGCCCGCACCTGTAGTGGGTTGCGGTGATGATCTGGCAGGTGCTGCCATCGGTGAGTGTCACAGGGGTGGCGAGCCTGATCTTGTCGCCTTCCTCGTAGTCAGGGATCGCAGCCCAATCCCGGCAGCGCTGACGCCAGGCATGGGCGTAGCTGCCTTCGTCTTTCAGGTTGGAGAGAAGCTCGATCAGCCCAAGGGGAGCACGAGACTCGTTCGGGCCAGCGCTTTCCTCCATGTCCTTGTAGCCCCAGCAGCCGTCATCGTATCGGGTGAGGAAGACAGCCCCGAAAGTGATGGAGCCATCGGCATCGGTCACATAGGTCGTGTCCTCGACCGGCGAGCCATCGATACTTGTGACCTTTGCCGCCGCGTACCAGGTCGAACCTACTTTGCAGGCTTTGACCAGTTCAGTTTTGCGCGTGTCGCCATGAGAGGTGCAGAGCCGGGTAATTTCCGCTTTCTCTTCCGCATAAGTCTGGACGCGGAGATCGGTGTAAAAGAGCCAACCCATCACGCCACCCTCCGGTCATCGATTTCCATCAGCGCATCAAGCGGCACGCGGTAGGGCTGCATGGCGTCAAAATCCTCGCAATTGCCGCGGTTCTGCACGATCGCGAAGGTATCGCAGGCATCCTTGAGGATAACCCGGAAGGTGCCGCCAAGACCTGAAGGCACCTCGTAGGTTCCACCGATGAGATAGTCCGACGCCCGGCGCACGAAGACGCGGATGCTGTGGCCATCGGTGGCGAGCCGGATGGCCCCCCGACCCCGGTCGATGAGCACCTGAACATCATCGAGGATGTCGGTGTAGAACTGGCCAGTCAGATCGCGAAACGCCATGCGGCGCTGCGCCATCCAGTCTGTATCGCGAAACGGGTTCATGCCATCGGCAAAGGCGAAGGAGGGATCGGCCTGCTCGGTGGTGACGATGCGGGTGGTCGTGCCGTCGATGCCGTTCGAGCGCAGATGCACACCATTGCCGACGATGAGGATCAGGGCGGGCCTGTCCACGGGCCCGTTCCAGTTGGGCAGGAAGGTCTTGCAGGCGCGCGCATGGGCGATCTGTGCCGCAACGGCGGAGGCAGAAAACTTGAGAATAGCCATGGGGATGTCTTTCGGTTGAGTGTGGGAGGATCGACCCGCGCGGGCGGCGTGGTGGCCACAAAAACCGACTGTTAATCCGTGAAGCCAACATTAGCCCCGCCACAGAAAGTTGGTGAAGAGGGCTCTGACTTGCCGTTCTCCGCTTCGCGGCAATGGGATAGTCAGGCGGCCTCGGCGCGGCCCCCTGCCCTACCCGCCTCAGATTTGGCGATCAGGTAGCCGCAGGCGCGCTGCGCATCCGCGGCGTGCCGGAAGATCGCGCCCTTGTCGGAGCGAAGGACGCGTAACCAGTTGTGGAGGTAGGCGGCATTCATCTCGAGCGTATGCGCGGTGAAGCCGAGCGTTTGCCCCAGGAACACCGAGGTCAGTTCCGCGACGATCTCCTCGCGCGCGTAGGAGGTATTGCCGAACTTCGATAGCCCGAAATCGCGGTTCAGTCGATGTGGGGCTTTCGTGGCATGGGCCAGCTCATGCGCCCAGACCCCGTAGAAATTGCGCGGATCCTGAAACCGCGTAATCGATGGCATGTAGACCTTGTCCACGGGCGGCAGGTAGTAGGCTTCCGTCCCTGTGAACACGGTCGTGATGTCGATGGCGTCGAAAAACGCCTGCATCTGCGGGATGGGCTCGAACGGCGGATGCTCGGGCGCGGGCTCAGGGTCGGGGTAGAAGCTGTCGGGCAGGCCATCGATCTGACAGGCATTGAACACGCGGTAGGATTTCTGAAAGCGGAAGATCCGGGCTTCCTCGGAGTGATCATCGCCGTCGCTACGATCGTCCTCGCCGCCCGCGTCTTTCCGACTTTGGCCATAATACACCACGACGGAGGACTTCTCGCCCTTGCGCACCTTTGCGCCGAGGGCATTCGCCTGCGGAATGGTCATCCAGAAGGGCGAGGTATGGCCTACCATCGCCGTGCGCATGGTCAGCAGGAAGTTGTTCACCCCTTGGTAGGGTTCACCACCCACGCGCAGGGGACGAGAGCTGCCACCTGCGGTCCAGGGCTTGCGCCACGGCAGGACGCCGCGCTCGATGATGCGGATGATTTCGTTTGTGATGACCTCGGAGGCATCGAATTTGGGCGTGCGGGATCGGGCCATGGCTGGCCTCCTTTCGAGTGTTGGGGAGAGAGAGTGGGGATCAGGTCGACTGACATGTGCGCGGATCGTTGGTGATCCTGGCTCCGAGGGCTTCGACCATGTCGACGTAGGTGGTCAGTGAGACGGAACTGCCGGGACCGAAAGGGTCAGGATCGACCGATCCGTCCCGCGCCACCCGCGGCAGGTTTGCGAAGGCGATGACATCGGTGACGGGTCGGATATCGATGAACGGGGTCCCTCGTGCGACCGCAAGAGTGGCCAAGGGAAATCGCTCGATCGGCGCAAAGGTCGACACGGTGGTCCAACCCAGATGGATGAATGTCCCGCCCTCTCCGCAGATCACATGCGCGTTTGGCAATGACGCCGCCTGCTTCAGATAGCTGAGATCACGCAAGACAGTCTCGCGCTCGAGCCGTTGTGCCTGCCCCGTCTGGCCGGCACGGTGCAGCTCCTTGTTTCGCCACCACGAGGCAGCGGTCGCGCGCAACACGCGAAAGACACCTGTTTGCATGGGAATGCCCTTCATCAGGAAAGACAGACCGGAATCCGGCCCGGACCCATCTGAGGGACCCCAAAGGCCCTCATCCGTCAGTCACAAAACCCGAAGGACACTTTCACTCTTTAGGGATCTGATGCCGGAGAGTGCTGAATCTCAAGCTTGCGAAAACCCAAGATCCCTCACCATTCAGGATCAGGCCCGGACACCCTCTTTCGGGCACCCTCAGGCCTGACCTTCCCCGGCCCTCCTCTTCCTCTCAAAGCCCGTGATTTGCGCAGGTAGGTTGTTTTTGTTCCTGTTATGTTCTATTGTCGAGAACAACGCTGAGAAGGGAGACCCCGGATGGAAAGCACCACTTACGCCCTGCCCGCGACGCCAAAGCAGATCGCCTATGCGCGCGCGCTGGCCCTGCGCAACCAGACGCTTCTGCCCTGGGAGGTTCAGCAAGATCGGCGGTCGCTCAGCGCCTGGATCGACGCACAAGCCAAGCTGAACCCGGGCGCGCAGGACAGCCGCCCGACATCAAAGCAGGTTGCCTTCGCCGAGCGCCTTGCCCGCATCAAACGCCGCGCTGTGCCGGATGAGTGTTTCCGCGACAAGGGGCTGATGTCGAAATGGATCGACGGGAACAAGTGAACCGGGGCAAACCCTGCGGTGATCGAGACTACTTCAGGCGATCGACAACGGATGCCCCGCCCGACCTGGCAAGCGCGATCAGGCTGGATTGGATCTTCGATGTGAAGACGGAACTGAACGTGCCGATGGGCGTGCGGTCCTCCCAGACATAGGACCGTTCCAGAATATCGGTGTTGATCTCGTCCAGCATAACCCATTTGCGAACATGGGTTTCCAACCCCACGCGCTGCGACTCGATCTGTGGCACCTCGATGAACTTGCGCGAGGGCAAGGGCGGCTGCGTCGTGATCGGCAGGATGAACACCACGGTCTCGCCATCGGACTTGGCGACAGTGACGGCGATACAGACAGGCCGCGTCTTGCGGCCCTCGGTCTCGCCCGCCATCTGTTCGCGTTTCCAAAGGAACGGATAGCGGAAAACCTCTCCTGCGGCAGGCTTAGTCATCCGCCCGCGTCAAGTCCCGCTCGAGCCCTTCTATCATCAGTGCCTTGAGATCCTCGGGCATCTCGTCGACCATGTGAGCCTGCTGCGTGGCCCCTCGCGCGAGGCTCTGATACTGGTCCATGCTCATCAGAACGAATTTCGGCTTGCGGTGCTTGGTGATCGCAATCGGCGACCGAATGGCCGCTTCGAACAGGTCACTTGTGTGCCGCGTCAGATCGGCCGCCTTGAACTCGGGAAGGTCATGCATGATCGGAGTCTCCATTTGTGCAGAATATACATACATTCTGGATATTCTGCAAGAGATGGGTTGAGCCCTCCGATGTGTCATCCGAACCGCCGCCCGGTCACAGTGTAGGTGTACTCATAGGAGGTGATGTCGTTCTCGATGAACTTGTCCGAGGTCAGGTGGTCGTAGCGGCGATAGACTGCCAGCGCGCCTTAGCGGTCAAACATGACGTTGGCCCCTGCCCGCCCGATGTTTATCGGATTGAAGGCTAAGGGCCGGATCTCGATCTTTTGGATATCTGCTTCCAACACGCCAAGCTGCGTATCGATCTTAGGGGGTTCATCTTGTCTAGCGTACTCTTTTTCAAACGCATGATCCTCGGTGAGTAGTTTGGTATGGGTCGCTTCTTCATCCGTCACCAGCCAATCGAGCAGCATTGTGCCACCCTCAGCGTTATAAGCATTAACACAGACAAACATGGCGGTAAGGTTGGCAACCCGGGCCGAGGCGTCTGTGAACATCTAGCAAACCTGGAATGGCTTCTTGTTCCATGATAAGTTGATCACATTCCAGACCTGCACCTGACGCGGATGATCTGGGTTCACCTTCAAACCAACATTCTTCTTCTTGATGATCGTATGGTTTGAAGTGTGCCGCAATTGTCTCTTGGTCTTCGATGGCTATGCAGACTCACCAGCCGGTCGAGTTTATGTGGCAAGAGCATCAGTTTCCTTGCCTCATCATAGCGTCAAGGTAGGCGTTGTTGTTTTTCACCTGTCCTGTGCTGGCTCTCAAAATTAATTCGTCGAGTGCAATAAGGAGCTGCCCTGGACCTCGTTCTCTAAGGTGTTTCATGATCCTGCCTTGTTCTATTCTTAGCAATTTTCCGACATCGGCCAATATTTCGAGAACTGATTGATGATCTCTTGGTTCATGCGGGAAGAAGTCCGATACGTTTTTCAGGTCCGTCCAAGCCATAAATGTTGGATCTCGGCGTTCCTGAAAACCAGATGTGCTGTGCGCATCTGCTCTATTCCTTTTTATATTCAATCTTGTGGGTTCTACGTGCCGGACATTTTGTCCGTCGTCGCCGGACATTTGGTCGGGCATTGTTTCCTGAGAGTCATGGTTTCCGGCCGGAAACTCTCTGATGGTCGCTCCGACCAACTCTGCCAGCCTCTTGATAAGCTCTATGATTTCGTCGGCTTTGAGAGTTGCACGGCGTAGGATGTTTCGTACGTTCTGAAGAAATGAGACGGTCTCAGCATCCTTTGCTTGGCGCAAAGCCTCGACACGAAGAGCCAGTGCCTCCGCCTTGAGTGACCGTAGCGTTTCCTGATGGTCCACAAGCTGTTCTGCGTGTTCGGTGAGCTCTCTTTCCCGATCATACATTGGCTGCAGATCGAAGCCAAAGGCATCTCTGATCAATCCACCGTAGCGAAGAGGGAACCGTTTGCGGGTTGCGCTATCCCTGCGCTGGATCAGCCCGGTATCCACGAGGTGTCCAATACACCGTCGAACCGTTCGCTCGTTAAGGCCGTTCGTTCTCTCAGACAATGATGCGTTTGAGGGAAAGACGATAGTCATTGGAGCTGTTTGTCCAGCCTTCTTCGGCATGAAGCTGATCAAGGCCTGCAGTGTTACCAGGTCATTTGGAGTCAGACCGAGTTCTTTGCGAAGCGCTCGGATCGGCTCGATGACCCTGTACGGGTTCGTACCGGGTACAGAAGATCGTTCCGCCAAGGCGGGTGTGTGAGAAAATACCTGTCTCATGATGATTTCGGCTGAAAAAGCTTCCCCGTTCACCGCGAACGGTGTTGAAAACGATTCGGCTTCGGGGTATCAATCAGGTGTCTAAGCTAATCGAGGCCCTTCGGAAGCACTGCTTTCGGGGGGTCTTTCCTTTTCTGGCCTGTCCTCCTTTCTGCTCAGTTTTCGTTATCGTCTATGTCAGGACCATCAAGATCCTGATCCCTGCCGGAGACTGGGTTACCTATGGGTTCCATTTTCTCTGGGGTAATGATCTGCCCTGGGCCAGCGGCCTTCGCGTTCGCCAACGCGAGAAGAGCGGCCTCTGGATTCTCAGAGATCCATTTATGAAGCCCGTCATCTCCGTTCTTGACGGTGATAATCACGTTTCTTTTGGTGACCTTCACCATCCCGAGTTTTGTCTTGATTGCCGATGGGGCAGGGGGCTTGTGCTGTTTCAGGAGCCCTTCGAAGATCGCAAAGCGTTCGTCGGAGGTCTTGCCTGAACCTCTGGATTCCATGAGAGCATCATGGAATTCTCGGTTTCCGGCCGGAAACCCTTCATCTCCAGAGAAGCCAAGGCTCTCATAAGACTTTGCGGCAGCATACCAACGATCCCGTCCAACCCCGGGTGCCGCCCCGATCTTTTGGATGAGTTCAGTCGGAATACAGGAAGTGACTTGTTTCATGCGAGCAAGTCCCGTGAGCTTTTCACCGGCTTTCCTGGCTTTCTGATCGATGTTGAGGGCGTCACAGACCAGTCCCTCATCCTTGCCGGACTCGATGAGAGAACGTGCAAACAGGGCTTTCTCGATCCAGCTGAGGTCTTTTCGGAAGCTGTTCTCTTGGCCTTGTGCAAGAATCGCTTGATCCTCATCCAAGCCTCTGATGAGAGCCTTTGCGGGCTTGCCAATAAGTCGAAGGGCCGCTAATCGCCTGCGCCCATAGATGATCCTGTACCGCCCCCCTTCGGGGCTCAGAAGTATCGGGATAAGCTGTCCCTGCTTGTCAATGCTTTCAGCCAGTTCCCTGATGTCATCTTCGTCATCCAGGGCCAGACGATCCTGGAACTCGGAATCATCAATAAGGTCGGTACTGATTTCTTGAATTGAAGATTGTGCCGCATCCTGAAGAGAACGGGCCATTCCCGAAAGGGCAGGGGCTCGTGACTGGGTTCGAGTCGGAGAAATCGACGAGCTCTGCTGCTTTTCTTCATCCTCGGGAATGTCGAATGTGACTTTGCGGGCCATTACTTACGCCCCCATGCCGTCTTGATGAGCCCTTCGACCTCCGCCACAACCCCGTTGATGGACTCGATAGCCCGATCGTACGTCTGGCGATGAAAATCCGTTCTGGCGATCTCGAACAGTGTCTGTTGCGTAAGCCCAGCGTCAGAGACTGCGGAGGATTTCAGGAAAGGCTGAGTAAGAACGTCATCCGTGAACATGGTCCGCAGGAATGCCGCCATTTGGGTTTGGGGGCCGTCATTGGGCTCGAAACGAGTGATTAGAAATCTCATGAAGTCCCAGTCAGGCGATGCGCCCACATCAGCAATTGTTGCCATGAGGCTGGATGTGAGCTGCAGGAATTGGGCCATCGAGGCGACGTCAAGCATGCTTGGAATGACAGTGACGACTAGGGATGTCGACGCTACCAAAGCCGATAGTGTGGTAAACCCGAGTTGCGGTGGGCAGTCGATGACGACAATGTCGTAGTCTGTTTCGACTTCATTAATGCAAAGGGCAAGCCGCTGATAAAACGGCGGCCTGATATTGTTTCGAAGGGCGTGAGCGGTTTCGGTCTCGAACTCAGAGAGCAACAAGCCGGCCGCGGCTAGATCGAGGTTGTGGAAATACGTTTTGCGCACAACGTCTCTAAATGGGATAGGGTCCTCGTACCGAAGGGCATCGTATACCGTTCCGGCCTCAGGGAAGTCGATTTCCGGCCGGAAACCGAACATGGTGGTCATTGAGGCTTGTGGGTCGAGATCGATTGCCAGAACTCGATAACCATCAAGGGCAAGCTTTTGGGCCAGATGGATCGCCGTTGTCGTCTTCCCAGCGCCCCCTTTGAAGTTGGCGATCGAAATGATCTGGATATGCTCCCCATCCCGACGACGAGGAACGATATGCTGGAACTTGGTGCTTGACCGGGCTATTTCGTGGCGCGCTATATCGATTTGCTCTGCAGTGTAGAACCTGCGGCCGCGGGCGTCTGTCTCGATATCACCGAGATCGAGTTTGTCCTCGAAAAACATCTTCCGCAAAAAATCTTGGCTTACCCCGAGGATCTGGGCAACTTCCGTGGATGAGAAGCGTCTGAGAGCCTTTCGTTCATCAGGTAGAAACGACTTGCGCATATTCACATCAAGCGATTTGCTTAGACGTGTCGCCATCGTTTGGATCTTTTGATCCATTCTGATCCGCTGCTCGTTCATGCCCGTCCCGCCGCCCGTCTTCCGGGGCTATCTTGAGAAGGAACGCAAAACCGCCGGAAACTGATGGTTAGCGTTCTTCCGCAAAAATGTCAGGAAAGCGTTTGACAGGCAAGGATTTTTTCAATTGGCGGGCCGGTATCCTGTGAAATCTTTTATTTACAATGACTTACTGTATTTCGCGGATCCAGCGCGTCAAGTGCTTGTGTCGCTGCCATCTCTTAAACGCAAGATGTACCCGATTCACATAGGCGGTTTTGCTTCCAAAGAACGAATCTGAGTCTCTTAAATCATTCCCAGACTCTCGGCTCGCTCCAACAGCATCTTGACCGATGATGGCTGCCATCTCGTTCGGCCACGGGGCGTGCGTTCGCGCATAGATTCCAGCCGTTCACAGATCGCTTGAAGCGTGATGTCAGGATCTGCGCCCTTGATGCCAGCAATAATGGCGGGCAGGCGGTCTTCGGTTTCGCGGCGCCCGGCGCGGGCCAGCACCTCGGTAGGCAGGAAGCCGTCGCGGACATAGGCCTTCACAGCGCGCAGCAGGCGGCTTTGCGTCCACTGGCGTTCGCGGGGCAGGGGGCCATTGACGATCCGCAGCACGTCCTCCCAAGCCATGTCGGGTCGCAAGCGGCGCACATGGGGCACCCAGTCCTGTGCCGTCTCGTTCAACCGCTCCATGTAGCCGTCCTGTCGCGCAAGCCGCACCTTGCGAAGAGCAGCAGGGTCTTTGGCCCGCAGTCCAGGGTTGCCGCCCACGCGGCCCTTGGTGCGCGCAGAGGCCAGCCCCGCCTTGGTGCGTTCCCGGATCAGGGCGCGCTCGAACTCCGCCGTGGCGCCGAGGACCTGCAGGGTGAACTTGCCCTGCGGGGAGGACGTATCGATCGGATCGGTCAGCGAGCGGAAGAAGGCTCCCTTCGCCTCCAGCCGCTCGATCACCTCCAGCAGATGCGACAGAGATCGCGCGAGGCGGTCGATCCGCACGACGACCAGAGTGTCGCCTTTGCCGATGCGTTCCGATGAAGCAGGGACGTATCGTTTGGATCTACGTCGATCTGTTTATTCGCAGTTTTGTGGGTAGTAAGCTTGGCTACCTGCGCGTGGAGCATATCGCAACTGGCGGCACGTCGGGTTTAGCAACGGTCAGGCGCTGTTGCTGGAATCGGCGTTATACATAACATCCCCGCTATCAGCGCCGACAGGACCGGTTCCGGGTGAACTTGGCCGAGGCTGTGGGATTGTGACGGTCAACCGTCGAGCAGATAGGCCGTGAGGTTCCGATGGGCATGCAATATGCGGATGATCTCAACCCCCTGCCCTTCCACACGGTAGATCACCAGATGCGCTCCGCTGGGATGAATACGTATCGGGGGTGTAAACTCGCTTCGCTCACGCGCCATCTCTGGAAAGTCAGCGAGCAGGTCGAAGAGCGCAAATAGACTATCCGCATAGTGATCTGCTTGCTCAATGCCCCAGTTGTCTGCGCCGTAGTGCCAGATGTCGGATAGATCCGTTTCAGCGATGGGTCGAATGACCCAACGGCTAATCTCCGGCATATTTGACGCGCATCCGGGACTTGAACGTGCTGCGATCAAGCGGAGCCGCGAGCCCGCTTGCGAGGCCCGCGTCAACAGCGGATTGGATTTCAGCAATGGCCTCACGACGGGCCCGATCACGCCGGATCAGGTCGCGCACGTAGTCGCTGGAATTGGCATACCGTCCTGTTTTTGCCTGTTCTTCGACCCAGCTCTTCATTGGGTCCGGCAAAGAAATATTCATCGTGCCCATTCTGATCTCCTTCGAAACAAAATTTATGGCAAAGTTTGCCATCATTCAAGGGCGGCTCATACACCTAGCACCAATCGGTCGTTTAGTAACGATACATAAAACTGCAAAAAGACTGTTTTGATGCCCCTGATAGGTTACGCTCGGGTCTCGACCGAGGATCTCCGACGCGCGTTTGCCGTCCCGGGAGGTGCCGACGAAGATCGGCCCGAAGTTGATCTTGGCAAAGTGCAGCCACTGTGACAGCGCGTGAACCGGGCAGGTCTGGTTGCTGGAACCGCGCCCGATCTCAACCTCGCGCCAGCCAGTCTTGGCATTGAGGGTGAGCAGGGCACCTTTATCGAATATTTGGATCCAGCCGCCAGAGTCCGGAGTGTCGTCCTTGTGGACGTCGAGGCTGACGATCTCGCTCCGCCGCAGGCCGCCGGCAAAACCGATCAGCAGGATCGCCCGATCCCGTAACCCGCGCAGGTCGAAAGGAAGGGTGGCCGCCATCGCAAGGATATCGTCGGCCAGTATTGCCTCCTTCTGCACCGGCGGGCGTGCGTGCTTGCGTTTGATGCCTGCCAGCACAGTATTGATGTGACGGTTCTTGCGATCAAGCGCAAAGCCCCGTTGTGCGTAGTTCCACGCCAGGCCCGAAAGCCGGCGTTCAATAGTGGACACTGAAAGGGCAGGGGAGGGGCCCGACCCTGCGGCCAGGTCGGCGAGGTAGAGCCCGATGATTTCGGGCGAGGGCGGCAGCGGCTCCATGCCCTTCATCCGGCACCAGCGCGCAAAATGTGCCCAGTCCTTCGCATAGGCCTTGAGCGTATTGTCCGAGGCCGCGGCGCGGGCATAGTCCCGGGCGGTGTCGACCAGCCGGTCAAGCGTGCCGGAACCTGCCACAAAGGAAGGAAGTGACAAGGCCTCGCTGCCGGGATGATCTCTCTCGTCGTCCCCGTTGAGCGAAGAGCCGATTGGCATTGCTGAGCTGGATTTCTCGTGGTTTTTTGACATGTCGCTGAGCATATCTTCTGATGTCCGATAATGCAAATTTATTGGACATCAAAATGTGTGGCAAGATGGGGCGGTTTTGCACTAATTTACAGACAAAAGCGCCGCCATCAGATAGTCTTCGGGAATGACATTTGTCCGCGACACCCGCAGTCGCGTTCTGAACAGCGCATTCCGAATGCCATCCTGGATCACCCAGGGGCGGATTGAAGCCGTTGAAGGTGAAGCTTTTTTATCTGGAGCGGCGCTTCACCAACTGCATATGGTTTTGTCGCGAAGCGACATCCCCCAAGCCTTGCTGCGCGAACGGCTGGTGCTGCGCGCAGCTGAGGCATGTATATCCTTCGCAGGCCGTCCGGAACGGACAGCAGAATTACGCGACGCCGTGCATCTGATGCGCCCCGGTGACCTGCCCGGTCCTGCAGGAGAAACCTATCTGTCATGGCTGCGCGCGGTGGAGCGGCCGGTTTCGGTCAAATCTCTAGGCCGGGCTTTACCCGGCTTTGCCACTGAACAGATCGGTGCCTGGCTGGATGCCGGTCACGGCGCGCCCATTTGCCAGATATCGGGTGTGTTGGAGGCGGTGCTGACCGCCATGCCGCGCCACGAAGTGCCTGCGCTGATGCTGGCCGATGCGGTTTTGGCGCGGAGGTTGGGCTGGGACCATGTGGTGCCTTTGCTGGCCGCAGGGTTGAAACGCGCGGATCTGCGCAAACGGGGTGATGATCTGCGGTCTGCCCGCCATCGTGCTGTTGTCATCTCGACGATCGAGGCGGTGCGTCTTGCGGCGGATCTGGCGCGCCGGGCCGATCATTTGAAATCTGTGGCCCCAAAGCTGCGCGCCAAAGGGTCAGGCGCGGCTGTTGAGATGTTCCTGATGCGCGATGCGGTGCCATCCTCGGCACTGCCCATGCCGGACTGGGCCGCACGGCGTCTTTGCGACCGGTTGGTAAGCCTTGGCGCGGTGCGCGAACTGACCGGGCGCGAGACGTTCCGGCTTTACGGACTGTGAGCATGGCGAGGGACCGATCCGCGCCTGTGTTGGACCGCGAGTTGCCCGATCTGCCGCCCGAGTTGCGCTGGCGCGAATGGATGCCCCGGATCGAAGCGGTACTTTTCGCCTCGGCCTCGCCGGTGCCGCGCGAGGATTTGGCGCGGATCGTGGGGCAGGGGGTGTCGGTCGATCTGCTGGTCGAGGACCTTGCCGCCGATCTGGAAGGCCGCTCATTCGAGGTGGCGAAGGTCGCGAGCGGGTGGATGCTCCGGACCCGCAGCGCCTATGCACCTGCGATTCGCGCTGCGGCGGATGTGGGCGGCCAAGCGCTTGACCTGAATGAATTCGACATCGCTGTTCTGGCAGCGATTGCCTATCATCAGCCCGTCACCCGTGACGGTCTCAAGGATAGAGCCCGAAATCATTGGCATGGACGACGTGCGGTCCGTTACGTTTAACCAGAGAGTGCTTTTGCCTGATCGAAAGGAGGCGCAAAGAATGTCCGGTGCCCAACGCCGGGCGGAGGCAGAGACAGACGGAAAAGGACATGAGCAGCGCGCGCTGCGGAGAACTGATCATTCTCCAGTGTCACAAGGCCAATAAGCCTGTCTGCTGCATTCTCGGATAACGAAACGCGCACGGAGCCATAGAGGCCGACCATGGCGGCTATCTTGGATCCCGGCCACCGCCAGGGATCTTGCGACACAGACAGCGGTGGCTCTTTGTGTATCAGCAAAAAAGAACGCGGGTCCCGGCGATTTCCGGTACCCGCAAGATCCAGCGGGCGTTGCCTGCGGTCCTGTTTCGCACGTTGCAGGACGCCGACAAAAAAAGAGATGCAAGTTGAACAGTGCTCATGAACTCAGTGCGAAATCGCTTTGAGCGCAGCGACGTCTGCGTGCTGCTGTAGCTAAGCTAAGGCGGAGCCATAGAACTGCGCAGGGGGGGTGACATTACCGCTTTGCAGCTACAAATATGAGTCGTACAATCAGAAACAGGAAAGTGTGTGAGGGACGGTGCCATCGCGCAATCTTCAATTTTTCTTGGACATCGTAGAGCTTGCTTGCGTGTTTCAACCCGAACTACCGGTACGCTTGCGGTAACTTGCTGGGTATGCGCCGATGATCCGGCAGTTTTGGTTCCGCCGGAAGCGGCAGCCTGAGCATAAAGATTCGTTTTCCTGCGTCTAAGAGCCGGAGAGATTGAAGACCACTCCACAAACAGCGATCCGCGTTTGGTGAATGAATAGCCTTGTGTTAACCTCAGGCTTCTAAGGGAAAGGCTGACATGCGAGTGAATTTCTTCGATCCGGATCAGCGTGCGCGCGAGAAGGAGAAATCGCGTCAGAAGGATGAGGCTGCCCTTAGCTCAAGGGAAGTGGCCCGCGAGGCGCTCCAACATGAAAACGGGGGATACGGTATGTTCCGGAGGTCGACCCTTGTTCGAAGTATAGGATCCGCCGCTCCAGCCAAGTCGTCCGCCGTGGACTGATCCAGGACGAAGCGGCAGCGACAACCATTACCGACAACCAAAACGAAGGAACAACCTAAACCAAAACACAGAACGACACGCCAACCTTAGCGGCCTCAAAACCGGCCAAGATGGCTGTCGCTCGCGGACAAAGTGGTTGACGCTCTACACGCTGCGCCGATGCCCGAATACGTGATGGTAGCCGGCAAAATCGACATGTGTCCAGATGTGCTTCCTAGTTAGCTGGTTGAATGCGTCACCGGCCCTCCTCTCCCATCGTCTGGAAGGATCACCGAAGAAATGTTCGAAAGCCTTTTCTGATGGGGGTTTCGCCGGACGCTGCTGGCCCTCGGTCCTGTCGCATATTACTTTCTAATTCATCAACGCCAAAAGGTATACGCTATGGGCACCACACCCTATTCAATTCGTCTCGACGATGACTTGAGGAAATCGCTGGAGAAAGAAGCCGAGATCGAGGACCGTCTGGCTGCGCAGCTCGCGGTGCGTGCCATACGATCGATGCTGGAAGCCAAGGCAGCCAAGCGCGCGACCATCGACTCCGCCTTTGAAGAAGCAGGTCAGGGGAAATTTATTTCTGCCGAAGCGATGAATGCCTGGATCGACTCGTGGGACAGCGAAAACGAGCTCCCCGCGCCAAAGGCTG
>Ga0075118_10001175_pt1 | contig 19584 bp, 15 predicted proteins | sample AntAceMetag02UKE_FD_69794 | JGI IMG/M metagenome (GOLD analysis project Ga0075118, IMG submission 69794) | Saline lake microbial communities from Ace Lake, Antarctica - Antarctic Ace Lake Metagenome 02UKE | ecosystem: Environmental > Aquatic > Non-marine Saline and Alkaline > Saline | place...
CCCTTCAAGGCATGCCCCAGCATGAGATTTTCAGCAGAAATTTCAGTCGCGATGCGTTGGATCAGCGCCCCAGCCCCTCCTTGAATACGTAATGCCCCCGCCATAGGAGAACGCATGGGATAGTCCTGCACGTGACCCTGCTCATCCTGCCAGAGCACCTTGCCTTTTGAAAACTGCTCGAAAGACGGAATCTCGAACTTATCGAGCAAACTCGCGATCAAGGGCTGCCCGGGCCAAAACCAAGAAGGCCCCAGATCACAAGACGCTTCCCCCTCGGTCAAAATCCGTCCACCCACGCGATCTCGAGCCTCGATCAGGCAGACCTTGAGCCCCGCATTCTGCAACTGCCAGGCCGCGGTGAGCCCACTGATTCCGCCACCAACGATTAAGAAGTCTGTTTGCAAAATAAGTTAAGTCGGGAGGGAGGACAAATAGAGCGGCCTAGCGTAGGGCAAGACCCTTCAAGTCCTGTATTGATGTGGAAATCAGGAAAGCTGGAATCCAAGCCCAAGCAACTGTCGGCGGGGTCGGCTTGATAGGACATGTTTTTCCTGATTTCCAGCTTTCCACATTAGAGATCCTAGATCTTTTTGCCCATCGCGATCGATCACGCATCACCCGGCTCGTTCCAATTCGCAAAAAGTCCGGCGTGCACCTCGGTAATCTCGCGCGACTTCATGGCCGATCCAGCTCGCCCGATAAATCGCTGCAAGGAGCGTTCATCACTTTGCAACGCTAGCTCGGCGGCATCGCGCAACGAGCAAGGATAGATCGCCGCGAGTGGTTCATAAAATCCATCGAGCCGACCCACCGCACCGATGCCCGGCGCGCAATCTGCACGCAACGTTTCGAACCACGCCGCGTTCATCTGCGGCAAGTCCACCGCGAGCACCATCAGATGTGTGGTCGCCGCGCGCGACATCGCCGACGCGATTCCCGCGAGCGGTCCGGCATCTGCGATGCTATCGCACACGACCTCGATGTCGGCCGGCACCCACGTTTGTTCAGGTCGCGCGGACAAATATCTTTGCGTCACATTCAGTTCATCCAGAAGCGCCCATTGTCGTTTCCAAAGCTCGCTTCCCTCAAAACGCAGCAATGCCTTGTCGACGCCCATGCGCACCGAGCGACCACCGGCCAATAACACTGCGCTGAAGGTAAGTGACGATTTCACCACGCTATCATTTCGCGCTTCTGGCCGTTGGCAAATCCGCAGAGCGAGTAGTGGTATAGATTGTCATTGCGAAGGAGGCGTAGCCGACTGCGGCAATCCACGAATAAGAAAGCGGGTCTAATTGGTTGATCGTGGATCGCCACGTCCGCCTTCGACGGACTCGCGATGACAAAGCAAATCCGGAGGCGCGCAAGATTGACTCACCCCCGTCGAGGCTAACACTCCCCCAACCCTTCCCGTGGCTCAGCGCGCAACCCCACCCTGTATGAAATCCAAAAATCTGACCCGTAATATTCTTATCGGCATGACCCTCGGCGCGATCGTGGGCATCATCATCAATGTCGTCGGTCCCGAAACAAAGGGGCTCAGTTTATTCGTGGAGGACCTCTTCCCGCTCATCGGCTCGATCTTCGTGCGTTCGCTTCAGTTGCTGGTCGTGCCACTTGTGCTCCTGTCGCTGATCTGTGGCACCTCCGCTCTCGACGATGTGCGCCGGTTGGGCCGCATCGGCCTCAAGACAGTCGCCTTTTACCTGGCGACCACCGCCATCGCGATCTCGATCGCCATCAGTCTGGCCGTGATTTTCAAACCCGGCAGCGGCATGCAGCTCGATTACGCGACCAACTTCGTCGCGAAAGAAAGCCCACCGCTCACGGATGTCATCCTCAACATCTTCCCGAAAAACCCCTTCGCCGCCATGGCCGAGGGCAACATGCTGCAAGTCATCGTATTTGCGATTCTCTTCGGGCTCGCAGCTACCTTGGCGGGACCTCCCGGCCGACGCGTAATCGCCCTGGCCAACGATCTCAACGATATCGTGATGAAGCTCGTGATGCTACTCTTGATGGCCGCCCCGTTCGGCGTGTTTGCACTCGTCGCCCGCACCTTCGCTCAAGAAGGATTCAGCGCGATCCTCGCCCTCAGCCAATACTTCTTCCTCGTGCTCGCCGCGTTGGCCATCCACGCGTTTGTCACCTACGGGCTGATCTTCAAAACGTTCACTGGCCTCAGCGTGAAGCAGCTCTATCGCAATCTCCGGAAAGTGCAGATCTTCGCTTTCTCGACCGCGAGCAGCAACGCCACGATCCCCATCAATTTGGAAAATGCTGAGCACCGCCTCGGCGTGAAACCCGCCGTCGCCTCATTCACAATTCCGCTCGGCGCGACCATCAACATGGATGGAACCGCCATCATGCAAGGCGTCGCCACCGTATTCATTGCCCAAGCGCTCGGCGTAGACATCGGCCTCCAAGGCTACCTCATGGTCGTGCTCACTGCGACGCTCGCTTCGATCGGCACCGCCGGCGTCCCCGGTGTCGGCCTGATCATGCTCGCGATGGTCTTCCAACAAGTCGGCCTCCCCGTCGCCGCCATCGGCGTGATCTACGGTGTGGATCGCCTCCTCGATATGGCCCGCACCGCAGTCAACGTAACCGGTGACGCCGTCGTCTCCGTGATCGTCGCCAAAAGCGAAGGCGAATTTGATCAGGAAGTCTTCGACGCGAAGAACTGATCACCTTTCATGGCAGTGCCATGCAGCCCAATTCCGGCATGAGATTCCCCACCCCCAACCTGCATGATGAAGATTACGCTGGGATGCGGGTGGCGCTCTGCCAGATCGAAACCGAGCGATGGGATCTCGACGGAAACTTCAAACGCACACTCGCCGCGCTAAGAGCCGCGAACGAAAAAGGCGCAGACCTTGCGGTCACTCCCGAGTGTGTGATTCACGGCTACGCCGAAGCGAATAGCGCAAACGACCAAGCACGTTTAAGCGAAGTCGCCGAAACCATCGATGGCCCGCGCCTTCGCAAAATCAGAGAAACCTGCGCTCGACTGAAACTGCACTGCGTCCTCGGTTTCGCCGAACTCGGTGCCGATCAGAAAATCTACAACAGCGCTGCGTTCATCGATGATCAGGGCGAGCTGCGCTTTATTTACCGCAAGGTGCATTGCCGTCCTGCTGAAAGTATCGAACACGAAGGCCTCTTCACTTCCGGATCGGAGTTCTATGTCACGCCAATCAAAGTCGGCGCACATACCTACAAACTCGGCACGATGATCTGCTTTGATCGCGAGATCCCCGAGACCACGCGATGCCTGCGCGCGCTTGGTGCCGAGCTGGTGCTCTGCCCACTCGCGGCGGATACGAATCGCTGGGATCAACTCCCTGCCGACCAAGCCGACAACGAACTCATCACCCGAGTTCGCGCCGCCGAAAACGAACAATTCATCGTCGTCGTAAACCATGCCAAACGATTCAACGGCGGCAGCTACATCATCGGCCCCGCCGGCGAAGTGATCACGCAAATGGGATCAGAACCCGGCGTAGAAGTCGTCACCCTCCCCCTCGAAATCATCGCCAAGCGATTCCACCAAAACCCGCTAGGCTGGATGGGCTGGGGCTACCGCCGCGATGAGGTTTACGATAAATACTTAAAACCTTAATCTAGATCTAGATCCCAGCATGGCCGTGCCATCCGACTTCTTCTACCATAGCATTGGTGAAGGCGGAAGGTCGCTCTTAGAGCGAAGGATGTTGCTCAGAAGGACCCTCAGCTATCAGAACCAAACGGCGCTCCAATGGATAACAAAACCGTGTTCAAGTTTTGACCATTTATGATCAGGGGGCGAGAATGCATTCCAAAGTCATTTCAGTAGTGCCATGCGGTTCCTCTAGTTAAGCGGGAGATATTTACCTAGTCTAAATAAAGGGTTCTGACTCCAATGACGAGAGCACCACTGCTTGGTCGTCTTCATTTCATTCAATGTCATCCAGCGTGTCACTGATGTGTTTCTGGTCTTGACGGTTGTGTTGCTGGTTATTTCGCGATCGTCCCATCCTCAGCTATTGGAGAACCGAAAAAAAGTTGCGTATTTTGTGAGATACCTACCTCGTAAGTTTTTAAGAAATTACTTATTTTATGCTCAAAAAATTCACCATAGCCGACTTTTGCTTCTTGGGAGCGTCATTCGCTACCATCATTGTCTCCAAGATTTTATACCTCAATGGTTATAAGGAAGATGCTATTTTCGTGGGGCTTTGGACCCCCTCTATAATGGCATTCGCAATTTATCTTAGGGTCATCGCGAGTTCAAAGTAATGCCTGCTTTTATTCCATATTTTGCGGCACTAATTTTTACCGTTTTTGGTATTGGTTTCTATTTTGCGTTACTGAATTTTAGAAAATGGAGCGACAAGGAAGAGTCTGAGTATGAAGCGCGAAACAATAAGGACCAAACACTGAAGTAGATTCGTGCCTCAACGCAGTTCCCATCTTGGCTTCTGCCATAAAGGAGTTTTGGCAAGAGTTCCGGGCCCAATCAACCCCGTCCTCTGAAAGCACGCATAGTTGAATATTGCGAGGGCGCCAGCAGATGAGCCTGCTGGCTTTTTGCTGGGGAGATATAAAAAAGAAAAGACCAAATCGTCAAAGCGACAAACTCGCCCATAAGTATCTTAAAAAATACGAAAGAAGTAGGAGTGTGCGCATTGGCTGATTAGCCCAACTTTAGGAGATTTTTTAGGGGCACCTGACCAATCTTAATCGAAGGGCGGGGTGATACATGTCACCTATCTCCCTTCTTCTAAACATGAAGCCAAAGGGAAGTTTAGAAGTCCTTCAGGACCTCCTGTGTGTCTACAGCACGTGTTGAACATTGTCCTCAAAGGGCCTTAAAGCCTGTATTGGACGCCTGTCCCTTGTGCGTTCCCTGCCCACACCTTACCTCTAGGAATGGTGCCCAAGAGGGGACTCGAACCCCTACACCTTTCGGCACGGGCTTCTGAGACCCGCGTGTCTACCAATTCCACCACCTGGGCGCGTTGGAAGGGGCAAGAGACACCGCCAACTCGAACGGCGCAAGAAAATTGATTTCCATCCGCGCCGAGTAGCGCCAAGCTACACGTCTCCATGAAAAAAGAAGCTGTGCTCTCCAAGATCCGTGACGAGAAAGTCGTCGCATTGATTCGCGCCGACAACTCCGACGGGTTACTCGACTGCGCCAAAGCTCTCGCCGATGGCGGGCTCACCAGTATCGAGCTCACGATGACGACTCCCGGTGCGATAAAGATGCTCGAAAAAGCGGCGAATGAATTGCCCGATTTCATCTTCGGTCTCGGCACCGTGCTCGACGCCGAAACCGCCCGCATGGGCATCCTCGCTGGCGCGCAATTCGTCGTCACCCCCGCGCTCCGTCCTGAAGTGATCACGATGTGCCGCCGCTACAGCATCCCGGTTTTCTGTGGTGCGTTTACGCCGACTGAAATCGTCAATGCTTGGGAAGCTGGAGCCGATGCCGCCAAAGTATTTCCCGCCGAGTTTTTCGGCCCCGCCTACATCAAATCGATCAAGGGCCCGCTGCCGCACATCGAGATCGTGCCCACCGGCGGCGTGACGGCCGACAATGTCGGCGACTTCCTCAAGGCCGGTGCGATGGCCACCGCCGCAGGCAGTTCACTCGTCAAAGCACAGGCGCTGAAGGACAAGGATTGGGCTTCGGTCACCGCGAATGCGAAAGCCTTCGTCGATGCCGTCGCCGCGATGAAGTAAACGCACGAAGATCGGGCTCGTAGAGCCCGATTTAGTATTTAGGTAGGGCGAACCGTCCCCGGTGAGCCTCCCCACTTTGCGAAGACCGGTCCTAATCGACCGGTCTTTTTTTTGCAGCTGCGACAGGCGCGAGCTAATCGAAAATCAGACGCCAGCGAAATACCGCACTTGTCCCGACTCGGGTCGCCATGATTTCCGTGCCTACGGTTCCTTCGTTCGGATAGGCCGGCACGAAGTGCTCCGGTTGGGTGCGCATTTGCATGTCCGCTTCGGGCTCGAATTCGAGGCGCGCGCGGCAACCCGGTCCTGTCAGCAAGAAAGCTTTTTTTGATAACCTTACCTTGGCGCGCGTGTGCCAGTGCCAGGTAATCGCATCGGCAGCAGACAACTCCACTTCATCAGTGCCACGTAATGATCCATCGGGAGCGATCACGAGTGAGCGGGTATGACGAATCACGCCAAGATGCGGTAAATAGGCCGACGCCAGTTCACAGCTCAGATGCACCGATCCGGCGCGTTGACGCACCTTCGGATTCGGAGGGATAAATGCTTCTTCCAAGAAATCCGGATACCACACGCAGCTATCGCCGATCTGACCGCGGTCCCCAATCGTCACGAGATTATGCAACCCGGTATCCCGACGATAAAGCGGTCCAGGACCACTCCCGACAAACGTGCCTCCACGATAAACCAACACTGCGCCGTGGCATGGATCGGAATGACCATAGCCGCCCACCTCGCCAGCAGCGCGCCGCTGACGACCAAGCGGAGCCCCACTCCGCAACGTAATCAAAGTATCCTTTCTCCGAACAAACACCTGCCCTCCATCCGCAAAGCGTTCTGCCGCATTTTTGGACGGGTGCCCCGTCAACTTTAGATCATGCCAGAGCAGTTCATAAACCCGTCGCCGGGGTGGCGCATGCCGGTGATCCGTTCCCTGGGGATGCTGAAGCAACAGTGATTCGCCTAGCTCTTGAGCCACCGCAGACTGCGTGCGTTTTCCCATGAGAAGGTGACACCAGCTATCACCGGTCACCCGATATTGCGGATCACCAAAGGTCACTCCCATCTGCGCATCCGGCGATGTCGCGGCCGCGCGAAAACGGGAGGCATTGGCAAAATATTTCGTTCCCGTCCACAGATCCTCACCCGTGCATTGGCGGAACAACTCCAACCAGCGTAGCAAAAACCCGTGTTCGTAACTCCAGAGATTAATCCCGTGCGGATAAAACCCGTCAACCGGAAGCATCGACAGCACACGTTTAAAAGCGCCGCGTAACTCCGCCGCCCAATCCGCTGATCGCGGTTCCGTTTCCCAGAAAAGAAACGCATACGCCAACAACCCCATCCCGCATCCGAGATAATGGGCCTGCGCGTAATCACGTCGATCAGGGTCGAGATGGCGGCGGCAGACTTCTGCGATCTCAGCCAGTCGCTTCCTCGCCCGCAGCCGCTCCGATGGCGACAACGATTTGTGCAGCCAATCATAAGAGACGCATAACACATAGAGCACCTCACCGCTTTGTGTATCGATCCCCAGAGGCTCGAAATCGGCCCGTGCCGTTTCCTTCAAAAACGCCAAGAACGTCTGGCGAGCCCACGCGCTATTTCGAGCCGTAGGTTGGAGCAATGCGATGCAACTCGCGATCAACGTGCGATCCATTCCTGTGAGTCGTTCCGGTCCTAGCAGCACCTTCCCCTCCGGACTGGTCTGATAGGGCAAGCCCCATGAATCCCGCACCAGTTTCCGCAACCGCCGCCAATGCGCCGCGCGACCACCCCGTATTTCCTGGCGCAAGGTCTGCACTTCCTTTGCAGAAATAACTAAACGCGGATGAACCCCCAACAACTCCGCGCGTAGAGCGACAGGTTGCGCCGGAGCCAATGCGGGTAAGTTAAACACTACCTGCGCGCGCATCGGCCGCAGAGCCGGATCAGGAATGGAAAGCGACACGCTTCGCGGCAACCCGGTTTCGCAGGCAAAGGTGATCCGTAGCTCACCGGTCGCCTCTTCGTCGCCTCGAAAATAGTAATTTCCCTTCACCTGATCCTGACCTGCTTCAAGAAACACTGCCGGTAGTTCCGGAATTCCCCGCCAACCCGGCCACGGACCGACCCGCGTGCCCGGTGGCTCAATCGCATACTCCGTGTTGAGAAAAGTAGGCAGCGCATTCGTCTCCTTAAATCGGGCATAGCGACAGTATTTTTCCAAATAGCCCACCGGCAGCGTCAGCCCCACTTCGACCAACACCGGCTGCTTGACGCTCTTCGCTAACCGGGCGCGAAAGGCTCCCGCGGTGTCCGCTCTGAAATTGAGTTTGATCGAGTCCATTTAACGCAGCCGGATCAACTCCACTTCATCAAACCAAGCGGTCCCGCGACCATCGAGTTGTAGCAACACATGCACCCGATCCGGAGCCGGAATCAAGCGGGGTGTCGTCAACGTGAGTTCGTGCCACTCCTGATCAGCCCCGGCCAATTCCCCGCTGGGATAGAGTTCATAATCGCTCACCGTATAGACACTGCCTTTGCCTTCTCGATGTAGGCGCAGCACGACGCTCGCTCTACCTTCGGAGCCACGCAATCGCACCATTGCTTTTAAGCGCAAACGCACCCCGCGTCGGAAAGAGGGTTCACCAAAAGCCGGGCCAAGCGTTGTGGCCTGCCATGCCGATTGCGCACTTTCGCGATTTTCCACTTTTACCGAAAAGCTGTCTTCGTGACCCACCCGCTTGTCATGCTTAAAACGCACCTGCTGGGCATCGCCCCGGATCACTGCCGTCTGCCATGGCCAAGCCGCGTTGCGATCGATGGACGCACTCCGAAACGTCTCTTGAAAACTGTGAGGTGCCCCCATCCAAACCGGTAGTTTGATCGCAGCTCCCGGCGAACGAATTGAAGCTCGTTTTACCAGTGGGCGCAAACGCGCCTTCGATTCTGCGCTCAAGAGATAGGCCGCATTCAGAACTGTGCCCACGGGCATCATAACCGGTTTCGCCTCGCGGCAAATCTTTAGTCCAAAATGCACATCCCACATGTAGGCACATACGCCGGCCTCCACTTTCATGCCGGCGCCCAAAGTAATCACGGGATTAACCTTCTCCAAAATCCACGCAAAGCGATCACTCTCTCTCAAACGAATCTGATGCTTGTCCGGACTTTCCAAATGGTGGTGTTCGATTATCTCCAGCCGCTCGCCGCGCTGCAGCAGACAGCTCTGAAATCGTTTGGGAGCACTGCCATCCGCTGAAAAAACTCCCGTCGGCCACAGCGTGCAAAATGTCACCTCCCCATGATCGGGATGCGGGGTCACCAACCAACCTTCCGGCGATAAAACCTCCAACCGCGATTCCATCTGAACGCTGATGTGGCCCTGCCCATCCACACGAAAGGTCACGTTGAACAAACTCTCCACACTACGGGAACGCGTGAGGCCCCGAGCCGTCAGTTGCAAATCACGATCGCCTACTTTCACCTGGGAAATACTCCGGTGGGAATTGGCGCTGCGTTCCGGATTTTGATGGTCGCCATATTGCCTCCAGTAAAGCGGCACCCCCACTTCATTACCTACGATCGGTTCCGCGTGAATCCGCGGTGAAAAATTAAACAATTCCAAGCGCCGAATCTCCGCCACGGTCTCGCCGTCGAGCTTGAGCAGCCCGCCATCTCTCGCCTTCCGCTCAAAGGTAAACTCGGAAGACCGGGCCATAATCAGGGAGTGGTCGATTCAGCCAATGACTTCTTCAGGGCATCACTCCAAGCAGGGCGCAGAGCCGTCGATTGAGCCTGCCGTTCAAGATCCTCTCGCACGCCTGCGTTGATTTCAGGCACCGCTGCCACGATCTCGTCAATTGTCGCTACTCCGGACCAAAGCCGATCCAACCAGGGCTGAAAACGCGTCATCACCGGCCCCATCGACCAACTGGCAAACCTCACAAAATAGCGCGGGTCGCCGCCCGGATACTGTTCACTCAGCTCCCAAACAGCGCGGAACCCACGTCCTTTGAGTTGCGGATATTTTTCTTCCCATGCCGCGACAAAGGGCACGGCCGCCAAGACCGGACTGGGCTGATACGGCTCCGCCTCGCTGATCAGCCACGCGAGCGTGCGCCAGGCATCTTGAGGGTTTTGCACCGAGGAGCTAAGAGACAGTCCCCCGCTTGCAGATCGGAAATAAAGTGGCGCCTTCTCCCCAAACCGTGGGAGCGCGGCTACCGCCCAATCAATCGTCAGCGTTTCAATCAGCCCGGGATGCGGCACTGCCTCAACGAGCATCGCCACCCGACCTGATTCCAACATCTGCGATGCTTGCATCCCTAGGGCCTGCACGCGACGAATATCCGGCATCACCCCTTCCTGAATGAGTTCGAGATACTTCGCATAAACTTCCCGAGCCTCCGGCGACAATTGCAGGAAAAGCTGATCGTGAGCAATCGGGGCATGATTCATTTGTTCGAGCGCTTCGATAAAGTGGGCTGGAATGAAGATCCCGTAGCGCTCAGCTTTACCATCGCCGTTCTCATCACGCGTGAGTGCTTTCGCCGCCGCATGCATATCCGCCCAGGTCCAATCGGCAGTGGGGAACGCCACCCCTGCTTCTGTGAAGGCAGCCCGGTTGTAATAGACCCCATTGGTATGCGTCCAATTGCCAAGACTGTAGATTCCACCATCCACGGAGACCGCGGCATCGCGCACCTCCGGACGAAGCTTCTGCCAGAGCGGGTCCGGTTCCACAAAAGGTCGTAAATCGAGCAAACGGCCTTCGGCGGCGAGTCGATCCCGCACGGCATTATTGGTATAAAAAACATCCGGAGCCTGCCCGGCTGCGATCATCGCATAGAGCTTTTGCTCTCCGCTGAAAGGATTGAGTTTCACGCGGATACCGGATTGCGCAAAAAACTTTTCGGTCGCCGGTTTCAGCGCGGCAATCTCGTCGGTGTTGGCCGCACAGTTGTAAACAATCGTGCGATCATCGCCGGGACGCCCCCCGCAACCAGCCAACAGTAAAGGCAGGATAAGTAAGATTGTGTTTCTCATTTGGAGGCTCCCATGGAGATACCCTTGATGAAGTGCTTCTGAGCGAGAAAGAACAGAATAACATTGGGCAAGAGCACCAGTAAAGAAGCTGCCATCAGGACATTCCACTCGACGACCCCGGAACCCAGCACCTGCGTTTTCATCAGATTTAGCCCCAAGGTGAGTGTGGCCTTTTCCGGGCTGTTGATATAAAGCAGCGGCCCGAAGAAATCATTCCACGTGCCGATGAAGGTGAAAATCAGCACCGTAGCTAAAGCCGGTCGCGCCTGGGGTAGCACGATACTCCACCAAATGCGCAATCGCGACGCCCCATCGATCAAGGCTGCCTCTTCGCTGTCGCGGGGAATGGACATAAAAAATTGCCGCAGCAGGAAAATATAGAAAGGCGATCCGAACAACGCTGGCACGATCAACGGCAGGTAAGTATCCACCCAGCCCAGTTTCGCGAACATGATATAGAGGGGAATCATCGTCACCTGTCCCGGCAGCATCATCGTCGCGAGGCAAAGGCTGAAGAGAATATCGCGACCGGGAAACCGGAACCGCGCAAAACCGTAGGCGACCAACGCTGACGACAACACTGTTGCCACCATCACCGGTGCCGTAATCACGACGGTGTTCCAAAGAAACCGTGGCACCGGCAGAATCGTCACCGCCCGCACGTAATTTTTAAACTGCAGCGGATCGGGAATCCATTGGTAAGGTTGCGCAAATACCTCCGGCAAAGTATGCAGTGACGAACTGAGCATCCACACCACCGGCACGGCGAATAATGCCCCCAGCCCAATCAAAGCCGCATAGATTATACTGATGCGCAGCACCCGGGCAAACCCCAGATTGTTACCTGCGGAGTTCAAGCGTTACCTCCTTCGTAGTGCACCCGGGATTTGGAAAACTTCCACGCCAGCCAGGTGCAAAGCGTGATAATCACAAATAACGCCCAAGCCAGGGCCGAGGCGTAGCCCATATCGTATTCCTGAAAGGCCTTCTTATAAATATAGAGCACGATGAAGAGCGTGCTCTGATTCGGGCCACCCTCGCTGCCGGGTTGCACGCCACCAGTCATCACAAACGCCTGCGTGAAAACCTGTAGTGCTCCCACCAATCCCATGATCAGATTAAACAAAAGCGCGGGGGAAATCATCGGCATTGTGATCGCGAAAAAACGCCGCACCGGTCCTGCTCCATCAATCGAAGCAGCCTCCGTCAGTTCGGGCGGCACGCCTTGCAGGGCGGCGAGGCAAATCACCACCTGCCCACCCACCGTCCATAGAGACATCAACACTAGGGCGGGCTTTGCCCAGGTCTCACTTTGCAACCAGAGCGGCCCCTCAATCCCCATCGATTCCAGAGCCGAGTTTATAAGCCCAAATTCCGGATTGAGTAACCACAACCAGAGCAATGAAAGCGCCACGGTATTCGTCACCGATGGGAGGAAGAACAGGGTCCGAAAAATCTGCTGACCGCGCACCTTCGCATCGAGTAGCAACGCGAGACCAAGCGATAAAATCATCCCGAGTGGCACCCCGAGCAGCGCGTAGTAAGCGGTGTTGCCCAGACTGCGAAAAAAGATCGGGTCGGCAAACATCCGACTGTAATTTTCAATCCCCACCCATCGCGGCGGTGACAATAGACTCGAGGCAGTGAAGCTCAGATAAAGCGAGTAGAGCATCGGACCCGCCGTGAAGATCACAAAGCCGATCACCCAAGGTGAAACAAAAAGCCAACCCTGTTTGGTTTCCGCTTTCATTCTTCCTCCCGAACTTTGGCTTCGAAAGCCGCCCACGCCTCTTTCCCATAAATTGTCATGGGATCAATCAACGCAGCCCCGCCTTCAGCCGCGATCGCTTCCAAATGCGGCACATCCACACTCGTGCCGTTGACAGTCGCCTGTTCGATTTCTTCCGACCATGGGTTCTGTTTTAGCTCCATGACCTCATCACCACTACGAACAATCGTGTGTCGATGACGACCCGTGCCTGCTGGGTAGTCCTCGATCTCAATTGTCTGCGCGTGAGCCCACAAAGCGTCTAAATCGGTAAACTCCTGCGTGCTCCACAGTTCGCAGTAAAATCCATTGACCCAACCGCGAATCTCGTCGCGCGGGAAGTCCCGCTTAGTCCCGTCGTAGTTCGCGATTGAAATAACGAAGCATCCACCGGCTATGCGAAAAGCAATCGGCTTATCAGATGCGCAGGGTTGCGGCCTCAAGGGAATCAACACGCCGAGCACATTCCCATCGCGCCAAGTGAACCGGCTGGTTGTTGGCAAAGTCGCAGCGGCGGTTTCCGCAGATTTACCATCAATCCGAAATTCATCAAAAGGCGCATCATTCGAAAACATGACATCGACGCGAAACCCACTCACTCCACGATGCCCCACCCCTTTCGGAGCGTAATACACCAGTGCCTTGTTTTGATGCTGTAAGGTGCACGTGCGACCTTCCTCGTAGAGATAACTCTCATCTGTCGCACCACCAGTTACGTGCACGCGATTGGGTTGCCCGACCACCGAATCGTTAAACACCCCTCGACAAAAGAGTGACCGAATATCGGCGACAGCTTTCACCTCGGACCGGCGACGCCACCGCGCCATAAACGCATCGGCATGTCCGGCGTTCACATAAGGCCGCGATGCTGTGCCCAGTGCGAACTCGGCTGTCTGCCAACTCGTGAGTTGACTCCACCCGCCTGGATAGAGCCCATCCTCGAAGCCGTGCGCGGCATGATTTTCGTGATAACTTTCACCATAGGTCACAGCGCGCAATGAACAGGGCAACGGTTTCTCGAATGCCAGTTGCCGGGCCTCAGCTGGCACATGAAACGGAATGATCGCCACCAAGGAATTTTCGAGAATCGCCGACGGATGATTGGTCGTCAAAGAGCGCTGAGGTTCCATCAGCAGCGGCGTCTCAAACGCCACAGCCAAGGTGCAATGGAGGGCCGACCATCCCCCTAAAGAATCATCCAAATAGGCCCGGCTGTGCGGACCTGAAAATTGCTGTGAGGGCGCATGATAAAACAGGGCTGTCTCTACCCAGAGACGCTGTTCCAAAAACAAGGCCAAATCGCGAATCTTCGAATCGCTGGTATATTCGGCGATAAGCGCGAGAAACCACAAATTGAGCGCCGAATAAGTCGGGCTATTGTATTCGGAAAATACCGACTGACGATGAAAGGCATGTCGTCGATCACCGACCGTGTGGGCAAACATGCGGAGTCGTCCCGCTCCACTCTCTATGGCCAACGCATCGCCGAAACGCTCACCGGCCAGAATCAGGGTAGCCCACGCCGCCATCGGATGATTGACGTTTCCATCGTGCCACTCCGCTAACGCCGCCTCCGGCAGAGATTGTCTTACGATTTGATCAAGATGGGCCGCCGTCGCTTCAGAAATCCGGTCCGGGATGGCGAACAGAATCGCCAGCATTGTTGCCGGTGTGTGCGTGCCATCGGCACTCTGCGCTTTACTTAATAAACACTCACCGAAACCCCTTTCCTCATCATCGTCCGAAAGGAGCAACGCAATCGCATACCAAAGCGTGTCGCGAGGCCCGACACAGAATCGCGTCTCAGAATCATACCAATCTCGTCCATGCGTGCGGACGAGATCAGTCAAGCTCTGAGCGATAGAGTTCATTTCAGCACTTCATCGCTGCGGCATAAGGCTCGGCCGTCAGGTCAATCGCTTGACCGGTCTTGATCGATTCGATCGCGGCCAAAACCACCGCCGTCGTGCGGCGGGCTGACTGAACGGTGACCAGTGAAGGGGTGCCATCGACGAGGGCTTTAATGAATGCGGTGTCGATCACCCCTGCTCCCTCTTCTGGCCAGGCCGGAAGCTCCGTCTCTTTACCCTCTGTGCGAGTAATCAAGGAATTGAGTCGATTATACAGACTGACACTCCGCTCCCCATCCGATTGCTGGAGAGCAAACTTTGACGTATGTGCGGGCACACCTACATCTCCCACGGATACGTTGGCCACATCCCCATCGGCAAACGTTAGCGTGATGGTCGCCACATCGATAATGTCGCGTTCAGGATGATGCATGTTGCCACCGGCAGCATAAACTCGAACCGGAGGTGAAGGATGCATGTGCATCACGGTATCCACCATGTGACAGCCTTGAGACAACACATTGCCACCGCCCATAATCGGATCGTTGGCCCACACTTCAGATGGCCAGTGATCGTCGATCACTTGAGCCACGGTCAGGGTAGGTTTCGTGAGAAATTTCTTGGCCGCGATCACCGCCGGGAAAAATCGCAGCTTAAATCCGCTCATCGCGGTGACACCCGTGCGCTCCACGACCTCCACGATCCGGTCACAATCCGCCATCGTGATTGCTAAAGGTTTCTCCAGGAAGAAATTCTTTCCTGCTTCCGCCGCTGCGATCGCCAAGGGGGCATGTGTATCATGCAAGGTGCAGATCCACACCGCATCGATCTCGGGATCGGCCAAGATCTTGGCGACATCAGCCGTCGCATAATCAGCACCATATTTCTCACGAAACGCTTCAGCACGCGATTCATCGATATCGCCAAATGCACGAATATGCGCGCCTTCGTAAGACGAAAGAAATTCCGCGTGTTGGGAACCGTAACTGCCGCAACCAATAATGGCCGCGCGAATAATTTTGGGAGTGCTCATAAGGGGAAAGTTGCCCTGCAGCTAAGGACTCCCAAGCGACACAAACAAGCCTTTTGCCCCGTGAAGACACACTTGTTAATTGCACCGTCCTCGAAGCACTAAAAGTATCACAGTATGATTCAGAAATTTACCGTTTCACGGGATGATTCGATCTACGAAGCCTTCCCTGATGTTACCCTCACGGCCGATGGACGCTTGCTCTGCGTTTTCGAAGAATGCACCCACCACGGCAAGCGCGACTTCACACGCATCGCGATCACCGAATCATCCGATCGCGGACGCACCTGGTCACCTAAATGCGCGCTCACCGAACCGGGCAAAGACGGTTTTTTTTGGAACTGCGCCCGAGCCAGCACGTTGAGCGACGGTCGCGTGGCTATCGTGGTCGACTACATTGGCAGCGATAAACGCACCAAGGACTATCACCATCTCCTTAAGAACTTTCTCTTTATCAGTCATGATCACGGCGAAACTTGGGATGAACCCATTCTCCTCCCCATGCAGGGCATCATGCCCGACAAGCTCATCGAGCTACCCAACGGCCGCTGGCTTATCTCGTGCCACGTATGCAGCGATGAAACCAATTTCATCAAGACGCTCCTCCACTATTCCGATGACCAAGGCGCGACTTGGAGCGACCCTGTAACTGTGGCGGATCAAGACGGACTCCATCTCTGCGAGATATCCATTCTGCCCATCGACGACCAAGTGCTCGTCGCTCTGCATCGTGAAAACTCCTTTGAGGGTTGGGACGCTTACAAAACAATCTCGCGCGATGGTGGTTTGACCTGGGGTCCTGCAATTCAACTCCCTATCCCCGCCTGTCATCGACCCACCGCTGGTTGGCTCAAGGATGGGCGCGCGCTCATCACCTGTCGCCTTATGCAAGGCGGCCAAGGCTGGGTCGGCTGGTGGACACAGACTTCCCTCGCCGTGCTCACCGATAAAGAGTCGCTCCTCGCCGATTCTCGCAAGGGTGCACACACCCGCATCATGCCACTCGACTACGATCGCTCGCCTGAAAGCGACACCGGCTACACCGGCTGGGTGCAGTTCGACGACGGTGAAATCTACGTCGTGAACTACGTCCTCGATGACGCGCCCAAAGCTCAAATCCGCGGCTACTCCTTCCACCCCGAAGACATCATGCTCCCCACCAAAGAACGCGGCTGGGAAAAAGACGCCGGGGCTCACCTCACCCACGACTAGCCTTAAATCCACCCCCATGAGCTCGCCACTTTCGACCGAACCGCGCTACTATACGTTTTGGTCGATCAATGGCGAACTGGATCGAGAACGTCTGTGCAACCAGCTCGCCGCGTTCAAGGCAGCAGGGCTGCACGGTGTTGTTTTTCATCCGCGATTCTATCCGGACGTGCCTCCGTATTTGAGCGACGACTACCTCGCACACGTCAGTGATACGATTCTGCACGCCAAGAAACTCGGGCTCCGCTTCTGGCTCTACGATGAAAACGGCTGGCCCAGCGGCACCGGCGATGGGCAGGTGCTTGCCAACTATCCCGACAGCGGAGCGATGCGCCTCGATCTCACGCCCGAGGCCACCGCGGATTCTCTCGGGAGTTTCTCCGTCGATGCCGACAACCGGATCGTTGCAGCCAATACTCCCAGTGCACGGACATGGCATCTCACCCCTCGTAAAATCAACTACGTCGATTCGCTCGATCCACGCGTGCTCGGCCATTTCCTCGAATTGATCCACGAAAAATATCGTGCCGGGCTCGATCCGGCAGCGTGGGATTACATCGAGGCGATCTTCTTCGATGAACCCGAGTCGGGTTTGATCAAAGACCCGTTTCCCGAGCAAGCAGGGATCCCGTGGTCGCGCGTCATGCCGGATAAACTGAGCGCCGTATTTGGAGAAGATTACCTCGCCAAACTTCCGCTGCTTTTTGCCGGTGGCGAAGGATCCGAAGAAGCGCGCGTGCAATTTTGGGAACTCGTCACCGACACCCTGATCGACGGATTTTTCGAGCCTTATCACAAATGGTGCCAGCAGCACGGCAAACAGTTCATCGGCCACGTGAAAGGCGAAGAGCACCCGCTCTTCCAAATCCCGATGGTCGGCTCGTGTCATCGTGCCTTCCGACATTTCAGTATGCCGGGGATCGATGCGCTGGAACGTTTCCCTTCTCTCGATTTCTTCCCGCGTCAGGCCAGCTCCGTCGCGCGTCAATTCGGTGAAGGGCGTAGCATGGTTGAGTGTTTCGGTGGCGCCGGTTGGGGGGCTTCGCCCGAAGATCTCGAACGATATCTGCTCTGGCTAGGTCGCAATGGCATCACCGATTTCGTATTTCATCTCAGCCAATACCGGCTCGATACACCCGCCCTCACCGATTGGCCACCCTCCGAACCGTTGCACCTGAGCTGGCGCGACGCGTTTCCCGCCGTGCTTGAAAAAGTGTCGCACGAACTCACCTCAAATCCTCCTGCTCAATCAGACACCCTCGTCGTCGCACCCTATCGTGGACTCATGGCCAAGTATGAACCGTGGGAGCTCATGCAGACCAACCAGCACAACGCCGCGACCTATCCCGACACACCCGCCGGTCGAATCAACACCGCCTTCCTCGTAACCCTCGAGAAACTCAAAACTGACAACATCGCTTACGACATCACCGACGAACGCACCCTCGAAGAAGAGGGCGAGATCGAAAACGGACAAGTGCGCCTCGGCCAAGCCACCTACGCCAATCTGATCATCGATCCCGCCGCGCAGTTGCATGGAGTCCGGGTGGATCGCGTTGTCCCCAACGCGATTGATTCTGCCGCTAGTGAAACCCAACGCGTTGAGGACAACCCGCTCCACCATATCTCGCTCAACTGGAGAATTCCTGAGCTTCCCGAAAACTCATGGCTCATCGAACCAGAACACACCGGCACGCGTTCTTACGCCGCATCTTTTGAAACCTATTGTGAAAAGATCTCGGATCTCTTTCTCCACTTCGCCGATGATCTGATCGATGCATCTCTGGACGATCAGACGCTCGAACTAAAAATGGGAGAAGAAGGCTTCATCGCAGTCCTCCCAAACTTAAACAACGGCCACCACACGCTCCGTTTTCAAACCCAGCGCGACTTTCCCGCCAAACCCTACGTCTGGCTGAAAGGTGCGTTCACTCTCCAAAGTCGCACGCCCTATTCGCCCGGTCCCAACTGCACGATCCGCACCGAAGGCCCCTTCGTTGCGAGCACCATTCCTGCTGATCCCACCACTGAACTCGTCGCAGCCGGCTTCCCCTTCCTCCACCAACCCCTGATCGCCGAATCAGAATTCACGATCCCAAAGCTCATCAACGAAATCTCTTTCGCCGACACCCTAGCCGACGCGATTCATCTCACGATCGACGGACAACTGATCGGTTGGACTTGGGGCCCGGAATGGAAATTGAGTCTCGATAAACCACTCGTCGCAGGAGCCCATCAACTCCACCTCGCACTCATCCCGAGCACCTTCAATCAATTCGGCCCGCACCATTACTACAACGGCGATTGGCCCGTCGTGAGCCCCGGCCAGATCCTCGGTGAAAAGAATTTCGCCGATGCCCCCGACGCCCCCAACCACACTCACGTCACTGCGTGGCACTTCAAACCGTTAAGATTACCAAACTGCCTTTCGGTGTCTTTGCAGGTGTAATTTACATCTGTGCACCGAGCTTGCACTTTGGAATCGGCTCACACACATTGCGCGTCCTGTTCTTTGATTGGTCTGCACCCAATCATCCGAGCTACCCACTTTGGGGGTGTTCTGGATTCGATTTCTGGTTGGAGTGCGCTGCTGCCGTTCGAGAGTGAAAGGTCTCTCGCAAATCCCCTTTTCAAAAAACATAAATGGCAATTACGAAGAAATGCCCTTGGCAGCCTAATTAGGCTCCACGTTGGTTCCACGACACCTGCTAGTGGATACTGACGACGACAGCAGGCATAGTGTGTAGAGCGGCTCGCGGACTACACACCGTATCTTCATCCGGGAGTAAGCTTGAGCTTAAGCGCGGATGATCGCGTAACTCCGGCGAGATTAATGTCATCCTATAACGGTAGATGCGGTGCACGAATATCAGTCACACGCGGGTTCAACTCCCGCCACCTCCACCATTTCGTCATCAAGCCTCGTGCGTTTCTCCAAACTCGTGCGAGGCTTTTGCGTGTCA
>Ga0075118_10001176_pt1 | contig 19584 bp, 16 predicted proteins | sample AntAceMetag02UKE_FD_69794 | JGI IMG/M metagenome (GOLD analysis project Ga0075118, IMG submission 69794) | Saline lake microbial communities from Ace Lake, Antarctica - Antarctic Ace Lake Metagenome 02UKE | ecosystem: Environmental > Aquatic > Non-marine Saline and Alkaline > Saline | place...
TCATGCTCGATGAAGATGAAGCCGGGAATCCGCGCCAGCCGCTGACGTTCACCTTCCGCCCGGTCCTGACCGATCTCAATACCGCCACCGCTGGCCAAGCCGATGGGGTTGAAATCGTCCTCTTCTATCAAACCACCTACAATTTCGGTTCCGTCCGCACCCAAAACGGTAGCCTCCGCACCGTCCGCTCCAATGTTGCCACATTCTAAATACACCCACCGCAAACGGGGGGTAAATCGTCGCCGGGGTTTCACCTTGGTGGAAATCTTGGTCAGCATGACCATCCTAACGATGCTCCTCGCCGGGGTGATCCCTTTCTTTGTTACGAATTTCAAATACCTTTATTCCGGCGAACAAAAGCTCCTCATCAATAGTGATATTCGCGATCTGACCAACGAGATGGTGGAGAACGCACGGGCGTCGAACTACTTTGTGCTCTACGAGAGCTTCTACCAGCAAAGTCTCGGGGGCAGCATGGTGCGTCGGGACATGAACGGAAATGGCACCGTCAACTTGAATGATCGGTTACAAGCCGGCCAAGAGGGCTCATTTGTCGTGTTCGTTTTCTATAATGATCCCTACTTCGATACCCGGCTCTACGATGGCGATCCCACTAATAATCCGGCGCTCATGACGGTGACGGTAGCACGCGTGGTCGGTTATTGGGTCGCACCGAATCGCGAAATCCCGGGCGAAACCGCGCTCTACGTTTTCGATAGCGACGACTCTCGCGGAGCGGGCACTACGTGGACGACGCCTTGGGCGCAGACTTTCCCCGTGGTGCTCGGGGGCACGGTCACCGTGGAGAGCCTATTGCCGACTGATAGCCAAGCTTGGGCGATGCACAGCTCCGCTGAAATCGTGGTCAACGACATGGAAGGACTTACCTCCAATTCTCTTTTCTTCGAAAACTTCCAGAATCGCAGCGTGTTGATTCGCACCAAGATTTTGCACGGCAACCAGGCCAAACGCGTGACCAATACTTACAACTTTACCATCACCCCCCGGGGCTAGGCCTCGATTTTTGATCATGAAACGCCCTCCTTTCACCTCTGCCCGCAGCGATCGCGGATCGGTCATTCTGATCGTCCTTATTTTTACGTCGGTGTTGGCCTTAATCGCCGGCAGCCTACTGTCGTATACGCTGACGGAGCGTCGTTTGAATCATGGCAACATGTTGCGTTTCCAAGCCAAGAATGCGGCGGAAGCAGCGCTGGAGTATGCCGCGGCTGAGACCAAGGCCCGCTTGACCAATAATTTGAATTTTGCCTCCACGGAATTTTCGACCGCACCGATCACGGCGCATACTGCCAGATTGGGCACCCTCCTGGCGCAAGGTGCCGGCGAATGGAATGCGGTGGACCCGACCGAAGTGGAACTATGGGCGAGCCAGGTTTCCGAGCCGGTGCGACGTTTTGTGGATCCGAATAATGCCGGCAACGACTTCGACCCGCTGCGCGGTCAAACGGTCGGTTCCCAATCCGTTCGATTCCTCGCCAAGGCCGTAGCGGAAGACGCCGTCGGTAAGTCCATCGGTTATGCGACGCAGTCGATCGAGGTTCGCGATGCGAGCCTCTTCAACTACGCGATTTTCTACAATCTCGACATGGAATTTCACCCCTCACCGAGCATGATGGTCGTCGGACCAGTCCACGCCAACGAGTCGACCTACTTGACCGAGAACAATGGGCTTGTTTTCACGGATACCATGACGACAGCCGGGCAATTCATCATCGGCACCAAAAACAGCCCCACCGGCCGACCGAGCGGAAGAAACATTCAGTTCTCCACCGGAGTTGACGATAATGCGGATGGGGTGACAGACCTGCTTACGGTTAACAATCCCACCGTGAACGGCAGTGCCGTGGGCAGCTACGTTGATTCAAATTTGGAGGATCGAGTCAGCGACCGGAATTTCCGCGACGTCGCCTCCCAAGCATGGAATGGCTACGTGCAAGACAGCGCCCACGGCGTAACTCGACAAACGCCCCCCGGGGTGATCACCGGCCCGCAAGCCCATGATCTCATCGAGCCGCCGGATCCTACCGGTAATGTGGCTCGGGAGGCCCAGAAATTTTCGAATAAAGCCGGACTCTATTTCCTCGTCGAAAACGACGGTGATGTTTTCGCCTTTCACAACACCAACGATGTGGTCGATTTTAAGGCCTCGGCCAATCGGAACGCGTTTGTGGCAACTAACCCCGACAAGATCGTCGTCCCGCCGCCGGGGCTGATCGAGAATCAGCGTCGCATGTATGACCATCGGGAAAAGAATTGGATCAACACGGTGGACTTTGATCTCGGCGTGATGCGGGAGGCGGTATTGGCGACTACTGCCGGTGCTCCCGAGAACTTTCAAATTAATGGAGCGGACTGGGACCTGGATGATCCCACCCTAAATGGTCGCTGGAATGGCATCATCTACGTTGACGTCGAGAGCCCGCTTACTGGCTTCAACTCCAGTGGCACGACCTACCGAGCCGATTCGTCCACCACGGTCAATCAGGGTTCAGGTTCCGGCTCCCGCACGGCGGTCAGACTGTTAAACGCGGAGGTGCTGCCGAATCGCCGGGCGGCCGACCCCACCAATGCGTTTTTGCCGGAGGGACTCTCGGTGGCCACTAACGCCGCTATCTACGCGGTTGGCAACTTCAACGCCGATGGCTCACTGCAAGCCGATCTCTCCGACATGATCACTCCAGAAGCGAATGAAGTCCCCGCCGCCATCATCGCCGATGCGATCAATATTTTGTCGGAAGCATGGGACACGCGTGATTTCGATACGAATCAAGTAGTGCCTTCTGGCGATATCACCAGTGGTGATACCAGCCGCCCCGATGCGCATGACACCGAGGTGTCCGCCGCCTTCTTAACCGGTATCGTGGAGACCACCGGCACCTCCAGCAGCCAATACTCCGGGGGCGTGGAAAACTACCCGCGCTTCCATGAAAGATGGAGCGGCCGCAGTCTGCGGTATCGCGGTTCGATTGTTGCGCTGTTTGCCAGTGAAGTAGCCACGGGCCGGTGGAGTGATGCCAGATACGGAGCGCCGCGGCGGGAGTGGGGCTTTAACTCGATGTTTGGCGGCCAGCGTCGCTACCCGCCCGGCACTCCCATCATCCGCACATTTCGCCGACTTGACTACCGCGACATCACCAAGGCCGAATATGACGCGCTCATGGCGAACACCGATTTGTCCTTCACCCAAATGTGAGCGCCTTTGCCCTGATTATGACTCGTTCACTGTTTCTCGTTTTCGCGCTGGGCTGCGCCACCCTCGCCTCGGCTCAGCCCTGGGCCCCCTTTCACGCCAAACCATTGGAAGCTCAACTCCGACTCGTGTCGACCGCGACCGCGAAATCCTGGGCGGTGCTCGGTCTGCAGACCACGTTTAGGATCACCGATCGTATGGCGGAGTGGGACGGGATGCCCGCGCGTTACATCGACTTCAACACAACCGGACTCGCCCTAGAACTGCCGTTCGAGGCCTTGGAATCATGGGTGCAAACGGGCAAACCGACCGGCCGCTACACCTACGAGCTGGCGCACAAATTTGATGATAAGGTTCGCTTCGGGTTCACCGCAGTGAGGCGCGCCAGTTTCTTGTCCAATTTAGACACCCCGGCCTGGAACAGTTATCTCGGCTCGTTGGGCTCCAACCCAAATCCCCGGCTGGTGACCAATGATGACAGCCTAACCAATAATCTGATGCTGCGGGTGCTGGGCGGTCGGACTCGCGTGTTGGAATATCGCTTCAGCGGCGAGGAGCCCGATGATCCGGTTCTCTCCGTGAGCCAGATTTTTGTGGATCTCGGTTCCGGCCCGATCGTGATTTTCACGCTCGAAGCTAATGCGGCCGAGCTCCCCAAAGTGGGTCCTGAATTTGAGGATCTCGTAGGTTCATTCGGATTCCTCGAAAACCGGTAATCTGGCGGGCCTCGCCGCGCCTTACCGGCGCTGAAACCAACTCTCGAATGCCCGCCAGGCATCCGCCCGGTGGCTGAGGGCCCGTTTCGTCTCGGCTGGTAAAACGCCGAACGTCGCCTCGTAGCCGTGGGGGACAAACAAAGGATCGTAGCCAAAGCCTCCCTTCCCCGAGGGACCTTGATCGAGACGACCGTGACACTCACCGCGAAAGATTCGCTCCTCGCCCGCCTCATCAATGAGCACCAGCACACAGACATAGTGGGCGCCCCGGTTGGGCGTCGGCACCCCCTGCATCACGGTGATGAGCTTTTGGAGATTGGTTTGATCGTCCGCCTCAGGCCCAGCGAAGTAGGCGGATTCCACGCCGGGAGCACCATCGAGGGCATCGACGCATATCCCGCTATCATCTGCTATGACCCAACTTCCCGCCGGCGCGATTTGGTTCAAGGCGCGCGCTTTCTTGGCCGCATTGCCCACGAAACTTCCGGTGTCTTCCACTGTCTCGGGCATTCCCCCGAGTTCGCGGGCGGAGTGCATCTTGAGGGGCAAGGCCGCCTGATCGGCGAGCTCTTGCAACTCGACCACCTTGTGCGGATTGCCAGAGGCGAGGTAGATCGACTGCCCAGAACTCATCGGTTGAATACGACTTCGTCCACCTGCACCTTAGCGGGATACACCACGTGTCCGCGCATGAGCTGATCATCGCCGAAATTGGCATGACGCACCCCAGATAAGCGCACGGCATCGCGCAGCTTCTCGGTGCGTAATCCGGCGAACCCATTGCGGGCGCGTTGATCGGCAAACAAGATAGGCGCGCGGTAATTGAATAGGTAATCGAGTTCGCGTTCCTGCAGCAGGTTGCTGATGAGCTGAGCTCCGCCTTCGACATAAACGCCACTCAGGTTGATCTCGGCGCAGCGTTGCTTGAACGCATCAAACGGCACCCGTTGGGAGTCAGATGGAATTACCCAAACCTTAATGCCAAGGGCTTCCAGTTTACGCACATAACCTAATCCCCCGTGGGCGGTCGTTACGACGATCGTCTTATCCCTAAACTCGTCGGTATAAAGCTTGGGCATATTGCGATCCACCACGGTCCGCAGCAGGCCATCAAAAACGAAACGCACCGGACACCATTCCCCGTCTTCCGGCCCCCGGGAAGTCAGCTTGGGATTGTCCTCCAACACGGTCATCGCACCAACCGCGATGGCCGGAAACAGTCGGCGCCAACGGTGCACATCCGCTCGCGACGCTTCATTCGTGATCCATTTCGAGTCACCGTTGCGCGTCGCGATTTGACCATCGAGCGTATTGGCGGACTTGGCGGCGATCAGGGGGGTGCCCTTGGTGATCCAGTGATTGAAAATAATATTGAGATCAGCGCACTCGTCTTGCGCGACTCCGACCTCCACGGCGATCCCGGCTTGCTCTAACAGCTCCACGGCTCGGCCCGCGTGTTCCGGATTGGGGTCGAGCGTGCCAATGACCACGCGCTTGATTTTTGCGGCAATGATCGCATCGCAACAGGCCCCCGTGCGCCCGGCGGTCGAACACGGTTCCAAGGTTACATAAAGCGTCGCGGTGCGCGCGGTTTTTTTACCCATGGCCGCCAAGGCCACGCGCTCCGCATGCGGCCCACCGTCGCGGTCGTGCCAGCCTTCCGCGATGATCTTGCCGCGCTCCACCAGCACGGCACCCACCATCGGATTCGGGGCCGTCGTGCCCCACCCGGCGCGAGCGAGCTCGAGCGCCCGTTGCATGAAATCAAGATCTTCAGGCTGGGACATGGGGATTGGATTGTTTTTCCGTGCCGACTTCTGTGGTCGGACCGTGGCCGGGCAATAGCGTCATGCTATCCGGCAAGGAGTAAATTTGTTGGCGAATCGATTGGGCCAACTCTTCGAATGATCCTCCCGGGAGATCAGTCCGGCCAATGCTCCCCGCAAAAATCGCGTCGCCCACGAAGGCCTGGTTAGCTTGGTGAAAAACAAACATGATATTCCCCGGACAGTGCCCGGGCACATGCCGCACCTCGACCGACTCGCCGAACTGCGTGAGGGTCTCTCCGGCGGCAACCCAGTGATCCACGGCGATGCCCTCAAGTTTCAGTTTCTCGCCCATAAAACCCTCCATCACTTCCGGGGTTTCGATCAAAACCCGGTCCGCTTCGTGCGCCCAGACTTTCGCCTGCGTTTCCCGCACCACTTCCGCTCCACCTTGGGTGTGATCCCAGTGACCGTGGGTGATCCAGAGGGCGCTCAACTTGAGACGGGCGGCCTCCAACAGCGGCTTGATTTTGGGCCAAATCTCACCGGGAGCATCGATCAGGACAGCTTCGCCCTCATCTTGGTCGATCAGGAGATAGGCATTGGTCTGGATCATTCCAGAGGGAATCGTGTGAACCTTCATTCCCCGTCACCACAGCGGCAAAGCTATACGGTCTGCAACGAAGAATTCTCCCCGACCACTGGTGACTTGCCTAGCGCCATCCCTCCCCTCCACCCTCGCAGTTTTATCATGACGAAGCTCAAATTTGCTGTTCTCCCGGGTGACTATATTGGTCCCGAAGTTATGTCCGAAGCGCTGCGCGTGCTCGCTACGGCGGCCACCACCGCAGGTCTCGAGCTTGAGTATGCCACGGCTGATGTCGGCGGCGCCGGTATCGACAACCACGGCCAAGCCCTCCCCGACAGCACGCTCGAAGTATGCCGCGCGGCTGACGCGATTCTTTTCGGATCCGTCGGTGGCCCCAAATGGGAAACTCTCCCACCCAAGGAACAACCGGAACGCGCCGCCCTCTTGCCCCTGCGCAAGGCATTCGGGCTGTTTGCCAATATCCGCCCCGGGCTGCTCTACCCGGAGCTCACGGATGCCTCCCCGCTCAAGTCCGAGCGCATCCCCGACGGCATTGATATTGTGTGTATCCGCGAACTCACTGGCGGCATCTATTTTGGCCAACCCAAACGCACTACCCGACTCGAAAATGGTGAGTATCAAGCCATCGATACCATGATCTACCACACCGGTGAGATCGAGCGGATTGCGGAAGTCGCCGCCATCACCGCCAAGGCCCGCGGCGGCCGGGTGTGCTCGGTCGACAAAGCCAACGTGCTGGAAACCTCGGTGCTGTGGCGGAAGACGGTGATCGAATATTTCGCCGCGAACCACCCGGAGTTGGAGCTGAGTCATATGTATGTCGACAACGCGGCCATGCAGCTGGCCCGTGATCCCAACCAATTCGATGTGTTGTTCACCGAAAATATGTTTGGCGACATTTTATCCGACGAGATGGCCGTCATTTGTGGCTCGCTCGGGATGATGAGTAGCGCATCCCTCGGCACCGCCCAGAATCAACACGGCCACCCCTTCGGACTCTTCGAGCCGGCTGGAGGCACGGCGCCTGATATCGCCGGCCAAGGTGTCGCGAATCCCTGCGCCCAAATTCTCTCCGGTGCGATGATGCTCCGCTACAGTTTCGGCCAGCTAGAACTCGCCGCCAAAATCGAAGCCGCCGTCCGCAAAACGGTTACCGTGGATGGCCTGCGCACCGGTGACATTGCCTTCGGTCGACCCGCGATTGGCACGATCGCCATGGCCGACGCGATCATCGGCAACCTTTGAAGCCTGCTCCCGTTTCCCTCATGACTTCCTCTGAGATTCGTCAATCTTTCCTCGAATATTTCGCCGCGCGTGAGCACACCATCGTGCCTTCGGCGTCGCTGATGCCCGATTCGCCCGGGCTGCTCTTCACCAACGCGGGCATGAATCAGTTCGTGCCGTTTTTTCTCGGCGATCGCGCGCCCGATGTCACCGGATGGGCTAGCGCCCAAACAGGTTCCGATCTTCGCGCGACCGATACCCAGAAGTGCATTCGCGCTGGCGGAAAACATAATGATTTGGAAGATGTCGGTTACGACACCTACCACCACACGCTGTTTGAGATGCTCGGTAACTGGTCGTTTGGCGACTACTTCAAAACCGAGTCCATCACTTGGGGTTGGGAACTGCTCACCCAAGTCTGGGGCATCCCGGCCAAGCGTCTGTTCGCGACGGTTTATCGGCCGGATCCGGCCCGCGGTGATCCGTCCGAGTTCGACCAAGAAGCTTACGCTATTTGGCAGGGTATATTTGAAGCGGCGGGCCTCGATCCGGCCGTTCACATCATCGACGGAAACAAGCAGGACAACTTTTGGATGATGGGCGACACGGGCCCCTGCGGTCCCTGTTCGGAAGTTCATTTCAACTTGATGGCGGACGACGACGAAGCGGCTGGCCGCGCCTTGGTGAATAACGACCACCCGCGCTGCATCGAAATCTGGAATCACGTTTTTATCCAGTTCAACGCCAACGCGGATGGCACGTTCTCGCCTCTCGCCGCGAAGCATGTGGATACCGGCATGGGCTTCGAACGGGTGGCTGGTATCTTTGCCGGGACCAAAGGATTCACGCAGTTCACGCAGGAACCGTCGAACTACGACGCTGATATTTTCGAACCCCTCTTCGCCAAAATCGCTGAGCTCTCGGGCCAGACCTACACCGGCACCGTGCCGACCAAACGCGATGGGCTCAGCGATCAGGAAAACACCGACATCGCCTTTCGGGTCCTCGCGGATCATGCGCGGTGTGTCTCCTGCGCGATAGCCGACAATATTCTACCCGGCAACGAAGGTCGTAACTACGTCATCCGCCGCATCTTGCGCCGGGGCATTCTCTACGGTAAAAAGCTGAATCTCGAAACCGGGTTCTTCGAACAACTCGTCGCCCCCGTGGTAGCCACCCTCGGCGAGGTGTTTCCGGAATTGGTGGAGAAGCAGGAAATCATCCGCAAAGTGATTCACGCAGAAGAAGAGAACTTCGGCCGCACCCTTGATCGCGGTTTGATCATCTTCAACGAAGCCACCGCCGGCGGTGCGGATGTCAGCGGCGAAACCGCTTTTCAACTCTACGATACCTTTGGGTTCCCTCTCGATATGACCCAGCTACTCGCGACCGAGCGAGGCTTGCAGGTCGATGTCGACGGGTTTAACGCGCTGATGGAAAAGCAACGGACTCGAGCCCGGGCCGCGCAAAAGAAAGAGGTCGTGGTCGCCGCGACCGAAGGTGATGACAGTGTTCCCGTGATCGCGACGGAGTTTGTCGGTTACGACCGGGCTCACCTCCAGAATTTCACCAGCAACTTGGTGGAGACGGTCTCCGACGGGGACGACACCTTCCTCGTGTTTGATCGTTCTCCGTTTTACGCCGAAATGGGCGGCCAAGCTGGAGACGCCGGTGTGGCCAAAATCGGTGATCAAACCATCACCATTATCGATACGGTCAAAGATAAGTCAGGGCGTTTCCTACACCATATTGCGCCCGATCAGACGTTGGCGCTACCCGCGCTGCCCAACCCGGTGATATTGGACGTAGACCTGCATCGCCGTCGCGCCATCTCCCGCCACCACAGCGCGACTCATTTGATCCACGGGGCTTTGCGCAAAGTGCTCGGGACGCACGTCCATCAAGCCGGCACCCATAAAACTCCTGATCGTTTGCGCTTTGATTTCGCTCACTTTGAGGCCATGACCCCCGAGCAAGTGGCCGAGGTCGAGCAGCTCGTAAACGACCAGGTTATCGATAACGCCTCCGTCGACACTTACGAAACCGACTTTGATCAAAAACCGGAGGGCACCCTCGCCTTCTTCGGCGAGAAATATGGCAAGGTTGTCCGGGTCGTGGATATCGGCGGTTACAATCGCGAACTCTGCGGCGGCACCCACGTGCAAACCGCCGGTGAAATCGGCCTCATTAAAATCGTCGCCGAGTCCGCGATTGCCGCCGGCACGCGGCGGATTGAAGCCGTCGCCGGAGCGGCTGCTTACCAGTTTGTCAGCGGTCACGAGGCGGCGTTGCGCGCCATCAGCGCCAAACTCAATGCCGGGCCCCAAGACGTGGCGGAGAAACTCGATGTATTGATTGGCCAAAAGACGGACGCGGATCGTCGGCTGAAGGCATTCGAAGCTAAGGCCTCCGCGAACCAAGCCGCCGACCTCATCGCCAAGGCGGTGGAAAAAGATGGTCTGCGTTGGATTTCAGCCGTCGTTAAGGCCGATAATCCCAACGCCCTTCGCACGCTAGGCTCTCAAATGATCGGCCAGCTCGATAACGGCGTCGTAATCCTCGGTGCGGCCTTTGGTGAAAAAGCCTCTATCGTCGCCTTCTGTTCGCCGCTGGCTATCGCCGCTGGAATCAAAGCTGGGCCGTTGGTCGCCGAGCGCGCCAGTGCGTTAGGTGGCAAAGGCGGCGGAAAACCCGACTTTGCGATGGGGGGCGGTCGCGAGCCCGAAAAACTCGAAACGGTGCTGCGATTGAACTAGCCGTCAGCGGCCGAATTTCCCCATCTATTTTCTATTGCTTCCGATTCTGAAAATGTAGAATTCGAAGCCCGATTTGATCGAGCTATTCAGGAGATTTATCACGCGCCCCTCGAGGCCCGCACTCAGCTCAATGCGCTGTTGGGGGTGTTGCCGCAGGGAAAGTCAGAATTGCAGGCTCGGGTCACGGGGCGACTTTCCATCGTCGAAAGGATTTTGGGGAACTATGAGCTCGCGATCCGTCTCGGCGAAACCGCCGTTGCGACTTATGGAGCGATCAATCACCCGATCGGGATGGCGCGGGCGTGGATCTCGCTGGGGGGATGTCTATTGGAGTCAAGGCGCCCGCGCCCGCGCCCTCGGCTATTACCAGCGGGCTTATCGGCAACGGCGCAAGACGACCAACTATGCGGCGACCGCTGGCGCGCTAGCGAGTGTGGCTAATATTCACGTGGAATTGGGTCAGTTGAAGGAGGCCCGCGATGAATACGAACAAGTATTGAGCCTGGCTCATCGCGCGGGTGATCGGCGGATCATTGCTCGCACCGAAAATAATCTTTCGGAGTGCCTTTTGTTGCTCGGCCAACCCGGCACCGCCTTGAACCATGCCCGGAGTGCGCTGCTGGCTTGTCGAAAAATCGGCGACCGTAGTGAGGAACCCAACGTCCTGATCAACCTCGGGAGGATCCTCGGAAAATTAAAGTTTTCGCAAGAAGCGCGGAATCACCTGGAAGCCGCGGCGGAAGTTTCCCGAGACGTGGGTGACCGCCGAGCGCAGGCGGTAAGCCTGTCGTTGCTCGCGCAATTGCTGCGCTCTCTACCGACAACAGATTGTGGAGAAACCGCTAATCAGACGGAGGATCAAGCCTTCGCTCTAGCTCAAGAAATTGGAGCTCAGGGGCTCCTCGAAACGATCTGTAATCAAGCCATCGAGGCAACGGAGGCAGCGGGGGATTCGACTCGTTTGCGCAGCTACCGACAACGCCGAGCCGCCCTTCCTTTGCCCTAGGCAAGTCTGCCCCCAGTTTGATTAACTGCACGCTATGAGGATCGCCGCAGAGGAGAGTTTGACCCGACACATTGCCGTGGTCCGATTTTTATTTGCGGACGGGAGTCCAGCCCTGCGTCGCGCGCGTGAACCGGGGTATTGCCGCGCGTCGAAATCTCAACCGATCATTGACGCGGGATTGTGATCACAAAACTCTTTGCCTCGGCCATGATCAACTACTGCGCACCAGATTTAACGACCCATCCTCCCCGCAGTCCGCGCGTGCGACTGGGAGGGTTTGTGCACCTGCCTCGTCTTCTCGACAAAGCGCGCGCTTTCGCCGCCGGTCGGCAGGGTGACTACATCTACCCGTGCCCGCTTGATCAGCGCCTGCTCGGTTTTATGGGGATCACGAGTGACGCTTTGTTGGCGGAAGCTTCCGCGGGGAAGTCGGATTCGCAGATGCTGGACTGGATCAGCTCGAACCTGAGTCCGCGACGCCTGCCACATGAAATTATCGCTTGGTCCGATTGGCTCGAAAAGGTCGCGCCGGGCGATGCCGGACGACACGACAATTTCGCGAACCAGATCCGAGAACTTGCTCCTGATCGCACCGATATTGTCACGACCTTTGATCGGCTCGAATTGGATGACTACGTGTCCTTCGGCGGGTCCGCTTGAATCACTACCGATCATGATTAAAACCGATCCGCTCCCCGCCGTCATTCTGGCCTTTGACCAACACAACCGACTCGCGGTGCGACGATTGGGCAGTCAGGCCGGGCTGGCTTTCACGGGCAGCGACGAAGCAATGGCCCGCACTCGCCTCAGTGAGTCGTTCAAAACCTCGACAGCGGCTCGGCACCTCGAAAACACTACCCTGCCCGGCGAGTTTGGTGAGACCATCCTGTCGGCCGTTCAGGTGGCCCCCACCTCACCCGATCGCGAGATTCATTTCTATGCTATAGATGAACTTAACCAGGGCGACATCCAGCTTTCGCCCGCGTTGCAAGCAGCGTTGAACGCCTTGGAGAAACACTTGGTCCACATCCCTTACCTGCATTTGGGAGAGAACGAATTCATCTATAAGTTTAGGCCACCGCAGGAGCGCAACCCCGCCATCTACGCCAACGATCAAGTTTCCAGCGGTCTCTACCAGTCCAAGTTGTGCGCCGCCATCAAAGCCATGGCCCGACAACACGAGCGTAGCGCCGCCGCTCCCGTGACGCTCGATTTTGGTGGAGTGGAGTATGTGATCCCCAGCCATTTCGGGTTTTGTCTGGGAGTTAAAAATGCCATCGAACGCGCCTACGAAACGCTGGCCGCTAACCCCGATCGGCGGGTGTTTATGCTTTCCGAATTGATTCACAATCCCTTCGTGAATGAAGACCTGTGCCGGCGCGGTTTGCGTTACCTGCAAACGGATAAAGGCGTGCCTTATACGACCGCAGGACAACGAGCTACGGGCGACGAAGCGGAAGCGCTGATTTGGGACTCCCTGTCCTCCAAGGACATCGTGATCATTCCGGCCTTCGGCGCGACGGATGAAGACAAAGCGCGTCTCGTGCGCAAAGGCATCGAGGTCTGCGCTTACGACGCGACCTGCATGCTGGTGGAGAAGGTTTGGAAAGCGGCCCGCAGCTACGGCCGCGAAGGCTATACCGTAATCATTCACGGGAAGGCTGAACATGAAGAAACCAAAGCCACTTATTCCAATACGCGGCGCTATGCTCCTGCCTTGATCGTGCGCAATATCGAGGAAGGCGAGCGATTGGCCAAGGTGATCACGGCCAAGAACGCCGTAGACCGTCAGCGCTTCTACTCAGACTTCGAAGGCAAGCATACGCCGGGCTTCAAGGTGGAACGTGATCTACAACGGATTGCCGTTGTCAATCAGACCACCCTGCTAATGAACGAAACCCTCGCGATCACCGAGCGCCTCCGCAGAGCGTTCACGGAACGATTCGGCGCAGACGCGGCTGATCGCGTTGGCGGTGGAGGTCGCCGCGATACCCTCTGCTATGCCACCCAAGTCAACCAAGATGCCTTGGGAAGGGCCTTGGAGGGACCGCTAGACGCGGCGTTTGTGATCGGCGGCAAAAACTCCTCCAACACCTATCAACTCTACCGACTTTGTGCGGAAAAATTGGGTCCCTTCGCTTTCTTCATTCAAAGCGAGCGCGACATTCTTTCTCGGGACAAAAGCCAGCACTTCGTGTTTCCCGTCTTGGACCCTGCCGTCGGCGGCAAGACCGAGGTGCGACCATTGTGGTCCAACGATCTTAAACCCAAACGCATTTTGATCACCGGGGGAGCCTCCTGCCCGGACGGTTTAATTCAACAAGTGATCACTCGAATAAATAGCCTTTGGCCTGTGAAAATTCTGAGGACCGTCGACGAGGTGCTCGTCGATATCGAGGCGCGAACCTGAAGGGCACGGGATACGGGATACGGAGGTGAAACTGTCAGGCGTAAAGCCCGACCCACCCCAGCAGGATGTGGGCGGATCTTGCGTGGATCTCCCTTTATACCCGACAGCGCGGCAGGTAGGGCGGGTTGGCCACCGCGATCTCCGGCCTGTCCTCCGGTAGTCCCGCAAACCGGGACAAAAGCGGGAGATCTCGGCACCGTCTGGCCTAGTCTCCGGGGTATTACCCCAGCCGATCAGAAGCGGTGGATAATACCGAAGCGAATTAAGGTGGCGTCGCTCAGGGTAACATTCGCAGTGCGACCGGCGAAGTTCTGCACGAAGTCATCCAACGACTCCAGTACCGCGCCGAAAAAGAAACCGGTGCGTTGGGTGACCCAGAACTCAACCGAAGCTTCTGCATAGTAGCCAATTAGCAGCTCGCTCATCGAATCAACTCCCCCAAACCGAATCGCGTTGATAGTCGGGGTATCAAGTTCGAGGAATTCCGAAACCGAGAAATCGCTTCCAACAAAAGCTCCCAGCACGCCCGCGCCTACCGTGAAGGAGATGCGTTCGGTGAGGTGCCCTCGGAGTTCCGGGCCGAAACGCATTGAGTAGTAGGCACCGTCGATCCCCCATGCTCCCTCAATTGCCGCTCCGTTGGGAGAGGTCACGAAGGTTCGATTCGGAGTAACTTGTTGCAGGGGAACCGTAGTTTCGAACTGGCCAAAGGGTATAATATTTCCTGTCTCGGGATCTGTCAGCGTATCGACGGAAGGCGCTTCGTAGGGAGCAGTCGGAACGTCGCCAAAGACTTGATACAAATCGGTCATCGTGATCAAATCTGCCCCGATGCGCTGAGAGGTGGAGGCCTTGAAGTCGGATACCCCGATCGCGCCAGAGAAGCTCAGCTCTACCTTCCGACCGAAGCGCAGGAGGCGCTTGGAGACGGCCATCTCGAATCCCAGCTCGGAGCTTTCTCCGTCGGCTTGAAAGCCTGCACCCGTTGAGGCAGTGGAGTATTGATTCATGGCCACGCCACCATCAACCCGTTGCTCGGGGCTGCCGTAGGCCCACACCCGCGTCTGTCCGGGAGTGTAAGCCAGAAAATCGGAAATTAAATTACCGTTGGTATCGTTGAGCGTATAGCGGCCCCCGGGAGTCGTGGTTTGGTTGCCGTTAGCGTCCAACTCGTTGAGCCGGGGTTCGTCCAAAATGACGCGGCCGTCATCATAGAGCCGAGCTTGGAAGTCAGTTTGGTCTGCCCCCGGGATGAAGTTTGAGGGAGCGATCGTGCCCAACCCTCCGAAGCTGACCGTCGAATCTGCCGCCCCCAACCTGACGTTGGTGTGCAACACCCACGCATTGGCATCGCGGTATTGCACCTGCCGCAGTTGAGGCGGAAGTCGAAACCCTTGAGCCTCAATCTGGGCCTTGGCCTCGGGATCCGGTTCGTCGGGGCTCTCTTGGGCAAAGACAGGGGCTGCCAGTGAGAAACACAGCAAGGCAGTGAGGGTGCGGAGATAGCGGGCTTTGGTCATGGACGAGATCGTTTTAGACGCGATCGAACCCTTAAAGTTGCGGTGAATATGATCAAGGCCAGCCCTTTCTTCGACTTCTCCAAGGCGAATTCGGTTAATTTTGGTCGAACGGCGCATTATTCGGTGAATTCGTCCCGCGCGCGGTTCTTTTCCGCTTCCAACTGAGCCGCGACCTCCGGATCAAACTCCGCTTGTTTTTCCCGGAGCCGCCGTTCTCGCACCTTCAAATCCTCTAGGCGCTGCTCCAGTTCCGTTTCGGTTTCCTGCTGCTCCTGCACCTTTTCAAATAGTTTCGTTTCACTCTCATCGAGGAACGACTCGCGCTCTTTGATGCTGCTTCGTTGCTCCTTGAGCGACTCTTCCTGCCGTTGGAGTTCGGCCCTCAATTTTTCCAAGGCCGTTTTCTCCTCCTCCGACAACGTGTGGTGATGGGGAGCTACTTTCCGGCTGGCCTCCAGCACCCGTTCTCGGGCGGCCAGCAGAGCCTCGGCCTCGGCCAGCTCGCGTTCTTTATCGGCGAATTTTACTTCGAGCTCTTCACAGGCGCGTTCCCGCTCTTCCAACCGTCCTTCGAGCTCGCGTAACACCTTCTCCAGCTCGGCTGATTTGTCAGCGGACAGCGTGGTCTCAGTTTCACCCCAAGGCGCCCGCGTCGCCGCCACGATGGAATTGATCCGCGCCCGCGTTTCGGCGGCATCGGCCGTATGTTCGATCAGCGATCGCGTGCGGCGGCGTAAGCTCAAGATTTTTCCCGCGCCCGGCCGGCCCGGAAATTTGATGTTCCCCGAAAATCCGTGGGGAGGAGGCAGTGGATCAGCCATAACACCTTCCCTATCGGCCAAAGAGCCGACGGAGCCAACTGGTTTTCTTTTGGGGGCGTGACGCTAGCGCGGGGAAATGCGCTTCGATCAGCCGAGCCACTACCGGCTCGATAGCGGGATCCTGCAAAACCATCACCTCGCGGGTCAGCTCGACGCCGCCTTTTGTCCGGATTTTCAACGCTTCGAGATCATCAGAGAAATATTGGGCCAGCTTTGCGACCTGAGCGGTGGTTTCGATTCCGGGGCCTCCGCCTGCCTGCAGTTTTTCCCGCTCTAGCTTACGCAGATTGCGCGCTACTCCGCCCACCGCTTCGACAAAATGTAGCCCCTTCTGTCCGGGGCGAAAGGGCAGAAACTGAGCGATGGCTTTTTCGTCCACGTGAGAAAGCGCGTTGAGGAGCGTTTTGAAATCTCCTCCCACGATCACGTTTTGCGACATGCCTTGAGCAAACACGGCAAACTCCGCCAAGGTAACGAGTTGTTCTAAGGCGCAGAACTCCTTTGCATCTACCGAGAGGCTGGTGAAATCGATCGGATAAGTCTCCGCAATATCCAGCTTGGCCAGATTCTCCAAGATGGGATTCTCGGCATTGGCGGCGGCTTCACTGTGCTGCACCATATCGCCAAACGGATCGTCGAAGGCCAAAGTCTCGGACAGAATCGTGATCAACTCATCAATGGCCCCGTCGGGGTAGCCGCGGCTAGTCAGAAGCTCCACCGTCTCCTCGTAATTCAGATCAATGTAGTCGGACGGCGAATCCTGCTTGTCTATCCCCGGCCATGCGGGGCCATCCAAGTTTTCGGCCAAACTGGATAGACCGGTATCCACCATAATGGAGGTAGAAAATGACATGCGCACGGCGTCCCACTGCGCGGAGGGTTCGGATTCAGGCATGGTCTAAAATCATCTCAGGTTTAGTCGTTTACGCGATCACCATGCCGCAGGAGTTCGGAGGCCACCTGGTGGTAGTCGTCCACCACCGTCTGCTCCTCCGTGCCTTCGGCGGTCGCCTTAACCAAGTTGACGGGCAGACCGAGCGTGACTGCTCGGCGCACCACCATGGCATCTCGCACCACTTGGTTAAAAAGCTTCGCGGCGGGTGCAGCCCGCTTGGCGCTGCGGAATTGATTTAAGCGTAACTGCATTCGCATTCGAGGCACATCGATATCCACGCCCGTCTTGATGGAGTTGAAGATGATGCCTTGCACCCGAGCTGGCACGCCTTGCGCCGATGTGCGGAAACTCGCGCTGAGTTGGTGAAACTTGCCGAGCTTTTCGACCAACAACGTGAAGCCGATCAAGCTCAACGCATCGGGATTGGCCGGCACATAAATCTCGTTGGCGCTGAAGATCGCACACTGCGAAGCGCGCAAAATATTGGGCGGGCAATCAAAGAGAATGAAGTCGTAGTTGGCTTCGACCTCCGCGAGCTGATCCCGGAAGACGACGTAATGCGGGCGGGACGGATCGCCGGTGTATTCGTTTTCCAAGTCGACCAGATTGAAGGTGGTCGGCACCAGATCCAGTCCCGCGAGAGGCGCTTCGCCCGCTTTGTTTCGCACCACATCTTTGACCAGCAGGTCTTTCACCTGGGCTCCTCCGGAGTTGAAAATCGAGTAAATCGAACCGTGACCTGACGTGTTGATCTTGTTCCAACGATCAAGCTTGAGCAGCCAGATGGAGGCATTCGACTGGGTATCAAAATCGCAGATCAAAACCCGCTGTCCCATTTTGGCTAAACTCGCGGCAATATTGACGAGCAACGAAGTTTTTCCGACGCCGCCCTTATAGTTGATGAATGCGATTTTCCGAGCCATGTGATTCCCCTAGCAATAAGCCCGACGTGTGAATCCGAGCGAACGAAAACGGTGATTTGCGGTTCGGCGCTGCGCCAGACTAAAAACCGGGCCATCCGCTTTAACCAAAAATTCGCAACTGCATCAGTGGCCATGATTTGCCACCGCTCTCCGCTCAACGAAATCTCCCCTCGACCGTGATTGATAAAAACCAACTTCAGCAGGCCCTGCTGCATCAACTCAGCCACGACCTCGATGTGCTCACGCGAGCGGCTTTGCTCGCCCGCGACGAAGCCACCGACGAGGAAAGTCGAGCCGAGAGCAAATGGGATACCCGGGGCCAAGAGGCCGCTTACCTCGCGGAGGGTCAGGCGAAGATGGTCCAAGAACTACAGGACGCGATCACTCGCTGGCGCACCCTGCCCCTGCTAGCCAGTGATGCTGCTGCCACCATCGCGATGGGACGCGTCTTCGTGCTCGAACAAAGCCAAGGGCCATTACGCGGATTCGTGGGGCCCAAAGCTGGTGGCGTCGAGTTCACTTGCGGGGGCGGGAATTATACCATCGTTACCCCCAGCTCTCCCCTGGGACGGGCCGTCCTCGGGAAACGGGCCGGCGACTTCGTGAACCTGATGGTCCGCCGCAAACCCCAGCCTCATCGTATCACCGCGGTTTTCTGAACCGAATGACCCCGGGATCCTGGCTCCACGCATTGCGCTAGGTCGCAAGGCATTCACGCCCGACAGAAAACCGGAATGGTCCGAGGCCTCAATTCACTTGGCGGCAACAGAATCAGTTTCTAAAGGTGTCGGGGATTCGACATTCGACGTCCGGCGGTTTCGTTTCTTAGCAATTTAGGCGGATTCCTATATAAAACCTCCCCTTTCACTCATGCGCCTTCGACCCTGCCTCCCTTATCTCGCTGCGAGCTTTTTGCCCTTTGCTTGGTCCTCTGCCGCAGCCGAGTTCAACCCCTCGGCAATACTTCCTCCCGCGCTGCAGGGGGCCGATCCGCGGATGCTTTCATCGAGCGCTTATGACCATTTCTGGTCCGCCGGAGCTTGGCCTGATGAAGGACCGCCGATGGAACGCGAAGCCCTGCCCGCTTTCGCTCCAGCCAAGGGCACCCCGCCGGTTGTGCTCCAACCTTGGGTGGCGCCCAATACGCGCTTGGGCAATGACCCAACCGTGCTGCCGAGCGAGAGCCGACAGCAGGCCGAGCCCCATATCGCGCGGAGTTTTCTCAATCCTAAAATCATGCTAGTCACCCTGCAAGAAGGTCGCCGGTCCGACGGCGGAGCCGCCGCGGGCGGTTATGCGTTGTCTCAGGATGGTGGATACACTTGGGATCGTCAGTTGATCCCCAACCTGACGCAGATAGACGGGGGGGCTTATTTTCGCGCCACCGATCCCGTCGCGGCGATCGACCGGTCGGGCCGCCTCTACCTGAACACCCTCAATGCGCGCGACGAGTCGTTTAGCCTGCGGGATGTCACCGTCGTAAGGTCCGATGACATGGGGGCCACGTGGACCGATCCGCTGTTGGTCTTTGGTTCTCCTAACAACCAGCTTTTCCCCGATAAGAATTGGATTACGGTGAACGACATCCCGAATTCGCCGACCGTCGGACGGTTGGCGGTCACGTTCACGGCGTTCACTAGCGACGCTGCGGGCAACCAGACCGGCACAAATCTGCGCGGCAGCGTGAGCGATGACCAAGGGGCTACGTGGACCGAAGCCAGTTTCA
>Ga0075118_10001185_pt1 | contig 19478 bp, 19 predicted proteins | sample AntAceMetag02UKE_FD_69794 | JGI IMG/M metagenome (GOLD analysis project Ga0075118, IMG submission 69794) | Saline lake microbial communities from Ace Lake, Antarctica - Antarctic Ace Lake Metagenome 02UKE | ecosystem: Environmental > Aquatic > Non-marine Saline and Alkaline > Saline | place...
TACTCAACACATACGTACGAGCAATAATCGCCTGTACCTTATAGTACTCATAGGTTTCTCTACTTCCTGATTCTGCTTCAACTACACCGCCTATATAATGCTCTATATAAACGTTGTTTATCAGCTTTAGCTTATTCAAATAAACGGAGACCTTCAGATTGTCGTTATAAGTTCTTTTGGCAGTAGCAGGAGACATCGCTTTTAAATTAAAAGCAGATCCCCAAGTATTTCTTTTCAATCGAATACTCTTAAAACTACCAACAACTTTACCACCTGAAGTAACTTGTACAAGAGCTCCATTTGTACGCAAAACCATTGTTTGATTGATGGTGAATTGCTTTACAGGATTATTATCTCCGTATAACGTGTAAGAACCGGTATGAATAGAAACCAGTGAACTTGCAGGTCTTTTTCCCCAAAGTATTCCAACATTGATTACCTCCCTTAATGCAAATGCAGAAAAGGATAAACTTGAAATAAATAGTATAAGAATCAGACGTACCATCTAGCGAGCAAAGGTAATCGGCTTAAAATGGACTTAGGCTGTTGGCTCCAGAGTTTTCAACATGAGATTGGCAGTAAGCTCAGATGCACCTTCACCACCCAATTTAGTTATGAGGATTTCATAATTAGCCAAGAGTTCATTTCTATCATTTTCACAGTTTAAAATCCGATCTAATTCTTGAACTAAGCGTTTTTCTTTCAAATCAGATTGAATCAACTCAGTAACAATCTCCTTATCCATAATAAGATTAACCAGTGAGATGAATTTTACTTTAATGAGCATTCTTGCAATTCCCACACTCAATGCTCCACCTTTATAACAAACAACTTCGGGTACTTTAAAAAGAGCAGTTTCTAAAGTAGCGGTTCCACTGCTTACCAATGCAGCTTTTGCCTGCAAGAGTAATTCGTACGTTTTACCTTCAATTATTGAAACATTCTGTTTCGTTAAAAACGGTTGATAATAATCTAACTCTAATGCAGGAGCAGCAGCTAATACAAACTGATAATCCGGAAAACGATCTACCACATTTAAGAAAACTGGTAACATTTTAGTTACTTCTTGTTTTCTACTTCCTGGAAGTAAAGCAACAATTGGTTTTTCGGGTAAATCGTTCTTTTTACAAAAAGCAGCAAAGTCTGGTTTTTGATTTTTGTACTCTTTGACTGCATCTAATAATGGGTGACCTACGAAATGAACATCTAAATCAAACTTTTTATAAAATTCCTTTTCAAAAGGTAAAATCACGAACATTTCATCCACGATTTTTTTAATCTTAAATCCTCGTTTTTGATTCCAAGCCCAAATTTGAGGAGATATATAATAGAGGACTTTTATACCTCTTTCTTTTGCCCACTTAGCTATGCGAAGATTGAATCCAGGGTAATCAATTAATATAATTGCGTCAGGTTGGAATTCTTCAATATCTTTTTTACAAAAACTGATATTCCCAATTATGGTTCTTAAATTTAGAATTACTTCTAAAAACCCCATAAAAGCTAGATCTCGAATGTGCTTTACAATTGTGGCTCCGGCAGATTCCATCAGATCTCCACCCCATGCTCGAATTTCTAAATCAGAATTCTGATTCTTTAGGGCTTTTACCAAATTAGAGCCATGCAAATCACCCGATGCCTCTCCCGATATGATGTAAAGCTTCAAACTACGTGTAAAAATAAATTACATAAGCTATCACGTATCCGAAATTGGACAATAGAATTCCTCGTCCTATTTTGTCTTTTTTGAAGGTGTTTAAAACTACCCACATCAACCCAGCATTTAATCCGATTGCCAATAAGCAAACGTTCTCCAAATAGGTTTGAGAAAAAGTTAGTAAATCCTCATTAACGGACATAATGAGAGTTTTCACCACTATTAGTGGAAAGATTGCTCCAGCAATTAAGCCTATTATTAAATTGTCTTTCACAGGTCCCAATTATTAATTTCACTAAGTGCAGTATACGCTGTTAGATCATGTTGTACAGGAACAACACTAACGTAGTTATTCTCTAAGGCCCAAATATCGGTATCCTCGCCATGATCATTATTTTTAAACGTTCCCGTTAACCAAAAATACTCATTACCCATAGGATCTTTACGTGCCTCAAATTCTTCTTCCCAATTTCCTTTTGCTTGTCGGCAAACTCTAATTCCGGCAATTTCTTCTAAATGCAGTTTTGGGATATTTACATTCAAACAAACCCCCTTTGGCAGTCCTTCTTCAATTGTTTTTAATGTGATTTGCCTTGCAATCTCTTTTGAAGCAGAAAAATCGGCATCAATACTGTGATCAAGAAGACTAAACCCAATGCTCGGAATATCCTCCAGTGCACCTTCTACTGCAGCAGACATAGTTCCCGAATAAATTACGTTTATAGAAGCATTACTGCCATGATTTATACCCGATAAAATAACATCTGGCTTCACTTCCATTTTATAAATCGCCAGCTTAATACAATCAACAGGAGTTCCTGAACAGCTATAAATCGTTAGCCCATCTTCTTCGCTAATTTTTTGCATTCGGAGGGTTGAATTAATAGTAATTCCATGTCCAGTTCCACTTTGTGGTTTGTCTGGCGCAACAACCATAATATCGCCTATATCTCGAACCGATTCTATAAGCGATTGGATACCTGGAGCGGTAACTCCATCATCATTACAAATTAAAATTAATGGCTTTTTCATACTGAAAATCTTTTAAATTCAGAACACAAAATAGCAGTTGCGGAAGCTACGTTTAATGATTCCCCGCGTCCCAATTGAGGAATTTTCACTTCTTTAGTCAAAAAGGATTTCACTTCTTCCGAAATTCCATGGGATTCGCTTCCCATTACTATTGCAGAGTTTTCGTTAAGATCCATTCCGTAAATATTTTCTCCTTCTAAGGTGGCTCCGTAAATAGGTTTTAGAGGATTGTTCTTGCGCATTTTGGCTAGGATAATGACCAAATCTAGATACAAAACATTTATTCTAAAAATACTTCCCATACTGGCTTGCACCACTTTTGGGTTATACAATCCAACACAATTAGTAGAACAGATCACATGGTTTATCCCAAACCAATCGGCACAACGAATTATATTTCCCAAATTGCCCGGATCTATAACTCCATCAATCATCAATACCAAATCTTCTTCGTAATAAGGTATCTTATCTTGCGGCAATTCAACCAATGCCAACACTTGATTTGGACTAGAAAAATTACTAATTTTCTCTAATTCACTTTCAGTAATTTGAGTTTGTGGAACATTCAAATTTTCTAACTCAGTAAAATACTTTGATTTAAAATCAAGCGTATAAAAAAGCTCAGAAATACGATAAGGACATTTTTCACGTGTCTCACATTCGTGGATTAATTCGTTGACCATTTTCTCTCCTTCAACTATAAAAAGTCCGAATTCTTTTCGGTTCTTTTTGCGAACAAGTGAATTAATTAATTTGATTTTGTTTTTAGTGAGCACTTAGGTCTTTAGATTGCATTTTCAGTAATTTTGTAAAGGTATAACTTTCGCCTTTGGGCGTGCTTTGAAAAACCTACTTAAACCCATATTAACCCTTATAATTACTGGACTTTTTCTAGCCAGCTGCAACCCTTATAAACAATTGGCTGATGGTCAGTACCTTCTTGAAAAGGTGGAAGTTGATTACGATCTTGCTTCAAAAAAGCGAGATTCCGAGTTTTATAAAAAATTGAATACGGACGATGTTTCCGACATTATAAAACAAAAACCAAATAACAAACTTCTAGGTCTGTTCAAATTTCACTTGAGAGTCTACACTTTTGGATCAAAAAAAGATAATAAATTCAGAAACTGGCTAGTGCGAATTGGAGAACCCCCCGTTATCATTGACACTAATTTGGTGAGCAAAAGCTCGACTCAAATGCTCCTTTACCTTAAAAAGAAAGGCTACTTCGAGGCTATTGGTTCAGATTCTGTGGATTATAAAGTTATAACGAACTGGAATGGAAAAAAAACAAAAAAGAGAAAGGCATCTGTCTACTATTCGCTTACTCCAAAAAAACCATGGGTTGTAAAAAAGTATGGATTTGCATTTGATGACGACAGTCTAAGACCGGTAATAAAAAACTATTCAAATAATGAGGAGGACGAAGGCCTTTCGTTAGAACTCGGAGCTAATTATGATGAATACAAATTGGCGACCGAACGAGATCGTATGGATCGATTTATGAAAAACAGAGGTTATTATAATTTTAGCCGACAATACATTGAATACAAGGTAGATACCCATTTAAATAGTCATAAAGTAAAATATCAGATCAGTATAAAAAATCCTTACATAAAAAGTCGAACAATCGCTGGATTAGATACTTTGATAAGTAAAAAGCATGAGAAATTTTACATTAATAAAATTGTGATTTCCATGGGCGACAAAAGCAATTCAATTGCTGCAGATGATACCTTAAAATTTAAAGGATATGACTTTGTAAATTATATGGGTAATGTAATTCGCCCCAAGGTAATTGCACGAGCTGTGTTTATTGAAAAAGGTGACCTATATCAACTTAATAAAATTGAATATACATACAGCAGGCTTACAGCGCTAGGTGTTTTCAGTAGCATAAATATTGATGTTTCAGTGGATCCAATTAATCCAAATGGAACGAATTTGATTGCTTACATCACCTTGAATATGAGTCCGAAATACAACATTTCATTTGAAACTGAAGGAACTAATAGAGGTGGTAATCTCGGCGTCAACTCTAGCGTGAACTTTACAAACAAAAACACATTTAAAGGAGCGGAGGCTTTGAGTATTGGGGTATTCGGAGGACTGGAAGCACAACAAACCAATAACGATTTATTTGAGGATCAAACCGAACAAATTAATGACGCATTACCATTTAACACATTGGAGTATGGAGCTGATGTAACTTTAAAAATTCCGGATCTTCTAATTCCAAAAATAAAATTCGGTTTACCTAAATATTTGAGTCCAAGTACTGAAATTGGAATCGCCTACAACTATCAATATCGTGGTTCTTATGATAGAGATTTATTGAATATTGCCTATCGATACAAATGGTTCCTAGGAAGAAAACATGGCTTTGTATTGAGTCCAATCGACATCAGTTTTGTAAGACTAGAAAAAGATTCAGCATTTGAAAATAGATTAAAAGCTACAGGTAACTCACTACTAATCAATTCCTATCAAGATCATTTAATAGCAGCCACAAAATTTCAATACACGTTTACAAATCAAAAATCTGATGAAAGAAACTATGTGTTTTTTCGTTCCAATATTGAAAGTACTGGTAACCTTCTGCATGCCTTAGATAAAATTACAGGCAGTACTCAAGACCCTGTTGAAGGATACTATACAAAACTGGGTATTCGATATGCTCAATATGTTAAACTTGATGGTGATTTTAGATACCATAGTGTACTTACAGAAAATTCGAAATTAGTATACAGGGTGTATAGTGGAATAGGTCTACCATTATCAAACTTGAATGTACTACCTTTCGAAAAATCCTTCTTTGGTGGAGGAGCAAACACAAATAGAGCTTGGGTAGCTCGAACTTTAGGTCCCGGAGGTTTACCAGCGATAGATTCCCTAAATACGATTGACCGAATTGGCGAATTAAGTCTAGAAGCCAACTTGGAGTATCGGTTTAATATCGTTGATGGTTTAGAAGGCGCATTTTTTACTGACATAGGAAATGTTTGGTTGCGCGAAAAAGATCCACTTCGACCAAATGCAGAGTTTAATATAAACCGCTTTTACAAAGAGTTGGCAGTTGGTATTGGTGCAGGATTGCGAATTGATCTCGATTTTTTTGTTATTCGGGGTGATTTTGGTTTTAAGGCTCGAGATCCATCTTTAGCTGAATCTGAACGGTGGTTTTGGGAACCAAAAGATATTTATCAATCGTGGAACGGACGAGAATATAAATATGGAATTAATTTTAACTTAGGGATAGGTTATCCTTTCTAATGTAAGAATATGAATAAAGAATATACTCCTATTTACGATCTTTTAATCAATTATGGGTTATCCGATTTCTGGGCATCATCTGCAAGATCAGGAGTCTTAATTCTAGTCCTATTCATCCTTGCAGGAATCCTTCATATTGTTGGTAGAAGTGTTTTCTTGAGGCTAGTCAATCAAATAACAAAAAAGTCAAAGACGAACTACGATGATATATTCCTTGAGAATAAGGTATTCCAAAAATTTAGTTTTCTGTTTCCTGCTTTTGCAATTTATGCATTTGACGAAGTTGTTTTAGCCCACCTAGGGCCCGCAAAAGATTTGATTATTGGCGCAACAAATATTTTTGTTATTGGCGTTACGGCTTCTCTTATAAATGCCGTTATTAAATCGTTTCAAAATATTGCAGAGACTCGATCAGCTTTTAAAGATAAACCGCTAACGAGCTATCGACAAGTTGCCACGATTTTAAACTATGGAATTGCAATAATCATAATAGTAAGCATCCTAATTGGTAAATCCCCAATGTATCTATTTAGTGCTCTAGGGGCGTTAACAGCAGTGCTTATTTTGGTATTTAGAGATTCTATTTTAGGTTTTGTTGCTAGTATTCAACTAGCATCAAACGACATGATTCGCGTCGGTGACTGGGTAAGTGTAGAAAGTTACGGGGCAGATGGAGATGTTTTAGAAATAAACCTGAATACAGTTAAAGTCAAAAATTTTGACAACACTATCACTACAGTTCCGACCTATGCTTTCATCTCGGACTCATTCAAAAACTGGCGTGCCATGCAAGAAAGTGGAGGTCGACGGATAAAACGAAAAGTAAACGTAGCAATAAACTCCATTAAACATTGCGATCAAGATCTATTAAATCAAATGCTGCAAATTGATTATTTGCAAGAATATGTTTCCAAAAAAATTGAAGAGTTAGACCAATACAATTCATCTGCTGTAAAAAATGGTTCAACAATGGTCAATGGTCGCCGATTAACCAATGTTGGTTTATTTAGACAATACATTCAACAGTATTTAAAGAAACATCCAGATATAAATACAGAACTGACCTGTATGGTGCGGCAATTGGAATCTACAGAAACAGGTTTACCGCTAGAAGTTTATTGTTTTAGTAAAGATAAGGACTGGGTGAACTATGAAAAAATACAAGCCGATATATTTGATCATATTTTGGCAGTAGCAGGCTTTTTTGATATTGAGTTATTTCAAAATCCATCAGGTTCTGACTTCAAGAAGTTAATGTCTAACTAGTGTGGTCAATTACTATACGCCAGCCCTCAGGTTTTAACTTCCATAAAAGCGTAAAATAACCTCCAACATTGGTCTTTTTTGAATAGGATAACTCCCAAGAACCGACAACAAATACACAATCATCGGAAAGTTGCCTTACTTCCTTCAATTCAAAAAGCAACTGACCCATTTGTTCTTGATTAGGATAAGCTTTCTGGTAGTTCTCTAAGACTTTTTTCCACCCTTTTGAGATTCCATTTTTACTCACAAATTGTAGCGAATCATTTTCCCAATAATAATTCATGAACGTAGGTATATCTCCTTTATTCCAACTATTCATTTGTTGCTGCATTGCGCTCTTTACAGCGGCTTCTCCTCCGTTGGTTTCTGTATTTACACCACTGCATGATGCAGTCATTAAAACGACAAAAAATACGCTTAAACTTTTAATAAGATTAGCGCTGATAAAGATAAAGCTGCCTTTCATTTTATGATACTTTAGTCGAGATTAAAGATATGCAAAAAGAAGCCGCTAAAATATTGATTGTAGAAGATGAGCCAAGTATGGCTTTCATCTTAAAGAAGCTCATTACTGATATGAGCTATGAGGTTTGTGTAAGCGTTGTTTCTGGCGAAGAGTCCATTATTGAAGTTGAAAAACACAAGCCCGATTTAGTATTAATGGATATTAATTTGGAGGGTGAGATGGATGGAATTGAAGCTGCCGAAATCATCCTTACCAAATTTGGAATTCCAGTAATATATGCTACCGCCGATGACGAAGAAGACACTATAAATTCAGCAAAAAGTACTTTTCCATTGGGCTATGTTTTAAAGCCTTATAATAAAGAAACTTTAAAATCGACTTTAGTTATAGCGCTTTCAATTCGTGAAGTTGAAAAGAGAAAAAATCGAGAACTTCAAACGGCCTATGATACTATTTCATACCAAACTAAAGAACTAATAGATAGTTTTAAAAGTGCTAAAGAAATTCAAAGAGCCATACTTCCAGCCGAGACGGGGTTTAAATCACACTTCCCGAACTCCTTTATTCTAAATATGCCAAAAGACAACTTAGGAGGTGATTTCTTTTGGTATCGCGTTTTAACTGATGGCAAAATATTATTTGGAGTAATAGACTGCACAGGCCACGGAGTGCCTGGTGCTTTAATGTCTGTTTTAGTTAATTATCAGCTCAACCATGCTCTTAAGTCTCTAAGTTATTCCGATGAAATAGGTGCTATTTTCAGTCAGATTGATAAATTTCTATCGGGTTACGAATCTGAAACTGAGTTTCCGTTAACGTATTCAAATAACGAAATCAGCAATCTTAACAGTGGATTTGATGCTGGATTGTGTTTATACGATTTCAAAACAAAAAAAATTAGATTTTGTGGAGCAAAACGACCACTTTACCTTTTCAGAAATGGGATGTTACAAGAATTCAAAGGAAATAGAAGTTCGGTTGGTTTATTTAGCATCGCAGGCAAAAAATTTGAAGAAATAGAAATCCAACTTGAAGAAAATGATCAGTTATTTCTTTTTAGTGATGGCTACACCGATCAAATTGGAGGCCCAAGAAAAAAAAGGTTTATGAGTAAACTCCTAAAAGAAACTCTAGAAGGTATATTGCCAGAGGCTCCTGATAGCCAATGTGAATTATTGACTGAAACCTTGCTTGATTGGAAAGGCGAGAATGAAGAACAATTGGACGATATATTAGTACTAGGAATTAAATTCTAAACCCAAGTTAATCTGCACTTAAAGTGCTCAATAGAAAATTTCATTATTATCTTGTAGCTTTCGTGTTCTATTCAAGAACCTATCATCCTCCTCTATAGCTTTCTAGCTGAAATTCCTGTAATTGTTTGAGCAAGTATTTAAACCCTTTAAATGGTTTTTTTAAATCAGAACAACTACTTCGACCTATAATTTCATTAGTTAATAAATCTATTATCAGAAAATCAAATTTCAAATAATGAATCGAACTATTAACCCGTGTCACATTCATTAGATCAAAGTCATAATCAATTAAAAAACTGTATTTATCCTGTGCAATAGTTGCCGTGTTGTTAGTTGATATGACAATATCCAAATCACTTTTTTCGACTATTTTTTTTTGTTTATTTCTAAAACCTAAAACCTTGCTATCAAAAAGACGCTCAGTTTCAGTACAATAATTTAATTCCCGCCCAACGATACAGCTAGGCTTTAAACTATCCAATTCTTTAACAAAAATAGACTTACCTTTAAATTGATCGGTTATAACAGTTCCTAACCAATCTATACTTTGAGTAAAAACATCTACTGATAGAACTAAAGCGAGTAAAAACAAACTCAATTTCTGTAACATATTTCATCATTTTTGCAAACTTAGCCTCCAAAACAGAGTATTTAATTCATAAATAATTTCTTTTTAAACAAGTATTCTCATTATACATTAAACAAATGAAATTCGAACTATAGTAATCGTAAAAAATGAATCTAAAATTTGATAAAGAATACTGGAACCGTCGATACATTAATAAAGAAACCGGTTGGGATATAGGCTATCCCTCAACACCTCTAAAAGAGTATATCGACTCACTTACTGACAGGAACCTGAAAATATTGATACCTGGCGCAGGAAACGCTTACGAAGCAGAATATTTACATGCTAAAGGATTTAACAATGTCACAGTTGTTGATATTTCTGAGGAAGCTTGTGAAAAGCTAATTATTAGAATTCCTGATTTCCCAAGTCAACATATTATTTGCGGTGACTTTTTTAAATTAGAAGAGCAGTTTGATATCATGCTCGAGCAAACATTTTTTTGTGCAATTGATCCTAGTGAACGCAATAATTACATAAAAAAAGCCAATCAAATACTGCAGCCTAGCGGTTTTCTAGTTGGCCTCTTATTTAAAAAAGAACTATTTAAAGATCACCCACCTTTTGGCGGCAATGAAAAAATATATCGAAAATTATTCGAGCCCTTTTTCAATATTCCAAAAATGGAAACGGCTTACAATTCAATCGAACCAAGAATAAATTCAGAATTATTTATAAAAATGTCACCTAAATAAGGGTTTTTATACATTTGAAAGGTGAACGCAAAAGCTCAAAATAAAATCTTAAACGGAACGGAAATCAAAGCAAAGGTTGATAGAATTGCTCATCAGATTAACGAAAATTGCTACCAAGAAGAAAAATTAGTCCTTGTAGGAATTACTGGTCGTGGTTATGATTTTGCCAAACGCTTGCAAAAAGAATTACAAATTATTGCGTCATTTGAAATTGAATTACTCCAAATAGATCTGGATAAAGACAATCCAATAAATAATGAGATTACGCTGAAACAGCCCGAATCAATAAAGAACAGTGCTGTTATACTTGTAGATGACGTTTTAAACTCAGGTAAAACTTTGGCTTATGCAGCTGCATATTTATTGCAGTTGGACCCAAAAATGATCAAAACTGCAATATTGGTAAATAGAGAACACCACCGCTATCCTATTACCGCAGACTTTGTTGGCCTTTCTTTAACTACAACGCTAAAAGAGCACATTCAAGTTGAACTAGGAAGGTCTGATGGAGTCTATTTGGTTTAGTTGTTCTAATAAATCATTCATTTTTGATGCATTCCAATTTATACTTTGAATCGTTAAGTGTGCTTTTGAATAAATTGAATCCCTCTCATTGAATTGATTATTCAACTTTTCTATTACATTTTCTGTTAGCAAAGGTCGATTAGAAGATTTTTCTAGCCGGCTAGCCAACATTTCAAGAGGCATTGTTAACCGTATAACAACCCCCTGTTCCAACATTTTATCCATGTTTTGATTAAAGCAAGGCATACCTCCACCGGTTGAAACAACACAGTCTTGTTCAGAAATATTCGGTAAGTCTGAAAGTAACTTACTCTCTAATCCTCTGAAATAGAGCTCTCCATGAATTCTAAAAATCTCTGAGATAGACTTTTGTTCGTTTTTTTCAATAACTGTATCAGAATCCAAAAAACCGACCTTTAATCTACTCGATAGTTGCTTTCCGATAGAGCTTTTACCCGTTCCTGATAGTCCAATTAGGAATATTTTCATACTACAAAAGAAGCTAAAATGTAGTATAACAGCAGGATAGAAAAAGAAAGAAAAAAAAGGAAAAAGCAGCTTGTTGAAACGAAAGAGAATTTTATATTTGCCGCCTCAATAAAAGACCTGGTAGCTCAGCTGGTAGAGCATCTCCCTTTTAAGGAGAGGGTCCAGGGTTCGAACCCCTGCCAGGTCACTTTTGACCAAAGCCTCTTGAAGAAATTCAAGAGGCTTTTTTTATTAAATGATAATCCTCTTGACATTTTAGAATATTAATTTTGCGCCGTGCTAGCAAATACTTCATCTCACCCCATCGGTTTAAAAATCAAAAAAGCAACTAGTTGTTATTTAGTGGACGATTCTGGCAAAGAATATCTTGACTTTATTGCAGGGGTCTCAGTTAATAATTTAGGGCATTCAGTTCCAGAAATTAACGATGCAATTATTGAGCAGCTAGGATTGCACGCACATGTTATGGTTTATGGAGAATATGAACAGGATGCTGTAAATCAATTCTCTAAGAACTTAACCTCACTCCTACCCCATTCACTAAACACAGTTTATCCGTTAAATAGTGGTACAGAAGCCATTGAGGCCGCACTAAAAATTGCTAAACGATATACAGGACGATCAAAAATAATTTCTTTCACAGGTGCTTATCATGGAAATACTCATGGTAGCATGAGTGTGAGTTCTAATGAGGATAAAAAATCAGCATTTAGACCTTTACTCCCTGGCATTGAGTTTTTAAAATGGAATTCAGTTGAAGAATTGAATAAAATAGACGAAGAAACATCATGTGTTATCCTTGAAACCATTCAAGGAGATGCAGGAGTGCGCATTCCTTCAAATGAGTTCATGAATGCGCTTAGAGATAGATGTTCTGCTGTCTCTGCTTTGTTGATTCTGGATGAAATCCAATGCGGATATGGCAGAAGTGGACAATTCTCTGCATTTTCTCAATTTGAAATAATTCCAGATATTTTATGTCTAGGAAAAGCTTTAGGTGCAGGATTTCCTATAGGTGCAGTAGTTTCCAGTAAGAGTATCCTTAATTGTATTCAATATAGCCCATCTTTAGGTCACATTACTACTTTCGGCGGAAATCCAGTAATCTGTGCAGCGGCTAATGCAGGATTAGTAAAATACAAGAGTTTAGAAAGTTCTTTAGAAGTAGAAGAAAAAGGTCTACTGGTTCAAAGTTTATTGTCAAAGCACCCTAAAGTTACAGCATTTCGCAGATCTGGATTAATGATAGGAATTAATCTAGAAACGGCCGATCAAGTTTCCTCGTTGATATTAAAATGCAGAGAAAAAGGACTCTTACTCTTCTGGTTTTTGAGTGTTCCTAATGGATTTAGAATAAGTCCACCCTTGGTAATAAGTAAAAAAGAAATAAGAAGAGGATGTTCAATAATTATTGAGACTTTAAACGAGTTGGTTTAGTTTAACCAATTTAAAAACAATTGGAATAAGCTAAAATAATGATATCGAAAAAACTAAAGAATTGCTGGAAGGAGTTATTTTAAGTAACCTAAAAGCTTTAAAAAATCCAGCACTTTCGATTACTGTTCGCAGATTTATCTGCAAGCCCTGCAGATAGATCTTAGGCGATATAGCTATTTATTGAACTGCATATTTCGAGACATGAGAATAAGGAAAAATTGCGCTTAACGGGGCAGGAATTACCATTCCATGCCCACAGAGCGCTGTATATAGGAAACAATCGTATTAATTTACAATATTTTACAAGTATTTGAAGGGCTTTTACACCTCTTTTCCTTTCCTGCTTTAGCTACTTTTGCTTTTTAAAAAAAAGCTATGATACTGTTGACGCAAAAGCTGTGTATGTTAAGGGATATAGGTATTCATGGCAATCTTTTTGGGGGAACCATGATCAGCTGGATTGATGAAGCTGCTGCAACTTATGCAGCTCAAATTTGCCATACTCCCAATATGGTTACGGTAAAAATAGAAGAAGTAGTTTTTCAAAAAGCAGTTAAAGCGGGCCAACAAATTAAAATTTATGCTAAAGTTGAAAAAGTTGGCAACACATCAATTGCACTTTCTGTAGAAGCTAGACGATATAATGTCTATAGCACAGAAGAAAGTGTTGTTTGTAGTACGCGTATTGTATTTGTGAGAATAGATGAAGTAGGCGAAGCTGTCCCAATTCCTCAGCTAGTAAAGGATAGATATAGCAATGAATGAGGATAACCTTCTGTTTGCATTTACCTTAACAACTCTAGCAGGTCTAAGCACAGCTATTGGTGCAGGAATTGCCTTTTTTGCAAAAAAAACAGATACCAAATTGCTTTCTACCGCAATGGGTTTTTCTGCTGGTGTGATGATTTACATATCATTTGTAGAATTATTGGCTGAAGGCTTTAGAACTGTAGGCGCAGAACTTGGTGATTCTATCGCTGGATGGATTGTTTGTGGAGCTTTTTTTGGTGGAATGTTAGTTACAGCGATAATTGACATGATGATTCCTAGTTTTGAAAACCCACATGAATTTAACGATGGACCTGAACCTCCGCCTGAAGAGCAGAAATACAAGCAGTTATACAGAATGGGAATCTTTACCGCTCTAGCAATTGGAATTCACAATTTTCCAGAAGGTATTGCAACATTTATGGGAGCAATGAAAGATACAAATCTCGGAATTTCAATTGCAGTTGCAGTTGCTATTCATAATATTCCAGAAGGAATTGCAGTTTCTACTCCAATTTTTTATGCAACTGGAAACAAAAAGAAAGCGTTTTTATTTTCGGTATTGTCTGGTTTAGCAGAACCGGTTGGGGCTTTATTCGGCTACATTTTACTGAGAAACTTCCTTTCTGATGTTCTTTTGGGAACTGTATTCGCATTTATAGCCGGAATAATGGTGTTCATCTCTTTTGATCAGCTGTTGCCTGCCGCCCAAAAATTCGGATCACATCACAGGGCCCTTTATGGGTTGATTGCTGGAATGGTGGTTATGGCCTTAAGCTTACTAATTGGTAGCTAAGAGGAAACTCTAGATTTCTTCATGTCTTTAGCTAGCAAACCGAAAAGACTGAGCAATCCACCTGCAATTATACCGCCAATAGCTCCTTCAAAGACCTGCCAACCTAAATCTAGCAGTATGTGAGCTAAAGTTGGATTGGTATAAAAACTAATTCCAAAAACGAATGCAATCAGATAAATAAACATACCCATCGGCGCACCTACTAAAAGGCCTTTGATATGTAATTTATAATCGAAGGGTAGCACTTGAGCAAGAAAAGTTAGTGCAAATGAAATGCAGAAATAAACTGCGGCTATCAAAAATAGAAACACACTTTTAGGATAGGAAATTCTGCTCAAATCATTCAAAATTACTCCATGCCAAGTATACGATAGAGCATAAAGTATAATGAAAGTGACAATCCATGCCATAAAAAAAGGCATTTTTAATTCTAATCTCAATTTTGTGTTGTTCATAGTCCTGCTGCGGTTAAAGCAATCTAAGAATACAAATTTAAGCAATAACCCTGCATATAAATTTCTATTTTTACCGACTATGTTGTTCATACGCCTAAAACATTGTTTACTTATTGGTTTTGTGCTGCTTGCGCTCTTTTCATGCAAGAAAAGAAAGGAAGGCTGGACAATAGATGCATTGGTTCCAATGATAGATAGTCAGCTGGATTTGAAAAATATCTTTGACGATGATCTCATTCAGGTTGGCAACAATGACCTGTTGAATTTGGTCTATCAAAATGAAATTTTAGATCTGAAATTAGCTGATGATTTTACCATTCCAGACACAACGATTTCTCAAATAAATGAAGGGCCGGCATTTAATCTAGCATGGGATAAAGCAAACCCTCTTATTTCTGATACCAATGAATCAAAATTTGAAATACCCAATGCCAACCTAACCTATGCATTGATTAAAAGTGGGAAAATAAAATTTAAAGTAACTTCAACTATTTCAGAACCGACCACTATAACTTACAACATGAGTTCTGCCGAAAAAGATGGCAAAACACTTTTGATTTCTAGAAGTATGCCAGCTGGCAGTCCGGGAAATCCAGTAGAAATTACCAATGAGGTAGATTTATCAGGATATCTTTTAAATCTTAGAGGTAAAAACCTGAACGATTACAATACCATTTTCTTTTATTTCACTGTAACATTTGCAAACCCAAACTCACCATCGAATCTATATAATTACACAAGTGCTGATATAGTTACAATTGAGAATAGTTTTGTTGGAATTACTCCTGAAATGGTGAAGGGTGTATTTAGCACAACCACTGAAAAACCGGATGAATCTAGTTCCGAATTTGACGCATTTAAGCAAATTCGTTCCGGTAGCTTTGATGTTCAAAAAGCAAAATTCTCCTTTGAGTTTGAAAACAGAATTGGAGTTGACCTCCAAGGCTCGGTCAATAGATTAAGTGCAATTAACTCAAAATCAGGAGCATCGGTTGATTTAGAAGGTGACTTTATTTTTCAGTCATTAAATTTATCTCGAGCAAAAGAGGATTATTCGCTTTACGAAGTTCCTATAATCCCCTCAATTTCAAGGTATGAGTTAAACGAGGGGAATTCAAATATTACAGACTTCATTAGCATATTGCCGAATGAGGTTCAATATGATATGGATTTCGTTATTAATCCGTTGGGAAATATTTCTGGTGGAAATGATTTTCTGTTTTCTGATTACGGTATTAAAGCAAAATTAAATATGAACATACCGCTTAATATACGAGCGAATAATTTAGAATTGATTGACACTGTTGACTTTGATTTGGGGAGTCCAGACGAAGGCGCTGAGCTCATTGAAGGGGGATTCGTTCGAGTTCATGCTTATAACTATTATCCTTTCAGAGCAGAAATACAGATCTATACTCTCAATAAAGACAATATAATAATAGACTCCTTGATGGAAATAGGTTCTGAAATTAGCGCAGGAATTCCAGTTGACAAAACAGTGCTTGAAGCGGAATATTCCATATTATCGGCACCAGTAAGTGTAACTAAATTTGATGTATTGTATCAGGCTGAACGCGCCATTGTAAAGTTGAGATTTAATACTGAAGGTACCGAATACAAGGATATCTATGCTAGATACAATACAAAAATAAAAGTGGTAGGCGACTTTAAATATCGACTTATTGTAGAATAATATGCGTCGATTTATACTACTGATCTTTATTTTCTTGAGTGGTTTGGCCAAAGGACAAACGGATTTTTCTATTTCACAATTAGCCATTTCTGATTCTTCAAAAGCTCAGCTTGGTCTCTGGGCAGAGCAATCCTTCAATTCTAATGTAATCAACAATACTGTCGTATTTAGTTTGGCAAGAAAAAGCGGACCAACTTACCAGTCAATGCAAAATATGCGAAGTCGTGTTCAATCAACAAATCGTGGTGGTTATAATGGATACGAGCGTATTTACTACAGTCAGAAGTTGAAAAGCAAAAGAGATTCTGTAAATGCAACTGGATTCATTAACCTATTTACCCACCGTCAATTAAGTTCTGTTTTTGGCGAGGACCCACTCCGACTAATTGCATTTGGAAATAAAGATTTTGCAGGTAAGAATGCCGACCTCGACAAACTGGATTTAACCTTATTACAGTATACCACAATTCAATTTGGTTATGCGATTGAAAAAAACGGATATACTTTAGGAATTGCTCCCGGTTTAGTTGTCGGTAATAAATACGGTTCGATACAGAGTGATGGTGGCTACTTATACACTTCTCCAATTGGGGATAGTTTATTTGGTTCTGTGGCAGGGCAATGGACTCAATCAGATACTTCCTCTAAATTGATTTACGACCCAAATGGAATTGGAGCTTCGATTGATTTTTTCTTTTCAATGCCGTTTGACTTGTTTAAGAAAAATAAAAATATCGGAAATATCACATTTGAAGTAAATGATCTTGGCTTTATCACATGGAATAAAAATACGTTAACATATAATATTGAAGGCGAGTATGGTTGGGGTGGCTTTAAAGCTCCATCACTTTTTGACCTCAACGATTCGCTAATAAACTTACAACGTCCAAATGATGTGCAACAGAGTTTATTGAACTATACAGATGTTGGCAGTAAAAACAGGTTTATGCCTATGAGAATAAGTGTTCGTTACCAAGAGCAACTTTCCGAAAAGGTTTTACTTGTGGCAACATTGGAACATCGTTTTATGAGCCAAACTTTGCCCTTTTTAGGATTAAATCAAGAAATAAGAATGAACGACATGTCCAAGAAAACAGCATTAAATCTTAGGTTCTATGAATCATTTGGCGGTTACAATTACATAGGTCTTGGAAGTGGTATTTCTATAGCACACCCGAAATTTGATGTTATTGCGGGCACAAGAAACTTAATTGGGTTCTTCAACCCAGAATACTTTAGTGGATTCAACGTTCATTTAGGATTTCAGTGGAAATTCTATTAAAATCCTAATCCTTGCGCAGACAATTCCTAGTCAATATTCTTTTTCTAATAAGTCTAAACGTACTTATTAAACCTTTCTGGATTCTAGGAATAGACAGAACCATTCAGAACACAGTAGGTTCTGAAGAATATGGAATTTACTTTGCGCTTTTCGGGTTTAGTTTTTTATTGAATACTTTACTCGATTTTGGAATTACCAATTATAACACATGGTCCATTTCGCGCAATCCCAGTTTTTTAAAAATTGGATATAAAAAACTTGCAGTATTTAAAGTTCTTTTTGGTGGAATTTATCTAATTGGAACGCTCAGTTTGGGTTTAGTATCGGGATATAATGGGGTTGAATTTCAATTATTATTAGGCCTTTCAATAAGTCAGTTTCTTTTAAGCTTTATTCTATTTCAGCGGTCAATTCTTGCTGGTCTGCAACTATTTTGGCTGGACAGTATATTTTCGGTTCTAGATAAATTACTTCTAATTCTTTTATGCAGTTATCTATTGTGGTTTAATGGAAACACACGATTTCAAATTGAATGGCTTGTGCTTGCTCAAATTGGATGTTATGGTTTTGTACTTGTCATGCTTTTAGTGATTACTCAGACCAAAAGAAGTGCGCTGATTATTTCTGAACCGGCAGAACCAATAAACATTAATGTCATTTTAAAGCAGAGCTATCCTTTTGCCCTTATCATTTTATTTATGACGTTTTACTATAGGATAGATGCCTTTATGATTGAACGCTTGTTAGAAAATGGTGCTGAAAAAGCGGGCTATTATGCCCAGAGCTTTCGTCTTTTTGATGTAGCTAATAATTTTGTTTTTTTATTTACTGGTCTGCTTTTTCCTATGCTCTCTAAGGCTATTTCAAAAAACGAAAACACAAATGCAACTGTAAATATGGTTGCTCAAATCTTACTAATTCCGGCGATCCTATTTATTCCCTTGAGTTTTGGTTATGGCGAGCAACTCTTGAACAAGCTCTATACCGATGTTTCACCAAACTCTTTGCAAGTATTGATTCTTTTGTCTATTGCATTCGTTGGCCTAGCGCTAACTGCTGTATTTGGAACTGTATTAACTGCCGCAGGAAGACTCAATGAAATGATGAGGATCACCTTTGTGGGTTTTGTTTTAAACCTGTTGCTAAATCTAGTCTTAATACCTAATTATGAGATTGCAGGAGCAGCAGCAGCAAGCGGACTTATTCAAGTTGGAACAGGAATATTTATGCTATTGAAATGCTCCAAACTTCAACTCATCAATTTTCCGAATGCCTGGCTTCTCAAGTATTGTTTGAGTATAATTCTTTCCTTAGTGCTGGTCTATTTCCTCAAAGACAGTTTAGAAACTACTTTTGAACTGGTCATTATACTTCTTATTCAGGGTTGCTTAATCTTTGGATTACGCTTATTCGATTTGAAACAATTTACTCTTTCACGATTCATCAAAAAGTAGAGCAGATCTTTTACTCATTAATAGCTAGTAGATATCTGAATACTGCAATAAATGCTCACCGTTTAAAAAACGCACTGAAATGAAGCGGATATTTTAGATTAGATCAAGAGCTAATATGTCTGACTAACAGAAACTACCTCACTCTTTAAAAACCTTAAACTCTTGAATTTCATCATTAGCATTTACCTTCAAGAGATAAAGTCCTTTTGACTGCTCTTCAAGATCAATCGTCTTTAATGCTGACTTAATAATTAAGCGCCCTGAAGTATCGTAAACCTCAACTCCTTCAAAGTTTTTAGCCTCAAT
>Ga0075118_10001186_pt1 | contig 19472 bp, 17 predicted proteins | sample AntAceMetag02UKE_FD_69794 | JGI IMG/M metagenome (GOLD analysis project Ga0075118, IMG submission 69794) | Saline lake microbial communities from Ace Lake, Antarctica - Antarctic Ace Lake Metagenome 02UKE | ecosystem: Environmental > Aquatic > Non-marine Saline and Alkaline > Saline | place...
CATTGAAAGGCTTATTTTCTGCCATAAAAAGTCCGTTTCCAGTACTTCTATATCCCCAATAAGGGCCGATAATCGCATTGGTTGCGTCTGGAATTGAGAAGGCATGAATTGTCTTCTCTTGAAGCTTTTTCATACCCAATTGAGTCGCTTCTCTCAAAGGACGAATATCATCGAGAATCCAAAGTGCTCTACCAAAAGTTCCGATAATCAAATCGTGTTCTCTTGGATGAATTTGTAAATCCATTGTCGGCACCGTTGGGAAACCATTGGTCCATTTTTCCCAAGTCTTGCTACCATCCATGGTCACATATAAACCACTTTCGGTTCCTAGAAACATCAAGTTCGGCTCCACTGGATCTTGTACTATCGTCATGGCAAAACCAAAGACATCACCTGTATTGACAATGCGTTTCCATGACTTTCCATAATTTGTTGTCTGATAGACATAAGGATTCCAATCATCTCTTCTATGCTCATCAAACACTACGAAAGCCGAACCTGCATCATAAGTACTCGCCCTAATTTGTTGTACCCAACTGTTATCCGGCACTCCAGGGAATTTACCTGCACTGTTGGTCCAGTTCTGACCGCCATCTCTTGTCAGCTGTACATTGCCGTCATCCGTGCCTACCCAAATCATTCCTTGAGCAAGCCCACTAGGTTCAACCACAGTAATGGTCGTGTGCATCTCTGCTCCTGAGTTATCTAAATTGAGTTTACCACCTGTTTCTGACTGTCTTTGTTTTTCAGGATCGTTGGTAGTCAAATCTGGAGAGATGATCTCCCATGTGTCCCCATGGTCAGGTGACTTGAAGAGGAATTGACCACCTAGATAGATTGTCTTTTTATCGATGGGATCAATATTAACACCTGCGTTCCAGTTCCATCGGATGGTTTCTCCATCTGGATGTTCGGGGCGAATACCGATCATTTCGCCTGTCTTACGATCGTAACGTTGAATGTTTGCCCCTTGACTAAGAGAATAGCCATAGCGTGTATCAAGTGGATCAGGCACTACATCGAAGCCATCTCCGCCTACTATTCTTTCCCAGTAACCGTTTCTAATGCCACCTTGCTTAAGCAACTGACTTGGGCCCAACCATGCACCATTATCTTGCATACCGCCCATTACATTGTATGGCGTTTCCATATCATAGCTCACATGGTAAAACTGACCTATCGGCAAATTCTCCATGAAGTGCCAGCTACCTCCTCTATCTCGCGTAACAACCATACCACCATCGTTACCCAAAACCATAAAGTTCGGATCATCCGGGTGAATGTATAGTGCGTGGTTATCAACATGGACATAACCTGAGTTCACGAAACTCCCAAAGCTCTTACCGCCATCTTCACTCACATTAGCTTGTGTATGAATTGAATAAACCCTGTTTTCGTTTTTTGAATCCACATAAATATCAGCATAGTAGAATGGACGCGCACCCAAACCTCTATCTCCTTTATTAGAAATCCTGTACCACTCAACACCTCCATCATCAGAACGATATAGCGCGTTTTCTTTAGCCTCTACATAGGCATAAATACGGTCAGGCATCGAAGGGGCAATCGCCAAGCCTATTCTCCCCATTTCGCCTTTTGGCAAACCGTGTTCAGAAGTCTTTCTATCCCAAGTTTCTCCTCCATCATGTGAAATATAGATTCCAGAAGCTGGGCCTCCAGAGTTAAAGAACCATGGCTCACGCCTGTGCTCCCACATGCCAACAATTAACTTATTAGGATTCTCCGGATCGATCACTAAATCTGATGTCCCGACTCCAGGCCCATCATAAAGTACTTTTCTCCAAGTCTTGCCACCATCGGTAGTTTTAAAGACACCTCTTTCTTCATGATCTGCCCATGGCGAACCAATAGCACCTACCCAAACCGTATTCGGATCATCTGGATGCACAATTAAGCGGTGAATATTCTTAGTTTCTTTCAAACCCATATGTTCCCAGGTTTGACCAGCATCTCGGCTGCGGTAAACTCCATAGCCACCATTCAAAGAATTTCTCGGGTTTCCTTCACCAGTACCTACCCAAATCGTACTTGCATTGGAAGGATCAATAGTAACCACGCCAATAGAAGCCACCTCTTCTTTATCAAAAAGAGGCTCCCAGCTAACGCCACCACTGACAGATTTCCACAAACCGCCTGACGCTGTACCAGCATAGATTATATTTTTATTTGACCTCACTACATCTATTGATGTCACACGGCCAGACATACCTGCTGGTCCAATAGACCTAGGTTTCATGGCATCGAAAATGGAAAGATCTGTTTGTGCAAATGAGATTGCAGAAGTCAAAAACAGTAGAATAAGTGTCTGTATGATTCTAATGGTTTTCATGGATAGTGGATTTGAATAGGCTTCAATATAAACCAGCCCGAAAGTATAATTATTCAATATTCTGCCAACGGTAAATATTCAGTAGTACGAGTAGCAAGTGGTCTTATTCAGCATACCAATTATACCTGCGAACTATTCCTGGTTGTTAACAGTTCTATGCCTAATTATGAAAATACTAGCCTTTGGAGCAAGCTCAAGCAGCTCTTCCATCAATCAAAAATTCGCAGTCTTTGCTGCCCATCAAATCGAAGATGCAGAGGTTACAATCCTTGATCTGAATGATTTTGAAATGCCAATTTTCAGCATGGACCGAGAAATTGCAACTGGCATACCTGAATTGGCCAAGGATTTCAAACAACACATTGCGAATGCTGATGGCGTTATCATTTCTTTAGCAGAGCATAACAGTAGTTATACAGCCGCATTCAAAAATATTTTGGATTGGATTAGCAGGTTAGAAGGCAAGATTTGGTTGAACAAGCCTTTCTTTCTGATGGCAACTTCGCCAGGTGGACGTGGTGGACAGACGGCATTGGGTCAAGCAACAGGAACATTTCCTCACCAAGGTGGTGAAGTTATAGCGCAATTCTCTTTACCATTTTTCAGTAAGAATTTTTCGGCTAACGAAGGGATAGTTGACAATGACTTGAAGAATGTATTCACCAATCAGCTTAATGCTTTCATTTCCAATCTGACATCATAAGCCAATGTTTTGATCTATTTGGACAAGAATGAAATCAGCTTGTCCAGATAGAGTACATTCTCTTCCACAAAAGGGAAGTGTCCTCCACCTTTCACTACGAATAATTCTCCATTTTGGAAAGCTCCAGCCATGCGTTGCGCGTGCAAAGAAACTGCAGGTTCTATTTCACCGAAAAGAACAAGCGTAGGTGTTTTTACATTAATCAATTCAGCATATAAATCATATGATGCTAAATCTGGGTTTAAACTAACATACATCTGACTTCTCAGCATAAAGTCTTTAGGTATAAAGAGTTTTAGTTTGTCCACATTGTCCTTATCGAACATATGTGCGCGATAAGAAAGCATCATCATTTCTTCAATCGCTGCGGAAGGATCTTCAGTTCTCAGCAGACCACTACTCGTGAGGTTATTGAGCTTATTCTGATCTTCTTTTGTGATTTTTTGAGCTACAACTTTACTTTCTTCTTGCCAATCAATGCTACTGGGGGCCATTGCGTTGGAGAGTATCAAATGATTCAACGTGCCATCATACTTTAGGGCATACTTCATAGCGATTAATCCACCCCATGAATGACCCAAAAGGTTAATCTTACCCAAGTCGAGTTGTTGCCTTAGTAGCTCAATATCCTCGACAAACCCATCCAAAGACATGGTTGCTGGAGCTACCTCGATAGACGACTGACCGGCAGCACGTTGATCGTAAAAAATAAGCTGATAGTCTTCAGCCAATGCTCCTAAATGTGGCAAAAGATAAGAATGGTCGAGCACTGGGCCTCCGTGGACAATGATTAGCGGATCGCCCTCTCCCATGGTCTTGTAATAGATCTCGGAGCCATTGATCTCTAGGAATCCTTCGGAGCTGATAATTTTAGTATCCGAGCATGAGGCACAAAATGCTACGATTATAAAGGTGAAAAGTATAGTCTTTAGTAATCTCAATTAGCCTCCGACTCTTTTAGCGCGATAGCCCTCTTTGTGCAAAATCTGTAATACTTTATCTCTGTGATCACCTTGAATTAGTATCTCGCCATCCTTAGCAGAACCACCCACACCACATTTCGATTTAAGCGTCTTGCCTAAATCCTTCAAGTCGTCCTCTGTACCGATGAAACCTTCTACAAGGGTCACCTGCTTACCTCCTCTGCTCTTTTTATCAAGCATTACTTTGAGGTTTTGATCCGCTGGAGCCAAAGTTTCGGCCTCAGCGTCATTATCATAGTCATAGGAAAAGTCAGCGCTAGTAGAGTAAACTACTCCAGAACGGCCTTTATCACGATTATTCTTTTTTGCCATAAATTCAAAAGTACTAAAAAGAAAAAGTCATTTAGGTGTCTACCCAAATGACTTTTTCTACAAGGTTATCTGCGATTAACGCGAAGTCTTTTGAGAAAGCGTCCAAACAGGTACTTGTGCATGATTCACTAAGTCTTCGGCTATGCTCCCACTGAGTAGGTGTAGAATCCCTGTTCTACCATGTGTTCCCATGGCTATCATACAACTACCGAGGTCTTCGGCAAAATATAGAATCCCATCTTCTTCGGTGGCTTCATTGTAAATACTAGTAGTTGCATTTGAAATGTCATGCTTTTCAATAAATCGTGCGAACTCCTTCATCATTTGACGCTGTGTACTGAAATGATTTGGCGTATTCACTTTTATTAAATGAAGCGTTGCATCCGTTATTTCTTGAATAACCTTTAACTTTTTGACTAACGCTGTCTGTTCGTCTTGAAGATTACTGGCGAATACAATATTCTTAATACTGTCGAGCGATACTTCCTCCTTTACTGTGATTACAGGACACTTAGCATACCGAACAACCTTTTCTGTATTAGACCCAATCAGCACCTCCTCTAAACCACTAGTTCCTTTGGTTCCCATGACCAATAGGTCAGCATGACGATCAGCAATAACCTTGGAGATACTTTCAAAGGCATTACCCATTTCTACCGCAGATTCGATTTTAACATCTGCATAACGCTCGTCTTTCACGATTTGGCTGAGGCGTATTTTGACCTGGTCAATAAGTTTTTTAATGATAAAAACCTCTCCTCCCATGTCATTTTCTACTTCACCCATGGTGTTGAACGAAAAATCACGAAGGCCTTCTATCACGTTGACAACCAAAATCTTTGCATTCGATTTACGTGCAATTTGCACTGCTAAATCCAAGGCGTTATTTGCTTGTGCTGAAAAATCTGTAGGGACGAGTATAATTTTCATTATTTGTGTTTTAACTGATGATTAGGTGCTTCAAATTCGTGAATTACAACTTAAGAACGCAAGGTTTGCATCAAAATTTAAAAAAATCTATGGCGTTTCACAGATTGTAATGTCAGCCGTGTTACTGACCTTCGGACTCAAATAAGGAATCCCCAAATTCATACCTCGAACGATCAACAGAATCGCAATCGTTAATACGATTTTTGGATACAGTTTATTGAAGCTGATGGACTTTAAAGACTGAATGGACTTTTTAAAATATGCCGCACCAAGCATCATCGGAATCGTACCGAGGCCAAACACAGCCATGTAGGCCATACTCCCTCCAATAGAAGTCATTGACAGGCTTGCAATCAAAGCCATATACACCAATCCACAAGGCAGCAGGCCATTAAATACTCCAAACATGAGTTGAGACCTATAAGTCTTGCTCGCAAGGGTCTTGGATAATCCTTTTTTGACTCGTTGATTGAAAGCGCTAGAGAATGAATTGAAAGCACGTATTCTGCCTCCCCAAATACTAAAGGCTAGCCCCAAGATTAAAACGACCCCGGTAATCCACGAGATATGCTGTTGCCAACCTACCAAAGACACACCCTCGCCAATAACTCCAACCAAAAGGCCTAAAATCGCATATGTCGTAATGCGACCTGCATTATAAATGAGTTTATTGATCCACCATCTAGCTCTCTTTTCAGGGTTTTCTGGTATGGCCCAAAGTAGTGGGGCACACATACCTAGGCAGTGTAGACTACCCAAAAAACCAAATACTATGGCGGTGGCAAGGAGCATTAAATTACGAAGGGGATTTCTTTATAGTATTCCTTTTCAGCGTCAGCCCATTTGATTTTCAACTTCCAAGAACCTACGGCATACTTGGAGATATCTACTACGAACTCTCCGTCTTCGTTGAAGTCTAACACAAACTCTTTATCAAGCTTGGCAGTGTTTGAACGATAGAACATTACAGTTCCCTCGACCATCCCCTCCACTAAGCCCGGAGGGAAAGTTAAAGCTGCCGTAAACGCACTTCTATCGATTTTAAAAACTGGCTTGTCAGCAAGTGAATCATGATTCCTTATCCTTTGAATTTGATCTTCATAAGACAGCTCTTGCTCATAATAGTCTTCTTCTACTAAGTAGAAATCAGTATTTACACTGATATAAACGAGCGTAAATAACAGCCCAAAGAATACTACAAATGATAAAATTATCTTTTTTCCCCAATCCATAATTAAAATTTTATTGGCCCTAGAAAATTCGTTTTCAACTCATCGATTACTTCTTCACCTGATTTGAGCTCGAGCACTATTCTGTTCTTTCTATCTTCTAATTCATCTGCAGGAATCTTGATCACAAAGACACCATCTAGCTTCGATTTAGCCTTCAAATCTACCAGTCCACCACCTACTCTTTCGATAGTTGCATTCGGCATGTCTTTGATCGTCACATTCAATTCCATATCATCTCCTGTCTTATTCAGAAACTGAATATTATAGATATTCTGAATACGACCGTCATCAAGTTTTTGATAGATCATACCTGGCGCTCTCAAAACGGTCGCCTCTACATCAGAACGGCCCGTAACGAACACAGTCAATAGTATGATTAAGATGGACAATACGCCTGTATATCCGGCAACACGAGGAGTAAAGAGTTTTTGACGCCCCTCTAAAATGGCGGTGTGTGAAGTAGGCCGTATTAAACCCGTTGGCTTGCCAATCTTAGTCATTACATCATCGCAAGCATCAATACAAGCAGTACAGTTGACGCATTCTAATTGCGTACCATTTCTTATGTCAATACCAGTTGGACAAACGTGCACGCAAAGTTTACAATCAATACAATCTCCTTTGCCTTCCTGAACTTCAGCCTTCTTTAATTTACCTCTTGGTTCACCACGGATCCAGTCATACATCACAGCCATGGAATCTTTCACCAAAAGTACCCCTTGCAGTCTACCATAAGGGCAAATGGCAACACAGGCCTGCTCTCTTAAGTAGGCAAATACTGCATAGAATATTGTACTAAAGGCTACAAGACCACCAAATCCAGCCATGTTCTCGCTCGGGGATTTACTGACAATTTCTTTTACTTCTTCAATACCAATTAGGTATGCCATAGCTGTATGGCCTATGAGTACCGCAATGAATATAAATATAGAGTGCTTGAGTAAACGCTTTCGGATTTTCTCAGCATTCCAAGGCATCTTGGTCAGTTTGCGCTGCTGCCCGGCATCTCCATCAATTAGGTATTCAATCTTTCTAAAAACCATCTCCATAAAGAGTGTTTGAGGGCAAGCCCAACCACACCATACACGCCCAAAGACAACCGTAAAGAGGATAATAAAGACGAAGAAGGTAATGGCCATCAAAGTCAGAATAAAGAAATCCTGAGGCCAGAATACGGCTCCAAAGATTGAAAATTTACGCTCGAAAACATTCAGTAATAAAAAGGGCTCACCACCAATTTTAATGAATGGCCCGGCAAATAGCACAGACAAAAGAACGATTGAGACAATTATTCTTTTGTTGTGGTACTTGCCTTTTGGCTTCTTTGGGTAAACCCAAATGCGCTTACCCTCTTCGTCCACCGTAGCGATAGCATCACGAAATTGTTCATCGTACTGATATAAATCCTTGATTTTGCTCTCCTCTTCCATCCCCTTTTATTTGAACTACTCGTTATCAGGTGTATATAAGTCTCCATCAGGTTTTAAAGCACCTGGAGGATTCGTTCCTTGAAGACTCATGACGTAAGAAGTCACATTCCTCAATCTAATTGGGTTCAATTTCGACTCCCACGGAATCATTGCTGTTCCTTGAACTCCATTTTTAATCACCTTATAAATATCTGAGACACTCCCTCCATTTCGCCAGTACTCATCAGTAAGGTTTGGACCTGCCAATCCTCCACCATCTGCTTTATGGCAAATAGCACACTGAGACTCGAAGAAATTTTGTCCATCAGCTAATTCAATCGCATCCATAGACTGAGTAACTGTGTTTTCATCAAAGTCGAAAACTAGATCTGCTTCATTTTCAGATTTCAGTGCAGCTGCAGCAGTCATTTCCATCTCATATCTCTCTTCTTGAAGAGGTGCCGTTTTGAAGACATGGAAAATCAAAATATAAATTACCCCATATACAATAGTCAGGTAGAATAGTCCTTTCCACCAAGGTGGCAAGTGATTATCCAGTTCCTTAATACCGTCATAGTCATGGTCTAGGAGAATAGTTTCCTCTTCTTCCATAGGCTTCAGTGCATTCCATTTATCCCATTGCTGCGTAAACCAACTTGGCTGAGCCACTTCTGCCGCCAATGCGGCTGCGCTTGTATCCTTCTGGATAAACGTTTTCAGTATTTGCAATACATACACCGCCACGATCAATACCAAAAGTGATACTACGATGACTAACCCGAAGGTTATGTAAAGCATCATATCTGGGCTAAAAAATGTAGAATTATCCATGATTCTCAAGTTTAGAGTTAGACACACTATTGATACCTTCTTGATCATCGATCAAGGGTAGTTTCGCCATATGCTTTATATATCCCTTATTGATTTTGACTACATATATGATCAAGCCAATGAAGAAGATAAAGAATATGGTCAATGAAATGATTGGCCAGATCGCTACATTTTCAACTTGTTCGAAATATTGTTTAAACATGGCTTATTGGTTTTGAGCTACTGGTTGAACTTTTATATCGGTACCTAATCGCTGTAGATAAGCTATCAATGCTACGATCTCAGCGGTCTCTGGAATCTCCACATCAAAGGATTTAAGGTCTGCGACAATACCTTGGGCTTGTTTCTTCAAGTCTTGATTGGCGATATCTTCATAACCCTCTGCGTAAGGCACTCCCACAGTTCTGAGCGCTTTGATCTTACCTGCAGTCCGATCGATTCTAATTTGATCTTCATACAGCCATGGGTATGGAGGCATAATGGAGCCTGGCGAGGTAGAAGTCGGGTCTAACATGTGGTTGAAATGCCACACATTGTTATAGGCTCCACCTACCCTATGCAGATCTGGCCCTGTACGTTTTGATCCCCATAAGAATGGATGATCATATACGAACTCACCTGCTTTAGAGTATTCACCTTTATAGCGTTCAGTTTCTGAACGGAACGGCCGGACCATCTGCGAATGACAATTATTACAACCCTCTCGGATATAAATGTCGCGACCATGCAATTCAAGTGGAGTGTAAGGTGTGACACTGGCTATGGTTGGAATATTCGACTTGATTAAGAAAGTCGGCACCATTTCCACCACTCCACCAATTATGATCGCTACCAAAACGAGTGTAGTAAAGATGACAGGCTTCCGTTCTAAGCGGTTGTGCCAGTAGCCACCTACAATAACTTTCTTCTCTAATGCCGGAGCTTCAGCGGCCTCATTGGCTACGAAAGTTCCTTGCTTGGCAGTTTTAATTAAGTTCACTGCCATGATGATCACACCTGTGAAGTATAATAGGCCTCCTACAGCACGCATCATATAAAGTGGTATAATCTGAGTTACAGTTTCCAAGAAGTTGGGATACTCCAAGAAGCCTTCAGCATTAAAGTTTTTCCACATCAAACTCTGAACAACACCAGCAGTATACATCGGTAATGCATATACAATAATCCCCAGCGTACCTAACCAAAAGTGAAGGTTAGCAGACTTGGTAGACCATAGCTTAGTACCCCACATTCTTGGCACCATCCAGTAGAGCATACCGAAGATCATAAAGCCGTTCCAGCCCAACCCGCCAATGTGTACGTGGGCGATAATCCAATCAGTAAAGTGAGCAATCGCGTTTACACTTTTAATCGATAGCAATGGACCCTCAAGGGTTGACATACCATATGCGGTAACCGCAACGACCATAAATTTCAAAACAGGATCTTCTCTTACACGATCCCATGCACCACGAAGTGTCAAAAGCCCATTGAGCATACCTCCCCAAGATGGAGCGATAAGCATGATGGAGAACACCACGCCTAATGACTGCGCCCAGTTAGGCAAAGAAGTATAGAGCAAATGGTGAGGTCCTGCCCATATGTAAATAAAGATGAGCGACCAGAAGTGAATAATCGAAAGCTTGTAAGAATAAACTGGCCGATTAGCTGCTTTTGGTAAGAAATAGTACATAAGTCCCAAGAATGGTGTCGTCAGGAAGAATGCCACTGCATTGTGTCCGTACCACCACTGAACGAGTGCATCTTGTACGCCTGCATACCATGAATAACTCTTGAAGAGTGTTACAGGTATTGCAAATGAGTTTACTAAGTGAAGCACGGCAACCGTGACGAAAGTGGCGATGAAGAACCAAATGGCTACATACATGTGTCGCTCTCTTCTTTTGAGAATGGTACCAATCATGTTGATGCCAAAGACTACCCAAATAATAGTAATGGCAATATCTATTGGCCACTCTAATTCAGCATATTCTTTTGAAGTAGTTAGACCGAGTGGTAATGTAATAGCGGCCGCTACAATGATCAACTGCCATCCCCAAAAATGAATATAGCTAAGCGTATCACTGAACATCCGCGTTTTCAATAAACGCTGCATCGAGTAATACACCCCAGCAAACATGGCATTACCTACAAAAGCAAAAATCACTGCATTAGTGTGCAGCGGCCTTAATCTACCGAAAGACGTGTAGGGAATTCCAAAATTCAATTGAGGGAGAAATAGCTGGGTGGCGATCAACAGACCTACCAACATCCCAACGACTCCAAAAATGACAGTTGCGATCGAGAAGTACTTAACAACTTTGTTATCGTACTCAAATTTTTCTATTTCCATAGTCGCAGTTTGGGTTCTTTAAAATTTAAACCGAAGGTACTTGCCACTTCAGGCTCATGACCTGACAGGTATTAGCTAAAAAACTGATTTAAATCATGTTTTATAAAAGCGACATTCTTCTAGAGTTTTTAGAGACATACAATACGAAGTGAGCTCCCAATTAACCAGCTGCAAGAAACACTCTCAGTCTACCAAAAAGTCTATGGACATCCGATTGACTGGGACTTAAAATAGATCAAAAATCAGTTAACTAAGGGAGAGGATTTTAGCCAAGAAGATAGCTCAAGGGTTGTTCAGTCATTCTTTTTTACCGAAGAACTTTTATCCCCTTCAACTTTACTGGCTTTGTCATCGAAGAGCATACGGACAGATGGTGAAAAGGTGTCATCATATTGACCCGACTTAACTGCCCAGAAAAAAGCTCCTAGGAAGACCACAGCAACCACAATGCTTGTAATGATTAAGACTAGAATGACAGACATTACAATTTTAGTTTTAGTGAAATCATTTTGACAAAAAGCGTAGTGAGAACCACTATCGATATACTACTGAGCGGCATTAAAATAGCAGCGACAAGTGGCGTCAGCATCCCCATCACGGCAATAGTCAAACCAACAACATTATAGGCTAAACTCAAGAAGAAACTAGCATAGATTACATGTTTACTTCGCTTTGCTAGATTAATTATCGCATCTAAGCGATTAAAGGAGTCAGCATGCATTATCGCATCGCAGGCTGGCGAAAAAGTCGATATATCTTCTGAAACAGCCAATCCTACATTGCTTTGCTTTAATGCCCCGGCATCATTTAAACCATCCCCAACCATCATCACAAACTGACCCGTAGACTGCATTGCCTTGATGGCGTTCAGTTTATCGTCTGGCTTCTGGGAGAAATACATCGGAGTACCTTCTGGAAATAGCTTTGCTAAATTCTCACGCTCGGCATCGGAGTCTCCAGAAAGTATAGCAAACTTAAACTTTCCTTTGAGCCGTTGAATAACACTTTTCAAGCCGCTTCGATAGACATTTTGAACAACGAACCTCCCGCGCAGCTGGCTTCCTATTTTCAAGTAAACAACAGAAGCTGAATGATCTTTAAGCTTGACATCTTGGCCAACAAAATTCGCTGAACCCAACTTGACCTCGACTCCACTAACCACGGCCATAATACCTTGCCCTACATATTCCATGAAGGATTCGATGACATAGTCGCTGCTTTCCACTCCTAATAAATACTGTTTCACAAAACGACTTAAAGGATGCGTGCTGCTCGAAACAGCGGCTAAAACAAGTTGTTTTTCGGCTATTGTGAGCTCCTCTCCTTCAAAAATCAAATCTCTTTCGGAGGCGTTCGTAATTGTACCCGTTTTATCAAAAACGATGGCATTAATTTTTTGAAGCTTTTCTACTACATCGGCATTCTTCAGGTATACTTTATTTCTACCAAGTACTCTCAAAATACTACCTGTAGTAAACGGAGTGGACAAGGCTAAAGCACATGGACAGGCCACAATAAGCACAGAACAAAACACCAACCATGTCTTAGCAGGATCAGCAAATTGCCAGAAAATGGCGGCTATGATTGAAATCGCAATAATTGTAATAGTGAAGTACTGACTTACTTGATCCACTAGCTTCGTATGGTTCTCCTCCTTCTTGAAGGCTTCGTTGTTCCACAGGCTTGTGAGATAACTCTGTGACACTGGCTTTTGCACAATGAATCGCGCTTGCTTACCTGAAAGCTTTCCACCAGCAAAGACATACTGTCCTTTTGCTTTCTCTACCGCAGCAGACTCACCCGTTACAAAGCTGTAGTCTATATATACCTTGTCATCAATGAGAATAGCATCTGCAGGAATCAGCTCGCCATTTCTTATCAGAATTTCATCTCCTTTCTTAATGTTCTGAACGGCCGTAGAAACAAAGTCATCATCTTGCCTCGTTTGAATCGCTAAGGGGAAATAACTCTTGTAGTCTCTTTCAAACGATAGAGCATCATAAGTTCTACTCTGAAACCATTTGCCGATTAATAAGAAAAATATCAATCCAACTAGTGAATCAAAGTAACCAGGGCCAATGTTCAAGGCCACCTCATAAACACTCCTTAAAAACAGAACGGTCACACCAAGTGCTATTGGCACATCAATATTGGCAAATCGTTGTTTTAAACTTTTGAAAGCGGAGAGAAAGTATTCGCTCCCTGAATAAACCACGACAGGAATCGAGAGCAATAAGTTTAACCAGCGAAATGTTTGTTGATAAGATTGCTCTAAAGCAGAAATCCCTAGATAATCAGGGAAACTGAGCAACATTACGTTACCAAAGCAAAAACCTGCAATACCCAGTTTTACTAATAAAGTCTTATTGAATGTCTTCTCCTTAGCCTTATTCTCCTTGGCTTGGTCCATGTTAATCACTGGGGTATAGCCAATTCGATCGAGTAGTTCTGCTAAGGCTCGCAAAGAAAAATCATCCACTCGATAGTTAACCGTGAGTTTGCGTTGACTGAAATTCGTTATGGAATTGATAATAGCTGGATTTAACCTTGAGAGATGTTCAAGAAGCCAGATACAACTACTACAATGGATATTAGGGATCAAAAATGTAACTCGCTCTTGCTGATCATCGGCAAACTCTAGCAATTGTCTACTGACCTCTTGATTTTCAAGAAAATCAAACAGGGAATTTTTTTCCTTCTTTTGAGTTATTCCAGGGTTTGTTTCAAACGTGTAATAATCGCAAAGGTCATTCTCACTTAATACTTCGAAAACCGTTTTGCAGCCATGGCAGCAAAACGCCTTCTCTTCAAGCACTATCTTATCCTCTAAGCATTCATCACCACAGTGATAGCATAAAGCCTTTGAAGACACCTCCTGTGCAATCATACCTTATCCTTTAAAGAGAAAAGTAGGCGATTCGAGGATGTTTTGGCTAGATACGCCATTGTCCTCGACACCCAACATTAGAAATGGCTTACTACTGTTATAAACGATAGACTGCGTTAGATTATCCATTAGGTGACCTTGTATTTGTTGAATCCCAATATTAGTAAAAAAGAGTTTTAAGTAATCAATGAATACCTTCTCTCTCTCAATGTCGTAATCACCCTTAGGATCACTTATCAGTACCGTAAGTGGTAAGTCTCTCAATGCTGAATTAAATAGGTTGATAAAGTATTTGACCATTTTCACCGAATCCATCGAACCATCATGAAACACAACCAAGTTTTCTATTTCCCAATCTTTTGGCAAGAGCAATATTGGGCATTTTACAGCTCTCAGAATCTCCTCGAAAATGCTTACATCACCATCTAAAAAGGCACCCTGTTCAAGAATGAGCAGGTCTGAGACGGTACTTAAACTTGATAATCTTTCATCATCTAACGATTCATGAATCCATTCGAAATCCATACTACGATCAGCAGCTATCTTTTTTAAGGCTAGATCTCTATCAAAGTCGGACACTAAATGATCTAATGACGCAAAGCCATTACTGACACCAGCATTAGCGGCTACCAATCTCTTACTTTGAAAGTTCTTTGGGGAAAAAGCCGAGATATATTTCTTGTGCGTTTCGTTTAGAAGATTCGACAAGTCCTTAAGTAGGTTATCAAATTCCTCAGAGGCATTCGTGGCTAAGAGTATTTTATGTTTCACGACCTTCCAGTTCTAATTACTGAATAAAAGTACGTGACAATTAAAAGTGGGTTATTGATAGGTGTCAGAGAATAATATGATAAAAGTCATGTTTAGCCATAGAAATCAGCTTCATGCACCAACTTCTGAGTATCAATCACCTTGATTTTTTTACCTTCAAGGCCAATCAAACCGTCTGATTTAAACTCGGAAAGTAATCTTATCACTGTTTCGGTAGCAGTACCTACAATATTGGCTAAGTCTTCTCTAGAAAGCGCTATATCGATCAAATCGCTCCCTTCTCCTTCCATACCATAAGTTTCCTTTAGCATTAAAATGGTCGCGGCTAATCTTTCTCTCACAGACTTTTGAGCTAGTTGCGCCAACTTATCTTCCATGACGCCAAGTTCATGGCATACCGCTTTCATGAGCTTACTGAAGAATGCTGGGTTCTTATTCAGAATAGTTAAAAAGTCACTCTTTGGAATAAAGCAAATGGCTGCTTGTTCAATTACAGCAGCAGATGCCCCATAGAACTCTTCGCTTAGTAATGAACGATACCCTAAAAAGTCTCCTGGTTTTGCAATAAAAAGAATTTGCTCCTTGCCATTGGAACCCATCTTATACACCTTCACTTTACCGTAGTTAATACAAAAAATGCCCATTGGACGTGTCCCTTCATAAAAAAGGTTTTGACCTTTTTTATAGGTAACACAAGACTTATGAGCAGAAAGGATCTCTAGATCGTCATCAGGCAATTCCGCAAAATGAGAATCACTACGGGACTTGCAAAATTGACATTGCACATTCAGATGATTAGACTTATTAAGCGCCATGAAAAAGTTTTATACTAAAATAGCCCACTCTAGCTCAACGTCAAAGCTTTATAAAGAACTTCTCACAGGAGCTGACCCAAACCAAAAAGAACCACGAAAGCAAGGGTACTCAGTGCCATTTGCTTTAAGAATGGATCTAGCTGAGCAGCGGTCGTTTTGTTCTTTACGGCCCTTGCGTTAACTAATAATAATGGTACTGTAAGGACAAAAAGAAACTGAGTATATGTATTATAATTTAGACTTATATATGCGACACAAGATAAAAATCCTACGGATAACAAAAACCAATGGTATCTGACCGCTGCAGCCCTTCCTAGCCTCACAGGTATAGATTTTTTACCTGCTTTTACATCAGATTCGATATCCCGGATATTGTTCACGTTGAGCACCGCTACAGAAAAGAAACCGATTGAAACAGCTGGCAGCAGATAATCCCAGTTCAGTTTTCCTTCATAGAGATAGGCACTGCCCATTACAGCCACAAAGCCAAAAAACACTAAAACACTGATATCGCCTAAGCCAGCATAGCCGTAAGGTTTATGGCCTGCCGTGTACGTAATCGCTGCAATAATAGCCAGTGCACCGATTCCTAAAAACAACAAAAAATTGAATGTGAGCCACCCAAAAGCGACATAAATCAAGCCTATCCCGCTGGCCAATGACAAGAGTACAAAAATGATAATGGCCTGCTTCATGGCTTTTTGAGAAATCACACCTGACTGAACAGCTCTTGATGGGCCTTCTCTTTCAACACTATCAGCACCATGAATTGAATCGCCATAATCGTTGGCAAGGTTCGAAAGCACTTGAAGCAAAATGGTAGTCAGTGCGCATAACCCAAAGACCAAGGCATTGAATGCACCAGAGGCTGCAGCTAAAAAGGCTCCCATTCCTACAGAAGCTAATGCCAAAGGCAAAGTCCTAAGTCTAAACGCTGCCAGCCAGTTCTTCATGCTATAATTTAGAAGTGATTGCCTCCTCTAACGGGTTAACTGCTGAGGGGTAAAAACCGATTAAATTACCTTTTTCATCAAGGAGATACTTACAAAAGTTCCAATTTGGAACTTTCCCGGATTGTTCTTCTAACCACTTGTAAAGCTCATTTTGATCCTTTCCAACCACAGATATTTTTTCAAACATCTGAAAAGTGACACCATAGTTTTTCTGACAAAACTGCTCGATATCTTCATTCGTTCCAGGCTCCTGCGAGCCGAAGTTATTTGCCGGAAAACCAAGAATTTCGACTTTATCACCAAATTGCTGATGTAACATCTGCAGGTCCTCATATTGTGGAGTATAGCCGCATTGAGAGGCTACATTGACTATCAACACTTTCTTGCCTTTATATTTTTCAAAATTGATGGACTTACCATCAATAGCATTCATACTGAAACTGTGGAAGCTCATATTGCTAGTGGTTATGGGGAAACAAAGAAGAAGACTTAATACTAGATATCTCATTTTACATTCGATCAGGTACTGTAATACCCAATAAACCCATACTCACCTTGATTGTTTGTGCTGTTAATGCAGAAAGTGCCACTCTAAATTGTTGCAGCGTTTTGTCGGACTCATTGAAAATCGATAGCTCAGCATAAAAACGGTTGTAATCCTTAGCCAAATCGTAAACAAATTGGGCAATTATCGCTGGGGAATAAGTCTCAGCAGCAATTTTTAGTTTATCAGGGTATTGACCCAAAGCATAGATCAAATCTTTTTCCATTTGATGAATGTCATTTACTCGATCAAAATCAATATCATCAAAGCTTACCCCGAGCTGATTTGCCTTTCTTAGAATTGAGCTAATTCGTGCATGAGTGTACTGGATAAACGGCCCAGTGTTGCCTTGGAATTCAATTGACTCTGCAGGGTTGAAGAGCATTCTCTTTCGAGGATCGACCTTTAGTAAAAAGTACTTAATAGCACCCAAACCAAGCATTTCATATAGCTCTCCTGCTTGCTCAGTCGTAAACCCATCGATTTTTCCGAGCTCCTCAGTTCTAGACTTAGCAGTATTTGCCATTTCCTTCATCAATTCATCAGCATCCACCACAGTACCCTCACGAGACTTCATCTTACCCGATGGTAAATCGACCATGCCATATGACAAGTGATAACAAGAAGATGCCCATTCGTAGCCCAGTTTCTTTAAAATTAAGAACAAGACTTTAAAGTGGTATTCCTGCTCATTGCCAACTGTATAAATCAATTGATTAAGGCCCGGATAATCATCGAAACGCATCAAAGCAGTTCCAATATCTTGGGTCATATAAACGGAGGTACCATCCTTACGAAGTAACAGTTTCTCGTCTAGTCCCTCACCTGTCAAGTCTACCCAAATTGAGCCGTCTTCTTTCTTAAAGAAAACGCCCTTTTCAAGGCCTTCCATTACCCGATCACGACCTATCAGATAAGTATCACTTTCGTAGTAGAGTTGGTCAAATTCAACTCCCATTTTTTCGTAAGTGGCATTAAAACCATCATATACCCAGCCGTTCATTTTCTCCCACAAGGCGTATACTTCTGGATCTTTTGACTCCCACTTCTTGAGCATTTCTTGCGCTTCAAGCAAGATGGGGGCTTCTTTTTCAGCATGTTCTTTCTGAAAACCTTTGGCTATCAAATCGGCAACTTCTACCTTAAAAGCCTTATCAAAAGCCACGTAGTACTTTCCAACAAGGTGATCGCCCTTGAGGCCTGAAGACTCTGGGGTTTCCCCTTCACCAAACTTTAGCCACGCTAACATGGACTTACAGATATGGATGCCACGATCATTTATGATCTGTACTTTATGAACATCGTTGCCCGCAGCTTTCAAAATTCTGGATACCGAATTCCCTAGAAAGTTATTCCTTAGGTGACCCAGATGAAGGGGCTTATTGGTATTGGGAGATGAGTATTCTACAACTATAGTTCCGCCAGTAGGTTTGGCATTGAATAGAGAAGAAGCGCTGATGTCCTTCCCATTGAACATCCCCACAAAGCTCTGTAATTGAGAAGCTTCAGAAATGGAGATATTCAAAAAGCCTTTAACTGTATTAAAAGCAGAGATTACCTCAGTATTTTCAACCAAAAAAGCACCAATTTGATTTCCAGTTTCTTCAGGGTTCTTCTTCGAGAACCTAGCGTAAGGAAAGGTCACAAAAGTGTAAGTTCCTTCGAACTCTTTACGCGTTGGCTGCAACGCCACATCATTAGGCGCTAATTCGTAACTGTATAATGCTTTCAAGGCATCAGATATACCTTGTTTAATCTGTTCTTCCATCAATCAGAAATTCTTAATCAGAGAGTCGGTTGTTGCTTCGAGTATATCGAAAGCACTCTCCGCCATCCGGTTTTCAGTATCCAAAGTTGGGTTCACCTCTACAATTTCCCAACAACAAACTCTTTTATCTTTTATCAACTCTTTATTTAGCTCGAAAGCTTCCTCTTTTGATAGTCCATTAGCTACAGGGGTTCCTGTACCTGTAGAAATTGAGGTGTCTAAACTATCTACGTCAAATGAGATGTAGATTTGATCACAATCCTTCAGTACTGCCATCGTCTCTTTGGCAATGGCTTCTACTCCTTTTTCATGGACCTCCTCCGTACTAAAATTACGAATGCCGTATTCTTCAATGATATAGTCTTCAGGTGCTTCGGTATCTCTCACTCCTATAAAAACAATATCCTTAGGTGAAATTTTTGGTCCTCTTCCTCCAATACCTTTGATCCTTTCCCATAGCGCTTCAGTCTCTTCTTCGACATCATTCACTTCACAAGCCTCATTATCCATTGCAGTAACCATGGCCAAAGGCATGCCATGCATATTCCCGGACGGGGTAGTGTATGGAGAATGGAAATCAGCATGTGCATCAATCCAAACAACGCCAAGGCGCTTGTCAGGATTGGCCTGCTTGATACCACAGATAGTACCT
>Ga0075118_10001192_pt1 | contig 19344 bp, 15 predicted proteins | sample AntAceMetag02UKE_FD_69794 | JGI IMG/M metagenome (GOLD analysis project Ga0075118, IMG submission 69794) | Saline lake microbial communities from Ace Lake, Antarctica - Antarctic Ace Lake Metagenome 02UKE | ecosystem: Environmental > Aquatic > Non-marine Saline and Alkaline > Saline | place...
CGAGTGGTGGAAGTCGCAGGTAAAGTTGCCGGCGAAGATGGGGTATGGGATGACGGTGAACTGGGGGGGAGGTGCCGTGCTTTTCATGGGGGGGAAGAATGGAAAGGATGAAAGAGACGATGTGATTGAGATTTCCTTGATGAATGGCAAGTTGATCTTGGCACCAAAGGCCACCCTTCCTCGTAAGATAGCCGAAGGGGCCGCGGCAATGGTGGATGGGGAGGTCGTCGTGGTTGCCGGAGTCGTTGGGAAGAAAACCTGTAAAGAGATTTATCGCCTGAGTGGTCGTCATCGGGAGAGGTGTGAGTGGACCCGGCTTCCCTGGCCGGAGGGAGCGCGCGGGCGGATGTATCCGGTGGCGGGAGCGCGCGACGGGAAATTTTACCTTTTTGGGGGACGGGATTTTGCGGATTCGGAAGAGGAGAAGGGCGAGCGGATTTTTGGACTCGATTGGTTGGCGGATTGTTGGGAACTTGAGGTGGCTTCGGGGGCCTGGAGGCGTTTGGCGGATCTGCCAACGGGTCGGTCGGCGGCGCCCGCGATGGCGGTATCGGTGGGGGCAAGTTCATTTTTAATCATGGGTGGCGTGACGGTTGATTTTTTACGCGAACAATTGGAGGCGCGGCCTGATCTGAATGGGCAGGGGATGGCGCACCCGGGGTTTCCCGGGGCGATTCTTTCTTACAACACGGTGACGGATCGCTGGGCCGGGGCAGGGAGTTTCGCGTTTGAGGGAACATTTGCGCCGGTGACGACGCCGGTGGTTTTTTGGGATGGCAAAGTGATTCTGCCAACGGGGGAAATTAAGCCGGGAGTGCGCTCCCCGCAGGTTTTGATAGCGACTTTTGGGGGCTCAAAGCTGACTTTTGGGGTGGTGAACTGGATGGTGGTGGCACTGTATCTCCTGGGGATGGTGGCGGTGGGATATTGCTTTATGAAGCGGGAGGCGGCCTCCTCGACTGAGGCTTACTTTCGCGGTGGCCAGAAGATTCCCTTCTGGGTGGCCGGGCTTTCGATTTTTGCGACGATGCTCTCGGCGATTACCTTCATGGCGGTGCCGGGCGCGGCGTATGCCACGAACTGGAACGGCTACATCGGGCAGTGGCCCATTTTACTTATCGTGCCCTTGGTAGTGATGTTTTATCTGCCGTTTTATCGCCGCCTCAATGTCACCACGGCTTACGAATATTTGGAAATGCGATTCAATCTGGCGACCCGTGTGATTGGAAGTACGACGTTTATGTTATTCCATGTGGGACGGATTGCGATTGTCCTCTATCTTCCGGCGTTGGCACTCTCGAGTGTGACGAATATCGACATCTTTGGGGCGATCGCGGTGATTGGAATTTTATGTGTCATTTACACCGTAATGGGCGGGATTGAGGCGGTGGTGTGGACGGATGCCATTCAGGCCCTGGTGCTGATTGGGGGAGCTCTTTTATGCTTTGGGCTGGTGGTCTCGCAAGTGGAGGGAGGCCTGGGCACGATTGGTGCGGCGATGAGTGAACAAGGGAAGGGAATTACCGCGAGTTGGGATTTTGAGGACCTTTCGATTGGGGAGGGTTCGACCTCGGGCTTTGTTCTGTTTGTGGCCTTTATGCTGGCGAATCTGCCTTCATACACCTCGGGGCAGGATGTCGTGCAGCGATACGTCACGACTTCGTCAGAGAAGGAGGCCGCCAAGTCCCTATGGATGAACATCGGGATGGTCTTGGTGGCGACTGCCCTGTTCTTCGCGTTGGGGACTGCCTTGTATGTCTTCTATCAAAGCAAACCCGATTTGATGGATCCGGCTCTGCCCGCGAACGACAGCGTGCTTCCCTTTTTCATCATTCAAAATTTGCCGGTGGGGGTGGCGGGTTTGATTATTGCGGGTGTGTTTGCGGCGGCGCAGTCGACGATTTCAAGTTCATTGAATTCGGTCGCGACGGCCTTCGTCACGGATGTTTACGGGAGGATTTGGAAGCCCGAGAGTTCGGATCAAGACCGCCTCGCCGTGGCAAAGCGGGTGGTGGTTATCTTGGGGTTGGTGGGAATTGCGGTGTCGGGTTATTTGGCGATGATCAAGACGGACGAGGTCTTTATGCTGTTCAATCGCTTTATTGGATTTGCGCTGGGACCGTTGGGTGGTTTGTTCGCGCTCGGGATTTTTTCAAAGTGGCCGAATGGACGTGCCGGCTTACTGGCCCTTCTGAGTGGAGTGGGGACGGTGATCGTGGTTTATTTCTTGAATGAAGCGAGCGTGATTGATGTCATGCCATTACTTTATGGTGCGGTTGGTTTTGTGATGACTTTGGTGGTGGGGATTCTCTTGGGCACGGTGCTGCGGGCGCGTGAGGACGACTTGGTGGGCTTGACGATTTGGACGCAAAAAAAATGAGGAGTGGGTATTCAAATGAGGAGTTGAAAAAGCTGCGTGATTTTTATCGCGAGAGTTTGCTTGAGGATACCATGGACTTCTGGATGCCAGAGGTTGTCGACCAGGAATTCGGGGGCTATCTCGCGATGCGCGACCGAGAGGGAGAGTTGATCGATGATGATAAATCGGTGTGGCTACAGGGGAGGTTTGCTTGGATGTTGTCGACGCTCTACAACACGGTCGAGAAAAGGGAGGAATGGTTGGTGGCGGCCCAAAGCGGAGTGGAGTTTTTGAAGGCTCACTGTTTTGATGAGGATGGACGGATGTTTTTCTTGGTTACGAGGGATGGAAAGCCCTTGCGTCAGAGGCGCTATTTTTTTTCGGAGGCTTTTGCGATCATGGCCTTTGCGTCATATGGGAAGGCATCAGGGGAAGGGAAATGGCTTGAGGAAGCGCGCAAGCTTTTTGCAAAGTGCATGGATTATGCCGACGGGCGCGTTTCAACGGGCGAGCCGAAGTGGAGTGAAGAGCGAAAGGTGAAAGGGATTGGCGTGCCCATAATTTTTCTTCAAGTGGCCCAAGTGCTTGTTGCTAATGGTGGTGACGATCTTGCCGAGGGAAAGATTGATGATTTCATTATGCAAATCCGCGAATTCGTAAAAGATGATCTCGAGTGTGTCATGGAGCAGATCGGTCTCGATGGCGAAGTGGTCGATCACATTGATACGCGGACGCTGAATCCGGGACATGCCATCGAGGGAGCGTGGTTCATTTTGGATGAAGCAAAGCGCCGGGGAGGAGAGGCGGAACTCATCGATCTCGGGTGTCGCATGCTCGACTACATGTGGAAGCGGGGATGGGATGAGGAGTATGGAGGCATCCTTTATTTCAAGGATGTCTACGATAAGCCGGTGCAGGAATATTGGCACGACATGAAGTTTTGGTGGCCCCAGTGTGAGGCAATCATAGCGACTCTTCTGGCTTATCAATTGACCGGAGATGAAAAATATGCGAGGTGGCATCGCATGATTCACGAGTATGCCCACAAGGCATTTCGTGATGTGAAGTACGGTGAGTGGTTTGGGTATCTTCATCGCGACGGGCAGGTGTCCTCACCGGTGAAGGGAAATCAATTTAAGGGCCCCTTCCATCTGCCCCGCATGCAATGGTATTGTTGGCAGCTTCTTGAGGAACCGAAATCACGAGACGAGAAATCTTTTTTATAGGCGGCTTGCTTGTCGCGGAGGCGAGTGGGAGGCACTCTCAGGTGTTCGTCTCGACCGGGTAGTCAGAAGGTGATACTTTTGAGATTGTGGGACTTCTGTATCTCCAGGGCGAGAGTGACTCGAGTGGTGAGGCCGCAATTGCGGATGTGAGACTTGGAGACTTGGTGGAGAATCTGCGGACTGACCTGAGCGCTGCGTCTTCGATGCATGCGGTCGTGGGCGGGATCTTGGCGGTAGGAGGGAATAATACTACGGTGCGGACGAGGCAAGCTACGTTGGCCGCGAGCAATGGGACGATCAGGAAGCGGTTTGCGCAGGGTTTCTTTGAGGCCGGTGTGATCATGCCGAATTTTGGCAAGCTGGTGTTCATGGGTGATTGGATCACGCAAGGCGGGCTGGGGTATCCGAGTGATCGGTATGAATTGTTCAAACACCTAGAGGATGCGGGCGCGCATTACACGTTCACGGGATCCGTGGTGGGAGCTTATCAGGGCAACGCTGGAACGACTCCAACTTATAAAGGAAGGTCATTTTTGAATGTCCACGTGGGGCACTTTGGTTGGCGGGTATTTTGGGAGAATGGGCGGATTCCCTTGCCTTTGAACTGTGAGAGTTTCAATAAATGGGACGGTGCTGAGTCGAAATCACGTAAACGGTGCGGGGGAGTGGTTGGAGGGAATTTCTGCGAGTAAGGATGGTGGGTCCACTACCTGGAACAGCGGGAATGATGGTGAGTGGAAATTTGAGATTGATCTGAAAGTTCAAGCCAACTCAGCGAGCTTCGCCGTTTGGTTGGGGACGGAGATTCATCGAATCATCGTGGAGGTAATGGGGAAGGGCACGCAGGGTGATGAAGGGAATGGTTTCAAGGTGGCGCACGACACAAAGTGGCGGGTATTTACCAAAGCGCGCGGACTTTGACGGCGATGGCTTGTCGGATGCTTTCGGGTATGAATTTTTTCAAAGGCTGACGGAGGCATTGCCGGGGGGGATGAGGACGGAGATGGGCGGACTAATTTGGAGGAGTTTAGCGCCAATACCGATCCAAGGGATGCGCACTCCTTTGTCTCGATTTTCGTGATTGAAGAAGTTGCCGTTGAGACGCGAGTGAGCATCGAGAAGACTTCGGTGGCGAGGAGTTATCGTCTCTATCGATCGAAGGATCTTGGCGTGTTAGATGGGTGGACCTCGATTGCGGGACCTCTGCTTGGAAACGGAGGGATTCTGGTCTTGGATGATCCGGCAGAGGTAAGCACGGGAAGTTCTTATCGAGTGGGCATTGAGTTGCCTTGAAGAGTGATTGGTTGGATAAAAAGACCAGAAAATGTAAGAGGTTTCTCGGTGAAAGTTTGTCACGATTCATGTCATGAATCGATTGATAGGGACTTTGTTTTTTCTCGGGGTGTTAAATTCTGGAGCTGAGGATTTTGAGGAGCATCAAGCGGGTGGTTTTACTTCGCTTGCGAGCGAACTTGGAAAGTGGACAGCGGCGAAGGGTCATGTGGAAATTCATGATGCTCACGCTAAGGGCGGTCAGAAGTCGTTGAGGCTTCTGGGTGGAGAAGGGCACGCTGTCGAGTTGCAGCTCAAGAAGGGCGCTACCGATGACGTGGTCTTGTCGTTTTGGGCAGAGCGTTGGACTCGGACGTCCCCGTTTCAGTTTCGCGTCGAAGAGAAACGGTCCGGTAGGTGGTCGGAGATCTACAACGGCGATAAGACCATTCGGGTGGGGGGCTTTTTGACCTTGGTTGAGGTTCCTCTGCAGAAGGGGGTGCAAGGGCTGAGGTTTCAAGCGACAACTCCCGGGACAAGCGGCATCATGATTGATGATCTGTTGGTGGAGAAAAGAGAGCCGATGGTGGTGGCGAAAATGACGACGATCCAGCCGGTGGTGCCTGTGTTGATTCGGAAGAAAGACAACCCTGTCGTGGGTTTGCAAGTGGTGGCGAAGGGACGCGGTGCGGCCAAGAAGGTTTCGGCGATGAGAGTAGATCTGGAGGGGACGACGGACAGGAAGGCGGTCAAAGCGGTTCGCGTGTTATTTTCCGGAGGATCGATGAATGCCCGTGATGGCAAGCTCTTTGGTGAGGCCGTAAGATCAGGTGAAGAGTGGATCAGTGAAGGGGATGCGACATTACTCTCGGGAGAGAATTATTTCTGGGTCTCAGTGGAGTTGAAGAAAGACGCGAGCCTCGATGGGCATGTCGATGCGAGGGTTTTGGAGGTGAAACTCGATGATGGTAGGGTGGTGAAACCGGAGGTGACCTCTCCGGAGGGAAGTCAGCGAATCGGATACGCTTTACGCCTTCACGGAGATGATGGCTCGAGGGGTTTTCGGATTCCCGGGTTGGCGACGACGAATAAGGGAACTTTGATTGGAGTGTATGACATTCGCTATCGCGGAGGTGGAGATTTGCCAGGAGATATCGATGTTGGAGTGAACCGGAGCACGGATGGCGGTCAGACTTGGGAGTCGATGAAGACGATCATGGATATGGGGAATGATCCGAAGTGGCGTTACGACGGGGTTGGGGATCCGGCCGTCCTCGTGGATCGAACAAACGGACGGATTTGGGTAGTGGGAACCTGGAGCCATGGGAATCGTTCCTGGCATGGATCGGGGCAAGGGATGACGCCAGAAGAGACCGGACAATTGATGTTGGTTTATAGTGACGACGACGGAGTGTCCTGGTCAGAGCCGAGTAATATTACCAAACACGTAAAGAAGCCGGAGTGGCATTTTTTGCTACAAGGTCCAGGCGCGGGAATCACGATGAAGGACGGGACGATTGTCTTTGCGGCCCAGTATCGAGACGGGGATAAGCATGGCGATGGTCGTAAGGTGGGGACGCCTTATTCCACGATTATTTACAGTAGGGATCAGGGGGGGAATTGGCTTGTTGGAACGGGAATCAAGTCCAATACAACGGAGGCCCAGGTGGTGGAATTGCAGGATGGATCATTGATGTTGAACTGTCGGGATAATCGCGGGGGAGCCCGCACGGTTGGAGTGACCAAAGATTTGGGGAAGACCTGGAAATTACATCAGACTGATCGCACCGCACTTCCTGAACCGGTATGCATGGCGAGTTTGCTGCGAATGGAGGATCGTTTGATCTTCTCGAATCCGAATACCCGTCGCGGTCGTTCTCATATGACGATCAAGATTTCTGAGGATGATGGCATGACCTGGCCGGAAGAGTATCATACCCTTTACGACTCCCGTCTTGGAAATGGCTACTCCTGTTTGGCTCCGATAGGAGATGATCATGTCGGGGTGCTGTATGAAGGCGTTACCGAGCTTTACTTCCTGCGCTTTCCACTCGAGGAATTGCTGGAATGAGAATGGAGAACGGCGCATGACCCAAAGGGGAACTTTGGGCTACCGTTCTCTCGCGGTGCAGCCTGACGGGAAAGGGACTGTCTTAAGAGACGGCGGAGAAAGAATCTCATGGTATGCCCACGCCGTTCCTTACTCTGTTTTGAAATCGCGATGGGCGCTCTCATTCGGGTGGTCTTTTTTGGTCGTGAAAGCTATCGGGTTCCATTTTTAGACCAGCTAATGTCTTTTGTTTCCAAGGTAGGGTTGTGCTCAAATCAAGATCGAAACGTTAAGAGTTATGAAGAGAATTACCAAGTTAACCGGGGCTATCGCGGAATCGATCATGAGTTCCCACGCAGAGAGTCTTCGGCGGTGCTGATACCACCGACGTCGACAATCGAATCTTTCGAAGTGATCATAAATCCCGCTAATGCCACTCTTCCTGTGGTGGTGACTTCTGCGGGCAGCACTCCGTCGGCCGTTTCGATTTCGGCAGCGGGGGAAGTGACGGCCACCGGAAACGACGCTCCGTTCGTGACTGTTTATTATGGGACGATCGACGGTGGCGAGGTTCCTGGCGCGTGGGATAGCTTGGTAGATGGTGGGGCTCAGGTCGGAGCGTTTACGACCTTGATTGAAGGCCTGACTCCAAACACGAACTACTTTTATCGAATGTTTGCCTCGAACTCGGCCGGTTCAGTCTGGGCTGATTCTTCAGAGATGGTTATGACTTTGTCCCCCCTCGACTCCAAGTGTTGAAGTGCTTGTGGGAAATTCTATCGGGGCTGGTTCACTGACGATGAACGGGCAGGTCACTGATAAGGCAATGAAGATCCCGATAATACCTTTTTTCTACGGAACGACCTCAACGACAAATGCCGAAGGCGTCGGACGCGTGGAGATTGGAGTCTCTGGTCGCGTTTCCGGGAAGCTGTTTTTAATCCAATCAAGGCGCGCTATATTCGAGTTCATGCGGAGAGCCTTGGGACCATCCCCGCGTGGCACCCGGTTAAAGGTCGCAAGACCTGTCTCTTCGTCGACGGGCTTATTGTGAACCTGTTGAATCAAGCAGACTCGGGGCGAAAAACGGACGGGCAACCTTTACCGAAAAAATTGATGCGGCCGAGTGGTTTGAAGTTATCAAGTCGCCCTTGGCCGCCTGTCCCATGCTCATTCGTTAGCACCGGAGAATGGACTATGGGAAGGGTGGGGAGGGAAGGAGCTTCCTCAGCTCCTTTTTCCTTTCCCCTGGGAGCGTATTCACGATTCATAGCGGCGATTATTCGCGATCTCGCTGTAACTCTCTGCGCTCTTCATCACTAAGTCGAACGATGTCTTACTTTTCCATGACGGGAACTCAGCGCCACCCCTCAATAACTTACTAAAGAAGTCCTAAGTCTTAACAATGGGAGCGCAGTCAGCCCGATTGCTAATCTAATCGTTTTTGATGACCCGGTAGAAGGGTTTGGTTTCGTTAGCGAGTTCTTCAAACTCCGGTGAAAAAGAGTGTTCGAAAACGGTTGTTTCCAAATCGGTAGGAATGGTGTCGGTGATTTCGAGCCATTCCTCCAAATTGGCCGGACGAGTTGATCGGGCGTGTCACGAAAACAGGGGAACCATCGAAAAGCGCCTTCCGTCTGTGTTTAAGCGTCCGAGAGCCCTCGTCAGAATGAATAGCTCAAATTCTAGACATTCTGTTCAGTCATTTTCGTCGGGCCGCAGTGGCGGCAGCCTATGAGATTTCCGAGATGTGCAATAATTAGAAAAACACCACCGAGAGTGGTGACGAAGGCGGCAGGTGGAATATGAAGAGAAACCTCCCCTGTTTCGCTTACCTGTGCAGAAGGGCAGCAGTGATCTACGCAACCAAGGGCACTTGCGGTAGTGTCACCTTCAGAACCTGTCTCATATCCCGCAGGGCATCCTTCCTCAGAGCAAGTCTCTAGGGCGGCGACCTCAACCACCCCTTCTTGATTCGCTGTAGGTATCGATTTTTTAGGAGTAAGGGCGGGCAAAATAGCACCGATTAAAACGCAGGAAATTCCGACTCCGGCGACGAGGGCGACCCAGCGCCTACGATGCCCTTGAAAACCCCTGCGGATAGAGAAGATCGCGAGCGGGACGATGAGAATAGCGACGAGCGCATGGGAAGCTGGGTGTGCCCAAACTTTTCCGAAAGCAGGAAGAGTTAGTAGAAGCACTGGAGCAAGTCCGCAATGGATCGCACAGAGCACGGAGGCGGCGACGCCAAGACGATCAGCGTCGGGAAGTTTGGAAAGAGAGAAAGAGGTGGCGGTATTCATGATTTCGTGAAATGACAATTAGGGTGAAGGATCTCGCGTGAGAGCTTGAGGATTCCATTAGGATTGAGGTCGGAGCCAATGAAGAGGCCGGAGCAAGGCACCTTCCCAATATGGGGCACTGGAATGGGATTGGGCGAAACCTCCATCCCTACTCGTTCATAAAGGAATCGGCAATCAGGGTCCGAAGTTAGCGTGACGAGTGCCTTAGCGCGAATCACCGACTCTGGAAGTTGTTCCAGCCAAGTGGGGACACGGAGGGCTTCGAGCGCCTCGGGAAAGACAATAGTACACCCGGTAAATTCGTGAGCGAGTCGATGGCGGTCGTGGAGATGGGGGTTCGGTAATGGGAAAGAAAATCCGCTCGCGTTTAAGGAATGATCTTGCCTAGCTTGGGATGATGTTAGGGAAAAAGAATAGTCACGATTTTTACGGATAGCGCTGCTAAAGGACGCCGCTAACAGGGAGGACGTTGTGTGACTGGCGCGGGGATTGATCGCTCTCACAGACTCTAAAAGCTCAAATTCGGCATCAACTGTTAGAAGGGCGGTGTGGGAAAGAAAATAATGGCTCGCGGTTTCCAGTTGGAGCTTTTCCAGTTCATGAAAGTTGCCGCGCTTGCCGAAATGCCGAGCATCGATCACGCAAACTTGCCAGCGAGGATGAAGCAGAAAATTTGATTCTAAGAGGGTGAAGCTTTCCTGCAGAGGGAGGGGGTCGGCGGTGCCATTGAGCTCGATTAGGAGAACGCTATGAATACTTTTAGCAGCTTTGAGAATCATCTCGCAAAGCTCGTCTAGGCCCTCGCAACAAACGCAGGACCCTGTCAGCGCAGCAACGGAAGCGGCATGATCGCGCAGTGTTTCCCGATCAAGTCGGGCGTTTTCGCGATCGTTGAGGATGACATCGGCGAGATGCTCACGGCGGGCCAAGTTGTCGAGAATCGAGCGCAACAGCGTCGTTTTCCCAGCGCCTAGAAAGCCAGTGAGCATGAGCATCGGGCGCATCTTAACGAGAGGTGGGAGGCTCTCTACGAGTGGTTTAACGGAGGAATTCATCTTGTTGCTGAAAGAAGTGTTTTGGGCGGATCAGTTGCGTTGGTGTTTGACGGAAGCACTCTAACCACTGAAGTGCGGCTTGGGGCTCGAGCCATGCTTTCGCCTTTGGGACCTTTCGATAGTTTCGATAGCATGCTTCTCGGTAGCGATTTCCGAAGCGGCCCAACACGGTGTGTTCGTAGGAAATGACCCAATCGAGAAAGGAATGGGAGGCAAGGTAGAGGTCGCAATTGTTGATCGCTTTGCCGATCAATTCTCGCTTCCAAGCTCCTGGGATGGGCGTTTCTTTCCCTGAGAGCCAGAGGGAGCAACGGCGGCGGGGACGGATAAAGGTAAAGCCGTATTGCGGGCCATACCAACCGGCGCACGAGCCATAAAGTTCGATGTGCCCGTTTTGCCAGGGCAGCCGATAACGACTCGTGCCTTGTGCGCCCAGCGAGGGGCTTCGCTTAAAGCCCTGTGCTACTAAGAAGTTCCCTTCCGTGTGACCGACATCCTGCCCCCAGAAAAACATTTGCTGTTGGATTCCTTCGGCGAGATCCCGGAAGTGGTAAGGAGCTATACTTTTCGATGGGACGAGCATGACCAAAAGGTGTTTTTGAGTTTAAAAAAAGCCCCGGGAGCATCGCCTTAGATAAAGGCGAATAGCCACCGGGGCATTTAAATTAGCGTCTGTTCCGGCGGATGATGAGACCCAAGGCAGAGAGCCCAGCCAAGAGTGAGGTCGAGGGCTCAGGGATCACCGTGAATGAGAGGATTTCGGAGGCCGTGAGGGCTCCCAAGGTGTTGTGGGTGCCTGATACATTGAGTTCTACAAGCCACTCGCCGGGCTCGTTGAACCCCCAGTTGACGTGATCGTGCCCGAAGTTCGAGACGAACTGGTTGGCATCATTCGTGGCTCCGGGGTTGGTCGAAGAGAAGTGGAAGGTCGGATTCCCCAGCCCATCGTTATTCCACATCGAGAAGGTGCCACCTCCGGAAGGTGAAGTGACAGTCCCGAGCGAGAAGCTGATGAGAGTGCTCCAATCGTTCGCAGTGAGTTCCCCGGAAGCAAGAGCGACATAAGGGACTCCTGCGACTTGTGATTGGGGGAGAATCCAAAGAGGTTGACCGATGGTAACTCCAGCTGCGGGGAGAGTGCTCTGGACGCTAACCTCGCGTCCTGCTCCTGCGAGGACCTGCAGGGTGGAGACTTCGAATTCGACGTCGTCAGTCTGGACGCCATCGACCACGCCTGAGACAACGTGTCCTTCAAGCTCGAGTGTTCCTCCTTCAAGGATCACTCCGAAATCGAGTTCTCCCGAACTGACGACGGCTGCTTGGGTGACGGCAACTCCGGCGAGGCTGATCAGTGATAGTGTTCTTTTCATTTCTATTTATTTTGGTGATGAATCTTTAGTTTTGCGACCTCTGTTCGAAGCGAAAGAAGCCGAAATTTGGTGATGCCTCGGGGACGACGAGACGGCGGCGCATGATCGCTGAGGTCTCGTTTCCGATCTCAGCACCATCCTCGTAAAAGCGATCGGCCGCTCCTTCCGAAAAGAGCCTGCGCCATGGTTTCCAGGGAGCTTCGAGGTCAGAGCTAAAGGCGGCAGCGAGCCCGAGAGGGGTGGAGGAAAAATTGTCTTTGTGAAGGTCACGAATAAAGTGAATCTCAGCCCGTCCATCGAGGTGGCGCGGTTTGGGCATGAGATGAACATCCGCGGTGGCTGGATCAAACCCATGCCAAAATAGAAGGAATTCTAGCCCGTTGCTCAGACAATCGCGATCGTGATCGGCGATCGGATCGGCGAGATCTCCGGGGGCAAGTCGGTGGGTTCGCTCGAAGCTATCGGCCCAAGCTTCGTAGGAATATGTGACCTCGAGGTTGGAAAGAAAGGTGAGGACGAAGATCTCTCCCATCACCTGTCCTTGGCGTGCTCTCAGCACGACCCGGTAAATGCCATCAGCCCCAAATTGGAAAAGAGAATTTTCCTCCTGTTGCTCTAGCGTCAAGGTTCCCGGGCCGGTGTATTTGATGAGTTCGATGGTGACGGGATCTTCCCCTGGAAAAGTGATTTGGTCGGGATTGGCAATCCCCACTCGCCCGAGGGAATCCTCACTGGCAGCGACCTTAGAAATCGAAAACTGTCCGTTTTCGGCAATTAGGGCCACTTGGTCGGCTGCGTAATCGACCCGGTTAACGTGATCAAAAATGGCAACGGCTGGTCCTCCCTCGTGTCCGTCCCCAAGGCGCCAATGTGCCCGAGTCTTGAGAAATCCCTCGTGCGGGATGACGAAGTTTAAGGTGGCCTCCGTGCTGGTTTGATTGCCCCCATTTTGGGGATTGAGTTTTCCCTCGTTGCGGAAGGTGACGGCGTAGGTTCCTGGGCGGGTGAAGCCCCAGTTGTAGTGACTGTGGCTCCCCGATGGAATGGTATCGAGAAGATCCCCCGAATCGATCCCATCGGTGGTATTAAAATGAAACTCAAGGGGACTGAATCCACTACTGGTCCACATTGCAAAATCACCGCTGCGCTGCCTTCCGGTTCCGGTAACTTTGATGAGGCGCGAGGAAATGCTCCCAAGAGGGCTGGGAGTGTAATTCCCGCCGATATTTGCCTGGAAAATCCCTTGGGAATAAACGGCACGCCATCCCAGAAACAATTCACCGGGAACGTTATTCTGCGAGAGAATCCAGAATGGCTTATCGGCTTCTCCAAAACCGGTGGGCGGATTGCGGGTCATCAACTTGGTCGAGGGCGCTGCGAGGAGGCGCACCCCTGCCTGATCAAGCCTGACGATTCCTTCGTCGTCGGCGAAGCTGCCATCGAGATCATAGCTGATAGAAGAGGTCCACCCCAGATCGGGATTACCCTCAACCAACCGGTAGTCGATCTGATATTCAAAGTGTCCCAAGATCAAATCAACCGCGCTCAAAGGAAGGCTGAAAGCCAAGAGAAGTGAGACGGGAAATAAGGTTTTCATCTGCGGGTAATTCAGACTAAACGCAACTTACTTGCAATAGTTTAATGCAAATAACTTGCATTAGTTGCGCTGTTGCGCTGTTTTCTGACTCGTGAAGCGCACTTGGATGATTTGCCTGATTGGCCCGTTGGGAGTTTCCGGCCAGGATTTTTTAACCCCGCTGGAAGGAGAGATGGAAATGCTGGACGCGGTGGTGGTGGTGGCCTCCAGAGCGCTCGCCACCGATTCCAATTACCATCCTTTCGCTTCCGAATTATTGGAAGAAGAGACACTCCAAAGGATTGCCCAAGGAACCCTAGGGGACACGCTGGGTTGGCAGGCCGGGGTCACGACTTCCTCGTACGGACAAGGAGCGAGTCGTCCCGTCATTCGTGGCTTTGATGGATACCGGGTGAGAATTCTGCGCGACTCAATCGGGATGCTCGATGTTTCTTCCTCAAGTCCCGACCATGGCCTCCCCATCGAACCACTTCTGCTCAGAGAAGTGGAAATTTTGCGTGGCCCGGCAGCCCTGCGTTACGGAAATTCCGCGCTGGGCGGCGCAATCAACTCCACCAGCCGGAGCTTCGCCACTCAGTTACCGGAACGAAGGCTCAGTGGGGCGGTTGAGTCGCGTTGGGATTCGGTATCCTCCGCCTGGACCAAGGCCGGATACTTCGATCTCAAGATGGCGGAGTTTGTAATGAGTGCGACCGGCTCTTATCGCGATGCTGGGGATTATCGAATCCCAGGACGGGCTCGGACCACCGCTTACGAAAGCAAATTTCGTCCCCTTGTGAATGATCCCTCGATGGGCGTGACCGTTCCCATCGAGAATCCTTCTGGCAGACTTCCGAACAGCTTTCATCAAAGTTCGAGTTACTCACTTGGATTGAGTTGGCTGCCCGAAGCGGTGCCGATCGAAGCGAGTGTGGCCTTCTCTGCCTTTGATTCGAAATCCGGACTGCCTTACCTCTATGGAGGTGATGCCAATGATCTCTTTGGCGATTCATCGCTCGAGATGCAACAGGACCGGTTTGATCTTCGCCTACGCTATCTAGCGGAGTTGCCATGGTTAAGCGAAGCGGCCTTTCACTTTGGGTATGGCGATTACCGACACGACGAAAAATTTGCGGGCCGGGGGAAAGATGAAGGATTGGATTTTAAGGACACTCGTTTTGAGCAGCAGGCTTGGGAGGCGCGACTTGATTTCCATCATGAACGAACCGGTTGGCTGCGAGGAGTCGCGGGGATTCAGATGTGGGGGAGATCGTTGGATCCCAGCTTTTTGGCGGGAGCACCCAATCAAGGGTCAAGATTCACTAATAATTTTGAGACGACCAACCTCGGTCTTTTTGTGACCGAAACGGCCAGCTTGGGAGCCTTTGAAATCAATGCCGCCCTGCGATGGGAGGCTCAGACGATCAAGGATCTTTCCTTGGCGGAGTTTGGGTTCTCCCGTGAAGTCGAAGACCACAGTCTAAGCGCGATCTTGGGAGGGAGCTGGGAAGGTGAAGCGATTGGTCCCTTTGACCGGCTCAAGATGAACCTCAGTGGATCCTTCGTGGAACGCATTCCAAGTGAGGCCGAAAGATTTGCGTTCTGGAGTAACCCTGCCATTCAACGATTTTTGATCGGGGGTGATCTCGATGGAAATCCGCTCCAAACGGAACAGTCTGTAGGACTGGATCTGGGGCTTGAAGCGCAGGTGGAGGACGTCGAGATACGCTTCAATTTCTTCCATTACCGTATTGATGATTTTATTTTTCTGCAGGATTTGGTCGGGATTGGAAATCAGGCCCAGTATCTTCAGATCGAGGCCGCGTTTACCGGAGTAGAGGCGCAGCTTGATTGGGATTTGTTAGATGAGGGCGATCCTGAACTGACCTTTTCCGTGATGGGTGATTGGATCAATGCAAGTGATCGTCACGATTCTTCTCCGCTACCCCGTATTCCCGTACTGCGGATCGGGAGCCGTCTTGAACTCGTCAATGGCCCCCTTCAGGCGGGACTTGAGATCCGATATGCCTTTGAAAAAGACCGAGTGCAAGACGGAGATGGCATCGTTCAAGGGGAGCTTCCGACGGATGGCTATACCGAGATCAATCTCGATTTTTCTTATGATTTTGAGATGAGTGCGGATCAAACTTTGACCATCTTTGCTCAAATTCGAAATCTTCTCGATGAAGACCGACGACTTCACCCGTCTTTCCTCAAAGATGTCGCGCCACTTCCGGGCCGGAACCTGACCTTAGGGGCGCGCTTGGAATTTTAGAGCCACTGTTCGTCTTTGGTGTGCTTTCGATCGAGAAGCGTCTCTCCGAATCTGGCGAGCCAAAGGAAACTGGACACCATAGAACAAATGCGGAATTGAAGGTTTCCTAACCTGATGTGGCGTCCCGTGGTCTCCCTTCTTCGGAGAAAATGACTTCTCAGGTGCCTGTAAATCAAACAAAAAACATCCCAAAAAAACGCCAGATATTTATGACCGGGGTATGAATAGCCCCCTAGCCTGTCAAAACCGATCCAGCAGGCTTAGAAAGGTCTTTCACGGCGGAATCCTGAACCCCGGATGGTTTTGCGGGGATCTTTCTGTTTCTCTCGAACTTTCAGTGTCCTTGCGTTGCTTTACCTTGTCTCTTTAATAAGCTTTCGTCCCATCAAATTTTTCCTGAAAGATATCGCTTTAATTTAGGAATCTCTGGTAGCGTTGAAAGAAGTAATTGAGTTTAGAGTTAGTAAAGAACGATATGGAAAATAAAACTGGCCGAGATCAAGGAGCGAATTTAGGATTTATCAGGACGGTAGCTTCGCGGTTTTGTAATTTGGCTGGAATTCGAAGCGTTGCAGTAGTTTTGGCGGTTTCGCTGATATCGAGCCCAGTGCATGCGGAGGATTGGATAAAGCTCTACGATACTGATCAAAACGAAATTGAGGCCCGAATTATTGCAGTCAAGGGAGAAAGCGTCACCATCGAGGTCCGCAAAGATAAGAAGGTCTTTCATCTCCCGCTCAAACGCCTTGCCGAAGATTCTCAAAAGCTGGTCCTGAATTGGTCTGGTCAAGCAGAGAGCGGAGGGGGCAAGAAGCCTGGTCGCAAAAAACTTGAGATCCCAATTGACCTTCCAAAGCGTCTCTATCCTCGTTCCTTGGTTGAACTGGAAGACGAATTAGATGAGATCCTGAAACTCCCGGGAAAATCAGGTTACGCCGAGAATCAAATTAAGGCTCTCAACATCCTGAATGCCTACCGATTTCTTTCTGGTGTTCCTGCAGACTTGAAGCTCGATAAAGACAAAGTGTCTGGTGCGACTGATGCGGCCAATGCCTGTCAAAAACATGGATCACTCAGCCATGACATTGGAAGCTTTACCGATAAGTGTAACCTTCATCAGGGACAAGCTACCATTGCTTCCAGTATCTCAGGATACATGGACGATCCAGGTCCGAATAATCGCAATGACCGAGGCCACCGAAGGTGGTGCCTGAATCCGCCGATGGCTGAAGTTGGATTTGGAGAGAGTACGAACAAGGGTTTCTACGCGATGTGGTCAATGGATCACGGCGGCAAGGGTAACAAGGGGATATGGGCCTATCCCGGTGAGGGTCTCTATCCTTTGAGTTACCTGCACGGAAATGGCTGGTCTTGTTACCTGAATGAAAAGGCTCCTCCTGCGGACGAATTAAAAGTCGAGGTTTACCGGCTCCTAGAAAGACCCGAGAAGCCATTCAGCTCCAACGAAGAGATTCCCGGAGAGGCCCTCCCTGTTTCTTTTGTTCATACCTATGAGAACGGCATTAACTTCGAACCAACCGGAAAAATTTTCACCGACCCTGGCATCTTTTACGTCCGAATCAAAGGCGGTGGTGTCAAGGAGGCTTATCTCGTTGAGCTCATTGATCTCTAACGCACCTAAGTTCGGTGGTGTGAACCTGTATGGCTCTTCGTGAGATAGGCATGACGGAATCTAAGCTCTTTGCGGCGGGAGACACTTCAGGTTGGGGACTAGAATCGAATGCTCCTACTTCTAGAGATGACCTCGTGTTCGCTCACTGAGTGATGGCCCCCTTTTATAAACTTGGAGTTTTAGGCACGATTCGGGGTGCTGAAGGCACCGCGGGACAGGGCGCCGGACTTCCGTCCGGGGAATCGTGATTCTTTACGAAAGCATCCTGAAGGGATGCCGGGAAATGCAGACTTCACCAGTGTTTCGTGAGGGTGGAGGTGCAGTCCAGGATGTAAGTTCCTTAGGATTTTCCAGTGTCCTTTCAGGACACAGCACTTTTCCCAGCCGTTCCCCCCAGACTGAAGTCTGGTGCTCTGCACCTTTATCCCTTCAGGACCCTGCCTCCCGAACCAAATCCAGTGAGAAGAGATCACTCGCAGGACAAATTGCGATGGCGCTTCGGGGCGACGCGATTGTTGAAACAACTCTCATTCGTCATGCCTCCCTCGCGGAGAGCCAACTTTGTTTGTAAAAGGTCTTTATAAATAAAAATATATGCCAGATATTAAGGATTTATGATGCAAACACTCTCCAGTTTCGTGAAAAAATGTCAGACATTAAGGATTTGTTCCTTGGGTGATGGTAAATTTGAGGAAATCTCCGCTTAAATCGGGGCCGAGAATTACTGGCCCTGGGGACTGAGCTCCGGTGATTTAAACGCCGATGGTTTCACCGATGTTTTCATCACCTCCAGTATGAACTTCCCCTTCCGTTATGGCGTTAATAGCCTCTTGCTGAATGTCGAAGGAAAGCGATTCGCCGACTGCGAATTCGTTCTCGGAGTGGGGCCTCGTCGCGGTGGCCGGACGGCGAAGCCATGGTTTCAAGTGGATCCCCGAGGCGAGGATAAAGGGAACACTTTTGTCGAAGAGTTAAAGTTGACCGAGCCGACGGAAATTTGGGGAGCGCTGGGGAGTCGTAGTTCGGCCATTCTGGAACTCGATAACGATGGGGACCTCGATATCGTCACCAATGAATTTCATGACGGCCCCATGGTGCTTCGATCGAATCTGAGTGAGCAACAGGGAGAGAAATTGCATTGGATCGGCGTTAAATTGGTGGGGAGCCAATCAAAGCGCGACGGGCTCGGTGCTCTCGTCAAAGTGACGGCGGGCGGGAAGACATTTACGCAGGTGAATGACGGCGTTTCGGGCTATCTTTCCCACAGTTTGATTCCCTTGTATTTTGGTTTGGGAGAAATCGCAGATGTTGAGAAGATCGAGGTGACTTGGCCCAGTGGAGTGCAACAGGGGGTGGCGGGATTGGCGCTAGGCAAGATGCATACGATGCAGGAAAAGTAGGACCGCCGCCCTGATAAGGAATGGCGTTAGAATAAGCCGCGACAGCTCGGGTTCTTGGTGTGCGGAGTTTGGGGAGCACAGGCGGGACGCCCGTGCTACGTTTTGGTTCAGGGAGATCCGCGCAATCTGCACCAATCTTTTCCTACTCGGGTAACTCGAAGATCGAGTTGTGGATGAGGCGGGTGAATTCCTGGCCGTCTTCTCCAGTGAGTTTCATCGCGATGGACATGCCCCAGGTTGGCTCGAGCTCGGGGATGGTGAGGTGGAGTTTGTTGCCATCGAGGGTCGCTTTGCTGACCTTCCACGCGCGCTCGTTGTAGTGTTTCGAGCCGTAGTTTTTGGTGCGCTTGAGGTCCCATGCTTTGATCGTGAAGCTTTCCGGCTTGATGGCGTCGGTTGAAACCGGATCGGATAAGGTGAGGGTGACGGTGTTTTTGGTCGCTTCGATCTTGGTGGGGAGATGGGCGGGTTTGTCCAACTTGCGGATGCGGTAGAAGCCGCCCGCTTTCTGCTGACTTCCGGCCCAGGCGAACATGCCGCAGCCGTAGAGTTGACCGTCACCGGGATGGAAACGTCCGCGCATGATGCCGGTCGGAAATTGCTTGAGCGGGAGTTCGCAAAGTCCGCCTTGGCGTTGCGAGCCGATCGTTTCGTGCGGGACGACGTAGATTTTTCCGTAGCCGTAACTGAGGTTGAGGAGTTGGCCGTTGAGGGCACCCCACTTGGCATCCTTAGGAACCCAGAGGAGTTCGGAGGGGGAGCGGTCGAAGCTGTTGGTGATCCAGCAGAGGGGATTCTTCATCGCGGAGTCGGCAGTGTCGGTGA
>Ga0075118_10001194_pt1 | contig 19336 bp, 14 predicted proteins | sample AntAceMetag02UKE_FD_69794 | JGI IMG/M metagenome (GOLD analysis project Ga0075118, IMG submission 69794) | Saline lake microbial communities from Ace Lake, Antarctica - Antarctic Ace Lake Metagenome 02UKE | ecosystem: Environmental > Aquatic > Non-marine Saline and Alkaline > Saline | place...
TTTCCTTGGCATGCTCTAAACCTTCCGAATCAACCCTTCCACGTCAACCATGGTATTAAGCGTTTGACCCCTTCGGATTGTCTACCGTCGGTGCCTTATTGCCCGCTGCTGCTCGTGTTTGTCGTCTCCGCCGCGGCCCTCGTCGGGACCGTGGCGGGTAGTTCGCTGCTGTTTCTCGCCGGGCTGGGCAGCCTAGCAGCCCGCGCCGGCGGAGCTCCTGTCTGGTGGTCGGTGATTCGAGTCGCGTTCTGGGGCGCCTTGGCAATGGGATTGACCATAGGAGTTGGGTCACTGTTCGCCCGGTTGTCGTGACGGGTGGGTTCGGGGCCAGCGCAAACTACAGATCGTAGGATCCCGCAAAGCGAGTGTCGCAGAGCTGGTGCGGCGTGTGCCGCCGGGGCGCGGTTATTACCCGTTGGGTCGGCTAGTCGCGTTGGGTCTCCGAATCACCGGTCGGATCAATCTTTATCTTTTGCGTTTGACCCCGGTTCATAACCAGCTGCTTCTGACCCCTTCTGCTGTCCTTGGCTCATGGCAACTCGTATATTTCTAGCAGTGCAACGCCGGTCGTTTGATTCTTTCCCCTAAGTTGCGCTGTATAACTCCCAGACGGTAATGTCAGGATAACCGCAGAATCGAAGCTATTTGGACTTAGCTCAAATGCACCAACTTGAGAAAATGCATCAGCAATCTCCGACGAAACCCAATCATCATTCACCGCAACTTCCTCATTTTGGGAATTGAACACGGTTAGGACAGGATTGAGCAATACTCCAAAAATTCCATAAGCGGCAAGTGTCGGACCGATTCCACGAATCAGAATTCTCTTTGGTGTGCTTCCACTCACAACGAACCCTCCAATAAGAAATTTGCTGCCAGTGCCTACCTCTCCCCGCGTAGAGATATTCACGAAGCGATTCAGATCAGAGACACCTTCCCAAATGAATCTGCCAATTTGCGTACCGGCGATGCTACTTGTGCTAAAAAGGCCGGAACTCGGGGAAGAAAACACCAAGCTCTGCGTGGCAGAAAGTCTTGTTTGATCGTTCACAACTTCAGTAGTGGCAAAATTCGCATCAGTCTTAGTCCATGTGTAAGTGCCTGACGACGGGGTCGAGCCGATGGGGTCAGGCCGTTACTTGCTACTTTTGGGGCCGTGGATTGTCTTATTTAGCCCGGTAGAATCAGTTTTACCCGTAGATTCTAGCTCTTCTAAAGTTTATCAGCGTAAACCTTGACCGGCGGACGCTTTTACGCACGCTTTTGACCGTGACTACATTTACCGCGACCACGGCTCGATCAAAACTGTATGCGCTTATGGATCAAGCGGCTACAACTCACGTTCCTATTCAGATTACGGGTAAACGAAACAATGCCGTTTTGGTTTCCGAAGAAGATTGGGTATCGATTCAGGAGACACTCTACCTGCTCTCAATTCCTGGAATGCGTGAATCCATCAAAACCGGAATGGCGGCCTCGGTTGATGACTGTGCCACTTCACTCAAATGGTAGGTTGGCAACTGGTCTATACCAAACAAGCGCAGAAGGATGCGAAGAAGTTGGCTTTCTCCGGTCTTAGGGCTAAGGCGGAGGTCTTGTTGGGTATAATATCAATAGGTCCCTTTAAAACCCCTCCGCCCTTTGAAAAATTGATTGGTGATTTAAACGGGGGGTATTCCAGAAGAATCAATATCCAGCACCGCCTTGTTTACGAAGTCTTGACGGAAATTCATACCGTGAAGGTCCTGCGCCTCTGGACGCATTATGAATAAGGTCAGCCTAATTCGCGTTCGAATTTAGAAATATCGATAGGACCCCGATCACGGGCGAGACGCCCGCGCAAGCCCGTAACATGAAAGACCGTTGCTGACCCTTTTGATTGTTCCATGCAATTCGCGTAAGCGGATTCTGAAGTTGAGTTGCGGTATTGGGCTTGCTCAACAAGGGTCGTGCGAGCGGGTTCGCGCTAGCACAACCCTTTTGGGTTAGGCAACGTGGGCTGCATCCGCAGATCCTCGCGCCGAACGAATCGCCATCCAGCCGCCCACGATAAAAACGACCCCGGACAGCAGGAAAAGAACGTCGAAGATCGACTGGCCGCGCGCCTCGACAACGTAATGGAGATGCAGGATGTGATGGTTCATAACGCCCTCGATTAGGTTGAAAAGTCCCCAGCCGAGGAATAACGCCCCGACAAACAGGCGTCCCGACCAGAGGATGTTACGCACCGCGTGGGCGCGGAACAAAAGAATCAGACCGACGACCGTAATGATCCAAGTGAAGGTGTGAAAGAGTCCATCCCAGAACATGTTGATCTCGATGTTGCGGATTGAATCTTTTGGCACGCGAGCAGACACCATGGCGTGAATCTGGAAAATCTGGTGGAAGACGATGCCGTCCACAAAGCCGCCTAGGCCAACCCCGAGAAAGACGCCTGCGCGAGTGAGAGGTTTGGTAACGATGGGTGTGTTCATGGCTTAGTCAGGTAGGCAGCGGTCGACTAGGTAAAGGGCGAGTCCGAGCACCGGAAAGGGCGATACAACCTCAATGAACGTTATAAAAAACGAGCCGTTGAAAATGCCGGCGCGCACCGCAGAGCCCGTTGCTGTGTCGCAGACCGTGCATCCGTAGCCGGTCGAAGTTGCAAAGGTAAACATCGCGGCGATGATCGTTCTCATGCGTTGGAATAGATTGCTGTCATGGGTGTGAACGCTCGGAAGTCGCTAATCTTCAAAGCAATGGCGCGCCGGGATCAAGTTCCAATTCAATCAGACGGCTTACTCCCACGGCGGATTTTTGCAGAGCGATATGTGCATAAAGGTTAGATTTGCACTGGGTGCTTCGTCGCATGGGATGTGGGAGGAGTGCGCCCCAACCAAGGCGGGGAGGAGTAGCGTGCCGCACTACGCGGAGCCCTCAGATAGCCAAACCGACGGAGGGCAGCAGCCCAGAGCAACGCGGAGGGTGTAACTTGGAGCCTGAAAAAGGGATCAGGCTTTGGGGGGTTTGTGGTCGAAAGGCCGACGGGGACGTCAGCGTTCCCGGGGTAAATTCAATAATTCATGGTTTTCTGTTTTTTGATGGGCTAATTTCGCCGTCTGAGGTTTCAGGCCACGGTCTCTCTACGGAGGGGGAAATAGGCGACAGGTCTCTGAGCTTACCCCTTTTCTAACCCTTGTTAATTCATGTGCTACGAACCGTGATGTAAACACTCTGCAAGGCCGGGCTGCGCCCGCGAACCCCGCTTGGTTCTTTCCAAAAGTGCGACGGAGTCTTTACCCGATTCGCATTCCGAAAACCGTCAGTCTGCATAAGGGCGTTCGGTGAACGCTCGGGCATCCGGACCCTCAGGAATTCAGCAATGCACCCTTCTTGTCCTCGATTAGAAACCGCCGCACCTCACCCATTGGATTCCTCCTGAGGCAATCCGGGGGAGAGCAATGCTTACGAGATTCATTTACCAGCCGTGACAGAATCTGAAATCGTGAGGGTGTTGAAATCGAGCACCCGTTGCAGTTGGCCATGCGTAATCGTCATTTTACGACCGCCGATCTCAGCATTGAGGTGCGGACCTTCAAAGAGTTTCCACTGCGAGTAATCAAGCGGCTCGTCGTCCACCACTGGGGCTTCGCCGTAAGTGATCAACAGGTGCTTACCGCGTAGCGTGGTCATCGTGACCGTCGGCGTAGGCTCGAGCGAAAACTCCAGCGGAAGCGCGCGCATCGCTTGCTTGAAATCTGCGAAGCTCGCGAATTCATCTACGCTGGCGGCTTGCACAATCGTGCCGTTTTTCAGATGCGGACTCGTCAGGAGTTGCCCCCCTAGGGGCAGTTTCTCTTTCGCCCAACCGCCGTTGTAGTGGAGGTAGGGTATCCAGTGATACCCCGCCAGTGGGCGATACGCGAGGTAGGTGCGCCCGCCTTGCGCGAAGATCCAACCGCTGTCGTCTTCGGTCAGGTTGACCAGGTCCTTGGAAAAGAAGCCGTTGATGTGAGGAAAGCGCGTGCCCGCTGGGATATCGTAGAGGGCGATCACCGTATCGAGACTCTGGAATACCTGTTCGTAAGGGGAACTGCCGACGACCTTATCGGGCGAATCGTAGGAGGGCTTACCTTCGTTCGTCACGCCCTTGATCCACGGTTCGGGATAGGCGGTAAAATACATCTGCATCACGCGTCCGGAAGAAAGCGGATGCAGCGAAAACATCGTGTTGTGCTTACCGCGCGGATCGGGCTCATCCCAAGTAACATCCCAAACGTGGGCTTGGATGGGATCGAGCTGACCACCAGTGGTGGAACCCACCGCATAGTCATCACGTAGATACTGGGTTTTGTAGACCGGAGGCGAAAGCTCTTCGCTATAACGCCAACGCCGGCGAACGCGGGCGCGATCATGTTGCACAAAATCATCCCCCCGATCCGTCGCGAGACGATAGATCACTTCGGGCAACTGATAGTGTTGAGCGACCGTGGCGAAATAGATTCCCCATCCCCCATAGCCTCGGGTCGGCGGGGTGTTGCCAAAGAGGAGCCAACTGAAATACGAGGAGAGGGCATTCCAACGCTCGATCACCGAACCTTCGTCGGTGCGTGAATTAGGACCGCGAAGCACGCCGTTGAGCGTGTTGTTGGCCAACTCGGCGAAAAGCCAATCGAGCATCATTTCGCCCCGTTGCTGCATCTCGGGATCTTCGGCCCAAGCTTTCAGATAGAGCATCGGGATCGCATACTCCCCAATGTAGTGCGTGGCGTTGAACTCCCCCTGCCCGACCGTCGTGGTCAGATCGATCCAATCGATGAGAAAGGCGCGCGCTTCGGCGAGGTTCTCTTCGGAGCTGAGCCCGTTATACCAGCTCTCGCCGGGTTCGTTCGGGTAGAGCTCCGACATCAGATAAAGCGAGGCGTAATACATCACCCAGTGATTCTCGGTGTCGCCCCGTAACTGCCGCGTCGTGCGCCACGTCTCCCGAATCGCTGCCTGCGCTGCGGCCGAAAGCAGATCGCGACCGAGAAAGGCCACACCGACATTCGGGAACATCCAGAACGGTCCCGTCCCCGGATCCTTCATGACCTCAATTACGCTGAGCGAACAATTCTCAAGATCTTCCCCCAAAGCCAGTTTGCTAGCGATCGCCGCCAGTCCGAGGTTGCCCGGATCGTCGGTCTGAACGGTAGCTCCCGACGCGCGCCAGTTGAGCACTTCATCCACGCGCGCCAAATAGGCGGCTTGTCGAATCGCGGCATCCCGCACGACGGTTTGATCGGGTGGCGCGGCTTCGGCGGAAGGTTGGGCGATGGCGGTTCCGGTTGCGGCCAGGATGACCACCACCGCAAAAATTTGAGTAAGCTTCATGGCGTTGTAATCCGGTTTACCGGTCAGCTTTGGGGAGAATAACGAAGTAGTTCACCAAGGACCCCACCAGGGTATCAGGCTGCCAGGTCCGACCAAAATCATCCGAATAGAAAAGCGTCTGCTTGTGCACGCTGGCGTAGAGTCGACCACTCGGATCGACCCCCACCCGCCAGACCCGGTGCGGCTCGGGCAGACCGGCATTCCGATCCTGCCACGTCTTACCGCCATCCTCCGAGGTCAGCACACCCAGCCCCCAACTCCCCACCGCCAAGCGTTGAGGATTCGTCATATCAAAGGTTACGTTGTGCAGCGAGTGAGCCGACGGCACCCCATCGATCTGGCTCCAGGTAAGTCCCCGATCGTGCGAAGACCAAGCGCCGGCGCTTTGGGTGACGGCCAACCAATGATCGGGGTCGTGAGGCGACTGTTTGATATCGTTGGTAATATCTGCGGTCTCCAATACCCGCCGCCACGATTCGGCTCCATTTTCCGTGAAGAAGATTCCCACTTCGCAACCCGCGAAGGCGCGACCGGCTTGCGTGCGATCAATCGCCACCAACTGCGTGTATTTGCCCCGCTCCGGCAGACCGTTTTCACGACGGACGAGGGTTTGCGCGCGATCCGTAGAAACGGCGATGCCATCGGGCAGCGACAGATAAACGTGATCCGGCGCATTCGGATCGACCGCCACATGACGGGCTTCCGTCATGTCCCAATCATTGCAAATGCGCCAGTGCTGGCCGCCGTCCAGTGACCGCCAAAGACCGTTGTTCGCCGACGTATAGACGACGTTATGATCACGGGGATCAAACGCCACGGCGGTGAGCGTGGTATCGTTGTAACCTTGGTGTTCCCACGAACCGTCATCAGTCCGCTTGAAGACGCCATTCACCGTCTCGACCTTTGAGCCAATCACATAATCGCGATTAACCTTGGCGCAGATATAGAAGTCATACTCCGGAGCAGCCGTTAAGAACATGGTCGAGGCCACGAGAGTAAAAAGGGTGAGGATGGTTTTCACAGGGGGTATTTTCCGGAGGTAACGCTATCGGAAATCGTCAGGGTAGGAAGATTGAGCACCCGTAGCCGTTGGTCATGCGTGATCGTCAATCTACGAACACTTCAGCATGGAGATGCGTGCCTTCAAACAATTTCCACTCGGGGTAATCAAGACGACGCAATGAAGACGGTCGTGATGAAGGGGGAATGCTCAAGGGACTGCTGCCCAAAGCGGTTTAAGCTCGGGGTGCCGGAGTGCCCTCGACTGATCACATCGTGACGCGCTCCGTTAAACTGCCCGCTCCGCTTTCGGGCCCCATCTCCCGTTTCCACGGTCGCAGGTTCGATCACAGTTTTGAAAAAATCGACGTGCCCCCTTTGGATTGTCCTGACCCTCTGAATTGCTCCGAGTGGCTTTGACTAGAGAAAAGACGGCGGCCTTGTTTTAAATGCTCCAGGCAACCTCAGCTCCGAACGCTATGCGCATTACTCGTTTTACCCTGTATCCTTCGTCGATCCCCCTCACCGAGCCGTTCGTGATTTCCCTGGGTCCTCTGGCCCACGCCAACAACCTATTCGTGCGCGTGGAGACGGATACCGGCCAAGTGGGTTGGGGAGAGGCGAGCCCCTTCCCCACCATCCATGGAGAAACGCTGGAAACCACCTTGGCGGTGGGTGCCTTCCTGGCCCGCCAGCTCATCGGGGTGGATCCGCGCGACGCCGACGAATTCACTGGCCGGATGGATCGCGCTATCGCCGGCAACGCCTGCTGCAAAAGCGCCTTCGACTTGGCTTTTCACGACGTGGCGGCCCAAGCCGCCGGGCACCCTCTCTATCGCTACCTCGGCGGTCGTAATAACAAGGCGATGGCGACCGATTATACCGTCAGTCTCGGCCCGGTTGAAGCCATGGTAGCCAAGGCCCAGTGGATCAAGGAGCAGGGCTTCCCCGTCATCAAAATCAAACTCGGGGAAGGCCCGCAGGACCTGGAGCGGGTCCGCTGCATCCGCGCCGCCGTCGGCCCCGATATCCCCTTACGGATCGACGCCAACCAAGGTTGGACCCCGGCACTCGCCGGCGACCTCCTCCGCCAAATGGCGCCTTACGACATCCAGCATTGCGAAGCCCCCATTCCCCGTCGCGCTTTTCTCCAATTACCCCAACTGCGGGCCGCGAGCCCCATTCCCCTGATGGCCGACGAGTCCTGCTGGGACCACTACGATGCCCAGCAACTGCTCGACTTGGGCGCGGTTGACCGCATCAACATCAAACTCAGTAAGTCCGGGGGGATGCACAAAGCCGTAAAAATTCTCCGCATCGCGGAAGCCACCAATACGCCCCTCCAAGTTGGAGGTTTTTTGGAAAGTCGCCTCGGCTTCACTGCGGCGGCCCATTTCGCCTTATGCAGCCCCCAAGTGATCTTCTTTGATTTCGATACGCCCCTCATGCAGAGCCAAGATCCCATTCAGGGAGGTATCCAATACGGACCCGGCGGGAGCATAGAAATGCCGACCGGGAATGGCCTAGGGGCCACCGTCGACCCGGATTACCTGAGCACCCTAAAGGCTACGGAAATCGCCGACTGATCTTGAGCGCGAGAGGGCAGGTTGCGGCGCGTCAAATCCTCTCCCTCGGTTTGAGAATGTGGTCGAAACGAACGGGCGATGCCCGTGTTCCGACGCACGGAACAACCCCATCAATCCAGATTGGCGAGGGCGGCTTGGATGGCCGCACTGCTGGGGCGGTCACGATAATCTTCCTCGAGTAACTTGACGCGAATTTTGCCCGCGCTATCGACGACGAAAACGGCGGGATGCGGCACCCCCCGGCCCTTGCCCCGGGCTTCGTGATTCCGGATACCGAAAGCATTGATGGTTCGGCTGTCCGGGTCGGCCAGCAACGGATAGGTCAACTCCAGTTTGGCCACGGCTTTGGTTAGGGTCTCTGCGTCATCGTAGCTAAGCCCAACCAACTGCGCGCCCGTCGCCTCGATCGCAGCCCGGTTCGCTTCCAAGTCCTGCAACTGCCGACGACAATACGGACACCAATCGGCCGACCGCACAAACACGAGAACCACCGGTCCGTTCTCCCGGAGTTCAGCCAACGTCACCTCGGTTCCGGTGCCGGACATCAAAGTAAAATTGGGAGCTTCATCGCCGACTTTCAGACCGGGCATATCCGCCGCCGCCGTGAGACCGGCAGTCAGGGCAAACCACAAAGCGAAAGAGGAGAAATAGGAAATACGCACAACCGAACATCCGTCAAAATCCCCCGACTGACAACTCCGCTTAACGCCGACGCAGCCGGACGGCCAAATTCCGCAACGGAGCCGAAATGCTTTCTTGTGCGTTCGATCTCTGCTCCCCGACCCGCCGCGAAAAATTCTGGCCGTTTCGCAGCCTGTCCTTTAGCGGCGCAGAGGCCGCCATCGCCGGCGAATTCAGCCCGCTTTTCGCCAAAACATCCGTCCTCTAGGGGCTCGATCTCTTTCCGTGGAGCCTCGCGGCCGGAAGCGTTCCCCTCCCCGCCCTCGAACGCCGGCAGTTTCCCTTGCCCCTGCGGCGATGGTCGTCCGGGCGCGCCCTAACGCTAGGGCGAGGAAGCAAACGAGGATGTGAGCGCGCAAGCGGTCCTTTTTGCGGTGAAAGATCGGGCGCAGGCCGAGGTCGCTTTTGGCAGTGCGAAACGCCGCTTCAGCTTGGGTGAGTTGGATATACTAGTGTCACTCCCCATCTATCATCTGGCCGAAACTCATCGCGATCCTGCGGGCACATCCGTCCACTCTATTCAGGACTGCAGACGCGCATTGATGATGCGCAAACGGCGGCACAGCACGCGCGCGAGACCCAGCACGATCATCGTGAAAATCTGAGGGTGCTCACTGTTCAAGGCATGCAGGTCGTGTTGACTCAGTGAATACGTTTCGAGCTTGGTCAGCGCCTGCACCGAAGCCGATCGTGGCTGAGTGTCGATCAATTCCATTTCCCCAAACGCTTCCCCCACGCCCAGCTCTGCTAAGATCACGACCCGCGGATTCGTTTGGGAAACCTGCACACCGCCTTCCGCGATAAAGTAAAGCCGATCGCCCTGCTCTCCCTGACGGATTATCCAGGCACCGGGCTCAAACGACTCCCGCCGCAGGTGCGGCAACACTAGCGCCAGCTGTTCTTCGGTGAGCCCCCCAAAGAGGGCGTGCTGGGCGAGCTTAAGCCGCTCGATCATGCCGGGAATTTAACTCCTGATGGAGCGGTATGCGAGACCGAACCTGCTTTCATCAAAGGAAACGGATGAGCTCAAGTTACCGGCGCAGGCCGCTCATCGGGGGCCTCGCAGGCTCAATTTCAACGGGTTCGACTACCAAGACTGTCTCTTCGTCGATCCCCAGAATAACGACGGTCTGGAGTGATATTTTTTTGCTTCTCGACCCGCCTAGAGTGTCGCTACCCGATTGGGGCACCCAGTTGACCTTCTAGCCGGTCGACCATAGCTTCGAGATAATGTCGGCCCCCACCCTTCTCGACCGAGCTTATGATAGTTTTCTATCTAAACGGACGAGGGAACGGGCGGAGAAAAGCATTCTAATCGTCGCCATCGTTGGGTTCCTCATCCACCTCCTCCTGATCGTGCTGGCGGACTTCGGGCTGATCCCGATCGGGGAGAACTCCCAGCTGTTGAGCAATCCGATCGCGGCAACCTACACCCCGTTTTCGTTCATCATCGTCTACGAGGTATACATGCTGGTCTACTACCTACCGCGGTCGATCACCACCTATATCGCGAAGCAATACGAGATCATCACCCTCATTATCATTCGGCGCCTTTTTAAGGACCTGGGCAACCTGGAGATCACCACCGATTGGTTCCAGGTGCGCGGAGATCTCCAGTTCACCTACGACCTGATTGCCTCTCTGATCCTCTTTTTTCTTCTCTACCATTTCGTCATCCGCGGTAAGCAGTTTGCTCCTGAAACTCGGGCGACCGACCCGCTGCCGGAGAACCTAATCCGCTTCATCAGATTCAAGAAAGGTCTGGCCGTCATCCTCATCCCCCTGCTCCTCGTGCTGGCTGCCTACACGCTCATCACTTGGACCGTTGGCACCCTCTATCCGGCCAGCGGTTTCCAGCTTTCCTTCAAGAACCTTAACAGCATCTTCTTCGATCAGTTCTTCACCGTCCTCATCGTGGTCGACGTCATTCTGCTGCTCTCCTCTTTTTTCCTGACGAAGCGCTTCCACAAGGTCATCCGCAACTCGGGCTTCATCGTCTCCACTATCCTAATTCGAATCTCTTTTTCGACCGAGGGACTCATGAACGTTATCCTTATCGTGACTGCCGTCACATTCGGCCTCCTTATCCTGATAATCCACAACCTCTACGAGCAGAAGCCCGCCTACTTTGACAACGAGGAAGGGGTCGCTTAAATCACAACCGAAAAACAACTCCCGATCAGGTATTCTCCAAGATATTGATCTCCCGTCAGCTGACTTGTTGGGCAATTTCTGAGAAGCGACCATCCTGGGCGGATAAGCGATGGCAGTGGGGACGCTATCTTTTCAGACCCTAATCTTCGATTTAAGGTTCGCATGGAAAATATCGACCAACCCTTGACAGTCCTAGTTACCGGGCTTCGCTGGGTTTGCAAAAACCGACTCTTGAAGTCTTGTTCAACCCTTGCGGTCCTCGCTTCGGTTCCACAGGGCCTAACCCACGGTGATTGCTTGTCCGCCCCAGACAAGCCCGTCTGGTGCACTCTGAACCCTAAAGTCTCGACATCATGCAAGAACTCACCGTTGGCCAATTCGATCTGATTGCCAATTTCTTCTCCTTCACCATCGCTGCGATGGGTGCGGCTACAGCGTTCCTGTGGCTGAACCGATCGCAGGTTGCGCCCTCCTACCGCCCAGCGGTCACGATCAGTGGCTTAGTGACATTCATTGCACTCTACCACTACTTCCGTATCTACGGCAGCTGGACCGGCGCTTACGACGTCGTCGGAGGGGTGCTCGTTGCCACTGGCGAACGATTTAATGACGTCTACCGCTACGTCGATTGGCTCCTGACCGTACCGCTCCTTTTGGTCGAGCTCATCCTCGTGATGAAGCTTTCTAAAGCGCTAACCGTATCCAAAAGTGTCCGACTCGGTCTTTTGGCTGCCGTCATGATCATCCTCGGCTACCCGGGTGAAATGTCCCAAGAAGCCGGAACCCGGTGGCTCTGGTGGTCTCTCGCGATGATTCCTTTCCTTTGGATCGTCTATGAGCTGTTTGTCGGTCTCAAATCATCCCTGGCAAGTCAACCTGCCGAAGTCCGCGGCCTCGTGAACTCCGCCCGTTGGTTGGTCCTCGTCTCGTGGTCCTTCTACGCCGTTGTTTTTGTCTTCCCCATGATTGGTTTCTCTGGCGGAGCGGCGACCACTGCCATCCAAGTCGGCTACTCCATCTCCGATGTCGTCGCCAAAGCCGTGTTTGGTATCCTCATCTACATGATCGCCGTGCGGAAATCCGAAGCCGAGGGCTTTGTGATCGGTGGCACCCCCGCCGCAAACACAGCGCGTTAGTCCTCGTTCACACAACGTGGCTACAAATCTGTAATAATTAGCTGCCCGAGTCGGCTTCCGCCGACTCGGGCTTTTTTTCTATGCCTCTCGTAACCGTCCCCTTACCCCGCGCCACCACGGCAGGGCTTCATGGGGCACAGATGGTGGAACGGAGAATGCGCCGACTTTGCACCGGACTCGATCATCCCGAATCTGTTTTCGTATTGGCCCTAGCGGGCCACCTGGAAGCAGGCGGCCAGAGAGCTCGATCCCGAGTCTCTCTCATTTGCGGCGATAAACTTGGTCTCGCGGAATCGGATTCAGTGGCCATAGCAACCGCAGTCGAATTGCTGCATAACGCATCGCTCATCCAAGACGATCTTCAGGACCGTGCGCAGGCGCGAAGAGGCGCGGCCACGGTCTGGTCAAAATACGGTGCCAACTGCGCCATTGGACTGACTGATCTCGCGATCAGTGCAGCTTTCCGCTCCGTCGCAGACGTATCTGATCCCCGCTTAATTCCGGGTCTGATCGAGCGGGTTCACCAAGCGATCGCTGCTACCTTGCGCGGGCAGACCGAAGACCTCAGCGGACAAGCTACCGGCGTCGATAGCGCGATCACTTTAGCCCGGCGCAAGTCGGGCCCCTTGTTTGGACTGGCCCTCGGCCTGCCCCTGTATTTTGCCGACCGTACGGAGTCGCTGAAGACCGCGAATGACGCCGCCGAAGACTTTGGCGTCGGGTATCAGATCTACGATGACATCGTCGATTTAGCCGACGACCGTGCATCAGGATCATGCAGCAACATGGTAATCGCGATGGAGAAAAGTCTACCGGCAGCCGCAGCTCGCACGCAAGCGCGCCGCCTAGCGAACAAGTATCTCGAATCGTCCGCCACGGCCGCTCTCAGCCTGCCGGCCAACTCCGGACAGGGACTGGCCGATCTGGCCGCGGAGGTGGGCCAACGGCTCGATTTGTTATCCGATGAGTAAGGCTGTCGTGATCGGCGGCGGGTTTGGTGGCATCGCCGCCAGCCTGCGCCTGCGGGCCCGCGGTTACGCAGTGACCGTCGTTGATCGTTGCTCTCGGCTCGGTGGACGAGCGCAGGTTTTTGAGCGCGATGGCTTTCGCCATGACGCCGGTCCCACCGTGGTCACCGCTCCTTTTCTTTTCGACGAACTGTTTGAGCTCTTCGGTCGGCGGCGCAGCGATTACGTGACCTTCGTGCCGCTCGATCCGTGGTATCGGTTCTGTTTTCCGTCCGGGGAAACGTTCGACTACGGCGGCACGGTGGAAAGCACCGTGGCCGAAATCGCGCGGTTTTGCCCGGAAGACGTGGCCGGGTACCGCGCGTTGCTCGAACAGTCGCGGAAAATCTTTGACGTTGGTTTCACTGCCTTGGCCGATCAGCCCTTCGATTCCTTTGGCACCATGTTAAAGCAAGTGCCCGATCTAGCCCGACTGCGTTGCGATCGCACCGTGTGGCAGTTGGTCAGCCATCACCTGAAGGATCCGCGATTGCGGCAGGCGTTTTCCATCCAACCGCTGCTGGTCGGGGGCAACCCCTTCGAAACCACCAGCATCTACAGCCTGATCCACTACTTGGAGCGCGAATGGGGCGTGCACTTTGCGATGGGAGGAACCGGTGCCATCGTCGACGCGTTCAGCACCCTCATGGCTGAGCAAGGCGTCGAGGTCCGGCTCAATACGACCGTGGAATCGGTGATCGTCGAACGGGGCGTGGCGGAAGGGGTGCGGCTGGAGAATGGCGAACAACTAGACGCCGATGTTGTGGTATCGAACGCGGATCCGGGATTCCTTTACGGCAAAATGGTCCCCAAGGCAGCTCAGAGTATCCCGGTGCGGCTGAAGAGGCGGCAGGCAAAAATGTCGATGGGCCTTTTTGTGCTCTTTTTTGGCACGCGGAAAACTTACCCGGACGTGGCCCACCACACCATTTGGTTGGGGAAACGCTACCGGGAACTGCTGCGCGAAATCTTTCACGGCACCACTTTGCCGGACGACTTTTCGCTCTACCTTCATCGTCCGACCGCAACCGACCCCAGCTTCGCGCCCGAGGGTTGTGATTCCTTTTACGTGCTGGCTCCGGTGCCCAACCTCAACGCCACTATCGATTGGAAAAAAGAGGGGCCCCTGCTGCAGGAGCGAATCGTAAAAGCCCTCGGTGCATCGCTGTTGCCCGGGCTGCCCGAACAGATCACGGCCGACTTTTACATGACGCCCCAGGATTTTGCCGATGACTATCTCAGCGTGGCCGGGGCCGGATTTTCAGTGTCCCCACTCTTTACCCAGTCCGCTTGGTTTCGCTTCCACAACCGCGCCGAGGGCCCGAAAAATCTCTTCCTGGTCGGCGCGGGAACTCACCCCGGCGCCGGGCTGCCCGGCGTGTTGTGTTCAGCCAAAGTGCTGGACCGAATCGTCGCCGATCCGCGCCCCGTTTCTCCCCGCCGGCCAACCGCCGTGGGGGCTGCGTGAAACCGGCCACCGGCCCGTTCGAGTCGGCCTCGCCGTCGGCACCACCGAGCGCCGGAGCGGTGCTCAAAAAACACGGTAAATCGTTTCAGTTTGCGGGAAACTTCCTGACCCGAGCCGCCCATGAACGTTGCGCGCGGCTGTATCGGTTTTGCCGATACCTCGATGATATTTCTGATGAAAGCACCGACGCGGTCTGGGCGGCGCAACAATTGGAGCAGATCGAAGTCGACCTGCTCAAACGGGACCACCGCGACCCGGTGGTTTCCGATTTTCTAAACCTAGCGCAGGAATGCGAATTCGCGGTGCAGCCCGCGGTGGAACTGGTGCGAGGCGTGAGGGGGGATCTGGCGGAGGTCGAGATTCGAGACGAAACGGAACTTAAGCGGTATACCTATCGGGTGGCGGGAACGGTGGGCCTGATGATGTGTGGAGTATTGGGCGTCAAGGATGCGGCGGCTTTGCCGTATGCGATCGACCTCGGTATGGCCATGCAACTCACCAACATCGCCCGGGATGTAAGCAAGGATGCGCAGATCGGCCGCCGCTACTTACCGAGAAATTTCTTTGCTTCAGCCCCCGCCCACCCGGCACTGGCCGCCGGCCATCCTGAGGTGCGCGAAGACATCCGCGACGCCGTGCGGTGGCTGTTGAACGAGGCCGACCGGTATTACCGTTCCGGGGTGGCGGGACTCGCCTACCTGCCGCCGCGCGCCCGACTCGGCATCTTGGTGGCGGCGCGGGTTTACCAAGCGATCGGGCAGGAGATCGCGCGCCAGGACTTCGCCGTTTGGGAGGGCCGCGCGATCGTCTCCCCGTCGAAAAAAATCGTGATCGCGGCGCGGGCCTTGGGCTATTTCAGCTGGCACCGCGGGCTGCGCCGGAAGCCCCTCAAACACGATGCCGATCTCCACCAGCACTTGACCGGCTTGGCGTCGGCCGATGTGCCCAAACGGAACGGGAGCGAAACGTGAAACCCATTGATCTCGCGATTCTAGGGGGCGGATGCGCCGGGCTTTCCCTCGCTCGCGATATCGCGCGACTAAAGACCTCTTTGCCATCGGGCCATCGGGTCGTCGTGCTGGAGCCGAGAACACGCTACGACAATGACCGGACATGGTGCTTCTGGTCTACGGGCCAAGACGCGGAAGATCCGCTGGTGAGTCGGCGCTGGGCCGCATGGCGGTTCTCTTGCGGGGGTAACGAGGTCGTCCACCGGTCGGCCGATTCGCAATACTGCCTGATTTCCGCCGCAGATTTCTACCGGGATGCGTTCGATACCATCGATCGCGCCGCCGGCATCGACCTCCGGCGCGGAGTTGAGGTGACGGCAGTCGAACCCATCGATAACGGCTTTAGGGTGCAGACGACGGCCGGCGAATTGGTAGCAGCAAACGTGGTGGATAGCCGCCCGGCGAAAAAAAGGCACGATCATGAGGCGCTGTTTTTCCAAGCCTTCGAAGGGGTCGAAATTGAGTGCGAGCACGCAATCGGTGATCCCCACGTTGCCGGTCTGATGGACCATATGTGCACCGATCAGCACAGCTTCTGCTTCGACTACGTGCTGCCGCTGGGACCCGGCCGTTGGCTGATCGAGGCGACCCGTTTCAGCCCCGTCGCCGAAAACGAAACGCTACTATCGCGGGACTTGGAGATGACCCTAAGTCGGTTGATTCCATCCGGCGAATTTCGCCGCCTCCGGCACGAGCAAGGGACCATACCCATGGGCGGTCTCCCGCCCCAGCCCACCGGCAGCGTGGGCTGGGTCCGAGCCGGGACAGTCGGCGGTGCCGTGCGCTCCGCCAGCGGTTATGCCTACCGTCGCATCCAACAGTGGTCGCAGGATTGCGCCCGCCAGTTCGTCGCCTCGGGGAAGGTCTCCGGACAGCCGCGGGATTCGTCGATCCGGCGTGGGATGGATGACCTTTTTCTACGCGTGATTCGCCACGACCCGAAGCTGGCCCCAGAACTTTTTCTCCGGCTAGCGCGGGGTATGCAACCGGATGCGATGGCGCGCTTCATGGTGGATCAGGCCCGCGGCACCGACTTAATGGCGGTCGTGAAATCGCTCCCAAAAATACCGTTCTTAAAACAGCTTTTGGGCCGACGGCCTCCCCTGTCCAATCTACCCAAGAAGGACGAGGCCGCATGAAAAGGGCCCACGAAATCCAACGGTGGCTATTCTTCGTCGGCGCGGCGGCGGCGTTCACCATCGTCTCCCTTGAGGTCCAATTTTCGGCCTGGTCCCTGACGGTGATCCTGGCTGCATTAGTGGCGCTGGTCGGGCTGCCTCATGGTGCCCTGGATCCGCTGGTAGCGCACAAGGTGGGCCTATGGCGCACCCCGGGGGGACTTGCTGGTTTTCTAGCGGCCTACCTGCTGCTCGCGGGGGCGGCCAGCGTATTGTGGTATTTCATGCCGACGATGGCGCTCATCGCTTTCTTAGCCTACTCGGCCTGGCACTTCTCCGGCGACTGGAGGGATGCGTTGCCCCTGGGCCTCCGCCTGTGCGCCGGAGTCGCAATCGTGAGTGCGCCTTCGCTCCTGCACCCGGATTTGGTGACCGAATATTTTTCCCTGCTGGCGGGCAAATCGGGAGCCGATTCGCTCGTGGAAATTCTTGCTTGGATTGCCCTGCCGGCGCTGCTCGGAATGGCCGTCGCGGCGGGTCGCTGCCTGCGCGAACGGCGAGCAGTGGGGGCCGAGCTGACAGTATTGGCGGTCGCCGCCGTCGCACTCCCTCCGCTGGTTTTTTTCCTGCTCTATTTCTGCGGACTGCACAGTCCCCGCCACCTGTTGCACGCGGCGCAAGGCTTGAACCGCCCCGCCGCCATCATCACGGCCGGGGGACTAACAGTCCTGACCGTCGCCTTGGGCGCCCTGCTGGTCGGGCTGGCACCGCCCGGTCGATTCGACGAACGCCTCCTCCAACTCACTTTTATCGGCCTGGCTGTCCTGACCGTGCCCCACATGATTCTGATCGAGCACTGGGCCGCCCGGCGCAGCTCAGTATCGCCGCCAGCGAAACCTTCTCCTTTGTTTTAGGCGGCACGCTTTTCGCGATATCGACCAACAAAGTAGCACCATCTGGCGAGGTTTTAGCGGACGCCTCTGCTAATTGCGCGCCGATGGAACGTAGCCTTCATGGGGAGCCCAGTGCCCACTCCATATCTTGGCTAAGCCGACCGGATATTCGGCTGCTCTGGGCTGGGCCAGATCAGATTGACTCGGCTCCGCGCCCCCCTCCGTCGTCCGAGATTACCGCACTTTTAGCATCGCTTTTTTTGACTACAGGTGCTTCGTGGACTACCCAGTTCCGGCTTAGATAAGCCTCTCACTTTTTTGGAAAAATTCGATGAAAAATCAACGCCCCTTATTCGCTATCGCGCTCACCTTCCTGCTCGCGTTTGCCACCACCCTACCGGCGACTGAGCAGGGGCATGAGTTTCCGCTCAATCTCCTGTTCAGTCGAGCCGATGTCCCGCACATCCTAGCCAACACCGAGCGCCCCCTGTTTCAGGAATATTGGCAGTCGTTGCTGGATGCCGACTTCGCCCAAGACAACCAATACCTGCGCGAAGCCTTTCTCTATGCGATCACCGGCGATCCGGTGCGCGGCGAGAACGCCCGCCAGGGCATGTTGGCGGAGTTGGAAAAGGAGCGCTGGGACATGTATATAAATGCCAAAGGGGAGACATTGGGCTTTATCCGAACCGGACGTATCGTGGCTTGGATGTCGTTAGGCTATGATTGGATCTACCCCTTACTCAGTCCGGCCGAGCGGGAGGAGATCTTGAACCAGATTGCCGAAAAAGGCTGCGTACCTTTCACGCGAGCACTGCAAGGCATGAACGATCCCACGAGCGTGGAGCGTTGGCAGTTAACTCCCGAGTTTGCCAAAATTTTCCATATCCCCGACATGAGTGAGTGGCCGGTCATTCTCGGTAATAACAATTTCCGCACCGTGCTTTCCGGTGGTTTCGCCCTCGGAATGTCAGCCCTCGAAGGCCGGGATGATCGGGTCGAGGAGTGGAAAGCTTTGTTGCTCGATAGCCATGAGCGAATCGCCACCCTTTACGGTCGCGATGGTAGCTACGATGAAGGCATTGCCTACGCCAACTACGCCAATACCTACTTGGTCTATCTCGTGGAGGTGATGCAACGCCGGCACGGCATCGACCTGTTCGACCGCATCAACTATGTGGGCAAGATGGATCGCAATCTGGAGTTGGCGTTTCCTCACCATCTGGACCCGGCCGGCAGTGTAAACTTCGGCGATGCCGGAACCAGTATGAACACGTCCAACCTGCATTGGGTAGCCGGGATATCGCGCGATGGCGTGACCCAATACCAGGCCCTCAATTACGCGACCAAACACGATCTTTTCTCCCTCGTCTACTACGACCCTTCCGTCATTCCGGTCGCACCCGATGACAGTGGCCACTTCAGTGAGCTGGAGTTCGGTTGGATCACGACGCGCACCGGTTACGCGTTGGACGACTTGGTGGTGTCGATGCGCAGTGGTCCTCCCGCCAACCACGAACACGCCGATCGCAATTCCGTCATTCTGAAATACCTGGGCGAGATCCTGCTCGCCGATACCAATCGCCCTACCTACGACGCCCTCAGCCCCGCGTGGTTGCTCCGCACCGCCGAGGCGCATAACACCATCCTGATCGACGGCCAAGGCCATCCTTACATCGATGGCTCTGCGGGCACGAGTCCCTCGGATGCCTCCGCCGCAATCGTGCGCCGGGGCGAGCGGCCTGGTTACGTGCATTGGACGAGTGATGCCACGCCGGCGCATGCCCTCGCCGATCCGGATGTCGCCTCGGTGACGCGTTCGGTCTTCGTGTTTCGCGAGATCCCCTTCGTGTTGATTCTCGACAAGGTGTTGAAGTCACAAAATCCCTCCCAGATCGCAGGACGTTGGTTCGTGGAAAACCGGGACGGCGA
>Ga0075118_10001200_pt1 | contig 19279 bp, 19 predicted proteins | sample AntAceMetag02UKE_FD_69794 | JGI IMG/M metagenome (GOLD analysis project Ga0075118, IMG submission 69794) | Saline lake microbial communities from Ace Lake, Antarctica - Antarctic Ace Lake Metagenome 02UKE | ecosystem: Environmental > Aquatic > Non-marine Saline and Alkaline > Saline | place...
GGAACTTCTTCGCTGCGCCTTGTTGCGTCGCTTTGTAACAAAGCATTCAAGAACTTCGCCTTCGTGATCAACAGCACGCCACAAGTAAAAGCGTTCTCCATTTATTTTCACAAAGACTTCGTCTAAATGCCACTGACAGTTCGAGTGGTGCCCTGCCCTATTCTTACGGATTTCTCCCGCGAACTTTGACCCAAAACGTTCAACCCAAAACCGAACTGTTTCGTGACAGATATCGACGCCGAGTTCATGCAAGATGTCTTCCACCTGACGAAAACTCAATGGATAACGTATGTAATACATCACTGCCAATCAGATGATTTCAGGTGAAGTCTTGAAGTATTTGAAGGGAGAACATGTTGCCATTTACCAAAAATAGGGATCAACCACGAAATCGTCAAGTTTGTCTGACAACACCTTTAATCTGACAGAGTCGTTTGGACTTCCGTTTTGAACATTGCATTCGCCGCTTCGAAATCTGCGACAGTATCGATTTCGGTCCAGTCCAACCCAGTGATATCAGTGCTGTGGAAGGGAATTCCTTCGTGAACCAATCGCTGATATGCGGCTTCGTAATAATCTTGGGAGTGGACCTCACTTTCCATCATTCGTGTAAGTTCGGCGAAGAGTAGCTGTCCTGAAACGGCGCTAATTTTTTCAATTCCGATAGACTCGCCACGAGCTTTCTTAGGGTCAAGCAATTTGCCAATCTCGATAACGCGCATTTGGTTGTCCACAATCACTTTCACCTCCTCATCGGCCAAAGCGATGTTACGGTCGATGCAAAGAACATTCGGCAGATCGCTGTCCATGACTTGTCGCAAGATTTTCGCGTCAAACACAACATCCGCATCAAACTTGATAAACTCAGAAGTTCCTATAGCCGAAGCGGCAAGCATGAGCGAATAGCCGGTGTTGGTATCGCGGTACCGTTCGTTGATCACATAATTCACACTAATTCCTTGAAATGTCTTGTTGACGAATTGTTTGATCTCGTCAGCACGGTGTCCCAACACCAGCACATACTGGGAAATGCCACAACTCAGGCAGTTGCGGATCATGCGCTCGAGGATAATGGATCCTCCGACGGATAGCAGACATTTAGCGGTAGTGTCAGTCAGTGGGCTTAGCCGTGATCCAATGCCTGCCGCCAATATGACCGCCATGGGCGGGCGCGTGTTTTCGTTTTTCATCTGAAAATGTCCTGAACTTTCTACAATCAACATGTCTATTTCTTGGTGGGAGTTTTGTGGTTTGCGGCAATATTTTGACCACGCAGCCATGATCTATATGTTCCCCAGAATACTTGGCTTGCTGCAAAAATCCACAGCATGGGAACCAATTGGTTAAATATCAGAGCGGCGGATAGCATGAAGATAAATACGCCTTCGTCAAAGGCCAGAACCTTGGGTTGTTCCTTGAAAAACCACTTGAGATTGTCCAAAGGGCCAAAGTTGAGGCCCGCCTCAGGTTCCCGGGCTTTCAGCCGCGCTATATCGATGGAATAATTGGCATCCCGTGCCGTTTCGATCTCCAGCGCGATATACTTGGAATAGCCGCGCAACCCATAAAACGCGATACCTATTAAGGCAAGAAAAACTGGCACTACACTCAACGTTTGTGCATAGGCAGCGTATCCGGCAGCCCCAAACCACAGCGCAACCTGAACCTGATCTGTAATGCGATCATAGTAGCTACCGATAGGGGAAGATACCTGACGATAACGCGCCATCTGACCATCCATGCAATCAAGTATATGACTCAAATGGACTAGGATCGCGGCCGTGATAAAATACCAAAAACCACCGGCAATCATGAATAGAGCTGCCGCTACGGCGGCCATAAAGGATGCAGCCGTGATACGGTTTGGTGTAAGCCAAGGGACTTCAACTGCCCAGTAGTTGGCAACAAGCCCCAAAGGTGCTGTTACAAAGGATGACCACCATTCGTCATCCTTCGTTTTAGTGGCCCAAAGATGTTTCATTTTGTTTGTCATGCTCCAACCTCTTCCAATGCAGTTGGAAGAAAAGGCACGATCATTAGGTTGGGGACATTGGGCCGTATTGGTACCACCAGATCGGCAGCCTCAACATGCAATGTCAGCAGAGCTTCTCGCAAGGACTTGAGAAAATATCGAATGTCGCGATCAGACAATTCACCAATATTGCCGACCTGAAAGACCTTGCCAGCAAAACATCCTTTACCCTCGTATATGATAATGGATTTTTGACGCAGCAGGTCGCACAGGTCGCGTACCGAAATTGCTGGCGGCACCCGGACAGTCGTTAGGATCGAGCACATGTCCGCTTCATCAATCTCGAATTTCAGATTGAGCTTGCGCATACCAAGTCGCAAGCTTTCCGCGCGGGCACGAATGCGCGCATAGCGGGTGATAATCCCCTCAGCCAAGATATTCGTAAGCGCCTGATCCAAAGCAAAGAAGAGTGGGACAGCGGGTGTGTTGGGTGTCTGGCTGTGCCCTATGAGAAATGCGTAGAACGTTGCAAGGTTTAGATAGGTTGTCTTGGCCGCGTGACCTTTCAGCTTCTCAAACTGTTCCTTTCGGCCTATTACGAAAGACAATCCAGGATAGGACCCTATGGCCTTGGAGCTGGAGCTGGAACAAAAGGCGATGTTGCAGGCCTCCATATCAACCATTTCCGCACCCACCGAACTGACACCATCCACAACGAAGATTGCACCATGGATCTTGGCCAACGCGCCGATCTCGGCAAGCGGGTTCAACATGCCCGAACAGGTCTCATGGTGAACCATCGCTACCACGCCGATTTTATTGGCAGTGAGATACCCCGCGATCTGGTCTAGATCAAACGGCTTTCCCCAGGGCTGTTCTAGTAAGTGGGTCTTTTTGTTGTGGATGCTTGACATCCTATGCAATCGTTCGCCAAATTCGCCGTTTGACAGGATCAAGATTTCACCCTCGCCGACTGCGGACGACAGGATGGCTTCGTTTGCTGCGGTGCCCGATCCTGTGATGACGACCGCCCGATAGCTGTTGCGATTTCTGACTTGAAAAAGTGAGAGGAGTTTCTGCTCGATACGAGCCAGAAGGCTATCGAAGTCAGGTTCACGATGGCAGATGTCTTCTTTGCATATGGCCTGCCGTAGGGTCTCGGCCACATTCACTGGCCCAGGTGTGAAAAGTAGATATTTTTCCAAAATAGTTTCAACCTCCGCGACATCGAAAGCATTTGCCACAATATCGGTATGCCCATGATAAGCCCCTACCCGAGGAACGGATATTGGCCTCGAGAGGACACAAATCGATTTATAAACCATAGCAAAAAAGAGTTTTGCGGTAGTATCGTCCTAAAATTGAACGTTTGTAGATAAAATATATCGAAGCTTCATCCACCAAAATATGTGGTCAAAGTTTGCCACTGTGCGCTGAGTAGCAGCGACAAAGTAGTTACGTAAAGAAGTAGCAAATTCAAAGATCTTGATAGGTAGTCCCAAAAACCGACTTGAGGTTCGGCTTAGAGTTCTGACCAGTATTACCCAACAGCGCTTTTTAAAACTTGATCTGTTTGGGCTGTTCTTAGTTGTGTTGCCCGCAATATAATTGGACTTCCAAGATATATCTTCTATCAACTATGTAAATAATTAACAAGGGGTGCTGTCAACTTAATGAGAACACGCATCAGATTGCTGGCACAACCCAAATCTATGCGCTCAATAATTGACGCCACGCAGCGAGAGCAGCGGCACGGTTCAGCTTGAAATTGATGCGTGAATAAAGATGGCGTTCCTGCGGGGCCCCTCCATAGCCAACTCCACACCCTGCCCCTGTTGCGCCTCTAGCAGACCCCAGAGTGGCTGAGGGGGGTGGGGCCAGGTTTCATGTAGCAAAATGGAGAGTGTTTTGTCATTGGAAGACGCTATAAATTAGCCCTGCCCGCTTCAAGCAAGTTTAATCTGACAAAGCCCGCTGAACCTATCAAAAACTTATTAAAATGTTGTACCTAAAAGTTGCTGGACCCCAGACCGGAGATAGCGTCAAGTAGCACAAAAGCGATCTTGCAAGGGAGAGATACCATGAGAGGCGCAGACCTTTTAGTTCAAACGCTGAGTGCAGCGGGCGTCACGCGTATTTTTTCCCTCTCTGGTAATCAAATCATGCCGATTTATGATGCTTGCTTCGACGCAGGCATCGAAATCATTCACACACGCCACGAGGCTGCAGCGGTGTTTATGGCGGAGGCCTACGCTCAACTCACAGGAACAATCGGCGTTGCGATGGTAACAGCGGGGGCTGGCGCCGCGAACGCGCTGGGGCCTCTGTTTACATGCTGCGAATCTGAAACGCCTGTGCTTCTGCTCACCGGAGATTCTCCGATGTCGCAGGACGGAATGGGCGCGTTTCAGGAATTGAATCAAGTGCGCATGACCGATCCGGTCACCAAATTATCACTCCGGCCTTCGAAGGTGCAGGAACTCGGCCTCGACACTTCCCGAGCAGTGCGCACGGCTCTTTCAGGGCGCTCGGGTCCTGTTCACATGGCCCTGCCTTTTGATCTCGTTGAGGCGGATGCGACGAACGCTCGTATTCCCACTGACGTGGCGAAAGACCCGATGCCCCTCACACAAGCAGATGCCAAATTGATTGCAACTGAGATTGCAACCGCAAAGCGACCTTTGGTGCTGTGTGGCCCAGCTATGACGGCCACGCGAACGACAGGGAGACTTGCAGCGATAGAAAACGCCCTTGGCGCGCCTGTGATCGCTATGGAAAGCCCGCGCGGCATGAAAGATCCCGCATTGGGCAGTCTCGCCAAAGCCTTAAGCCAAGCCGATCTTGTCCTGACCTTGAGTAAGCGCATTGATTTCACTCTTGGATTTGGTTCCAACGATGCGTTTGATCCCTCGTGCAAATGGATAGTTGTCCAAGCGGACAAGGCCGAGCAGGAACGCGCCGCGCGCAATCTTGGTGTGCGCTTGAATAACACTTTCACCGCTGATCCACGCGATAGTATCGATGCTTTGATCGAGGCTGGACAGGGCGGGCACGAGGCATGGCGGGCCGAGGTCTCTGACGTTATCGCAGCGCGCAGCTTTAACGCCGAAGATCGAGTGTCATCAGGAAGGATTACGCCTGCACAGCTTTGCGCAGCGGTGCAGCGCCAGATTGAGAAGGCTGAAACTTCAGTTGTGATTTGCGATGGGGGGGAATTTGGTCAATGGGCGATGGCGGCGACGCAGGCGGATTATCGGATCACTAATGGTATTTCTGGCGCGATTGGTGGCGGTCTGTGCTACGCAATCGGCGCGAAATTCGCGATGCCAGAGGCAACAATTTTCGCGCTGATGGGCGATGGCACGGCCGGATTTCACCTTGCTGAATTCGAAACTGCCACGCGAGAAGGCAAGGCATTCGTCGCCGTGATCGGCAATGATGAACGTTGGAACGCAGAGCATCAAATCCAGTTGCGCGATTACGGTCCTGATCGGCTTATCGGCTGCACGCTCAGCGATGCGCGCTATGACTTGGCTGCGAGGGGCCTTGGCGCGCATGATGAATTTGTGAGCGATTTAGCCGATCTTGATGCTGCGCTAGAGCGCGCAGTACAAAGCGGCAAACCCGCTTGCGTCAATGTCCAGATTGAAGGGCTGCCCGCCCCTAGCGGCGAGGCGCATTAATCCAGCTTGAACCCTTTACCTTTAATGAAAGCGGCAAAATCGGCGCGCTCAGGAAGGCTGTATTGGCGCGTTTTGTCCATCGACCATTTGCAGGCATAGCTGATGCCGTATTTTTCCGAGCCTTGCTGCGTTGCGTAGGGATGCACGAGCGCACGATGCGCATCATAACTCTCCACGTCTTCTTTCAAAGTAGCTTCACTGAAATGATTGAGATGAACGCTGGTGCGAAAAGTCAATCGTGGGCTGATCTTTGGGCCGTCTTTAGGATACCCCAAAGCCAAACCTGCAACAGAAAAAACATGATCTGGCAGTTCCAGAAGATCGCTCACCGCCTGCGCGTCATTTCGAAAAGTGCTGATCGGGCAGCATCCCAACCCCGTCGCCTCTACCGCAATCACAAAACTAGCCAAAGCGATCCCCGCATCGACGCTTGCATTGAAGAACGCATCCAAATGGTCGTTGACGAAGTCCAGCCCCTAAATCTCGTGTATTTGCCGTTGGCGCCGGTTGTTGGCACAAAAGATCAACAGGCTTGACGCTTCTGAAGTCCATGTTTGCGCCGAGACAAGCTCTAATAGCTGCAATTTCACCTTTGGATCATCGATAATAACAATATCGCGTGGTGGCAAATCGCTTTTGGAGGTTGCGCTCAGCGCCACCGCACAGAGCGTTTCAATCACCGTCAAATCAATAGGATCAGGGAAAAACGCCCGGCACGACACCCGCGCCCTGCGATACCACGCAGCACCGCATTATGCCTTAGCTACTCTGCCACCTCCTGGCGCATCCAGAAAACGCGCGTTGAGAGCATCGCTCAGCTCCTCAGTCATGGTGTTTCAAAACGGACTTGACTGCGGGACGCGCTTGCATCCGCGCACGGTGAGCCAGAATTTTAGGAAATGCGCTCTCGTCAACGCCATCCACTTTGAGCCAGCGCCCCACAGTAAACAGATATGGATCACAAATCGTATATTGATCCCCCATCACCCAATCACCGTGCAAGTATTTATCCTCAATCAAGCGCGCGCAGTCGGTCATGTTTTCTGCCACCTTCGCCTGCATCGCGATATGCGAGGCCGGATCATCAGACCAACGTGCGCCGCGATGCCGATGGGCATGGGCCACATGAACCGTTGAGGCCAGATATAGATTGAACTCCTGCGCTTCAGCAAACCCAAAGGGTGTAGAGGGAATCAAATTAGCAGCGGCAAAGCATTGCCCGATATAAGCAAGTAATGCAGCCGCCTCGGTCAAAACGCCCTCCTGCGTCACCAAAGCAGGCACGCGCCCTTTAGGATTGATCGCGAGATACTCCGATTGAAGATGCTCTTTCTTGGAAAAATCAAGCACCCGTGCTTCATATCCTGCCCCCGCCTCTTCCAAGGCGATGTGTACCGCTAAAGCCGCGGTCCCTTTGCCATAATATAGCGTCAGCATCTGTGTTCCTCCCAAATAGCTCTGATCCTGACAATAGTGATAAGGTGAAGATTTAGAAGTCCCCAAAATGTAAATATTTTTTACACGGTGGGTAAGTTTTTATTCCTTTGTGTTAGTAAAACCAGCAGCTATATTTTGAACTCATTCAGCGTTTTCATGATTGGACCGGCGCTTTGGTAGATAAGAACCACATTTCTGTGTCTGTCTGGCGCGGCGGGGCGACAGGCTCTTTTCAAGACTTCAAGGTGAAGCTGGAGGACAATCAAACCGTTCTTGATGTGGTCGCTTGGATTCAGGCCTACGCCGACCCGACGCTTAGTTATCGCTATGCCTGCCGTGTTGGAATGTGCGGCTCTTGCGCGATGATGGTTAACGGCAGCCCGCGCTGGACCTGCCGCACTCACGTAAACAAAGTACTGGTGGATGGTAAGATGGAGATCGCACCCCTGCGCAATCTACCCGTGATCAAAGACCTTGCCACGGATATGGACCCTTTCTTCGAGAAATGGGTAACGGCCGAGGGGCTGCACCATCCGACCAAAACCCGCGATGATCCGATAGAGGCGATTGATCCCTCAAACGCCGCGCGCGTTGAGATTAATGAGGGCATCGAGTGTATCAATTGCGCCGTCTGCTACGCCGCCTGCGATACAGTCGCGAGCAATCTTGACTACCTCGGCCCTGCTGCTCTACAACGTGCATGGAGCGTCTATAATGACAGCAAAGACGCGGGCAAACAGGCTGTTCTAGACGCGGTTTCTGGCGCTGGCGGATGCCATAATTGTCACAGTATGGGCAGCTGTGCGGTGCATTGCCCTAATGATCTGAACCCGATGAAGGCGATTGCAGGTCTCAAACGCGAAACTGCGCGAAACTTCTTCAAGAGGCGCACATGATGACGCTTCGTTTGTATATGGCTCAGCGAATTTCCGCGCTGATCATGGCCCCGTTGGTACTCATGCACATTGGTGTGATGATCTACGCGATCCAAGGTGGGCTATCTGCGGCAGAAATCCTAGGCCGCACCCAAGGCAGTGCCTTTTGGTTCCTGTTCTATGGTATCTTCGTTATTGCATTGTCCGTTCACGCGGCCATCGGCCTACGCACAGTTCTGTCCGAATGGGCAGGCCTACGAGGCAGTCTTTTGAACGGGTTCTCTTGGGCCGTCCTCGTCTTGCTTCTCATCCTCGGCATGCAAGCCGTTTATGGAGTGACCGCAACATGATCCGTGGACATCAAACCCATACGATCTGGATCGCCTTCCTGCTCCACCGTATTTCTGGCGTCGCCTTAGCGCTCTTCATTCCAGTGCATTTTTGGGTTCTCTCCCATGCGCTCACCGCGCCCAAAACACTCGACGGCTTCCTGCATTGGACAGAACTCGGCATTGTGAAATTCGCCGAATTCGGACTCGTTTTCTTGCTCTCGGTGCATATGTTCGGCGGCCTGCGTCTCATGGCGCTCGAATTCCTGCCTTGGACCTCTGGCCAGAAAACCTTGGCAGCCAGCGCAGTTGCCGTCTCGACGCTCCTGGCAGGCCTCTTCCTTTTGAAAGCAATCTGATGCAAATTGAGCGACACGACACCGATATTCTGATCCTCGGCACAGGCGGTGCTGGCATGTTCGCCGCCTTGCACGCGCAGCAAACCGCGCCTGCGGGGACCAAGATTACGATTGCGGTCAAAGGCCTTATCGGCAAATGCGGCTGCACGCGCATGGTGCAAGGCGGTTACAACGTCGCCCTTGGGGGCGGCGACACGGTCGAGCGGCATTTCATGGACACCATTCAGGGCGGCAAATGGCTGCCCAATCAAGACATGGCATGGAAGCTCTGCGAGCAGGCCGTGGTACGTATTCGCGAACTCGAAAACGAAGTAGGCTGTTTTTTTGATCGCAATCCAGATGGCTCGCTGCATCAAAAAGCCTTCGCAGGTCAAACTGCAGATCGCACAGTTCACAAGGGTGATCTGACTGGTATCGAAATCATCAACCGCTTGATGGAACAAGTCCTCGCGCAGCCAGTCGAAAAACTGCAAGAACACCGTGCGATTGGCTTGATCCCAACCAAGGGCGGTTCCGCCCTCGCGGGCGTTTTGATGATCGACATGCGCACTGGGAAATTCCGCTTTGTGCGCGCCAAGACTGTGCTGATGGGCACAGGCGGCGGGCCGACCATGTATAAGTATCACACGCCGAGCGGCGACAAAACGATGGACGGCCTCGCCATGGCTCTGCGCGTCGGACTGCCGCTGCGCGACATGGAAATGGTGCAATTCCACCCGACGGGTTTGCTCGCGGGTGATCACACGAAGATGACAGGCACCGTGCTCGAAGAAGGACTTCGCGGTGCTGGCGGACAATTATTCAACGTCGCCGAAAACCGCTTCATGTTCGACTATGATGCCAAGGGAGAACGCGCCACGCGCGATGTGGTCAGCCGTGGTATCTTCGCTGAGATGCGCAAGTCCAACACGACCAAGAATGGCGGCGTCTACATCTCCATGTCCCACCTTGGCCCCGACAACGTGCGCGCCAAATTCCCCGGAATGGTCAAGCGCTGCGCCGACAGCGGATTCGATCTCGCCGCTGGCAAAGTGGAGGTGGTGCCGACCGCGCACTATTTCATGGGCGGCGTGATTGTTGACCCCGATACACGCACAGCGATGGAAGGGCTATACGTTGCTGGCGAGGATGCTGGCGGCGCGCATGGCGCCAACCGTTTAGGCGGCAATGGTGTTGCAAATTCAACGGTTTACGGCGGTGTTGCTGGCGACACGATGGGTATAGATATCCGCAAAATGGGCACACTGCGCGACCCTGACGAGGCCGTGCTAGAAGCTGAGATTGCCCGCGCCCTGCGCCCGTTGAAAAACAAGGTAGCCCCGATCCAACCCCTCCGCGACAAACTACAAGACGCCATGTGGGAAGACGTTGGAGTTATGCGCACCGAAGCTGGTATGGAGCGCGGTTTAACCCGCATTGCTGATATTCAAACGGAGCTTTTGGAGGCAGGCGTGGATGATAGCAATCTCGCCTTCAACCTCACGTGGCACGATTGGCTCAACCTCGCCTCGCTGTGCGAAGTGTCCGAAGTCATCACCAAAGCAGGCCTCGCGCGCGAAAACTCTCGCGGCGCACATTTCCGCGAAGATTTCCCTGAAAGCGGTTCAATGGAGAGCAGCTATTTCACCGTTGCCCAGCAAAGCGGCGGCTTGCTTGACGTCAGCCGTGAAGACGTAAAGTTCACAATTGTGAAACCCGGCAAAACCATCCTGCCCGACAGCGAACCCGTATCTCTAGTGGAGGCCGCACAATGATCTCTATCGACCTTATCCAAAAGACCGCAGAAACCCTGATGGACAAGGCGGCCATCGAAATCCCGCAGGATTATCTGGACGGATTGCAAGCCGCCGCAGATGTTGAGGACGGCGATTTATCGTCATTCGTTCTGCAAGCAATGCTGGAGAATTACGAGGCCGCCAAGGAAGACCGTCGCGCCATGTGTGGTGACACAGGCACTCCGCGCTGGTACGTTAAAATGGGTAATGAAACCCAGATCGAGGGCGGGCCAATCGCGCTTGAAGCAGCGCTGCGCCGCGCCACGGCGAACTCCACCAATGGTGTGCCGCTGCGCCCCAACCGCGTGCATCCGCTGTGGCGCACGGATCACAACAATAACGTCGGCATTGGCGCACCAGAGATTGAATATGGCTATGAACCGGGCGGCGAATGGATCGACCTGATTACCGTTCACAAGGGTGGATTATTTGGCACGGACTACCGCATGCTCTTTCCCTCTGACGGGATTGAGGGGATCAAGCGGTTTTACCTAGATTGCCTCGTGGCTTTTGGTAAACGCGGCCTTGCGTGTCAGCCTGCAATCATCGGCATCGGGCTTGGCGGGTGCAAGGATACTTGCATGGTACTCGGTAAACGCGCGGCGTGTCTGCGCACGGTGGGCAGCAAAAACTCCGATCCGAAGATTGCAGAGCTTGAGCGCGAATTCAAAGAGCTAGGTAATTCCATAGGCATGGGCGCAATGGGCTTCGTCGGCAAATCCATGGTCGTCGATTGCAACATCGAAGTAGGCTATTGCCACACGGGCGGTATGCAAATGTCTGTCCATGCCTTCTGCCTGTCCTCGCGCCGTGCCGTTGGGCGCATCCATTCTGACGGCCGCGTCGAATACCGAACCGATCCAGATTGGTTCACCGATTACCAACGCCGCGAAACCGTGGAATGGGACGTGCCAGCTTTGGAAGCAGCAGAATGAGCAGACCGCTTACGGATGTCAAAATTCTCGACCTAACTCATGTGCTCGCAGGCCCCTATGCGACGGGTCAGCTGGCACTGATGGGGGCAGAGGTCATTCGCATAGAACGCCCCGGCGGCGATGATTTTGTGCGAAAACATGGCGGCACAAAAGAGATGCGCGATGCGGGACTAGGAGCCTCGTTTCTGAGCCAGAACGCGGGCAAGAAGTCTGTCGTGCTGGATTTGAAAACCAGCGATGGGCTGGCCTCGGCCCTTTCTTTGATCGGTGAGACTGATATTTTGGTGCAGAACTTTCGCCCCGGCGTCGTGGAGCGCCTTGGGCTTGGCTTTGACGCTGCCACAAAACGCAAACCCGATCTGATCTATGCGAGCCTTTCGGGCTATGGTCCTGAAGGCCCCCTCACCTCCCGCCCAGCTTATGATCATATTTTACAAGGTATCAGCGGCTTGATGGCGATGACAGGCAGCCCAGAGAGCGGCCCACTGCGCGTTGGCATTCCAATCGTGGACTACGTCGCTGGCCAATCCCTAGTCTCGGCCATTCTTGCAGCGCTCCTTCAACGCGCGCGAGAGCCGAACCAATCGCAAGAGCTTCATGTCTCCATGCTTGACGCGATCACCAATCTCATGGGGGCCTTCGCGGTGAACCATCAAACAACTGGCTCGCTGCGCGGCCTTGACGGCAATCGCGCGTTTTCGGATTCGCCTTTTTCCGGGAGTTTCAAGTGCGCCGAAGGGCAGTTGGTGATCACAGCGAACACCCCTGCCCAAACGAAGCGGGTTTGCCACGCGCTTGGTTGCCCTGATCTGGCGCAATCCGATGCACAGACAATCTCAAAGACGCTGATAGACATCTTTGCGAGCGAACCAGCCGCCCATTGGGACAGCCTGCTCGCAGATGCAGATGTGCCTGCTGGCCCTGTCCTCAACCTAGCCGAAGCCTTGGCGCATCCGCAAATGGCCAACTCGTCGTGCTGGCACGATCTGGAGGTTCCAGAGCTCAACCAAACCGTCCGCGTTCCGGGCCTAAGTTTTCGCGCGCCTTGGGCCGCGAGCCAACTTGAGCCAGTCCCCACTTTCGGACGTGATACTGATGAAATTCTAACACGGGAGACCAGAGCATGAGCCCGCGTAAAATTCGCCTAAGCACAACGCCGACGCAAGAGGCATTGGATGATCTGCAACTGGGCGACATCGTCTATCTGGACGGGTTGATGTATACTGCGCGCGAGGGCGTCTACATGCGCGCGCTGGAAGACAAAGCCAACATTCCCATGGAACTGCCGCGCGATTCTGCCGCGAACTTCCATTGCTCCCCTGCCGCGCGCATCAATAGCGATGGCAGTTTTGATTTGGGCGCTGTGTCGGCCACCGCTTCCTTCCGCTTTGCCAAATGGCTCCCTGAGTGGATGGCAAAAACAGGTGCAAAGCTGATTATTGGCAAGGGCGGCATGACCTCCAAAGACTACAAGTCCTTCTTTGTCCCGAATGGTGCGATCTATCTGTCAACTGTGGGCTACGGCACTGGCGCCCTTTTGGGACGCGGCGTTGAGAATGTTGAGGCTGTGCATTGGGACGAAGAACTTGGCCTCGCCCAAGCGATGTGGGTTCTGAAATGCAACAACATGGGGCCGTTTATTGTAGCGTCCGACAAAGACGGCAATTGCCTGTTCGAGCGCGAGAACGCCAAGATCGCCGAGAACCTACATCGCGTATACGAGGGCACCCGCCCTGCAACGCTCAAACGCTACGGCGAAACGGATGATCGCACGGATGAGGTAATTTAGGCCCGCGCCTCTAGAGTAAGAGTTTGAAATTGCGACAACTCTTCTGGAAGTAGCTCGATGCCAAGCCCCGACGCAGTCGAAATTGGAAACCATCCATCGTTTCGCGTTTTTGCACCGCCAAAGGCATCGCGCAGTGGGTTGGGGTTTACATCGACCTCAAGCAGCCCATCCCCGCCAATCGCGGCAAGCAAATGAGCCGAGGCAATCAACCCGATGCCGCCGCCTAGAAAATGCGGACAATAGCGTAGGCCCTCCGCGCAGGCCTTCTGAGCCACCGCCGCACAACCACTCAAGCCGCCCCATTTGACAATATCGGGCTGGATTACGGAAAGGTGCTTCGCCAAGAGAACATCATTGAAATCAGAAAAACCGGCAATGTTTTCCCCCCCTGCCAAGGGTGTCTTGTAAGATGCCGCGAGCTTCGCCCAATCGCTTGTGGGTAAATCAGCTTGAATAGGTTCCTCGAGCCAGCTCAAATCAAGCGCATCTATTTCAAAAGCAAATGAAAGCGCCTCCTCAACAGACCAAGCCTGATTGACATCCGCCATCATATGTTCGTCAGATTTCAAATTTTCAGAAACTTTGCGCAACGCTGCAAGATCACGCGCTCCGTCAAAACCAATCTTCACTTTGAACGCATCATGCCCCGCTACACGCGCTTGCGCGATCAAGTCCAAGGCCACACCTATCGCGATTCCACTCGCATAGGTCGGCACAGCCATAGCGGAGTTTTTGTTCAAGAACTGCGCGAGCGAAAGTCCCATGCGGCGCGCATATAGATCGTGCAGAGCAATGTCTAAACCTGCAATCACTTGACGAAACGGTCCCCATTCCCCAGATTGTATTGCGCGAATATAGGTTTTCTTGCTGAGCTGTTCGAATAAATCTCCGGCCTGTTCGACACGGTGGCCCACCACCAGATCACAAATATCCTGCAGCAAAAGCTGCGCGCGATGTTCGGCGGCTGCGGCAGGCCAGTTTGCGAAAATCTCGCCCCAGCCAAAAGCGCCCTGTTCATCCGTCAGCTTGACAAAAACCGCAGGGCGATCCCGCATCACCCCGAAGGAGGTCGCGACAGGTGTCTTGATGGGCACGCGAAAACAAAAGACTTCAACCCGTTCAATCAAACAACTCATCCAAGCAACTCCCGCGCCATAAGGATCACCCCTGACACCAACATCATCGCAATCAGCAAGCGGCGGAATTGATCATCGCTGAGCCGTTTGAAGATTGTGATACCGAGCTGCGCGAAGAGCATCGTTACCGGCAAGGCAATCACGATGGACGTCATTGTTTGCAACGTGTAAGCGCCCTTAAAGGCAAAGACTAAAGCGGCAAAGCCAAGCACGACAACATTGAAGGGTTGCAAGACGGCACGCATTTCGGCCTTGGGCCATGGACGCATGGCGCACCACATGGTCGGCAACGCACCTGAAAGGGAAGCAGCGCCACCCAACACGCCGCCCATGAAACCAACGCTCGCATCTATAATCGGCGTCGGGTGCTCTAACTTGGGCAAGGCGGAGCGCAGAATGAAAAACCCGCCATAAAGGATCAGGAAAGCAGCGATTATAATTTTCATCACTGTCGGCTCCAAAATTGACAAAGCCGCGACGCCCAAAGGAACGCCGATGAGCGCAGGCAGCAGGAAGCGCGCCAGACGCCTTGGTTGATCCATGATCGAGGCACGCACCAACCACACACCTTGCAGACCTGAAATGATCGACACGATCACCACCACAGAAACCGCTTGGGCTGGGGGCATGATTTGGAGCCAGAACCCGAGCGCAAAGAGGGCGGTGCCAAAACCAGCGAGACCGTTGATAAATCCCCCTGCCGCAGCGCCAAATGCAAGATTAACGAGAAATTCAGTGCTCATCGCGCGCAGCCTTTTCTTTTGGGAAGGGATCGAAACGGCCAATCTTAACCGCATGCAGTAGTTCGGTTTCCACCTCTTGCAAAACTCTTAGTTTGACGGTGTTTGCGAGTGACATCAGCCCCAACTCTCGCACGGGCGCGTCTTCACCCAATGAAATGTGTTTTAACGGCAGAGGGTTAGGTGGTTGAACGCTGCGATGCGGGACAATAGAAACTCCAAGATCAGCATGAACCATGCTAGAAATGTTCTCAAGATTTTCTAGTTCCATCGTTTCCTTAACGACAATCCCCTTCATTTGCAGCCAATTTTCAATGAAGTCACTCAACAGGGCTTTGCGGGAGAAACGGATATACGGATGGGTCGCTAAAATTTCGAATGGATCGTCAGAGATCACATTCAATGACGTCAGTAATTCCATCGGCTCTCGAGTGATCAAAGCCCAACGCATATTCGGCGGAATAACATGTGGTTTCGTGATCACCACCGCATCGAGAACCCCGCGCTCCAGCTCACCCAACAGCTCCTTAGTCTGCCCCGGTGTGACCCCCACATGCAAGTCAGGAAACCGCTCCTTGATCGACGTAATGGCAAATGGGATCAAACTATTTAGCCCAGTCGGAACACTGCCCAACGACAGTTTGCCCTGCAACCCATCATCCCCAACAACTGAAGGTATCAAATTGTCATAAGCAGCCACCACTTCGCGGGCGCGCGTTACAATTGCACGCCCCACAGGCGTCAGTTCCGGCGTACGTCGCGTACGATCGAACAGAGAGACGCCCCAAGTTTGTTCTAGCGTTTTCATTTGCTGACTAACCGCAGCGTGGGTCACGAACACAGCACCGCCAGCAGCAGTAAAGGTGCCGTTTTCCTCTACCGCAATTAAAGTTCGAAGCATTCGGATAGACATACGCAGCACACTTATTGTTAGATTTTCTTTCGGAAATTGTAACCAATTGCCGCTTTTTACAAGAATGACTTACCAGTAGCATTTGTCAAGGATCGACGGGCCTGCTAGCCTGCTCGATATAATGAGCTGAACAATTTCAGCTGGATGTTTTCTGGGAGGAAACTATGATATTTACGAAAATCGCCGCCGTGAGCGCAATGGCACTGGGTCTGGCAACAGCCGCGAGCGCGCAAGATTATCCGAAGCGTCCGATCAATATGGTCATTCCCTATGGCGCTGGTGGGGCAACAGATATTTCAGCACGCACGATTGCAGAGCCGCTGGGCACAGCCGTTGGCAAAACACTCATCATGGCGAATATCACAGGCGCTGGCGGCGCGACAGGTTCTGTCGCTGTGAAAAACGCCAAGGCAGATGGTTACACGATGCTTTTCGCCCGCGTCGGCTCGCACTCGGTTAACCCCGCGATGAAGGCTACTCTGCCCTACACGCTGGACGATTTTCGCTTTGTAACGGTTTATGAGATTAACCCCGTTGCCTGCGCCGTCGCGGCCTCCTCTGGCATCAACACAATGGATGATCTGATCGCCAAAGTGGCGGAAGGCAACGTCTCTTATAGCTCCTCTGGCGTTGGCTCGCTGCTACATCTCGCTGGCGCAATGGTGCTGAAGGAATTCGGCGTTAAGAAGCCACTCGAAGCGGCGGTCCACATCCCGCAAAAAGGTGGTGGAGCGGCTGTTTTAGCGGTCTTGAATGGCACAGCGACCTTCCTGTGCACCAACTCTTCGGCGCTCACGAGCTTTGTTGCGAACGGCCAGATGAAGCCATTGATGGTTACAACCAAAGAGCCAGTCGTTGGCTTTGACGCGCCGACAGCTGCCGATCTTGGCAAACCTGCGCTGCATCAGCTTGTGGGTTGGACAGGCATCGCAGGACCGGTTGGCATTTCTGACGAAGTGGCTGGCAAATGGGGCGAGTGGATGCAAGCTGCCGCGAACGACGCCGAATTTGTCTCCGCCATGGAAGCACGCGGCTCCATCATTGACGTGATGAGCCCGGAAGATGCAAACGCCTTCATCTTGGGCCAATACAAGACATTCCGAGCTTTGGTTGATGAGCTGGGTATGCGCGTCGAAGGCTAAGCCTTAACATTCCAAGCGGCGTGCGAAGTTTTTCCTTTGCGCGCCGGTTTTTTCAGTTTCAGGGCCCACACGCTATGCAAAACCTTCATCGGCAAACGCTCATTGGGCTTTTCGCACTCCTAGCCGGCCTTTTCCTGATGACGGTTGCGATCCCCAATTGGGTCTCCTCCCCAAGCAATGTTCGAAATATCATTCTCGCACCTATTTTTTGGCCCTACACCCTGTCAGCGCTGACAATTCTAATTGGCTTAGGCCTCATGATCACTGGCTTTTTTTCCTCAGAAAACATGACGCCAGAGCCTGCCGATGTGCCGGGCGGGTACAAACGCCTCGCAATCATGGCCGTGGTTATGGTAATTTATATGTTTGGATTGCCGCGCCTCGGCATGGTCTGGACATCAATGCTGGCGTTTCTTGCAACCGCTTTCTTGGTGCGCACTTCGCATCCTAAAACCGCAGTGATCTGCGCGCTCTGTGTGCCTTTGGTGCTGTACGTCTTCTTCGCGCATGTGGCCACCGTGGCCATCCCGCAAGGCAACTTTGTGAGGCTGCCATGAGCCTGATTGACAGCATACTCGCCGGATTTTCGCTGGTCGGTAATTTTGAATCTTTCTTTGCGCTTTTCATCGGCGTTGCCATTGGCACCATTGCAGGTGCCATCCCGGGCATGTCTGCGACCATGGCCGTCGCACTAACCCTGCCATTCACATTCTCTATGCAGCCGATCATCGCGATCCTACTTCTGCTTGGCGTCTATAAGGGCGGTATTTTTGGTGGCTGTATCCCTGCGATCCTAATCAAAACCCCCGGCACGCCCGCCTCCAGCGCAACGGTGCTGGATGGCTATCCGCTCGCCGAAAAGGGTCAGGCCGGTAAAGCCCTTGGCATGGCGCTTTGGGCCTCTTGCACGGCGGATTTGATCTCCAACCTCTCACTCATCTTGTTTGCGGGTTGGCTCGCCTCTTTCGCGCTCAATTTTGGCCCGCCTGAATTTTTCACACTGATGCTTTTCTCGCTGACGATCATCGCGGGCGTCTCGGGCAAAAGCCTTTTGCGCGGCGCGCTCTCGGCGATGCTAGGGCTGCTTTTGGCAACTATTGGACTCGATCTCATCTACGGCACGAACCGCTTCACGCTGGGCAATCCGAATATGATGGGCGGTCTGAATTTTATCGCCGTTCTTATCGGCCTTTTTGCCATCCCCGAGGTGCTCTCAATAGTTTGGGACCCCAAGCCGCATAAGGGTCAGACCCGTAGCCTCGGCGATAACAGCGTTACATTTTCCGAATATAAAAAGAGCTTCAAATCCATCGTGCGAGGCAGCTTTATCGGAGTTTTCCTCGGTTCAATCCCCGGAATCGGCGCTGCGCCATCCGCCTTCCTGTCCTATAGCGAAGCCCGCCGGAAATCACCCAATCGCGAGAATTTTGGCAAGGGCGAGTTAGAAGGCGTCGCCGCCTCAGAGGCAGGCAACAACGGCGTTGCGGGGGCAACGCTGATCCCTCTGCTCGCGCTTGGTGTGCCAGGGGATGTGATCACCGCGATCATCATCGGTGCCTTTATGGTGCATGGACTGCAACCCGGCCCAATGATGTTCGTTATGAACGTGGATATCATCTATGGGCTTTTTATCGGCTTGATCGTGAGTTCTGTCTTTTTGTTTATTATCGGCTCTGTTGCCATTCGAGGCTTCAAATACGTCGCAGACATTCCGCGCGGCGTTCTATTTCCCGGCGTGCTTATCCTGTGCGTTTACGGCGTGTTCGCGGTGAACAACAATATCTTCGACGTGGGCGTCATGTTTGTCATGGGCTGGGTCGGCTTTGTGATGCTGCGTAATGACATACCCGCCGCGCCCTTCCTGATTGCTTTCATCCTAGGCCCGCTTTTGGAGGATAACTTCCGCCAAGCGATGCTCATGTCCGGTAGTTCCCCCGCGATCCTGTTTCGTGGTCCGATTACATGGTTCTTTTGGGGCCTGATATTTATCACTGTCATCGCGATCATTCGCGCAGGGGTGCAAGCGGCGAAGAATCTGAAAAAAAGACGCTAGAAGGGTGCTGTCAGGCTCTGTTGTCGACGCCGGACTAAATTTACATCAACGGCCGGAGAGAAAGTACATCAGTTGAGGTGCGCTAAGTTTGTCCATAGGCCCGCACGGCGGAGTGCTTTTATATAGCGATGGAGGTGTGCG